>ERZ795043.684-NODE-684-length-23574-cov-6416.380841_pt1 | contig 23574 bp, 18 predicted proteins | sample MGYA00375127_ERZ795043 | MGnify/ENA primary metagenome ERZ795043 (study PRJEB30172, sample SAMN05518447) | compost metagenome | isolation source: Feedstock adapted compost from Newby Island compost facility, Milpitas, CA | place: USA:Newby Island compost... | reverse complement strand
TTGCCTTTTTCGATGGCATCGTCGATGGTGCCTACCAGGTTGAAAGCAGCTTCCGGATATTCATCCACTTCTCCATCCATGATCATATTAAATCCGCGGATGGTTTCTTCGATGGGTACCAGCACCCCTTTAAGGCCGGTAAATTGTTCAGCTACATGGAAGGGTTGCGACAGGAAGCGTTGCACCTTGCGGGCACGGGCCACGATAAGCTTGTCTTCATCGCTGAGCTCGTCCATACCCAGAATGGCGATGATGTCCTGCAATTCTTTGTATCGCTGCAGGATGGCTTTCACCCGGTTGGCGCATTGATAATGTGCTTCGCCCACGATATCGGGGGTGAGGATACGGGAGGATGATGCCAGCGGATCTACAGCCGGGTAGATGCCCTGGTCGGCGATCTTCCGGTCGAGCACCGTGGTGGCGTCGAGGTGGGAAAACGTCGTGGCTGGAGCCGGGTCGGTGAGGTCGTCGGCAGGGACATATACGGCTTGCACGGAAGTGATGGAGCCGTTTTTGGTGGAGGTAATCCGTTCCTGCATCAACCCCATTTCGGTGGCCAGGGTGGGTTGATAGCCCACGGCAGAGGGCATACGTCCCAGCAGGGCCGATACTTCAGAGCCGGCCTGGGTGAAGCGAAAGATATTGTCCACGAAGAACAGGATATCGCGACCACCGGTTGTCGAGCCGTCGCCATCGCGGAAATATTCGGCAATGGTGAGTCCACTCAGGGCTACCCTTGCGCGGGCGCCGGGGGGTTCATTCATCTGTCCGAAGACGAAGGTGGCCTTCGACTCCATCAGCTCATCCAGGTCTACGGCGGAAAGATCCCATCCGCCTTTTTCCATGCTGTGGCGGAATTTTTCGCCATAGCGCATGATGCCGGCTTCAATCATTTCGCGCAGGAGGTCGTTCCCTTCACGGGTCCGTTCGCCCACACCGGCAAACACGGATAATCCACCATATCCTTTGGCGATGTTGTTGATGAGCTCCTGGATGAGCACGGTTTTACCCACACCCGCTCCTCCGAACAGCCCGATCTTGCCTCCTTTGGCGTAGGGTTCGATCAGGTCAATCACCTTAATCCCGGTATAAAGCACTTCGGTGGTTGTGCTCAGTTGTTCAAAGGCGGGCGGTTTGGCGTGGATGGGGCGGCCATTATCTTTTGGCAGGGCAGGCAAACCATCGATGGGATCACCGGTTACGTTGAACAGGCGGCCTTTGATGCGGTCGCCGATGGGCATCTTGATAGGTGAGCCCGTGTCGCGTACGGGCATGCCCCGCATCAGGCCATCGGTGGAATCCATGGCAATGCAGCGCACGCTGTCTTCACCAAGGTGTTGCTGGGCTTCCAGCACCAGAATCTGGCCGTTTTCCCGTTCAATTTCCAGTGCATTGTAAATTTCCGGTAATTGATTTTCATCGTCGAATTGCACATCCACGACGGGACCGATGATCTGCTTGATTTTTCCTACGCCTGGCATATGAGAGTTGGGTATTAAATATTCAAAAAAATAAAAATGCGTTTCTGAAAAATTTGTGCAAAGGTAGGGCGAATGAGGGGAAAAACAAAGTTTTGTTCCCTCGCCAGGTATTTTTCATGGGGCATAGCAGGGATAGAAGGTGATTTCTATCTTTTTTTATTTACATTTGGTTAACAAAATTTGCAAATCATGCGAACCCTGTATCTTTCACAATCGAAATCAGGTCTCATCGTTATTTTCTCTTTCTTATGCTTTGTGCTGTACATTGGCTGCAGAAAGCAAGATGAATATCAGATAAATCGCACAAGAGCGCCATTTACTTTACGAGAAGCGATGACTTTTTTTCGTGATACCTTGACTGCTCTCTCTGATTTAGAAAGGAAAGGAAACGGAATTGCGGCTGTTAGTCGATCACCTTTGTGGCGGTATGCGCACATCCGAGAATTTGGTTCAGGCTTGCAGGTACTAATTGTGCCCCTGCAATTCTCAATTCCCACTTGGTTAAAAGTTTTAAATGGAAAAAAGTTTATACCAGTTAGCCAACTTACTGAATTATGGATTTATAAAGACACCGCACATCGCCTGCATGCAGAGGTTGTAACTTATGTACCTGATGATAAATGGTTTTTAAACATTTCAGACGGATATCAAGGAATTGTATATGTTAAAGATTGGCGAGAAAATTTTGTAAAAGGGTTTTATTGTACATCAGACGGAGAGATTATGTACATTCATCAAGATGCTGCACGTTCATATATTGATTGTAGTTATGCTCGTACACAAGCTATTTGTGTAGAAACGGATTGGGTGATATGTAAATCTTGTCCTGGATGTGCTGATCCTTCATCTTCATGTTACACAGATATAGAAACTAATTGTTATTTAATGGAAGCGAGTGATATGAATTCTGGCGAATATGGTGAATTTGTTCTTCCGGATGGGACAGGTATACCTTCAGGAGGTGATTATGTCAGTAGTGCTATTAACGCCAGTCAGACATGGGGGAAATATGACCCAAATAAGCGACAAGATATTATTCAGGAATTAAATGCTTTTGACGCGAGGATAAAAGACTCCTTAACGCATACATGCTTGGACATTGTATTTCAAAATATCGAACGATTAAGCGGAGGAATTAGTGAGATTGTTTATACCTTTTCAGATTCTATACCATTTTTTAATTGGGAAATTAGAGAAGATAGCCTGCCAGAATTGATTCCTGCAGCTACAAAGAATTTTTATGAAGATGGGTATATAGTTACCAGCTTAGATTTTAGCAAGCTAAAACATAGTACTGACTTAGCAGTTGCTATCACGATTATGCACGAAGTCATTCATGCTTACTTATTAGCATACTTTAGGTACGATTCTTCTTTCGTGAGAGATTCTTATCCTCAATTGATGGAAGAGTATATAGATGATAAATATTCATTGGCTCAGGCTCAACATGATCAAATGGTTGTGAGTTACATAAATCAGCTATTTACATCGTTAAAAGAATATGGGGAACTTTTAGGATATCATATCTCTGATCAAGTGTATTCAGATCTTGCATGGAGTGGACTAATAGATACGCATGCATTTGCTGTAAAACCAGAAGATGAAAAGAATAGAATAAAATCCAGGATAGCTGCGGAATTTTATGATATACAACAGGGATCAGCTGTTCCTGAAGGCAAAGGATTATCTTGTGAAAATTAATTGTATGTAATAGGTATGCGAATCCTCATTATTTTTTTTATAGTGGTATGTTTTCTCTTAACTGGTAAGGTACATGCTCAAGGGGAAAGCCATACTATTCCCGACAGTATACATGTCGAGGTTTGCCCTGATACAGTTAGCTATCCATTACGTGGGGCATTTTCGAGGATTGATGTTCAGGTAAAAGATAAACAAACAGGTCAGAACATTTTTTATCCTTTATTAACTGTAGATGACAACATTCGTTTGCTTGGAAGTAAAAATGGGGATTATCGCTTATTTGCCAAGAAGGGCAAACATAAGATTTATGTTACGGGATGGGGATATCGTGAATGCAGAATTGTATTACATCTTAAAAGAAGGTTTTACTATGTGGTAATTTTTTATTTACCCAGATCGAATGAAATTATCTTTTAACGAATCAAATATTTTTATATCATGCACTGCTACCTCATTCTATTTCATATTCTGTTACCGATGGCCATTTGCCATGATCGTCCTCACCTATTCGATCGGGATTCCCTGATTGTGCGCTGGGAAGAGCAGCCATCCAGAACTTCGGGTAAAATATATCATGAAGTACGAATTAACGTATGTGGTGAAGTAACTGATACGGCTGATAACGCGTATTATATTCTCCTCAACAACCGACTTTGTTTTCATTTACCAGCACAGGGTTTAATATTGCATTTGCGAGAAGGAAGGTATACAATCAAGCTTGTTCATGCATCTGTGACACAGTATCGGTCTGTTGTGCAGATAAAAAGTGGATACGATAATCATTTGATTTATATTTTTCGATAATCAGCTTGCATACGCAGTTTATTCATCCTCATCCCGGTCAGAAGCTGTATGCGGCACTACAAATGCGCTGTGTCGTGGCGCGGGCATTTCGCTGTGTATGCCTTTTACGGCTTTCCAGATCACCTCATTGAACGGAATATCGGGCGCTGCATCTTCTTTAGACAGGTCGAAGCGGGCCGATTCCCGGGCCAGTGCATTGTCGGCCGTATTGCGGGCGTTGATATCCACTTTTTCCGGCCGGGCCGTATAGGGCGTGAAATCGGGTGTGGAGGTGAAGGCGCGCCACATGGGCGTGGCGGCGGCGTCATACTGACTCATGGGCGGCAGGCCCAGGATCAGCTCTATGGTGCGCAGCATACCCGAAGTAGAATACAGGGTGTGATCCACAAAATGGCGTTTTACATAGGGGCCGATCACGAAAGCAATGGATCGATGGGCATCTACATGGTCGGGACCATTCTGGGCGTCGTCTTCCAGCACAAAAACCACGCTTTCCTTCCAGACTGGGCTATGGGAAAGATGCTCGATGAAGCGACCCAGCGCCAGATCATTATCGGCCAGCGCAGCAAACGGCGTGTAAGCACCGCGTCGCATGCCGCTGGTATGGTCGTTCGGGAAGCGGAGGGTGCAGAACCGGGGTAGCGCACCGATGGCCACCAGGGAATCAAAATCATGTTCCCAGATTTTTTCGCGGTAGATATCCTGAATGCTGAGATCAAAATCGGGGAAAGCGGCACAGTAATGCCCCCGGATGGCCGGCAGGATATTGCCCTGTCCGTTGTGCACAAACTCGCCATAGTTGCGATAGCTGATGCCTGCCCGCCGGCAATAATCCCAGATATAGCCTTTTTCAGGGTAGGCAATTTTGCGGGTGCCTTCATAATCATACGTGCCGCCGCGACCGCTGTAGTTGGTAGGCCAGGTTTTTTCCACATAATCGGTTGCATAGGCGGCCGTGCTCCAGTTATGGCCGTCAGCGCTCACCTCGGCATCCACATAGAAATTGTCGAACAATACAAATTCACGAGCCAGGGCATGATGATTGGGCGTAACGCTGTCGGGAAACAGGCAAAGCGCGGGGTCGCCGTTGCCCTCGGGCATATCACCAAAAACCTGATCGTAGGTACGGTTTTCCTTGATGATGTAGAACACGTATTTGATGGGCGTAGAGTCGCCCGGTTTCATGGGGATGGGATTACCCGGCACGCCCGGGGCTATGGCTTCTTTGTAAGGATTAAAGGGCGTGTTGGCATATACCTGCTGGGAATAAGTAGCCAGCTGCCGGGCGTCGGGAACGGGTATCACCGACAGGCTGCCTTTAAACAGGCTGCCGATATATTGTACGGGCTGGGTGCTGGTCACATTTTTCTGATACGGACTTTGCACGCGTCGATTGGTAGGCTGCGGGCCATAGGGGTTGGCCATCGAGGTGAATCCCTTGCCATTGACCACCCAGATCTGGTTGTTCACCACCCGCACGCAGGTCGGGTACCAGCCGGTGGGGATGAAGCCCAGTGAGCGGGAAGCCCCCGGATGTGATACATCGAACACGGCCAGGCAGTTGTTATCGGCATTGGCGGCATACAGGATGTGCCCGTCGGGCGACAGGGCTACGGCATTGGTGGTGGAACCGGTCAGGGAGTCGGCCGGATATAAGCTGCAGTTGAGGGTTTCAATAACCTTCCGGGTACGCGTGTCGATCACCGACACACTGTTGCTGTTGGCATTGGCCACAAACAGCAAGCGGCCATCCGCACGCAACGTCATGTCATTCGGATGGCTTTGAACCGGAATGGTGGTGAGGATGCGGTCCGTTGCGGTTTGATAGACTACCACCGCATCGCCACCCCAGAGCGAGATATACAAAACCCGTGATGCCGGATCGTACACGCAGGTATAGGCTTCGGCTGGCAGTTGCACACGATGCAACACCGTATGTGTGTTCAGGTCGCATACGTAAAGCGCATTGTTTTCCTTGGTCACCGCATACAGCCGGTGATGTGCTTCATCGAGGGCGATACCCGTAATGCCTATGCGGTTGGGCCAGGGTTTGCCCAGCACAAGCGAATCGACGACTTGCAAGCTATTGTTTTGCAAGCGCAGGATGAGAATTACGTTATCATCGCCGCCCGATACATAGAGCGTTTTCCCGTCGTGACTGAATGCCAGCCCCAGCCAGGCTGCATGAAGGGGCGTGAAAGAAATCACTTTTTGCTGGAGCAAATCGACCAGCTCAATACCCTGTCGACCATCGCCGTTTTCTGTGATGGCTGCGAAATGGTTATCAGGTGTAACAGCCATATTCAGCGGTAAATCGCTGCTCAAGGCGAGGCCCTTGCCTGCCGGACTGAGTCGCCAGCCGTTGGGCAGCATCACAGTGTGCTGGGCAGAAGATGGATATATACAGCAAAAAAGGAAAAAGCAGGTAAGAATGGTCAGATAGAGCATGGTTCTCATGGCAGAGGGGCATTTGATTCATCAAAGATAACAGGCTTTTCCCAACCCGACGAATGAACAAATCATGAAGCAGAGATTAAACCTTATGATTTGCGCATGGTCATATTCACAAGCAAACAGCACAGCAGATGGAAGGATATCTGGCCCGCGAGCCGCTCTGGAAATATCAGCACCTGGCCTGGCGTGCTGGCTTTGGGGTCGACAGGCCAACGTTATTGCACTGGCAATCGATGCCCATCAAACATGTGGTCAAAACCTTGATTCGTCAGCGGCAATCATCTCCATCAATATTGCAAACAGCAGAAGGACAACAACTGAGGACTCAGTGGCCTTCCCTACGCGGCCGGTTTTTACAACTTACCCAGGATGAAAAAAAGCAATTGCAAAAATTACAGCGAGAGGGCGTAAAAAACTTGAACCTGGCCTGGCTGCAGGAGATGAGTACGACGTCCGATTTTTTGCGTGAAAAAATGGCCCTATTCTGGCACGGCCACTTTGCTTGCCGGGTGCCCAACGTATTGCATAACGAACAAATGTTGCAGGTAATCCGGGAAAATGCACTCGGTAATTTCGGCGACTTGCTGGTGGCCGTCTCGAAGAGTCCAGCCATGCTGCAGTTTTTAAACAATCAGCAAAACCGCAAGCAACATCCCAACGAAAACTTTGCCCGGGAGGTGATGGAACTGTTTACCATGGGACGCGGACAATATACCGAGCAGGATGTTAAAGAAGGCGCCCGTGCCTTTACCGGGTGGGGCTTCAATCCCCAGGGAGAATTCGTTTTTCGCAAAAACCTGCATGATGATGGCGTGAAACATTTTTTAGGGAAAACGGGTCGTTTCACCGGCGATGATATCCTGCAAATACTGCTCGAGCAGCGAGCCACCGCTTATCATGTTTCCGAGAAGATCTATCGCTTCCTGGTAAACGACACACCCGACCCCGGACAGGTGCAACAGATGGCCAATTGGTTTTATGACTCAGGCTATGATATAGCCACCCTGCTCGAAAAATTGTTCACGTCCGACTGGTTTTATGACACCCGGCATATAGGCGCTCATATTAAGTCGCCCATAGAGCTGATGGTGGGCATGCAGCGAACCATACCTGTCAGCTACCGCAATCCCAATATCTGGTTGCTTTTTCAACGCAGTCTGGAACAGGTGCTTTTTTATCCACCCAATGTAGGTGGCTGGCCGGGTGGGAAAAGCTGGATTGATAGCAGCAGTTTGATGTTGCGTTTGCGATTGCCTCAGGTATTGTATGCGGGTTCTATCTGGAACATCCGACCCAAGGCTATGCCCGACGAAATCATGGACGAAGACATGCTCATGCAACCTGAAATGCATGTAGATAGCGAACAGCAGCATATTCGCGACTATCTCATCCATACCGTAGGCGGGCACATGCAGGCTACCGTGCAATGGGATGCTTATCTGCGGCAATTTCAGGATATTCCCGAAGAACAGCTCCCGATGGAGATAGCCAGCCTTTTACTGGTTAACACACCTCAGGATGTGGATAGGAACAGGATTTCAACATATGCTGACCGTAGTTCCCGGGAGCGTTTCATACAGAGCCTGACGGTGTTGCTCATGTCTACACCTGAATATCAAGTTTGTTGAGGGTCTAAAATGATTTGTTATGTTGATCATTCATCGTCGTGAATTTTTGAAAGTGGGATCGCTGGCTACGGCAGCCATGCTGGTACCGCGTTTTCTAAAGGCTTTTGAGCAACCCGGCATGGCCGAAGGGCAAAAAGTGCTGGTCATTATTCAGCTTTCAGGCGGAAATGATGGCCTGAACACGGTGATTCCCTATCGAAACGATATTTATTATGCCAGTCGGCCACAGCTGGCCATACCGAAAGGTCAGGTGGTGGGACTCAGCGATGAACAGGGCCTGCACCCGGCACTGGAAGGATTGAAAGAGCTTTACGACAACGGAGAGCTGGCCATCCTGAACAATGTAGGTTATCCCAATCCCGATCGGTCGCATTTTCGGTCAATGGATATCTGGCAAACGGCCAGCGACAGCAATCAGGTGCTAACTACCGGCTGGGTGGGTCGTTATCTCGATGCCCAGTGCAGCGGCTGTCCACATCCTTCAATGCAGGCTATTGAGGTTGATGATACGCTTAGCAAGGCCATGAAAGGCAATCAATACACCGGATTGGCCGTACATGATCCCGTGCAACTTCATCAAGCCAGCGATGATCCTTTCTTCCGGGATATCCTGAAAAAGCCCGTAGTGGACGACGATCACCTGCAGGTGGATTATCTCTACAAGGTCATGGCCGAAACGCTATCTTCAGCCGATTATCTGTATGACCAGGCGAGGCTGCATCATGATGATGGCGCGTATCCTGACACCCCAATCGGCAAGGATATGAAAACGGTAGCTTCGCTGATTCTGGCCGGACTGCCCACGCGGGTGTATTATCTTTCGCTGGGCAGTTTTGATACCCATGTAAATCAGCAGCCCCAGCAAGCACGTTTGTTTAAACAACTGAACGACGCCCTGATCGCCTTCCGGAACGACCTGAAAAAACACAATCGTTTTCAGGATGTGATGGTGATGACCTTTTCGGAATTTGGTCGGCGTGTGAGTCAAAACGCCAGCGGAGGCACCGATCACGGAACGGCCAACTGTATGTTTTTGATTTCGGGTGGATTGAAGCGGCAGGGCATACTCAACGATCCTCCCGACCTGCAAAACCTGGATCAGGGCGATTTGCGTTATCAAATCGATTTCAAGCAGGTATATGCCACCCTGCTGCGCCGCTGGCTGGAAGCCGATGATCAGCAAATCCTGGGTAGAAGTTTTCCGTATCTGGATTTTGTATAGATTTTACCCGGGCTTTATATTCTCCATGTAAGTTTTGTGTAAGTTCGCAGCACGAATCATCAGGCTGCATGGAAATTCAAGAGGTCAATCACCATCGATCGGAAAAAGATTTTTTGCATTTGCCGAAACACATTTATCGGCATGATCCCAACTGGGTGAGTCCACTGGAAAGCGATATCCGCGATATTTTCAATCCGCAACGCAACAGTTATTTTACTCACGGCGTGTGCACCCGCTGGGTTTTGTACGACGACCGGCATGTGGCTATTGGTCGAATCGCCGCATTCATCGACGAACATCGGGCATACAAGTTCCCGCGTCCAACGGGAGGCGTGGGTTTTTTTGAATGCATCAACGATCAACAGGCGGCTAATCGATTATTCGACACGGCAAAAGAGTGGCTGCAGCAACGCGGCATGCAGGCCATGGAAGGGCCGGTCAATTTCGGAGAAAACGATCGGTACTGGGGGCTACTGGTGGAAGGTTTTAAGCCGCCCAGCTTCGGCATGAACTATAATCCGCCTTATTATCAGCAGCTGTTTGAGAACTATGGTTTTGTGAAGGCCTACGATCAATACACCAATTTTTTAGATGCCACCGTGCCCATGCCCGAGCGCTTCACCAGAATAGCCGACTGGGTCATGCGTAAGCCGGGCTATCATTTCGAGCATTTCCGATTGAAAGATCAGGAAAAGTTCTTCCGCGATTTTCAGGAAATCTATAACGATGCCTGGAGCGATTTTCCCAATTTCACTCCCATGAGCCTCGACACCATCCGCGATGTATTTCGTCAGATGCGTCCTATTCTCGATGAAAAAATCATCTGGTTTGCTTACTACCAGCAAGAGCCGGTGTCGTTTATCGTTTGCCTGCCCGATGCAAATCAAATTTTAAAACATGTCAACGGCAAGCTCAACCTCTGGGGCAAGCTGAAGTTTTTGTGGTATCGATATACACATACCATCGATCGGTTGCGTATCATCGTCATGGGATGCAAGAAGCGGTTTCAGAACCATGGTCTGGAATCGGCGCTCATCCGCTGTTTGCAGGAGGAAGTGCTGCCCCGTAAAACCATCAAGGGCGTGGAACTGGCCTGGGTGGGCGATTTCAATCAAAAAATGATGGCGCTGCATCGGGCTACCGGTGCAACAACCGATAAAGTACACCGAACCTATCTGTATGTTTTTGGATAGCAAAAGCCGGCTATCGCAGCAGCCGACTTTTGCTATGTACGAGAAGCGACTACATCGTTTCCTCGAAAATATTTTCAGGCATCCGATTCTGCTTCAGCAACTCATAATGCTTTTTCAACGAATACCAGAGCGGATAGCTCCGATAGGGCAGGCCGTGTTTGCGGGCTTCTTCACGCAGGATGGCCGTTACTTCCGGATAATACACATGGTTGATATTGGGAAATAAATGATGGGCTACATGATAGTTGAAGCAGCCCATGAAAAAGCGGGTAAACCAGTTGTCGTGTGTAACGTCGTTGGTATTTTTCAGCTGATGCATGAACCAGGGATGGTGAATCTGGTTGTGTTCGTCGGGCAATGGAAATTCATTTTCCGTGTTGGCATGTGGGGATAGCAACACAATCAGCGAAAAGATGCTGGCCGTGAAAATAAAAATCAAAAATGCCGCAATGGCCTGCCCCCAGCTGATAGGCAGCACCAGTTTGGGGATCACAATGGTGTAGAACAGGAAAAAGGCTTTGAAGAAAAACAGTTTGTAGTATTCTTTTCTGGGGATCTGCGTAACCTTCCAGACAGGCTTTTTCTTGTTGAAAAAATCCTTGAAATCGCGCACCAGCAACCAGTTGAGCAGGTAGAAAGGATAAATCAGCGGCAGATAAATATGCTGGTATCTATGGATTTTGCTGTACGGACCGTAAGGGAAGACACGCGCCAGATCGCTTTGTTCGATATCGCTGTCCCATCCCATGATGTTGGGATAATTATGATGCAGGCGGGTGTGTCGTACGCGCCACACATAGCTATTGGCGCCCATCAGGTCGAAAAAGTGAATATAAAGTTCATTCAGCCATTTCTTTTTCCAGAGCACCCCATGAACGGCATCATGAATCTGGTTTAAGAAAATGATGACCAGCAACAGGCCCATCACAAAGTAACAACCGTAGAGTACGCGGATATGCTCGCCCCAGATCAATGCCGATGCATAAGCCGCCACGAAAAGTGCAGGAAACAAAATGGCTTTGAAAGTAATTTGCCAGCCCCGTTGAGGCTCCAGCTGGCGTACGATATCGTGGGCTTTATGTTTGATTTCTCGAAACAAGGCTTCATCGGCCGACTTCAGAAAAACGGGTTTTGTAGCTTCCATAGCCTCCGGATTTTGATAGCTCAAAATTAACAAATCTTCCAGCCCATGAGCGTATTCCCTGTCAATCCAGAGTCAGGAAACGCATGAATTTTACCTATACATTGTTCGATGCTTTCAATAGCTACCGGTTTTTTCGTATACCACCCGTGCAACCCATTTGCTCAGGAACAGCATGATGAAACCTGCAATACCGGCAGCCACCACCAGAATCAAGAAGTAATATTTTTTGTCGATGAAGCTATCCCAGAATGTGGCCATGAGTCCGGCAAGTTTGCCGGCGATCGAATTCACCAGAAACCAGCCACCCATCATCAGGGCTGTGAGCCGGGCGGGAGAGAGCTTGGATACCATCGACAGGCCAATGGGGCTGACCAGCAACTCACCGATGGTAAATACGGCATAGGTGGCGATGACCCACAGCATGCTGGCTTTATCGACATAAATATCGCGGGTGCTGATGGCGATGACCATCAGCAAGGAAGAAAGGCCCGCTACCCAGATGCCCAGGGTAACCTTGATGGGAGTGGTGGGCTCTTTGCCCTTGCGGCGCAGCCTGCTGAACAGGCCTACCAGCAAGGGTGTGAATACGATGATGAAGAAAGGATTTACCGACTGAAAGATTTCCGTTGACAGCAGATGGAGTTGCCCGTTTGCCGGCCATTTGTTCCTGGGCAGGTTCTGGAAATACGGATCAACGCCTTTCACCATCACCGTAGTGCCCTGGGCGTTGGTTTGCGCCCGGAAATACCGATCTATTTTCACCACCATCTGCGAATCGGTGGTCACTGTTTGCAACATGCCAAATGGTTTGACGATTTTTTCGAGAGCGAGAGGCATCTGACGATTGGTATATTGATCGGCCCAGATGGTAAGTCCGGTGCTGTTCTGGTTATAGATCACCCAGAAAACGGTTGACACGAGGAAAAAGGCAAATAAAGCGCCCAGTCCACGCCTGTCTTCTCCGCTGGCCCTGAAGTACAGGCTGCCATAGAAAATCACGATAGGCACACAGGCAAACATAAAAGCGTCGTTCGAGCGGGTACCAAACAGGGTATGACCCGTGAAGCTGCTGAAAAAATATCCAATCAATGCTGCAACCAGAGCTGGCAAAAACACATAACCCAGAATCTTGCTCAGCGGCATATCTTCTTTCTGCACCGGCTTTTTCACATCGCCTTCTTTCACGTAGCGCATGCCGGAAATAAACCAGATTAACCCTATGGTCATCCCCGCACCAGCAGCCGCAAAAGCATAACCCCAGCCGAAATGGTTGCGCATGTAAGCCGCCACGAAATTGCATACAAATGCACCGAGATTGATGCCCATGTAAAAAATATTATAAGCCACATCTTTTTTGGGTCTTAAATCTTCCCGGTTGTAAAGGTTGCCTAAAATGGTGCTGATATTGGGTTTGAAAAAGCCATTGCCTATGATGATGAGCAATAAAGAAATATACATGGCCGTATTCCCGGGCAGGGCCAATCCATAGTATCCGCAGGCCAGAAGAATACCGCCTAAAATAACCGCACGGCGATAGCCCAGGTAACGATCGGCCAGCAATCCACCAATAAACGGCGTCAGATATACCAGTGCGATGTAAGAGCCCACCAGATCTGCTGCTCGTTTGGTATCGAAGCCCTTGCCGCCGTGGCTGATGGGATCAATCAGGTAAAGCAGAAAAATCCCCACCATGAGATAATACCCGAAGCGCTCCCACATTTCCGTAAAGAATAGCACATACAATCCCGGATGATGGCTTTTTTTGCCGGATGATGAGGCGATGGGTGTGGATGAGTTACCTTCCATAAACAAAGCGATTTTGTGTGAACAAATGCAAAACCCCGGTTTAATGTTTGTGGAAGCGGGGTTTTAAAGGCGTAAAATACTATAAAAATTATTTTGGGTGCAGCCGAACAGGATGAATCCCTTTTCTTTGCAGAAAAAAAATGCATATTCTCATCCTTGGTGGGGGCGGACGTGAACATGCTATAGCCTGGAAGCTCAGCTCAAGTAGGTATTGCGATCGGATCTTTGTGGCTCCGGGTAATGCCGGCACTGCAGAAATTGCGGAGAACGTTCCCATTTCGCCTGTGTCATTCGCAGATGTGGCGGATTTATGTCGCGAGCAGTCTATTGACGTTGTGATCCCTGGTTCAGAAGATGCGCTGGTAGCAGGTATTGTGGATGAACTTCCACGCGCAACGGGCCTGCAGCAGATTCAGATCGTCGGTCCATCACGAAATGCGGCCCGTCTGGAAGGTAGTAAGGCTTTTGCCAAGACGTTCATGCAGCGGTATGGGATTCCCACCGCTTCCTATCGATTTTTTCAACGCCAGGAAATCGAAGCAGGCAAAGCCTATTTGCGCAACCATCCCATGCCAGTGGTGCTCAAAGCCGATGGGCTGGCGGCGGGCAAGGGAGTACTTATCTGTCATGATCCCGATGAGGCCGTTGCACATCTGGAAGCCATGCTGTTGCATGAAAAATTTGGCGAGGCCAGTCGTCGTGTGGTTGTAGAGCAGTATCTCGTCGGTGTGGAAGTGTCGGTATTTCTATTCACCGATGGTCAACATTATGTCGTATTGCCCGAGGCCAAAGATTACAAACGTGCTGGAGAAGGCGATACAGGATTGAATACCGGAGGCATGGGCGCCGTATCGCCAGTGCCTTTCGTAGATGCGGATTTTATGAAAAAGGTGGAGGAGCGGATCATCAGGCCTACTTTACAGGGCATGCAACAGGAAGGCTGTCCCTATCAGGGCTTTTTGTTTCTGGGATTAATGGCCGTAAATGGTGATCCTTATGTGATTGAATACAATTGTCGACTGGGAGACCCAGAAACCGAGGCCATCCTGCCTCGCATTCGCAGTGATATCATGGAAATGCTGCTGCTGGCCCGGCAGGGCAGGCTGCAGCAGGTGCAGCTAACTGTTTCCGAACAACAGGCGCTCACGCTGGTATTGGCTTCAGCAGGCTATCCCGGCACCTATCGCAAGGGCCTGCCCATTCGGCTGCCAACCAGCGTGCCAGAGGGTTGTTTCCTGTTCCATGCAGGAACGGCCAGACAGGAAGGCAGCATCGTAACTGCAGGAGGGCGTGTACTGGCAATTACTTCTCTGGGCAAAGATTTACAGGCTGCAAAGGAAAAATCACTTAAACTCGCAGGGGAGGTGGATTTTGAAGGGAAATATTTCAGACGCGATATCGGCTGGGAATTTTTGTGAGATTTTACATCAGAAAAGAAACCAACAAGCGGAAGCCCTATTTTCATAAAAATTATCCCAATTTTGCAACACAATTTTCATTTCTTTACGTTTTTCATACTACGTTACTTTTTCCTATGGGATTCCTGAATTTCATGACGCAAGATCTGGCCATTGACTTAGGTACTGCCAATACATTGATTATCCATAATGATCAGGTAGTGGTAGATGAGCCCTCTATTGTAGCCATTGAACGATCTACCGGCAAAATCATTGCTGTGGGGAAGAAGGCCATGATGATGCACGAAAAAACGCACGAATATATCCGCACCATCAGGCCGTTAAAAGATGGGGTGATAGCCGATTTCAATGCGGCGGAGGGCATGCTCCGGGAGATGATTAAGATGGTGTATCCCAAAAAGCCGTTTTTCACGCCCAGCTGGCGTATGGTTATCTGTATTCCTTCGAGCATTACCGAAGTCGAAAAACGTGCTGTGCGCGACTCAGCCGAACAGGCCGGTGCCAAGGAGGTTTACTTGATTCATGAGCCCATGGCGGCTGCACTGGGTATTGGCATCGATGTGGAAGAACCCGTGGGGAATATGATTATCGATATCGGCGGCGGCACTACAGGTATTTCGGTGATTGCCCTGGCCGGCATCGTCTGTGATCAATCCATCCGCATTGCCGGTGATGAATTCACGGCCGATATCATGGAGGCCTTGCGGCGTTACCACAGCCTGTTGATTGGCGAACGCACAGCCGAGCAAATTAAGGTGCAAATTGGTTCTGCACTGAAAGAACTGGATAATCCACCCGACGATATGCCCGTAAACGGTCGTGACCTGGTGACGGGTATTCCCAAACAAATCATGGTTTCCTATCAGGAAATTGCAGAGGCGCTGGATAAATCGATTTTTAAAATCGAGGAAGCGATTCTCAAGGCGCTGGAAACCACGCCACCCGAATTAGCTGCGGATATCTATCGTAGAGGCCTGTATTTGACCGGAGGTGGGGCATTGCTGCGTGGACTTGACAAGAGGCTGGCGCAGAAGATTAAGCTTCCCGTTCACGTAGCCGATGACCCGCTGAGGGCTGTAGTAAGAGGCACTGGAATCGCATTAAAGCATATTGGTAAATATCCGTTTTTGATGCAGTAGCTGATGGCAACATCACTTCATCATCCATGTTCTGCATAAACCAGAGCCGTGCGCAATTTAATTCTATTCATCCGGCGATATTTTCATTTCCTCTTGTTCCTGGCTATTGAGGCGATATGCTTGAGCAGGGTCTTCAGCCAGAATCCTTTTCAACAAGCCTGGTTTCTGCAGTTTTCTGAAGAATGGATGGGCAGATTATACCAGCACTATGCGGATGTGATGCAATATTTTCACCTCAGGCAGGTCAACGATAGCTTGCTGGCAGAAAATGCTCGCCTGAGAAATGAGTTGTTACAGGACTTCAGCGTTGCTGATACTTCTCGACGGATTATCCGCGACACGGCTCATCACCGACAATATGCGTATTTACCTGCGCAGGTGGTCAACAATAGCATTATTCATGCCGCGAATTACATCACCATTCATCGGGGCAGGATGGAAGGCGTGCATGCCCACATGGGTGTGGTGAGCAGTGCGGGTGTGGCCGGGGTGGTGGTGCGCGCAAGCGATCATTATGCGCTGGTGATGTCGGTATTGCATAAAGATTTCAGGCTCAGCGTGCGGTTGAAACGTACGGGCGATATCGGTTATGTACGATGGGATGGCGAAAATCCGGCAACGGCGCTGTTATCCGACATTCCCCGGAGCGTGACCCTGTATAAGAACGATACGGTTGTGACCAGCGGTTTTTCGGTGATGTTCCCGCCGGGTATTCCGGTGGGATATGTGGAAAAGGTGGGTCAACAGCCTGCCAGTAATTTTCAGGTGGCTCGTATTCGGCTGGCCACGCCTTTCAGTCGGCTGAACTATGTGTATGTGATTGAAAATTTGCAAGCTCCCGAACAATTGCAGGTTGAATCCAATTTGCCATCTTCGCCATGAGTGAGTTGTTGAAAAATATCATTCGCTTCGTGCTGTTGATGTTCGTTCAGGTGTTTATCCTGAATCATATCATGTTAAGTGGATTGGTGCAACCCTATCTGTATTTACTTTTCATTTTGCTTTTACCATTTCAAACGCCCCGCGCTTTGCTGTTGATTCTGGGCACGGCCACCGGCTGGGTGTTAGACAACTTTATGCATACGCCCGGCTTACATGCCGCTGCCTGTGCGGCTATCGCTTATCTTCGTCCCTTTCTCATCGGCATGCTGTCTCCTCAGGGCGGTTTTGAAGACACCACACGCGCCCCCTCGCCACTTACCATGGGAACCGGTAAATTCATCTTCTATGCAAGTGTGCTGGTATTGATCCATCATCTCATTTATTTTTCGCTTGAGGTATTCAATTTCCAGTCGACACAGTATCTGATTTTGAAAATTTTGTGTTCTACCCTTGTTACGTTGCTTTTGATTTTTGTGTATGGATTGTTATTTTTTGAAAAACGCTTGAGAAGAAGATGATATTTACAAGTCTGTGTACAACAGGAATGATTTACAGTCGTTTTACCAGTAGGTTTCATAGGTTTGCAATTCATCTTTGATCCGGTATTTGCGGATAGGGTAGTTTTAAGCTTATGGCTGAATTTCATCAACCCAGAAGAAAAATCATTCAGCTGATTTTCGTCGCTGTATTTGCCGTCATAGCGGCGCGGTTGTTTTATTTACAGGTGATAGAGAAAAAATATCGTCAGCTGGCCAATGCGCAGGCTATTGTCCGAAAACTTATTTATCCCACGCGTGGTATCATTTACGACAGGCATGGTCATGTGGTGGTGAACAATACTGCGCTCTACGACCTGATGGTAACACCTGCCGAGGTGAAGCATCTGGATACCGGTTTTTTATGTGAATTACTGGGCATCGATACAGCTACTTTTCGGGAGCGGATGGAAAAAATCATTCTTCGGAATTCTCGCTATCGACAGTCGGTTTTTGCAGAATTATTACCTCCGGACATTTATGGCCGCATTGAAGAAAATTTATATCAATTTCCAGGGTTTGAATTGGTAGAACGCCCCGTGCGCAATTATCCCTATCACGCAGGAGCTCATATTTTCGGTTATATCGGTGAAGTGGATTCAGCAACCATCAAACGTTCCCAGGGCTTTTATCAGCCCGGTGATTTTATTGGTAAAACAGGTCTGGAACGGAGTTATGAAAACATTTTACGTGGACAGCGAGGGGTGGCTTATCTGGTGCGTGATTCTCGCAATCGCATTCAGGGGTCTTATGCCGGAGGCATGTACGACACGCCAGCCGTGGCGGGAAGAAGTCTGTATCTTTCGCTGGATATGGAGTTGCAGCAATTAGGCGAGCAGTTGTTGCAAAATAAAATCGGGAGTATAGTAGCAATTGATCCCAACACCGGCGGTATTCTGGCCATGGTGAGCAGTCCTACCTACGACCCGAATGAACTCAGCGGAGCTGAACGCAATAAAAAATTTTCACGTTTGTTCACCAATCCTGAATTGCCGTTGTTCAATCGTCCTATTCAGGCTACCTATCCACCGGGCTCTACATTTAAGCCCGTGGATGCGTTGATTGCTTTACACGAAGGCGTGATTACACCGCAATATGGATATGATTGCCGTGGTGTATATCTGGGATGTGGCAGGCCTATTCGTTGTACCGAAAGCTTTCCCGGACATGCATCCAATCTCTATAATGCTATTGCTTATTCCTGCAATTCTTATTTTTCGCAGGTGTTTCGATTTATTGTGGATAAAGAACGCAGGCCTGCGCTGGGATTGGTGGAATGGCATCGCTATGTAAGTGATTTTGGTCTGGGTAAAAAATTGGGTATCGATTTACCGGGTGAATACAGCGGATATATTCCCGATACGGCACATTACAATAAGATATTCGGCAGAGGACACTGGAATTCCTGTACGATTGTATCACTGGGCATTGGCCAGGGCGAGATTACAGAAACCCCCCTGCAGCTGGCCAATGTGATGTGTATTATTGCCAATCATGGATATTATTACACGCCGCATGTTGTAGATAGCGTGGAAGGAGATCCGGATTTTTACCGCAGGCATCTGGTTTTGCATCGCATTGCAGCCAATGTATCGGATACAGATTATGACATCGTTACGCGTGCTATGGCAGCGGTAGTAGAGCGGGGTACGGCTACCATAGCAGCTATACCCGGAATCACGATTTGTGGAAAAACGGGTACAGCGCAGAATTTCACCATAATTAATGGGAAACGTGTGGCGTTGAAAGATCATTCGCTGTTTGCGGCTTTTGCTCCACGCGAGCATCCCCGCATTGCTATTGCTGTTGTGGTGGAAAATGCAGGCTTCGGTGCCAGCTGGGCGGCACCTATTGGTAGTTTGATGATTGAAAAATACTTGCGCGATAGTATTGCTACGGATCGTTTGCCTTTGTTAAACCGTATTACACAGGCGAATCTGATACCGGAATATATTTTGGAAAAGAAACGCAGGATAGATTCGCTGAATCAGATTCGCGATAAAGCAGAAGCCCGGCATACAGCCATGCGCTAAAATTTTGAACCGTGGATACACCCGTTCGCACATCAGTAGATTTAATCAAACCAGGAATTGACCGGTGGTTGATAGCCTTGTATTTCCTGCTGGTGCTTATCGGTCTGTCCTCGATTTTTGCCGTCGAACATCGTCCCGGTGAGGATGTGTGGTACAACCTCTGGCATCTTAATAAAAATTACAGCCGGCAGCTGATGTGGGTAGGTGTTTCTTTGATATTGGCGCTGGGTATCCTGCTGGCCGACAGCAAAATATTTCCCGCACTGGCTAACCTTATGTACGTATTCGGTATTTTATTGTTGTTATTGGTGCTGGCGGTTGGTAAAGATATTAAAGGCTCACACTCCTGGTTGGTGATTGGCGGCTTTCAATTTCAACCTGCTGAATTTACCAAGCTCACCACCAATTTAGCCCTTGCTAAATACCTTTCCCGGCTGGATGTTGATTTTTCAACGCTTCGGGCAAGACTTATCGCCATCGGATTAATACTGCTTCCCGCGGCCATTATTGTTTTGCAATCTGAAACAGGACTGGCACTGGTGTATTTATCGTTCTTTCTGGCTTTGTATCGAGAAGGCTTACCGGGTATTATTCTCATCATTGGTTTTTCGGCAATCGTACTTGTGCTTTCGGCATTGCTGGTGGAAAAGCATATTTTGCTGATGATTTTCAGTGTAACAGCCGCATTGGTTATTTATTTCATGCGGCGCAGCTTTCGACGTCATCCGGGGCGGTTGTTTCTTATCTTATTCATCTGGGGGTTTTGCAGTTTGTTTGTGATGCAAATCGTGCCTTATATTTTCACGCATGTCCTCAAACCTTATCAGGTAAGTCGCATCAATGTGATGCTGGGTAAAGAAGTGAGTCAGAAGTCGAGCTACAACGTGTTGCAATCGAAAATCGCCATTGGTTCTGGTGGGCTATGGGGAAAAGGTTATTTAAAAGGCACCCAGACGCGCTATGAATTCGTGCCGGAGCAGAGTACGGATTTTATTTTCTGTACGATTGGCGAAGATTTTGGTTTTCTGGGAAGCGTGGTGTTACTGGGTGTGTATTTGTTGATGCTGTTTCGCATCGTCAATATTGCCGAGCGCCAGCGTTCCACATTTAGCAGAATATACGCTTATGGATTGGCGAGTATATTGTTTTTTCATGTGGCGATTAATATCGGTATGACTGTTGGCCTGGCTCCCGTAATTGGCATACCTTTGCCGTGGATGAGTTATGGCGGCTCATCGATGATTACATTTACCATGATGCTTTTCATCCTGATACGCCTGGATGCCGACAGGCAAAGGATTTTAAGATAACGCTGAATTATGGCACAAATCATTCCACTCGCTGAAGGCACTTTTACGGTAGATAAAAGCAAAGTATTCGTTCCCTTTGATCCTGAACATGATCACCTGCAGGATCGTCCGAAAGGGTCGTTATTGATCGAGATTCAGCCATTTCTGGTAAAAACGTCCACGGCCTGTATTTTACTGGATACCGGATTACATCTCTTGTCGGATGGTGAGCCGCTTTTATACCGTGTGCTTGAAAAACATGGTATTCATGCTGCTGAAATCACGCACGTGTTATTAAGTCATTTACACAAAGATCATGCGGGTGGCATCTGCAGCCGCCAGTCGGATGGTAGTTATCGATTGAATTTTCCACAGGCAACTTATTATGTACATGAAGATGAATTAAAATACGCACTTTCTCATGCGCAGGACTACCAGGGCGGAGCAGATGTTAGCTCTTCCTACGCAGAAGAAGAATTTGCATTGCTATTTCAATCACATCAGGTTATGTTGTTACAGGATGAGGGGTATATCGATACACATATTCGATACCAGCTCAGTGGCGGGCATTGTCCCTATCACACCGTGTTCTGGATACAGGACGAAGCGGATGGCATTATCTTTTATGGCGGTGATGTGGCTCCACAATATTTGCAGATGAAAACCCGCTACATAGCCAAATACGATTATGATGGCAAGCGCAGCATGGAGCTGCGACAGCAATATGCCGAACAGGGCAGGCGTGAGGGCTGGACGTTTTTATTTTATCATGATGTGCAACGACCGGTCATGAAACTCACCTGATGGAATCAGATGTTTGTACGATTTTAATTTGCTCGGGTTGTGTAATCACCATCTCCGGTTGATCATGAAAGAGTATGACTTTGCCGTTGATACAAACCTGTTTGTTTTTTAGATAAACCTCAGGTGCATAAGGAAAGTTTTTTCGGTCATCACCCCAGATGATGGCCGTAAAGGTTTCGTCGGGATGTGGATAGCGGAAATTTAAAAATGTAGGCCTGCGTCGAGAAGTAGAATCAAAATAAGTGCTGGCGATTGGTCCGCAAACAGTAACCTGCTGATTGACATAACGTATAGCATCTTTATCGGATATGCTGTTTTGAGCAAAAGTAGCTTGAATGATAAAAAAGCTGATAAGCAGGCTTGTAATCAGTGCTTTCATCGAAACGAATTTATTTCAAAGATAAAATGTTATGGATAACAAGTTTTCGGTTAAGGAGAATTAAAACAAACTCAATTGTTGCCCGGGTCTGCGGAAATGAGAACCATCCAGTTCCCAGCGATCGTTATAAAATCCAAATCGTTTATTATTTTTTATGAATTGTTGACGTATCAACTCGGCTATAGGTCCTTCGCCGCGCATGCGAATTCCCCATCGGCTATCATTAACCTTCCCACCGTGCGATTGTTCAATGAGATGCCATACTTTATCGGCCCGTTCAGGAAAGTTTTTATACAGCCAGTCGTGAAAAATTACTTTAATGGCTCCATTCAGGCGTATGAAAGTATAAGCTGAAAAGGTAGCACCTGCTTCGGCGGCGGCTTTCATGATGGCAGGCATTTCATGGTCGTTTAGCCCGGGAATCATGGGGCCGAGCATCACGCCGGTACGTATGCCGGCCTGGCTCAGTTCGCGAATGATACGTAATCGTTGTTGTGCTGTGGTAGTGCGTGGCTCCATGACCCTGCGCAATTCTTCATGTAAAGAAGTAATAGATACCAGCACACTTACCAGACGATAACGGGTCATAGCTGCCAATATATCCTGATCGTGAAGGATATAGGCATTTTTGGTGATGATGCCCACAGGCTGACGGAAAGTATAACATATCTCCAGCAGCTTTCGAGTAATCCGATAATGCTGTTCGGCGGGTTGATAACAATCTGTATTTCCGCTCAATGAAATAGGCCATGCCTGCCAGGAAGGATCCATCAAAGCTTGATAGAGCAATTCAGGTGCATTCACCTTAACAATAATGTTGCGCTCAAAATCCAGTCCGGCGCTGTATCCCCAGTACTCATGCGAATTTCTTGCATAACAGTAAATACAACCGTGTTCACATCCCTGGTAGGGATTCATGCTGTACATCATGCCTACATCCGGACTTTCCACCCGATGTACCAGGCTTTTCGCCTGTTGCTCAATGTAACGCGTGGGTGTGGGGGGTTGTTCCCAATCGTCGATTGCTGTGGGCTCATCCCGGGTAAGCCTTGTTTTTTCAAAGCGGTTGTGTGGATTGAGTTGTGCGCCTCGCCCTTTAAGATAATGCATATCATGCATTTTTAATCAAATAAACCATGTTGAATTGCCCCGTGTGTAGCTTGCAGCGGGAAACGGGCTATCTGCCGGAAGCCTTGCCGGGGATTTTCTTTTTTCCACAACCCGAGTTCCTGTACCATACAACGACCTGTGAAAGATTTTTGCTGGTATGCAGGTACACTTTTTTCATACTGCCAGGGCTTGAGTTTTGATGCAAATAGCAAATAGGGCTCGGTGATAAAATGGGGTTTGTTGGATAAACTCTTTAGCATCCGTTGCATGGGCCGGAAAGATTTTACCAGATCAGCTACAGCCGATGCATTGCCGATGTGGAGGATAATGCTGTGGCTGGGCAGAAACCCAAAACCATCTATTTCCAGCAACAGGGGCGACTGCCGGGCGGCTATCTCCCTGAAATAAGCCATAAATCGCTTTTCCTGTGTTTCCCATTGCCAGAAATGAATGAGCCAGATCTGGGTATCCGTGGCGGGCGATGGATGGCGGTATGCCTGTGCGAATGCCTGCCTTTCCTCAAAGATGCGCTCGGCCAGAGGCCCCTGCAC
>ERZ795043.680-NODE-680-length-23689-cov-33.654819_pt1 | contig 23689 bp, 27 predicted proteins | sample MGYA00375127_ERZ795043 | MGnify/ENA primary metagenome ERZ795043 (study PRJEB30172, sample SAMN05518447) | compost metagenome | isolation source: Feedstock adapted compost from Newby Island compost facility, Milpitas, CA | place: USA:Newby Island compost facility... | reverse complement strand
GGGGTCATTTATCGGCAGAGCCTTATGACACCTTATGCTCAATCCGCAATTTGTCCGCCACCATCGCGATGAATTCGCTGTTCGTCGGCTTCGACTTGCTCAGGTTCACCGTGTAGCCGAACAGATGCGAAATCGAGTCGATGTTGCCGCGTGTCCAGGCGACTTCGATGGCGTGGCGGATGGCGCGCTCGACGCGGGAGGGCGTCGTCTTGAACTTCTCGGCGATGGCCGGATACAGCGTCTTCGTGATGGCGCCGAGGATTTCGATGTTGTTGTACACCATCGTGATCGCTTCGCGCAAGTACTGATATCCCTTAATATGCGCAGGAACGCCGATTTCATGAATGATGCTTGTGATGTTGGCGTCGAGGTTTTTCGGCTTGCTGTTCATCGGCACGATGTTGGAGCGAATCACGGCGGATCCGGTGCCGACGGAAGCCACCGCATCGGCGTCGGAACCGGCGAGCTGCCGGATGCGGCTGACGAGCACATCCATGTCAAAGGGCTTCAATATGTAATATGATGCCCCAAGCTGAACCGCGCGCTGGGTGATGTTTTCCTGGCCAAACGCGGTGAGCATGATGATTTTGGGCTGTTTGGGCAGATTCATGTCACGGAGTCTCTCCAGCACTCCCAGGCCGTCCAGATGCGGCATGATGATATCGAGGATCATGACATCAGGAACTCTGCGCGATTCCTCAAGCTGACGGATGACCTCTTCCCCGTTATACGCGACACCGATGACCGTCATGTCTTCCTGTTCCTGAATGTACTCCGAAAGCAGGTTCGTGAACTCCCGGTTGTCGTCTGCAAGAAAAACTTCAATCCGCTGCAATGTCAAGTCCTCCCTTTCTTTCTTTTCAAAATGTGGATTTTTTGCCCGGAAACATCCGTCTCCGTTCTCTATATATTGGATTTCGACAATCCGTTAGCAATTCCTTCCTGGATTAAAAATTTTTCTTTCTTTTTTTGTGACAATGGAATATAATAATAATTTTATGTCACCATTTGATTTTTTTCTGAGATTTTCGACAAATCCCATACGGGGGCATGCGTCCAAAAGCGCAAAGTCTAAGGCGCTATGCGGCCTTAGACATGGTTTGTTCGGGTTTCAACATGATGCCGGCGTCCTGCAGCATCCACTCGATAAAGCATCCATAGCCGGTAGTCGGGTCGTTGACGAACACGTGGGTCACCGCGCCGACAAGTTTGCCGTTCTGCAGGATCGGGCTGCCGGACATGCCCTGCACGATGCCCCCGGTGCGCTCGATCAGCTTGGGGTCGGTGATTTTGATGACCAGACCCTTCGTGGCCGGCTGCGTCTGTTTGGCGACATGCACGATGCGGATATCGAATCTTTCCACTTTCTGGCCTCCGACCACGGTCCAGATTTCCGCCGGACCTTCCTCCACTTCTTCCGCGAATGCGACAGGCACAGCTTCGGTACGATAAGCGTGTTCGGGCATTTGGTTCATGCGGCCGAAGATGCCGAACGGCGTGTTGCGCTCCACGTTGCCGATGACGCGGCCTTCCTTGAAGTGCGCGCGTTTCTCGCCCGGCTCGCCGTTTTGGCTTTTGGAAATCGAGGTGACGCTGGAATGCAAAATTTCACCGCTGCCGACGACAATCGGCGTTTGCGTGTCCATGTCCGTGATCACGTGACCCAACGCGCCGTAGACGCCGTGTTCCGGCGAATAAAACGTCAGCGTACCGACACCGGCGGCCGAGTCCCGGATGTAAAGACCCATGCGCCATGCCTTGTCCTCTTCGTCGTAAGCCGGCATGAGCTTCGTGCGAAAACGTTCCTTGCCGCGCTGCACCACCAGCTCAAGCGGGACGCCGGATTCGCCGGCCTGCTGGACGATGGCGCCGACTTTGCTTGCGTCATTGATAAATTGTCCGTTGAACGAAACGATCAAATCTCCGAGTTTGAGCTTGGCCTGTTCTCCCGGAGACACCTCGCCGTCACGTGTCTTCACCAGGTGATGGCCCACGACCATGATGCCGGCGGCCTTGACTTTGACGCCGATGGTCTGTCCGCCGGGAATCACCTTCAGATCGGGAATGACTTGCAATTTGATGGTTTTAAACGGAATTTTGCCGAACAGGCGCAGTTTCAGTTCTGTCGTGCCGCTTTTTTTGGCCTGGATGGACACCGGTTTGCTCAGGTCCACGGGAAGGACAGGTTCGCTTGTGCCGTTAATCCCGGCCACCTGCGGGTTCACCTTGGCCACCGCGTGCACCGGCACCCCGTAATTGAGCTGCAAATGCTGGCCCAGAAACATGCGCAATTCGCTCGGTATGGAGGCATAATGGCGGAATGGAGCGGAAAATGCGGCCGTGCAAAGCATAAGAACAAGACTCAGTCCGATGAGGCGGCGTTTCGGGGATTTGGGGTACAAGTTCTCACGCTCCCTTACAGTCTCCTCCAGCGGCTTGGCACCGCCGACGGCGTACCTATAAGGTAACCTTGCCCCCCCGCTTTTATGTTCCCGAAAAGCTTCCTTGCAGGCCGATTTTTCGCGTCGTCACGCGTTTTTTCGACGGTCAGCCAGGACCAGCATTTCCTGTGCGTGGTGCCGGGTTTTTTCCGTCACTTCCACGCCGCCGAGCAGGCGGGCAAGCTCCTCCACCCGCTCGTCCCCTTCCAGTTCGCGCACCAGCGTGACTGTCCTGCCGCTGTCGTTGACTTCTTTGCGCACCTCATATTGATGATCGGCCATGCAGGCCACCTGCGGCAGATGGGTGATGGCAAACACCTGGCAATCCTTTGCCAGCCTGGCCAGCTTGTCCGCCACCGCCTGCGCCGCCCGGCCGCTGACGCCGGCATCCACTTCATCGAACACCAGCACGGGAATCCGATCAATCCGCGCAAAAATCGCCTTGAGCGCCAGCATGACCCGGGACATTTCCCCGCCCGAGGCGATTTTGGCCAGCGGCTTTGGCGGCTCGCCAGGGTTCGTCGAAAGCAGAAATTCCGCCCGATCCATGCCTTCCGCGCCCAAATCGCCCGTCTCCAGCTTCACTTCAAAAACGGCATGGGGCATTTGCAGTTCCTCAAGTTCGCGAACCACCGCCTGGGCCAGCGTTTGGCCCGCTTTCCGGCGGATGCCGCTCAATCGCCGCGCACGTTCCATCAATTCCTCGCGCAGCTTCTCTTCCCGCTCGGCCAGTTCGCGCAGCCGCTCGTCGCGATGCTCGAGATTTTCCGCCTCCGATTGTATTTTGTCCCTGTAGGCCAAAATATCCTCGATGGTCTCCCCGTATTTCCGTTTCAGATGGAACAAAAGATCCAGCCGCTCTTCCACTTCCGCAAGCCGCGCCGGGTTGAACTCGATGCCGTCCCGGTATTCCCGAAGCTGAAAAGCCGCGTCCTCGGCCGCATAATAGGCGGACTGCAGCTGTTCCGCCAACGGCTCGAGCGCCTGCGGGTCCACCTTGGCCACCTCCTGCAGGCGAGAAATGGCTTTCGCCAGCGCCGACAGCCCTTTCGAGCCATAGACAAGCTCATATGCCTCGGAAACCGCCTCCGCCAGTTTCTCGGCGTTGGCCAGCTTGCGCCGCTCGTCGGTCAGCGCCTCATCTTCTCCCGGCTTCAGCCGGGCGGCGTCAATTTCCTCGAGCTGGAAACGGTACAGATCCAGCATTTGCATCGCCTGGCGCGATTTTTCTTCCAGGGTTTTCCGTTCGGCGCGCACTTCCTCATATTCCTCAAACAGCCGCCGGTAGGCCGCCTTCTCGTCGCCGATAGCGTCCCCGGCAAACTGGTCCAGCCATTCCAGATGCCGCTCCGTTTTCAGCAGCGACTGATGCTCGTGCTGCCCGTGCAGGTTCACAAGATATTCGCCCGCTTCCTTCAGCATGCCCAGCGTCACATGCTGACCGTTGATGCGGACGGAAGATTTCCCTTGCGCCGAAAGCTCGCGGCGAATCACGATCGCATCCGACGGGTCCGCCTCGATGCCGAGCCTTTGCAGCGCCTCCCAGACCGGATGCTCTTCGGGCAGATCGAACACCGCTTCCACGTAAGCGCGGTCGCTGCCGTGCCGGATCATTTCGGCCGAACCCCGACCGCCCGCCGCCAGCGCCAGCGCGTCGATGATGATGGATTTTCCCGCTCCGGTCTCGCCGGTAAGCACATGAAAACCCTCATGGAAGGTGACGGATGCCTGTTCAATCACCGCCAGGTTGCGGATGGAAAGTTCCCGCAGCATGATGTAACCTCCTTGGTTCGCGCGCACAAGCCGTCTTTATCCGCTCGCAGCCTCAAATGCCGCAATCGCTGCCGCTGGAGCTGCCGCATGCCAAAAGCTACATGCAAAAGCAGCAGTCCTACTGCAGCATGCCGTTGATCCGGTTCACCACGGCTTCCGCCTGCTCCTTCGTCCGGCACACGATCAGCGTTGTGTCGTCGCCGCTGACCGTGCCGATGAGCTCCTGCCAGTCCATGGCGTCAATCAGGCTGGCAATGGTGTTGGCGGTGCCGGGCATGCATTTGACGACCACCAAGTTCTCCGCGTAGTCCGCCTTCAGGAAATGATCCTGCAGCGCACGACGCAGCTTGCTCGCAGGGTTAAACCGCTGGTCCTGGGGCATCGAATATTTGTAGCGGCCGTCCCCCAGCGGAACCTTGACCAGCTGCAGTTCCTTGATGTCGCGGGACACGGTGGCCTGCGTCACAATCAAGCCGGCTTCCTTCAGCGCCTCCACCAGTTCATCCTGAGTTTCGATTTCCCGGGATGAGATAATCTCCCTGATTTTTTGTTGCCTTTTTGCCTTCATCCGTCGTCATCCTCCACTCGGAATCGCACCGTGCGAACCCGGTTTTGCTGCGGGTCCGCCACGACAATGCCCTCGCATTCCGGAAACAGGAGCGCATACACGAGATATTTCTCCCTCAGGCCGCTGGCCGTCCATTCCGTCGGCTGCCGCGGCCGCTCCAGCTTGACAAGATAGTATTTGTCGTCCTTGGAAACCAGATAATCAAAAAACAGCCGGCTGGACATCACCGGTTCGTCGTCCACCTGCACGCCCAGCGGAATGCGATGCTTGCCGGCCAGCACCTTGAAGCCTGCCGCCTCAAGCATGTCCGTCGTCTCATCCTGCACAAAATTTCCCCGATACGTCATCCTGCGAAGGCGGGCGCTGGCCGGCTCATGCAGCCACCGGTCGAAACGCCGCACCACCCACCAAATCATAAGGCCCGCCCCGATCAACAGGAGCAGCCAGTCCCCGAGCTGAGCCATCCGCCTTCACCCCACGAACGCGACACAAGCGCTTTTGCGCCCGTCTCATTCCGTCAGGCCAATCTTTCGTGTGTTACTCCATTCGCCTTTTGCGGCACGAATTCCTTTTTTCTGCCCGGGAATAAAAAAAGGAGCGCCGGAAGCGGTCCGCCCGGCCGTTCTTCCGAAAGCTCCGGTGTTTTGTGCGCTATTTCGCTTGAAACGTCGCATGGGCCTCGCGCACCACCCGTCCGATCAGGTCTTCCAGCGGCCCTTCTTTCCACGCGTCGCCCAGAGGCTGGCCCGTCAGCTTCCAGCAGGCGAGAAACTCGATGTTGCCTTCTCCCCCCGTGACGGGCGAAAACGTGAGCCCCTGCAGCGCAAAGCCCATTTCATCGGCAAAGCGCAGCACTTCCCGCAGCACGGACGCATGCACCCGGCTGTCGCGGACGACGCCGGATTTGCCCACCTGCTCCCGGCCCGCCTCAAACTGCGGTTTGATCAGCGCCACGGCGGTTCCGTCCTTCGCCAGCATTTCTTTAAGCACAGGCAAAATCAGCTTCAGCGAAATGAAGGACACGTCGATGGCGGCAAAGACCGGCACAGGGCCGCCCAGATCATCCGGTTTCATGTGGCGGAAATTGGTGCGCTCCATCACGCGGACCCGCGCGTCCTGCCGGAGCGACCAGTCCAGTTGGTTGTAGCCCACGTCGATGGCATACACAAAAGCGGCGCCGTGCTTCAAGGCGCAGTCGGTGAACCCGCCGGTGGAGGCGCCGATATCCAGCATGACCGCTCCTTCCAGGTTCAGCCCGAAGGCGCGGATCGCCTTTTCCAGTTTGAGCCCGCCCCTGCTCACATACGGATGGGGCGCGCCTTTGACGGTGATCGGCGCATCCTGCGGCACCTTGGTGCCGGCTTTGTCCAGCCGCTCCGAACCGAGCCAGACGAGCCCCGCCATGATGGCGGCTTTCGCTTTTTCGCGGCTGTCAAAATACCCCCGCTCCACGAGCAGCACATCGAGGCGCTGCTTGCCCGCTTGCTTTTCCATGTTCACTTCGCCCTCTGCATCCGCCTAAGGACGAACGATTTCAGCTGCGCGGCCGCGTTTTCCGCCGTAAGCCCGACCATCTGCCGCTGTTCCTTGATCGTGGCATGCTCGATAAACCGGTCGGGCACGCCGAGAATTCGCACCGGCACGTGATGCATCCCTTCCCGCGCGAAAAATTCCAGCACGGCGCCGCCAAATCCGCCCAGCTCGCAGCCTTCCTCCAGCACCAGCATCGGCAGCCGCTCGGCACCAAGCTGCCTCAGCATGGCTACATCCATCGGCTTGAGAAAACGGGCGTTGACGACTTTAACGCTCAGCCCGTCCCGCTTCAACAGTTCCGCCGCTTCCAGCGCCGTCTGCACCATCGGGCCCATCGCCAGGATGACGGCGGCATCGCCCTCCCGCACGATTTCCCAGCGGCCAATGGGAATCAGCTTAAATTCCGGATCAAAGGGCACCCCCAGGCCATGATCGCGCGGGTAGCGGACGGCGATGGGGCCGTCGTCGTATTTGAGGGCCGTATACAGCATGTGGCGCAGCTCGTTTTCGTCTTTTGGCATCATGATGACCATGTTCGGGATGTGGCGCAGGAAGGCGATGTCAAACACGCCCTGGTGGGTCTCCCCGTCAGCGCCGACGAGTCCGGCGCGGTCGATGGCAAACACCACGTTCAGATTCTGCCGGCAAATGTCGTGCACCACCTGGTCATAGGCCCGCTGCAAGAACGTGGAATAGACCGCAAACACGGGCTTCAGGCCTTCCATCGCCATGGCGCCGCACATCGTGGCCGCATGCTGCTCGGCGATCCCGACGTCGAACATGCGGTCCGGAAATTCTTCGGCAAATGAGAGCAGGCCCGAGCCGCTCGGCATCGCCGGCGTCACCGCGACAATCCGCTCATCCATCCGGGCGAGCTCCACGAGCGTGCTGCCGAACACCTCGGTGTACATGGGCGGACCCACGGGCTTGATCACCTGGCCGGACTCGATCTTGTACGTGCCGGAAATGCCGTGCCATTTGTGGGAATCCCGTTCGGCGGGCTTGTATCCCTTGCCCTTGGTGGTAAGAACATGCACCAGCACCGGGCCGTCCACCTTGTCGGCTTGCCGGAACGCCTCGATGAGCTTGCCAATGTCGTGGCCGTCCACGGGACCGAAATATTTAAGTCCGAACTCCTCGAACAGCACCCCATCGGGGGCGATCAAATATTTCAGGCTGTCCTTGAGCCGCTCCGCCGTGGCGGCCAGCCTGCCGCCGATGGCGGGCACCCTGCGCAGCAGCCAGTCCAGCTCGTCCTTCGCCTTCCGGTAGGTTTTGCCGGAGCGGATGCGGCCCAGATAGTTATGGATCGCGCCCACGTTCGGCGCAATGGACATTTCGTTGTCGTTGAGCACGACCATCAGGTTCCGCTTCTCATGGCCGATATGGTTCAATGCCTCCAGCGCCATGCCGCCGGTCAGGGCCCCGTCGCCGATGACCGCGATGACCTTGTAATTCGCACCTTGCAAATCGCGGGCGATGGCCATGCCGATGGCGGCCGAGAGGGACGTGCTGCTGTGCCCGGCCTCCCAGACGTCATGCTCGCTTTCGCTGCGCTTGATGAAGCCGCACAGCCCGCCTTTCTGGCGCAGCGTGTCAAACCGATCTTTTCGGCCGGTCAAAATCTTGTGCACATAGGACTGGTGCCCGACGTCGAAGATGATTTTGTCCTTGGGACTGTTATAGCAGTAATGCAGCGCCAGCGTCAGTTCGACCACGCCCAGGTTAGGCGACAGATGGCCGCCTGTAACCGACAGCTTTTCAATCAGAAATTGTCGGATTTCGGCCGCAAGTACAGGCAATTCCGCGGGCGCCAGCTTCTTCAGGTCAGCCGGGCTGGCAATCTTCTCAAGTAGCAATGGGATTTCCCCGCTTTCTTGTGAATCGGCTGGGATCACGTGATTGAAATATTATACCATAAACCGCCGCTCGGGCCCAAAAGCGCGGCTAACTGGTCTTGCATTCGACGGTGAATCTGGTGCAAATGTGCACTACGTTTGAGTCCGTTTTCACGGACCTCGGCGCGCTGTGGTGCATGCATGAACGATCTCCCTGCAACGGACATACGTGACGCTTAGCCGCGATTTTTTGGCGATTTGAAATTCTTACGGACATACAAGACGCTTACAGCTTCATTTTTCGCCCAAAACCAAATTTTTGGGTCTTTTAGGGCGCCAAAATGTCCGTTAGAAATTTAGAACCCCCAATTTTGACGTCTAAGCGTCGCCTATGTCCGTTACATCGCAGATATCGTTACCCCCGTCACCGGTCGCGCGTCATGATCCGGTCGGCGATGGCAAGGAGCCAGCCGGGTTTGGCGAGGTTCGCCGCCAGCAGGATTTCCTTGGCTTCCTGCGTGAGTTCGGCGACCTTCCGGCGGCTTTCCGCAAGGCCGACGAGGTACGGGTACGTCACCTTCGCCTGCTTCTCGTCGCTGCCGGCCGGCTTGCCCAGTTTGGCCTCGTCGCCGACAATGTCCAAAATGTCATCCTGGATCTGAAACGCAAGCCCGATTTTGCGGCCGAAGGCGCCGAGGGCATCCAGCTGCGCCGGGGAAGCCTCCGCCGCATGCCCGCCGGCGCGCAAACAGAACGTGATCAGATCGCTCGTCTTGTGCAAATGGATGTATTCGAGCTGCTCCAGCGTCGTCACGCCCTGCTCGCCGAGCATGTCCTCCGCCTGGCCGCCGACCATGCCCGGCAGGCCGGCATATTGCGCGAGCTCGCGGATGACATTCAGCGTCCTTTCCGCGGACAGGCCGTATTCGACGGCCCGGGAAGCAACGTAAAAAGCGTGGGTGAGCAGCCCGTCTCCCGCCAGAATGGCAAAGGCTTCGCCGAACACTTTGTGGTTGGTGGGGAGGCCCCGCCGGAAATCGTCGTTGTCCATGGCCGGCAGGTCGTCATGGATGAGCGAGTAAGTGTGGACCATTTCCACCGCCGCCGCAAACGGCAGTGCGCGCCGGATCGTCACTTCCCCGCCGCCGGATACGCTCTCCGCCGCTGCCAATACGAGAATCGGGCGAAGCCGCTTGCCTCCCGCATACAGGGAATATTCCGCCGCTTCCCGAAGCCGGGCGGGCACGTGCCAGTCCGGCGGAATGACGTGCCTAAGCGCATCTTCGACGAGGCGTTTCTTCTCTTCCAGATAGTTGTCCAATTGTTCCGAAGTGATCACGCTTACTCTCCTCTGCCGCCAGCGGTCTCATCCTTGGCGGGAACGAACGGCTGTTTGCGGAGCTGACCGTTTTCGTCCTCCAGCAGCATCTCGATCCGCCGCTCCACCTGATCCAGTTTCTGCCCGCAAAGCCGGGAGAGGGCCATGCCTTCCTGGAAAAGCTCGATGGCCGCCTCCAGCGGAACGTCCCCGCTTTCCAGCCGGGCCACGATGGCTTCCAGTTTGTCCATGGCCTCTTCAAAGCTCATTTCTTCCCTTGCCGTTTCCCCCGCCGCGCCTTGCGCCGCATCCACGCCGCCCAAGGCTTGCTCCAAACGATCATCCATGTTCCGAATCCTCCCCATGAATTCCCCAAACTTGACAATCCAAACGCCCGTCCTTTAGCCGCACGCGCACCAAGTCACCGGGCTGCACTTCGCGCACGGAGCGGATGAGGCGTTTACCTTGCTCCTCGTAAACCAGGCTGTAGCCGCGCGCCATCACCTTCAGCGGACTGAGGGCGTCCAGATGGCGTACGGCGGCCGCAAACTGCTGCCTTTTGCCGCGCACGGTGCCGGTCATGGCCACCTCCAGCGCGCGGCTGGCGGCGGCCAGACGCCGCCGCGCAAAATTCACCTGCTCCGCCGGACTCATCGCCGCCAAGCGCCCGGTCAGGCGGGTCAGGCTCTCCCGCGCGCGCGCATCCTGCTGCTGCATACGGAAAATCAGCCGGTCGCGCAGCCTGTCCAGCCGCTCCGCCTGGGCGAGCAGCGCCCGGCGCGGCTGCGTGAAAAACGGCGACCGGGCGGCGTGCTGCCACCGCTCCTTCGATTTGCCGACCAAAAGCCGCACCGATTTGGCCATGCGGCTCTCCAAATGCGCAAGATGCTGCCGGAGCTCGGCCCCATGGGGAGCCGCCAGCTCGGCGGCGGCGGTGGGCGTGGGGGCGCGCAGGTCCGCAGCAAAATCCGCGATGGTAAAATCCGTCTCGTGCCCGACAGCGGAGATGACCGGAATTTTGGAGGCGCGGATGGCCCGCGCAACCATCTCCTCGTTGAACGCCCACAATTCCTCCAGCGATCCGCCGCCGCGGCCCACGATCAGCACATCCACCTGGCCCCATTCGTTCATCTTGCGAATCGCATGGACGATGGAAGGGGCGGCATGCTTGCCCTGCACGGATACGGGAAAGAGATACACGGGCACGAAAGGCGCGCGCCTTTGCAGCGTGGTGATGATGTCCCGCACCGCCGCCCCGGTGGGCGAGGTGATGACGCCGACGGCTTTGGGGAAGCGGGGAATCGGCCGCTTGAGGTGCCGCGCGAACAACCCTTCTGCCTCCAACTTCTGCTTCAGTTGTTCGAAGGCCAGGTACAGGCTGCCGATGCCGTCCGGCTGCATGGCCGTCACGTAAAACTGGTATACGCCGTCCCGCTCAAAAACGGAAACGCCCCCTCTGGCCAGCACCTTCATGCCGTCCTTCGGCATGAAGGAAAGCCGCTGGTTGTAGGAGGCAAACATGACGCATTTCAGCCGGCCGCTTTCGTCTTTCAACGTGAAATACATGTGGCCGCTGGTGTGGCGGGTGAAATTGGAAATTTCCCCGCGGACCCAAATGTCCTGCAGGTTGACGTCGCCTTCCAGCTTCAGCTTGATGTACCGGTTCAGTTCCCGGATCGTAAGCGCTTTGGCCGGTTCCAATTTCCCCACCTCCTCTCCCAATTGATGGAAGGGCTCGCAACCCCGTCCCTGCCTTTCACAAGTCGGTTTCTTCGACTTGCAGAGCATTGCGAACCCGCATCAAACCTCCACAAGTCGGTTTTTCCGACTTGCTGAGCATTGCGAACCCGCTTCAAACCTTCACAAGTCGGTTTCTCCGACTTGCGAAGCTTCGGCTTCTGAAATCCGAAACCAATCGCATTACAACCCATGGGCTTTTTTGCAAGCTTTCAGCGTGTTGGCCATCAGCATCGTGATCGTCATCGGCCCCACGCCGCCGGGTACCGGCGTAATCCAGCCCGCCGTTTCCTTCACGTCGTTGAAGTCCACATCGCCCGCCAGCTTGCCGGTTTCCAGCCGGTTGATGCCGACATCGATGACGACAGCGCCCGGCTTGACCCAATCTTTCTTGACCATGTTCGCCCGGCCAACGGCCGCCACGAGGATGTCCGCCGCCCTTGTGACCGCGGGCAAATCTTGCGTGCGCGAATGGCAGATCGTCACCGTCGCGTTCTCGCGCAGGAGCAAAACGGACACGGGCTTGCCCACGATGTTGCTGCGGCCGATGACCACCGCATGTTTGCCCGCAATGGGGATGCCGCTTCGTTTCAGCATCTCGATGACCCCGGCGGGCGTGCAAGGGAGCAGCGCGTCCTCGCCGATCAGCATTTTCCCGGCATTGACCGGATGAAAGCCGTCCACATCCTTCTCCGGCAAAATGGCTTCAAGGACCGGCTTTTCATCGAGATGATCCGGCAGCGGCAGCTGCACGAGAATGCCGTGAATCGCAGGGTTGGCGTTCAGCCGCGCGATGTGCGCCATCAGTTCCTCCTGCTTCGTCTCCGCAGGCAGGCGGATCACTTCGGAATAAAAGCCCAGCTCCTCGCAAGCTTTGGCCTTGTTCCGCACGTACACCTGCGATGCCGGATCGTCGCCGACAAGGATGACCGCCAGCCCCGGACGGATGCCCCGCTCGGCCAGCCTGGCCGCTTCCGCGCGGATTTCGCTCCGGATTTCTTCCGAAATTTTTCTTCCGTCGATGATTTGTGCGCTCATTCAAGAATCCCCTTCGCCCTGCAAGCTTTGTTTCTCCCGGATCATCCGCCCGAGCACGCCGTTGACGAACTTCCCGGACTCTTCCATGCCAAAATGCTTCGCCACCTCGATGGCTTCGTTGACGACCACCTTCGGCGGCACGCCCAAAATGTTCATCTCGTAGGCGGCCACCCGCAAAATTTGCCGGTCCACCCGCGACAGCCGGTCAAGCTGCCAGCCGGTCAAATAGCCGGAAATTTGCCGGTCCAGCTCATCCCGCATGGCGGCCACGCCGCGTACGAGCTCGCGGGCGTATTCCTCCACGGCGCCGGACAGCTCCCGCAAGTCGGCGCCGATCTCATTTTCCTGGCGCGCTTCTTCCATGACCATGTCCACCGCGTCATCGCCCGCCACGCCGGTCATTTCCATCTGATAAAGGCTCGATACCGCAATTTCCCGTGCCAGTCTGCGTTTCATGCGTCCTCCGTTCGGCGCTGTTCGCGACAAGGTTAGCTTGATTTATCCACAGTTATCCATAGTATGGTAAGCCTTGAAAACAAAAAAACCTATGGCCTATTCTCTCGCCAGGTTATGCGGATTCACCTTCGTCATCCGCCCGATCTGCCGAATTTGCCACAGGATTCTACCTGGACCAGGGCCAGCGCTCGGCGACCCAGTCCGTCAAACGTTCCCAGTTTATCAGCGGCCCTTTCTTTTCGTCTTTGAGCTTGCCAATCCAATACCCGGCGCCGATCAGCAACGCGACGAACAGCATGTCCCAGAAGCCGCTGATCAGGTACACGATGCCGAAAAAAAGTCCTGCGGCCAAGCCTCCGGCACGTCCGCCATAAGTTTCCCACCACGACTTCTGCATGGACGGCCCCTCCTATTCCACTCGGCTTTTGAAGGAGGCGGATGACGGGGTCACATTGGCGATAAACACGGAAACTTCCGAGACGGGAATGCCTGTTGCGTCCTCAATATGTTGCGACACGTTGCGCTGGATTTCCTCCGACAGGGCCGGAATCGAACCGTCGCCGTCGACAAAGGCCCGGATCAGAATTTGCAGGCCGGATTCGGCCACGCGGACACGGGCGCGCAAATCCTTGACGCCACGGGTACGGGCTGCGGCCTTGAGGGCCAGATTTTCGACGGTTTCCACCGAAATCCGGATGTCGCCAAGCTCCGTTTTCTGGTTGATCGAGGGCACCGCCGGTCCGCCGCGGCTGAAGGATACAAAGAAAAACCGCAGGCTGACGAGAAACACGACAGCAGCCACGCCGATGACGGAAGCCTGCACGATGCGGGCCCCGCCGGTGAATTCATCGACAAACTGGTGCAAAAAAGACGACGAAAAGCCGCCGAGGGCGGCAATTATTGCCACCACCGCGGCCGCACCGATCGCCACGCTATACAAAAAGAGCAGAAGCCTGTCCAACACTCTGATCAATTGGGAGTCCCCCTGTCCCTTTGCCGGACGTTTGAATGCGTACGTGTACCGTGAACTCTATGTAAGCGGTATACGACGCGAGGCCGGTTTCGCATAAATCCTTGGCCGGGAAATCGGCTCCATTTCCCGGCGTTGGGTCATGCGTCACCGTACCCTGGATGCGCCCTCGTCCTCTTCCGTTTTCTCGGCCGTTTTGAACATCACGTCATGGACATGCACGTTGACCTCGACGACGCTCAGGCCGGTCATTTTTTCGATCGCGCGTTTCACGTTCTGCTGGATTTCCGCGCAAACTTCCGGAATGCGGCGGCCGAATTCGATCACGACGGAAACGTCCACAGCCGCTTCCCTCTGTCCGACTTCCACCTTGACACCTTTGGACAAATTCTTGCGGCCGAGCAGCTCCGCGATTCCCGATGTGATCCCGCCGCTCATGCCGGCCACGCCGTCCGTTTCCACCGTCGCCAAGCCCGCAATCACCGCGATAACCTCAGGGGCGATCTCGATGGTGCCCATCATGGTTCTTTCCAGATCCGGGGCCGTCGTTTCCATGCGCAAGTTCCTCCTCACATCAGACCGTGATCCGGGCAGGCCGCCGGGCCTGCCCCATCGTAATGGTCGTTATATAACTATAGCATTCCCGGATAATTATGACAAACCTGCCCGCGGCGCGAGCTTATTCTTCCGTCAGGCCGATATCGTATTCTTCGAGGAATTTGATGTCGTACGTGCCTTTCAAAAACACCGGATGCTCAAGCAGCTTCAAATGGAACGGGATCGTCGTCCTGACGCCTTCCACGAGGAATTCGCTCAGCGCCCTTCGGCCCCGGGCGATGGCCTCTTCCCGCGTCTTGCCCCATACGATCAGCTTGGCGATCATCGAGTCATAATGCGGGGAGATGGTGTATCCCGGGTAAACGCCGCTGTCCAGGCGCACGCCGGGTCCTCCAGGCGGCAAATAGAAGCTGATCTGGCCCGGCGAAGGCATAAAATTGCGCAGCGGGTCTTCGGCGTTGATGCGGAATTCGATGGCGCACCCGTCAAAACGGACGTCTTCTTGCCGGAACGAAAGCGGCTCCCCTTCGGCCACCTTGATCATTTCCTTGATCAGATCGATGCCGGTGATCATTTCCGTCACCGGATGCTCCACCTGGATGCGCGTGTTCATTTCCAGGAAATAAAACTGCCCGTCCGGCCCGAGCAAAAACTCGACGGTGCCGGCGCCGGTGTAGCCGACGGCGCGGGCAGCGCGGACCGCCGCCTGGCCCATGCGCTCGCGGAGCGCCGGCGTCAGCACGGAGCAGGGCGCTTCCTCCACCAGCTTCTGGCGCCGCCGCTGCACCGAGCAGTCTCGCTCGCCGAGGTGGCAGACGTTGCCGTGCTTGTCGGCGATGATCTGGATCTCGACGTGCTTCATGCCTGTCAAATATTTCTCAAGGTAGACGCCCGGGTTGCCAAACGCTTTTTCGGCTTCCTGGCGGGCCGTCGTTATTTCCTTAATCAGCGTCTCTTCGTCTTCCGCCAGGCGAATGCCGCGGCCGCCGCCGCCGGCCGTCGCCTTGATGATCACGGGGTAGCCGATCTCGCGGGCGATCCGCACGGCTTCGTCGGTATCGTGCACGAGGCCGTCGGAACCCGGAATGACGGGCACATCCGCCTCTTTCATCGTTTGCTTGGCCATCGACTTGTCGCCCATGCGGCTGATGGCTTCCGCCGACGGTCCGATGAACGTGATGTTGCAAGACTCGCAGATTTCCGCGAAGTCGGCGTTCTCGGCAAGGAAGCCGTAACCGGGATGGATGGCGTCGCACTCGGTGAGCGTGGCGACGCTCATGATGCTGGCCAGATTCAGATAGCTGTCTTTGGCGGGAATAGGCCCGATGCAATAGGCTTCATCCGCCAAGCGCACATGCAGCGAGTCTTCGTCCGCTTCCGAATAGACAGCCACCGTGGCAATGCCCAGTTCGCGGCAGGCCCGGATGATGCGCACCGCGATTTCGCCCCGGTTGGCCACCAAGATTTTCTGGAATTTCAAAGCCATGATCTCCCTTTTAATCTTTTTTGACGAGGAACAGCGGCTGACCGAATTCCACGAGCTGGCCGTTCTCCACGAGAATGTCCACGATCTCGCCGCTCACTTCGGCTTCCAGCGGGTTCATCAGCTTCATGGCCTCGAGAATGCAGACCACGGTTTTCTCGGTGACCCTGTCTCCGATGTTCACAAACGGCGGCGCGTCCGGCGCGGGTGCGCGATAGAACGTGCCGACCATCGGCGAAACGATCTTGTGCAGGGTCGGATCGTCTTTCAGAGATTTCTTTTCTTCCGCCGGTTTGGCAGGCTCAGCCGCCTGCGGCGCCGGGTTTTGCGGCAGAGGCGCCGGCGCGGCGGGTATGTACTGCACCGCGGGCGCGGGCGCTTCCGTCCGGGCCGGCTTGCGGATGGCCAGACGCACGCCTTCCTGTTCAATCTCCAATTCCTGAATGGACGTTTGGTCCACCAATTTGATCAAATCCTTGATTTCGCTCAGCTTGAACATCCAGTCCACTCCTTGGCACAAGGGTCGGTCCCATGGCAACATTGCTTGCGCCGGTATCTTTCCTTTCATCAACAACGGGAACGGGATTATTATACCATAATCGACCCAAATGGAAAGAGAAGGCTCACCTGCCGCAAAAACGGACGCAAAAGGGACGAGAGCGGCCGTCCCGCCGCTTTCGTCCCCTATTCTATTTTTTTATTGCACATATTTAACTGACAGCCGATCGGGCGTCACGTTCAGTTCCTTGGCGGCCATCTCAAGAATCTTGACGGCCTGGGATTTCTCCAGCTTGGGCGTTTGCACCACAACCTGGAAGTGGGCTTTTTCTTCCGTCACCACCGCGTTGTCAAACTCCTGCAGCAGCTTTTCTTCCAGGCTCGTCATGCGCTCGTCCATATCTTCCAGCCGGGCCATTTCTTCCATTGCAGCCGCGGCTTCTTCCTGCGAATAGTTTTTCGTGTCGGCGACGATGGCGCTCAGCCTTTCGCTTTCGCTGGCGATTTTCTCCATCTTCTGGCGCTGCAGTTCCGTGATCATTTCGTTGCCGCTCAGTTGGTTCATCCGCTTGAGCACCGCTTCATCATCCGGGCTTGTTTCCTTGCCGGACGTGCCGGCCGCCGACGTGCCCAATTCCACGATTTCCACCTGCACGCCCGAATCCCCTTGCTCATGGGTCTGGTGAACGTCGCTTGCGGCATCCTTCGCCGGTTTGGTGTCCTCCGTAAACAGATAATACGCGGACAAAATGACCATCAGGCTGAGCATCGACACCAGCCAGATCGTTTGGCGTCTGTTGTTCATGATTATCTGCCTCCCTGCCAGTTTGAAATCAGGTTTTTCTCGGAACTACCGATATCCGGTGCATCGGCAAATCCAGCCCCCTGGACACCGCCTCCTGCACCATCTTGTGCACCGTGGGATTTTCCGCGCCTTTGGCGACGATGATCGCCCCGCGCACCTTCGGCTTTACTTTCTTGACGACGATGGGCGCCTGATCGCCCGAAATTTCGTACAACACAACCTGCCCTTCCCGGGTGATTTCCGTGATATGGCGGGTGCCGCCATTTCGGTCCGTCTCGTTCGTGATCTGCTGGCTCATTTTTTCGTTAAGCTGCACGACCGTCTCCTCGGTGGACTCCACCGTGATCATGACGCTCACGCTGCCCACGCCGACCATCTGCTCGAGCAAATCTTTCAGGCGGCTTTCCAGCTGCGCTTCGATGTCGGCAAACGGATCCTTGGCCGCGCTGCCGCTTAGGAAAGTTTCCTGCTGCTGCGGCGGAGGATCGTACTGGCCGGGAGGCGTCCAGTCCGGCTGGCCGCCGGGGTCCACGGGCTTGATTTTGAGCAGCGAGGCAAGGAGCAAAAGCCCCGCGCCGATGAGCCCCAGAAGCACCAGCCAGCGGAACGTCCGGACCCGCTTGCCGCCGTTTTCGCCGCCGCCGATATACGATTCCAGTTTGTCCAGCCACTTCGCCAATGGCTCACCCCCCGCCGTGATCTCCGTTTACGATTTCCAGGACGGTGACGCTTTCGGCCGGCACGTCGTATTTGGCCGCAATCAGCGAGCCGATCCGGTAGCCGGTTTCGGGATCCGCCGCCCGGACGCCGCCATCGGATTCGCCGCTTGCCTCACCTGTCCGCCGGGAACTGAGGTCGATGATGACCGGCGCCACCGCTTCCACATCGGCGATCGGCCCAAAGCGCGCCGCGGTTCCGTTTTGCTCTTTCGGTTCCCCACGGGGGTCCGAAAGCAGCACCGTGACCTGCCGCACCGCCAGCCCCGCCTCATTTTGCTCCACCAGCACCTTAACTTCCTCCGCCTTGCGCCCTTCGAGCCTTTCCACATCGAAGCGGATGGCTTCTTCCAGCGCCGCGGCCGTCACGCGCGCCGCATCTTCCTCGCGCCGCTTCCGCCACTGCTCCGCCTCCGCCTCGATGCGCCGCAAGTCCATGGACGAGACGGCCGGACTCGGCAACGCGTTCCACCGGTCCCACGCTTCCGTCAGGCGGCCGCTCAGGTCGCCCCTGAGAAACTGAAGCACGGGCTGCGCCACCGTCAAGAGGATCATAAGGCCCGCCACCAGCCGGACGTACCGCTGCAGGGCGCGGTTGGGCAGCATCAGATCGATGAGCCCGGCGAGCAGCACGACGGCAACGATCTGTTTGAGCCAGGCCGCCAGTTCGTCCATCATCCTCGCCATCCCCCTCATGACTTGTGCGGACGTGTCAAGGTCTCAGCGGCCGGACGATTGTTCGGTCCGGGCTCGCCCGGGCGCCTTTCAGCGGATCATCAGGGCGGCGTTCCCTGCGGTCAGGATGATCGTCACGGCCAGGAAGAACATCAGCCCGACGACCGCCAGGGCGGCAAAGACGAACACCAGCGTCTTGCCGATGGTCTGCAAGGTGGCCACCACCGGCGAATTGCCCAGCGGCTGCAGCACCGCCCCCGCCACGTTGTAAATGAGCGCCAGCGTCAAAATCTTGATGGCCGGAAAGGCGCACAAGAATAGGAGAATGACGACGCCGGCAATCCCGATGGCGTTTTTGACAAGCAAGCTGGCCGTCAGCACGGTGTCGGTGGCGTCGGAAAACATTTTCCCGACGACGGGAATGAAGTTGCCGGCCACGAACTTGGCGGTGCGGATCGCCACACCGTCTGCGGCAGCGCCGGTCAGCCCCTGAATCGACAGCACCCCGAGAAACACGGTGAACATGACGCCCATGGCGCCGGCACCGATGGTCCGGAGCAGGTTGGCCAGCTGGGTGACGCTGTAGCGCTCGCTGATGGAGCTGACGATATGGAGCACGGCGGAAAAAAACAGCAGCGGAAACACAAACAGATGAATCACCGTGCCCACCGCGTGGATCATGAACACGATCAGCGGGTGCAGCACCGCGACGGTGACGACGCCGCCGGTGCTCGCCAGCAAAGTCAGAAGCAACGGCACCATCGCCAGCATGAACTGGATCATCTGCTCAATGGCTTCCCCCGCATAGCCGGTGGCGCTCCGGAAACTGCCGACCGCAAGGAACAGCAGCACCAGGTAGGCGATGCCGTAGGCCACCTTGCTGACGGCGTTGCGCTCGAAAGCGGTCTGCATCGTCTCCAGCACCATCGTGAACACGGTGAGCAACACGATGGTGACGAGGAGTTTGCCGCTGAACAGCACTTCATGCAGAAAATAGCGAAGCAGCCCGCCGATGATTTGCGCCGGTTGCAGGGGCTCGCCTTTCGGAAACATCAGCCTGCCGATTTCCGGCAGCTTCTCGTCGGGGAAATAGCCGCTGTATTTGGTGCGCAAATCGTTCCAGAACTTTTCGATTTCCCCCAAGTCCAGTTCCCGGGATTGCTGCCGGGCAAGCTCGTCCGCCAGACTGGCAGCCAGATTGCCGGAGTTGCCGCCCGCATCCGCCGGCTTTTCCCCCGCTTGCGCGGGAGCGGACGCCCAGACCGCCTGGGCTGGGCCCGCCAGCAGGATCAGGGCCAAGGAGACGGCGCAGAAAAATGCGAGAATGATGCGCTGCAACTATCTCCCTCCCGATCCGCGGAGCTTTACGTCCGGCCTTGGCGAAGGCGGCCGATTATGAAGGCAATAGGTCCAGAACCGTTTCGACGATGACGCTGATGATCGGGACGGCCATCACGAGAATGAGAATTTTTCCGGCAAATTCCACCTTGGAGGCGATGCTCTCCAGCCCCGCATCCCGCACGATTTGCGCCCCGAATTCGGCAATGTAGGCCACCCCGATAATTTTGAGCAGCGTCTTTAAGTAAACCGAAGGAATCCCGGAGCGGGCCGCCAGATCCTCCAGCACCGTGATGACGCCGCCGATCTTGCCGATCAGGGCGAGGAAGATGCACGCGCCCGTAAAAGCCGCAAGCAAAAACGCGAAGCCGGGTTTTTGCTCGCGGATGACCAGGATGAGCACGGCCGCAAGCAGCGCGATGCCGGCGATTTGCATAATGTCCATGGCTCATCCCTACTGAAAGAGAAAGATCGTTTTGATTTCCTGAAACAGATCGTTGAGCAGCCGCACGACCATGAACAAAACGACGACGAAGCCGATGACGGTGACCCAATGCGCCATGTCTTCCTTGCCCATCTGCTTGAGCACGGTATGAATCATTGCGATGATAATGCCGATTCCGGCGATCTGGAAAATGGTGCTGACATCGATATTCATAAGCCTTTTCCCCCAGACTCCGATAAAACTGACCTTGCGGGGGATTTAAAGCAGGACAATCACCACGAGAGCTGCCCCCAGCGCCCCCAGGCTGCGGCACATTTTCTCAAACCGCATCTGCTCCTCCCGGGCCGCAGCTTCCTCCGCCTGCAACTGTTGAATCGCCAACCTGATATGCTTAAGCTGGTCGGCCCTCTCGCTTGAACCCAAGGTGGAACCGAGACGGAGGATCGTCTCCCGCTCGGGGGCTTTCATGTCCGTCCGGTCCCAGCCGCCCGACCAGACCTCTTCCCAGATTTGGCTGACCATCTTTCCGCCGGGTGCCCTGAGGCGCTCCGCCGCCTCCGCCAGGAGGCCGTCCAAAGGCGCGTACAGTCCGCCGGACAAACGGGCCAAAGCTTCCGGAAGCGGCGTCTGGCCGTAACCGATTTCCGTTTCCAGGCGCTGCAGGGCGTGGATCATTTGCCGGATTTGCCGCGGCCTGGAAGCGTAACGGGCAGCCTCCAGAAACCCGATCAGCGTTCCGGCGAGCAACACCAGCAGGGCGCCCACAAGCTTGATCATCCGCCGGCACCTCCGGCCGTCTGGCGATCGGGCGAGCGGATGACCGGCTGGTGGCGGGTTTTGAACGGGTGAATGGCGTCTTCCGCGTAAAGCACCCGGTGCGTCACCTTCGCGCCGCTGCGGTTCAGTATCACATACGCGCCGAAAATGCCCTGCCTCGCCAGATCAGCCAGCGCGGGACGCGCGAAAAGGTCTTCAAGGCCGGAAGCATGCGCCGTCGCCAGGACGCGCACGCCCGCATGGATGGCTTCCATGATGGCCGCGGCGTCCTCCGGCCGGCCGATTTCATCCGCCGCCACCACCTCCGGCGACATCGACCGGATCATCATCATAATCCCTTCCGCTTTCGGGCATGCGTCGAGCACGTCCACGCGCGGGCCCAGGTCGAAGGTCGGCACGCCGGCGTCACAGGCGGCAATTTCCGACCGTTCATCCACCACGCCCACTTTTCGCCCGCCCCACCGGACGGCTGCCGGATGATGCCACTGACCGCTGCTGATGCACCGGATCAGATCGCGCAGCATCGTCGTTTTGCCGTGCTGGGGCGGCGAAACGATGAGCGTGTGCTTGATGGTGCGCGCCTGAAAATCGAGAATGTCTTTAAGCACGCCCGCCGCGCAGCCGGGACGCATCCTGGCGATCCGGATATTGAAGCCTGCCACGTCCCGCAGGCGAGCCACCGCCCCCTTGTCCAGCACGACCCGGCCAGCCAGTCCGATGCGATGGCCTCCGGCGATGGTGATGTAGCCCCGCCGGAGTTCCTCCTCGACGGCATACAAGGAGTGGTTAGTCACACGCTCCAGGAGCGCCCGGCATTCCTCACGGCCGGGCACATAGGCTTCCGCGTGATTCATCGTCAGCGTGCCGTCGGCGCGCACGAAGGCGTAGGTGCCGGCGTAGCCGATTTCCAGCGGGCGGTTTTCCCGGATACGGATTTCTTCCAGCGATGCGCTCACTTCCGCGGGAAGCGACTCCAGCACCCCGCGCAAAGGGAAGATGAACAAATCCGGCACATTCAGCGCCAAACTCAAGATCCCCCTTTCCGTGCTGATGTGGGAAGTTGTATGGTGCTTGTTCATATGTATGGCTTGTTCTCCCCGTTTATGACTGCTTGGACGATGCGCACCATAGGGCAGTGCCGGGCGGCTGCGCGGGCGCGGTGCGGCCGGCGGCACGGGGTGGCGTTGAGCCGGCGCTTACACTTTGCGTAAAACGCCAATCAGGATGCAGCCCACCCCCGCCATCACCCAAATCAGCCGGCTCGGGGACAGCTTGTCCGCCATGCCGACCAGTCCGATGGTCATCGTTGAGATCAGCACCAGCGGCCCCGCCAGCGCCAGCATGGAATTGACGATCATCGCCTTCTCCACGCTGTTGAGCCGGATCATCACGAGCGCCGCCGTCAGCTCAAGACAGCCCGAAATGATGCGCAGAAGCGCCATGCTGAATGCGGCCTTGTCCATCGTTTCGCTCCTCCTTCCCGAAGTGCCGGGCCTAATGTGGCGGTTCAGATGCGCCCAATCAGACACGCCGGGTTATAAGCGCTGGTTCACCCGCGCCGGGACAACCCCCGGAACGCCGGTTATTTGTATCGATATGCGCCGGTGGCGGACAACTTGCCAACACGGAGAAATTCAAGGCCATCCGAACCCTCGGCTGGGCAGATGCATATATTGCTGTTGACATTTCGCGAAGCATTGAGCAAGGAGCGATACCATGGAACAGACCGCTAGCCAGAAGTGGCCGCACGAGCTGTCGGATCCAAGCGGAAGGCGCCCCGCCAAACCCCGCAGCTTCGGCATCACCATGGTCATAGACAAGGGGCTGGGCCTGAGCGCGTTCGATGATTTGACGGCTGTGGCGGGCGAATACATTGACATTCTCAAAATCGCGTTCGGCACTTCGCCTCTGTATCCCGCTGAACTGCTGATGCGCAAAATCCGGCTGGCCAAAAGCCGGGGAATCACAGTGATGCCCGGCGGCACGCTGCTGGAGGCGGCCGTCGTTCGCGATATGGTGCCCGCCTATTTCCGGCAGGTTCTGGCGCTGGGCTTCGACGGCATCGAAGTGTCGGACGGCACCATCGATCTTTCCCGCCGGCAGCGGGACGAACTGATCCGTATGGCAGCGGAAATGGGATTAAAGGTGTTCACGGAGTGCGGCAAAAAGCGGCAAGGTTCGCGCATTGACGCGGAGGTATTTGCCGAGACGGCGGCCAGGGATCTGGAGGCCGGCGCTCAGCTCGTCACGGTGGAGGCGAGGGAATCCGGCGTCGGGGTCGGGCTGTTCGATGAAAACGGCCGTTGCCGGAAAGAGGATCTGAAGGCGCTGCTGAAAGTCATCCCCAATCCGTGGCGCATCCTCTGGGAAGCCCCGCAAAAAGAGCAGCAGGCCGCGTTGATCAAGTGTATCGGGCCCGAGGTCAACCTGGGCAATATCGCGGCACAGGACGTGCTGGCGCTGGAAACGCTGCGCCGCGGCTTGCGCTCGGACACGTTCGAGCTGTGCGCGCCCTGCTCTGACTATGTCATATGAGAAGCTATGAATCCGCTAGCCCCCCACGGCCAGCGGAATTTTTTTGCGGTTTTCCGCCATTCGCAAAGCTGACAAACACAGGCTTAAACCCGAAACTCCCAATATACACCCCGACCCTTCACTCAAGCGCTAAAGCGCGCCTGAATAGCGGCGAAAACAGCCGTATTTGCAAACTCAGGTGCTAAAA
>ERZ795043.679-NODE-679-length-23743-cov-21.569656_pt1 | contig 23743 bp, 17 predicted proteins | sample MGYA00375127_ERZ795043 | MGnify/ENA primary metagenome ERZ795043 (study PRJEB30172, sample SAMN05518447) | compost metagenome | isolation source: Feedstock adapted compost from Newby Island compost facility, Milpitas, CA | place: USA:Newby Island compost facility... | reverse complement strand
AGACGCTGCGCACCTATCTTCCGAATCCCGAGCGCGTGTGTGGATTGAAACTCCCGGCGCGCGAGGCCTTCACCGCTTCCGCGGCTACCATGGTCCAGACACTCTGGGATCAGGTCGAGCGCGGCCTGCCGACGAAGTTCGATGCGATGGTCACGCGGGCCATGCTCGAAGTGCTGTCGACCTCGTACGCCCTCGCCTTCGATCCCTGGATCGCAGAGTCTTCCGTCGTCTCGGCCCGCCGCGCGGAGGCACGACAGTTCATCGAGACGCACCTCAAGGATCCCGATCTGTCGCCGGGCATGGTCGCCCGTGCGCTGCGCATCTCGCCGCGGTATCTGCGGATGCTCTTCGCGCCGGAGCGGGAAACGGTTTCGGCGTACATCCTGCGCCGGCGGCTCGAGGAGTGCGCGCGGCAGATCGCAAGTCCGCTGTGGCGCGGTCAGACGCTCACCGACATCGCCTTCCGCTACGGCTTCAACAGCGCGGCCCACTTCACGCGCGTGTTCCGCGACCACTTCGGCGTCACGCCGCGCCAGTACCGCAAGGCGCATCTGTCCGCGCCGCCGCTGTCACTGAGCTGATACCTTCCCGGAGGCGCGCCGATCAGACGCGCCTGAGTGCGCGCGCTCAGCTGAAGAACAGCTTCAGTGCCGTATCGGACATCTTGCGGCGGGCTGTCCGGTCGGGCACCCACGTGTGGAAGTCTTCGAGCGTGTCCCGATACGTTACGGCGGACTCGAAACCCACGAACGGGCAGTCGCTGCCCCACAGGAGCCGCTCTGGCCCTGCGTGCTCGAGGAGCTTTCGCGCCGCACGCCGCGCGAGCTCGTCCGCTTTCGGGTCGCGGTGGGTCTGTCCGTTCTCGGCCCACGTGAGCCGGTAGCCTGCGGAGAGCTTCACCCAGGTGCGGCCCTTCTCCACCGACCGCAGCACGGCGGCAAGCCCCGCGCAGTTCTCGCCCTCCTCCGGGTCAGGATGGCCGAAGTGGTCGATGACCAGCTTCACTCCGGTGGCTTCCAGCTTCGGGAGCACGGCAGGCCACAGATGTCCCTCGACCACCACGTGCACGTGCCAGTCGAGGTCGACTACGCGACGGAAGAGCAGTCTGTACTCCTCGCTCGCGAGATCGGGCAGCTCCTTGCGCCGCGTGAGCTGCAGACGCACGCCGACGATCCCGTCCGCCTTCATGCGCTCGAGGATCCAGCGATGCGTCGTAGGCGGAATGTTCACGGTGCCGCGCAGCCGCTTGTACTTGCGCAGCATCTCGAGCATGTAGTCGTTGTAGTAGCCGTAGATGCTGATGCCGGCGATCACGCCGAAGTGCACGCCGTGCGCATCGAGCGTTCGCAGGTAGTCCTCTGCCGTGAAGTCGTACTCCGGCCGGTGCCACGCGGAGGCCGCGAGCGGCATGTCCCTGGTGAAGATGTGCGCGTGCGCATCGACGATCGGAGCGTCCTCAAGCAGCGCGTCGCTCGGGTTCGGTGCGGCCTGCGTCATCGATGATCCGTTCACATCGTCTCAGGGCATCGGGTACTCGTCGGCATTGAGCACCCAGCCTTTCATTTGCGAGAAGTCGATACGCGGCGGTGCGAAGATGTCGACGAGCTGATTGCCGACCGGGTCCGTTGCGACCGAGGTATGAATCGCCGGCGGCGGGATCACGGCCATCGAAGGCGCCGGACACACGACATGCTCGTCCTCCCGCCAGTGGTTCTGGTTCGCCACCCAGGGCCAGCGCAGGTGATGCGTGAAGGAGCCTTCGAGCGCGAGCGAGCATTGCTCGAAGTCCTCGTGATGATGCGGTGAGAGGCGCGTGACGTCCCGCGGCGGCTCACGCGGAATCACGTTGATCATCAGCGTCGTGCAGCGCCAGATGCGGCCGAAGCGGTCTTCCTGAGGCGGCACGTCGAGGCCGTACACGCGCACGCGGAATCCGTCTGGCGGATCCGGCCATGGCTGATACGGGGGAATGCGCGGACGCGGCTCGGCGTACGACGCGGCATTCAGGCACTTCGCGGCGAGATCCGCGCTGCGTGCGCTGAACACGCGCACGATCGTTCCGCCGCTCACCGTGATGGAGCTCTGTCCGGGTGGAATGACCACCAGCGAGTTCCCCTCGACCTCGACGCTCTCACCCGGAGCGGTGATGTGCACGACCGTATCGGCCTGCGGCAGCAGCAGCACGTACTCGTCCGGCTGAGCATCACGCTCGAGAACCGTCCTGCCGTCTGCTTCGGTGTACGCGACGATGAAGTTCTGCCCTCTTCCGTACCAGGTGCGCGCCGCGCTCGAGACTTCCGAGGGAGGCAGCTCGTGAAACCTGAGGTAATCCGCCTGTGCGAACGCCGTCGATGCAGAGTCGGCACCGTACGGTGAAACGGGTGCACCGGATGAAGCGAGCCTGGATCGAGGATCGGACGGACCGTACATGAAATGCCTCAGACAGAATCCCGAATCGATGCGGCACGTCGCTCGTTGCATCGAACGTTACTACACGTTTTTGCACGCATGAAAGCGTTTTCCCGCGCGATCTCCGCAGCGATCAACACATGTTTCCGCATCCATCAATTTCGTTGTCATCGTGCTCGTCGTGTCACAGCTTCGGATTCGTCGGCGGAGTGCCGCCCTGGAACAGCGCTTCGAACCTGCGGCAGGACCAGCGCCAGTTGCCGGCTTCATCCTTCACGCACTTATCCGTCACGAGCGCGATCTGAATGGGCGGATGCGTGGGCAGCACCGGAGCGCCGTCCGCTGCATAGAGCAGCAGATACCACGTGCTCGTCGCACGAGAGTCACTTTCGAATTCCACGCGGAAGTTGCTCACTGCATGTACCGCAGTCCGCTGTCCACGCTTCTCGCGCCAGCGATAGAACTCCTCGATCTTGGCCCTGCCGTGGTAGCTCGCCTCCGGGCCCTCGAAAACGGCGTCCTCCGTGTAGTACTCCCCGGCCCTGCGGCCCCAGTTGGTGTCGACGTCGTGCCAGTACTCCATCAGCCGGTTCTGCAGTTCGAGCGTGGCAAGCAGCCGCTCCGTGCGGTTCATTCAGTCGCCCTTTCGTTTCACCTGACTTCGAGGGTGGACTCCCCTGCCGCTTGAGGAGGGTCCGGTTCGCAATCGAGCGCGGCGAGATCGCGTCCCGCCGTTTCGGGAAGGAGGAGAGTGGCGACGATGGCGCACGCCATGCCCGTCGCGCCGACGATCAGCATGGCGTTGCCGAGACTCGTCAGCGCCGCGACGAGCGCCACGCTCTGGATGAAGAGACCGCTGCAGGCGCGGCCGAAGTTGTAGGCGAACGCCTGCCCGGTGCCGCGCATTTCCGTCGGGAAGAGCTCCGTGAAGTACGGACCGAAGGATGCGTAGATGCCGAACTGGAAGAACCCGTACACGAACCCGGCGAGCAGCAGCAGGAAGGGTGAGCTCCCGAGAGGCGCGTACAGATAGAACGCGGCCGCGAGAACGAAGCCGGCGCCGAAGAGCTGGAAGATGCGGCGCCGCCCCACCCGATCAGTGAGGCTCGCGTTCGCGAGAAAGCCGAAGAAACCGCCCGCGCTGTTCACCAGCACGTAGAGTCCCGCGACGCTCGCCGAAAGCCCGCGCTCGTGCTGAAGGAACGCCGTCAGATAGTTGCTCACCGCGTATCCGGCGCCCTGCGCGCCGAGCGCGAGGAGCGAGGCCAGCACCGTCGTGCGCAGCATCGCCGGTGAGAAGATGGCGAGCACCTTCGTCTTGCGTCCGGCCGCGCGTGCGCGGCGTATGGCCTCCTTGTAGACTTCCGAGTCGTCATCGCTCCGGCGCACGAAGAACACGAGCACTGCGGGCAGCGCTCCTGCCCAGAACGCCACGCGCCAGCCGTACTCGGGTGCGAACGACGACGCCACGGGCCCTGCGAGCAGAGCCGCGAGGCCCGAGCCGACGGCGGCGGCGCTGTGCATCGTGCCCACGGCCTTGCCGCGGTGCCTGCGCTCGACCATCTCGCCGAGCAGCACGGCACCCACGGCCCACTCCGCGCCGAATCCGAGTCCCTGCAGGACGCGGATGACGAGGAGCTGCTCATACGACTGCGCGAAGCCCGAGAGGAAGGAGAAGAACGAGAACCAGAGAATCGTGATCTGGAGAATGCGCGCGCGGCCGAAGCGGTCGCAGAGCCATCCTCCGAGCCAGCCGCCAACGGCGGATGCGAAGTAGTTGGCGCTCGCGATCGAGCCCGCCTCGGTCAGGGACATCCCGAAGGCGAGCAGCAGGGACGGAATGAGGTACTGGTAGACCAGCCCGTCCATGGAGTCGAGGCCCCACGCGACGGAGCAGGTCCAGAAGACCCGGCGGACTTTCGCGTTGGCCTGCGCGTACCACCGGCCGATCATAGGGCGGCCCGGTAGATCGCGCGGGCATCCTGCTCGGTCACGGTCCTGGGATTGCGCTCGAGGAGTCTCTGCACGGTCATCGCCGCGCGCGCCATCCGATCGATGGCGGATTCGTCGATGCCGAATTCACGGAGGCGCGACGGCAGGCCGCAGCGGCGCGAGAGCTCCCGCAGGCGCTCGAGACCGCGTTGCGCGGTTTCCATGTCGTCCCGACCGCGCTCGGCACCGAGCGCGATGGCGACTTCTGCGTATCGCGCGGGCGCAGCGGGAAGGTTGAACTCCAGAACGTGTGTCATGAGCAGCGCGTTCGCCACGCCGTGCGCGATGTGGAACTCCCCGCCCAGCGGATAGGACAGCGCATGAATGGCGGCGGTGTTGACCGGCCCCAGACACAATCCGCCGTAGAGACTGCCGAGTGCCACCTGGGTACGCGCCTCGATGTCCGCGCCATTCTCCACGACTCGCAGGAGGTTGCGCGAGATGAGCCGTATGCCCTCGATCGCGTAGTTGTCGACGACGGGATGCGCGAACCGGTTCGCGAAGGCTTCGATGCAGTGAGTGAGCGCGTCGATGCCGGTGGCGGCCGTCACCGCCGGCGGCACGGACACGGTGAGCAGCGGATCCACGTACGCCGCATCGGGGACGAGATGAGGGCTCACCACACCCTTCTTCAGCTCATCGGCCTCGTCGAGGAGGATGGCGATCGGCGAGGCTTCGCTCCCCGTGCCGGCCGTCGTCGGGAGACACACCAGATGCGTCGTACGTCCGCGGAGTCGCCCCACTCCGAAGGCGTCCCGAAGGTCCTGAGATCCATCGAGGAACGCGGCGACGAGCTTCGCGACGTCCATGGCGCTGCCGCCCCCCAGCCCCACGATGGCGTCCGCCCTCGCATCGCGCGCATCCGAGAGGGCGGATTCGAAGTCGCGAATGCCCGGTTCGCCGCCGACGTTGGGCCACACGGTGACCTCACATCCTCCCCTGCGCAGCCCGGCGAAGAGAGACTCGCCCAGCTTCACGACAGGCGCTGCGGTTACGACGAAAACGGACCGGGTTCCGCGCGCGATGAGGTCGGCGGCGCACTGGCCGGCGCAACCGGCGCCGAACGCCAGGTTTCGAAGCTGATGAAGCGTGATGGTGCGTGTGAAAGCGCTCATTGGTCGTCTTCGACAACTCGCCCGTCGCGTAAGGCCCCACGCTCGCGCAGGGCCTGGGGCGGACGGGTGGTGACACGCTCTCACGGTGCAGGCTTGCCGCTCTTCGCTCAGGCGGAAAGGCGATGGGTATGAAAAGGGAAGTCGCGTACACTTCCCGGGCGATCAACAGGTTCTTCCGGGGCAGACAAACGGTTCCCCGGTCGCTCAGCCGATACTCGAGTCCATGCGACAGTCCATCAATCCCGCAACCGGTGAAGTCCTGCGCACATACCCCGAGCTCTCGGATCGCGAGATCGAAGAGGCTCTGGAACGGGCGAGCCGAGAAGCGCCCGCGTGGGGCGCTCTGAGCTGCGCAGAGCGCGCGGGGCCCATGCGCGCCGCCGCTGCCCTCCTCCGCAAGGAGAAGGCCGTGCTCGCGCGCACCATCACCGAGGAGATGGGCAAGCCCATCACGGAGGCGGAAGCCGAGATCGACAAGTCGGCGTGGAACTGCGAGTACGTCGCGGAGAACGCCGAACGCTGGCTCACCGACGAGATCGTCGAGACCGATGCCTCTCTCAGTTACGTCTCGTATCTGCCCCTCGGCACCGTGCTCACGATCCTGCCCTGGAACTTTCCGGTGTGGCAGGTCTTCCGCGCAGTGGTCTCCTCTCTCATGGCGGGGAACACGGTGCTGCTCAAGCACGCACCGAACGTTCCGGGCTGCGCGGAGCTCGTCACGGACCTGATGCGTCGTGCCGGATTTCCCGCCGGCGTGTTCCAGAACTTCCCGGCTCCCGTCGAACACATCGCGCGCGTGATCGCAGATCCGCGCGTCGCTGCCGTGACACTGACGGGCAGTCCCGCGGCAGGTGCGGCAGTGGCCGCGCAGGCAGGGGCGGCGTGCAAGAAGTCCGTGCTGGAGCTCGGCGGTTCCGACGCCTTCATCGTGCTGGACGACGCCGACGTGGAAGCCGCAGTGAAGGCGGCCGTGCGTGCGCGCTTCGCGAACTGTGGCCAGGTGTGTCTCGCGGCGAAGCGCTTCATCGTCACGCCCGGTGTCGCGGAAGAGTTCGAGCAGCGCATGCAGAGCGAAGCCCGCCAGCTCCGCGTCGGGGATCCACTCGATCGCGCGACGCAGCTCGGGCCGATGGCGCGGGCGGATCTGCGCGAGACACTCCACCGGCAGGTGCAGCAGTCCATCGCTGCGGGTGCGAAGCTTCTCCTGGGTGGCCAGCCCCGCCCCGGGCGCGGGTTCTACTACGAGCCCACGGTGCTGACTGATGTGGCGTCCCCGATGCCGGTCGCCATCGAGGAGACCTTCGGCCCGATGGCCGCGATCATGCGGGCGCGCGATGCGGACGATGCCGTGCGTCTCGCCAACGATTCGCGGTATGGCCTCAGCTGCTGTCTCTGGACTCGGGACGTGGAGCGCGCTCGTGGGCTCGCGCGGCGTATCGCCACGGGCGGCGTGTTCATCAACGGCGTGAGCGCCTCCGACCCGAGGATGCCGGTCGGGGGCGTGAAGCTGTCGGGCTACGGCCGCGAGCTCGCACGTGCGGGTATCCTGGAGCTCGTGAACCAGCAGTCGGTCTGGATCGGTCCGCGCCGCTGAAGCGCTCCCCTGAACGTCTTCGAAGTCGCGCCCCAGCCCGCTCACCTTCGCTCGGAGAGCGGCGCATGTACGCGCTCGTGTTGAGTAACGTTAATTAACGCAACGAAAACAGTAACTTGCTGGAGACCGGTTCGACGATGCCCTAGCCTCCCGCGCCGGCCATTACAACCACCACAAGATACCGGACGGCTCAGGTGAGCATCTCCACATCGAATCGAACCCTTTTCGTTTGCAGTACCCTCTGTGTCGGACTGTGCTCGACGGTCGCGGGCGCTCAGTCGTGGACGGGCGATGAGGTCCTCGTCACCGCGCGAAGTATCGAGGAGACCCTGCCGCAGGAGCTCGCGCGCTACGGCAATCGCGTCCACACCATCTCCGCGCAGCAGCTCGAGGACGGCGGGTTCGACGACGTCGGCCAGGCGCTGCAGGCGCTCGCGCCGGGCCTCTATCTGGCGCCACGGTCGGGCGCATTCGACTACGTCGAGCTCTCACTGCAGGGCTCGCGCACGGGAGACGTGCTGTGGCTCCTCGACGGCGTGCGGCTCAACAACCGGCTGTACAACGGCACGACGCCGATCGACACCATTCCGGCGCACATGATCGAGCGCATCGAGGTGCTGGAAGGCGGCCAGGGCCTCATGTACGGCACGCAGGCGGTGGCCGGCGTCATCAACGTCGTCACGCGGGCGTTCTCGGAGAAGCCTGACGGCGCGCTGAGCGTCGGCGCCGACACCAACGACGGGCGACACCTGAACGGCTACTACCGGAGCGGCTTCGGCGGACATCGTGTAGTGCTCTACGGCTCCATCGACGAGGCCGACGGCTTCCAGCCGTTCCGCGATCAGGACTACCAGCCGAGCGCCACCGACCGCAAGCGCGGCTACGACGTGCGCTCGTTCGGAGCGAAGTACGCGTACGACTTCGGCGACAGGGCGAGCCTGAGCCTCCTCTACCAGCACACGGACGCGGAGCTGGAACGTCCCCAGCCGAAGTCCATCGCGCGGGCGCTCAACGAGCGGGACGAGGACATCCTCAGCGTACGGCTCGATTACACGCTGAACGACTCACTCCAGTTCTTCGTGAAGGGCTACTACCACTGGTGGGATGCGTTCTTCAGCCAGAGCAACACGGATCCGACGAGTCCCACCGGCTCCATCGTCGTCTCGGACCGCGAGTTCTGGGGCTTCGAGGACTACGGAGTGAACGCCCTCATGAAGCTCGTCGTTCACGAGGGCTTCGAGTACTACCTGGGATACGACCTGCAGCGCTACAGCGGGCAGGACGACGTGCTGCTCATCGCCCGGCGCTCTGAGTCCGTCCACGCACCTTTCGCGCAGTTCCGGACGACCTCGGCGCTGTTTCCGAAGCTGCGCCTGGCGGCGGGCGTGCGCTACAACTCGCCGGACAACGGTCAATCCGCCACGGTGTGGAACCTGAGCGGCCACTGGGACGTCACCGACCGGCTCTTCGTGCGCGGCACGCTCGGCACCGCGTTCCGCCTGCCGGATGCGTACGAGCTCTTCGCGATCGATCCGTGCTGCGAGTTCGGTAATCCGAATCTGGAGCCGGAGAAGAGCGAGAATCTCAACCTCTCGATCGGCGGCACGTTCGGGCTCGGCGGAACGGATCTGCACTGGGAAGCGATCGGCTTCTTCCGCGACGTGACGAATCTCATCACTGTGGTGTTCGATCCGGTCGCCGGACTCGACACCTTCGAGAACGTCGACGACACGGTGAAGGTGCGAGGCGGCCAGCTCGTGCTGAGCGCAGCATGGGCCGGCGGCTTCTCGGCACAGGGCAGCTTCACGTTCACCGACGCCACGCGAACCGGGAGCGGCCTGCAGATCCAGGAGATCCCCGAAACACAGATGAAGCTCGAGCTCGATTATGCGCCGCCAGGACGGCCGTACGGCGTCTCGCTCGCGGTCAACCATGTGGGTGACATCTATCGGGATCTCGGCATCGGCCGGCAGGCTTTCGGCAACTACGCGGTCGTCGATCTCGGCGCACGGCTGTACCTGGGTCCCGATCGCCGTCACCGTATCGGCGCACGGCTCGAGAACGCGTTCGACGAGGAATACGCCACACGCGTCGCGCAGACCACTCCGGACGGAGGCGGCGCACCTTACGCATACTGGCACCTCGGTACGCCGCGCACGCTCCACGTGACCTACACCTACGCGTTCTGACGTGTCGCCTGCCCTTCGCTCGCTTCAGCGCTGGCTGGTCTCCAGTCACCGCTGGCTCGCGATCGCGACCTGCCTGCTGTTCGTCGCGTGGTTCGCCTCGGGGCTGGTCATGATCTATGTGCCGTTCCCGGCACTGACCGGTGCCGAGCGGCTCGCGCACCTGGAGCGCATCGACTGGCAGGCGGTGAAGGTGCTTCCACAGCAGGCACTGGAGCTCGCGGGCGTTCAGGAGTTTCCGCGCGAGCTGCGGCTCGAGATGATGGCCGGCGAACCCGTCTGGCGCATTCGCGAACGCAGGGGCTGGGAGTACTCCTTCTCCGCGGTGGACGGAGAGCTGGTGAGCGGGCTCAGGGCAGAAGATGCGCTGCGCGTCGTGAACGCAGCCGCACCCGGGGTGCAGCCGCGCTTCATCGAAACGCTCGAGCGAGACCAGTGGACGGTCGCCAGCACATTCGATCAGCACCGGCCGCTGCACCGGATCGCGCTCGACGACGACGCCGGCACTGAGCTCTATGTCTCCTCACGAACCGGCGAGATCGTGCTCGACACCACCTGGCGTGAGCGTTTCTGGAACTGGCCGGGTGCGGTGCTGCACTGGTTCTACTTCGAGGAGCTGCGCGGCCGGCGCGAACTCTGGAGACAGGTCATCCTCTGGACGTCAGGTGTCGGCATCTACGTCGCCGTGACCGGACTGTGGCTCGGAATCGACCGGCTGCGGCTGCGGAAGCGCTATCCTACCGGAAAGGTGACGCCTTACCGGGGGTGGATGGCATGGCATCACCTCGCCGGAGTCGCAGGCGGCGTTTTTCTCCTCACCTGGGTGTTCAGCGGCTGGCTTTCCGTCAGTCCACCAGTGCCGTGGGCGGGCGAGCCGGACGCTCGGCTCATCCAGCAGGGACTCGATGCCTACGCGGGGAACAGCGACGCCCGCTTTGCGCTGAATCCCGCGCTTCTGCCCTCACTCGAGCGCCTCGACGCGCGCGAGGCGCGCTTCGAGTGGCTCGCGGGCCGGCCTCGGATCGTGATCACGGACGCACAGTCCGGGCGGACCGTTCTGGATGCCGACACAGGAGCTCCCGTCACATACTCGCAGGAGCAGCTCATCGAGAACGCACGGCTGCTCGTCCCTGGCGCGAACCTTCACGAGGCGACGCTGCTCACGAGCGAAGACGCCTACTGGTATTCACGCCGCGTGCCGCGGCGCCTGCCCGTGCTGAGAGTGAAGTTCGACGATGAGCATGCAACCTGGATCCACATCGATGCTGCCACGGGTGCCGTGCTCGGACGGATGCACGCAGGTGACCGGGTGAACCGCTGGCTCTTCGACGCGCTCCACAGCTTCGACTTCGCCTGGCTTCGTGCACACCGGCCCGCCTGGGACATCGTGATGTGGGTGCTCTCGATCGCGGGACTCGTCATCTCCGTGAGCGGCGTCGTGATCGGCTGGCGCAGACTCAGGGCGCGCTGACCCGTTGCCTCAGAGACCGTTCGAGCGGATGCCCCAGCGTTTCTTCATGTCCGCTTCCCAGCCGAGCACGGCTTGCACCGATGCTGTGCAGTCTGCGTACGATGAGTTTGTCTGAAGACGCTGTCTCGATGGACCCGTGCCATGCAGGCGGGAGACTGTCGATCTTTCTTACAACTCGCGCACAAGAAACGCGCCGGAGCGTGCACAGATCAATGATTTGATTCACGAACTTTTCGACGGCATGTGAATTGCGAGCGAGAGCGGAGCGGTATGGGTACCGCGTGACTCGGGAGTGGGTGACGTGATCTCAGCGCAATGCGCCGCTTGCTCTGCCTCGACGGTTTTCCCCCGCTTTCTCATCTCCGCCCTCCTGCTGGCATCCGCTCTTACCATCGCCTTGCCGAGCCACGCACGGCCGGTTCGCATCGATTTCGACGAGGCTCCGTTCGAGAACAATGGCGGCGGCTGGCCCGACGCGTTCGACGATGCGGTGGATGCAACCGCAGGTCCCGCGGGTGGAACACTGGCGTTCGGGCTGCGTCTGGGAGACACCCTGTTCGACAGCTTCTGCGTTTCCGAGGACGGTTTCGTCGGCCTGCAGGTCGGCAGCACGACGTGCACCGGTACCACTCCCGCGGACTACGCGGCAGTCATCGCGCCGCTCTTCGATCCCGACCTCGTTTCGGTGTTCCCGGCCGCCTCGTACGAGGCAGGCAGCGTTTCCTACTCGGTCGGCTACGTCGATCTCGAAGCGCCGTACAACCTGGACGAGGCCGTCACCGCGATGCGCTTTTTCTGGAACAGCCTCACCACGAACGGTGAGAACCGCATCTTCCAGCTGTTCCTCTACGACACCGGCGGCGGAAACGGGGACTTCGATCTCGAGTTCGCTTACGGTGTGCTCGGCGACGAGCCTTACGCCACGGGCGCGCAGTTCATTTCGCTGGATGGCCAGAGTCTGCTGACGGGAACGGGCCCCTTCGGACCGGAAACGGACTACCTCTTCGCGTTCCGCGACGGCGCGATCGGCGGCACGACTCCGCCGCCACCTCCTCCGCCGCCGACGCCCGTTCCGGAACCCGCGTCTCTTCTGCTCCTGCTCGCGGGACTCGCCGCACTGCGTCTGAGCCTGCTGCGGAGGGCATGAGAAACCCGCCTTCCGGAGATCGAAGTCTCCGGCGGCTCCGGACGACGCATTGTCCGTGAAACGCGCTGCGGGTATCGTGGCGCTGCGCGTAATCCAGCGCCGTTGCGCGACGCGGACGCACTCGTGGACGAGCTCAGGATCTTCGTTTCCTCACCGGGCGACGTCGCGGAAGAGCGCTTCATCGTCCGTCGGGTCATCGCGCGGCTGCAGTCGGAGTTCGCCGGACGTCTGAGGATCGAGCCGATCTTCTGGGAGCACGAGCCGCTCGCCGCCTCGGCGTCCTTTCAGGATCAGCTCCCCCGTCCCTCAACCTCCGATATCGCCATCTGCATTCTCTGGTCCCGTCTCGGTACCCGGCTTCCGGCGTCGTTCACGCGTCCGGACGGGAGCCGTTATGAATCCGGGACGGAGTTCGAGTTCGAAGACGCGCTCGCCGGGCTGCGAAACTGCGGCCGCCCGCACCTCCTCGTCTATCGCAAGACGGCGCCGCCGGTGCTCGAGGGGGAGGACGAGGCCGCCTGCATAGAGCGCCTTCAGCAGAAGCTGGCGCTCGACGCCTTCGTCAGGCGCTGGTTCCACGATTCCGCGGACGGCACTCTCAGGGCGGCGTTTCATCCCTTCGCGGCGCCTGCAGAGCTCGAGGAGCTCGTCGAAGTCCATCTGCGCAAGCTCATCGCGCGTTTCCGCCCGGAGGCGGTGGGCCTGCCGCCCACGGCGGCGAGCGCCTGGACACGCGGCTCGCCGTTCCGCGGCCTCGCGACGTTCGAATACGAGCATGCGGGAATCTTCTTCGGGCGCACCAACGCCGTGGGCGAGATGCTCACGGCTCTGAGGCGCCAGAACGCCGATGGTCGCCCGTTCCTGCTGGTGCTCGGCATGAGCGGCTGCGGCAAGTCTTCGGCCGTCCGCGCGGGTCTCATGCCCCTCATCACCCAGCCCGGTGTCATCGAGGGCATCGAGGAATGGCGCTGGCTGACGTTCCGTCCGCGCGATGGCGGCGCGGATCCCCATGGGGCGCTGCTCGATGCGCTCAGGCGCACCATCGAACCGAACGCGGAATCGCTGGACGCGGCGCTCGACGGTCTTGCACCGAATGCGCGCGTTTTCCTCCTCGTCGATCAGCTCGAGGAGATCTTCACGGGAGAGCGGATCGAAGCTCCTGTGCGAGCGGCGTTCTTCGATCTGCTGGAGCACGTGGTTCGAACCAGGAAGGTCTGGGTCGTCGCGACGCTCCGGAGCGACTTCTATCCACGATGCGCGGAGACTCCCCAGCTCGCGGCGCTCAAGGCCGGCGCCGGGCAATACGATCTGCCGTTGCCCACCCCGGCGGAAATCGGTCAGATCATCCGTCTTCCCGCCGCCGTCGCCGGCCTGCAGTTCGAGACGGAAGTCGAGTCGGGTCAGCGCCTCGACGAGGTGCTGAGAGATGCGGCGGTGCGGAGCCCCGAGGCGCTGCCGCTCCTCGAGTTCGCGCTCGAGGAGCTCTATCAGCGCCGCAGCCCGGGAGGCGTCCTCACACTTGCCGCTTACCGGCAGATCGGCGGCGTCGAGGGCGCGCTGGCGCGGCGTGCGGAAAGTGTCTTCGCAGGCCTCTCTGCCGAGCAGCAGGCTGCCCTCCCCTCGGTGCTGCGGGCGCTGGTGACCGTAGGTCCCGACGGCGACGAATCGGTCGCCCGCCGCCCTGCTCTTCTCGAAAGCTTCACCGGCGCGTCGCGGGCTCTCGTCGATGCGCTGATCGACGCACGACTCTGCGTCACGGAGCTCAACGCCGAGGGCGACCCGGTCGTCACCATCGCTCACGAGGCATTGCTGCGCCACTGGCCGCGCGTGCGCGAGTGGGCGGAAGCGGACCGCGACGTGCTGCACGGCCGCGCGCGCCTCGCGCTCGCCGCTGCGAGATGGACCCAGGAAGACCGGCGCACGGAGTTTCTGCTGGCACCCGGCAGGCCGCTCGAGGAGGCGGAGCGCGTCCTCGAATCCGGGGTATCGCTCCAGCCGGCCGAACGCGAGCTCGTCATCGCCTCGCGGGCACGCATGCGACGCAATCGCCGACTGCGCATGGCGGCGGTGGCTTCGCTCGCAGTCCTCGCGGTCGCGGCCTCGGTCAGCGCGTTCATCGCGACGGTCGAGCGCGACCGTGCGGCTACGGAAGCGTCGACGGCTGCGCGCACCATGGAGTTCATGGTCTCCCTGTTCGCGGAGGCGGATCCGACCGAGCGCCGCGGCGAAGAGGTCACGGTACGCGAAGTGCTCGATCGCGGCGCAGCCGAAGTGGAGCGCGGACTCGAGGATCAGCCCGCCGTGCGTGCGAGCCTGATGACCGCAATGGGCCGTGCGTACACCGGCCTCGGATTGCACGAACCGGCACACCGGCTGCTGAGCACGGCGGTCGAGCAACGCGAACGGCTCATCGGCGCACGTGCGCGTCCGACTACCGAAGCGCGCAGCGCGCTGGGTGCGGTGCTTTACATGCAGTCGCGGTACGAGGAGGCGGAACGGATCTTCCGTCAGGCGCTGCACGATGCGCGCGAGCTCGCGCCCGAAGGAGATCCGCTCGTTTCCCAGGCGCTGAACGGCCTCGCGCTCACGCTGACTCAGCAGGGCCGCGATGCCGAAGCGGAGGCGCTGTACCGGGAGGCTCTCGTCATCGACGAAAGGCTGCATGGCCGGCGCCATCTCGATACCGCCCGGACGATCAAGGGACTGGCGATGTCGCTGTACTTCGCCGGCCGCTACGCCGAGGCCGAGCCGCGCCTCCGGGAAGCGCTCGACCTCCATCGCGAGCTGCTCGGTCCGTCGCACGTGCGGGTAGCCGAATGCGAGAACGATCTCGGAGGGCTCTATTACCAGATGGGCCGGTATGCAGACGCGAGCCGTCAGTTCGAGCTCGCGCTCGCGACCTACACCCGGGTTCTGGGACCGGACCACCCCGATCTCGCCGCAGTCGAGAACAACATCGGCCGCAGTCTCCTCATGGACGGAAGAATCGAGCAGGCGGAGCCGCGCCTGCGTGCCGCTCTGGAGCTCGACCGGCGCTCGAAGCCGCCCGGGCACGACGACTTCGCGCTGCCCCTCAACAGTCTCGCGATGATCGAGATGCACCGAGGGAACCTGGAAGCCGCGGAGACCTATCTCGATGAGGCGCTCGAGATCGTGCGCAGGCACGATCACTGGCTGCTCGATCAGGTGCTGCTCAACCGCGCAGTGCTCGATATCCTGCGGGGTCACCTCGAGGAGGCACGGGACGTGCTCACGGAGTCCCGCGCAGCGCTCGAGTCGCAGTATCCTCTTGCGACAATGCCGGAAGAACGATGGCGCTACGCGCTGCACGACAGCGCAGGCGCCCTGCTCCTCATCGGTGAAAAACGCTTTTCCGAAGCCGAGGCGCTGCTCGTCGGTGCGCGAGAGGCGATCGATGCCCGTTTCCCGACCGGCGGCTACTATCCCGAGCTCGTGCTGGATCGGCTCGTCATGTTGTATGAGGCATGGGGGAAACCCGAATTGGCGGCCCGTTACCGCGCGGATCGCGAACGCACGTCGGCGAGGCGCTCGTGAAGCCGCATAGCGCCATTCCACTCGTCGTCGGCGTCACCGGGCATCGGGATCTCGTCGAATCCGAAGTGCCGGCACTGCGTCAACGGATCCGGGACTTTTTCGAGCAACTGCGCCGACTGGTGCCGAACACGTCGATCGTCGTGGCGTCGCAGCTCGCCGAAGGCGCAGACCTTCTGGTCGCGGAGGAAGCGGACGCCCTCGGACTCGAGCTCGTGTGCCTGCTGCCGATGCCCCTGCAGACGTATCGAGCCGAGTTCACGACCGCGGCGAGCCTGGAGAGGTTCGACGCACTGTATGCCCGCTCGCGGGTGATCCGGGTACCCGCCGGATGCGGCGAAACCGGGGAAGCGCTGGACGAGCGCGACCGGCAGTACGCAGCGGCGGGGCGTCTGCTCGCGCGTCACTGCTACATTCTCCTCGCGCTGTGGGACGGAAAGCCCATGACGGCGCCCGGGGGCACCGCCGCGGTCGTGGCATACCGGATGGCAACCGGTGACCGTTCGCAGCAGCGCACCGGAACACCGGACTCGCTGCTCGCTCAGCACGACAACACACTCACGTACCACATCGTCGCTTCACGGGTGCGCGACCACGGCGACGAGCATCCCGTGCACCGGGCACTCGCTGCGGGATATCTGCACGCAGTCGCGGGCGGTCCGTCTGTCCTCGAGCCCGAAATGCCGCAGCAGCATCGCCGTGTGCTGGAACGCACCGACGAGTTCAATGCCGACGCCCGCCGTCACTGTCCGCCGCAGGATGAGTCGAGTGGTGCGTCGGTGGGGATACCCGCAGGCGCTCCGGAATCGGTAAGGCGCTGTGCACGACTCGTGAACGCTGCCGATCTGCTGGCGCGACACTTCCGGCAGAACATGCAGCGCGCGGTCGCGCTCACGTACTTTTCCGGAGCCGTCCTCGGCGCCGCGTTCGTCGTGTATTCCAAGGCGCCCGTTCAGTTCTGGTATCTCATCTACGTCTTCCTCGGCTTCGCGCTGCTGGGAATCGGCACGAGTCACTTCGCCGAGCGGCGGCACTGGCATCGCAAGCACCTGGAGTACCGTGCGCTCGCCGAGGGTCTGCGTGTGCAGTTCTACTGGCGCCTTGCGGGCGTGCAGGACGAAGGACGTCTGCACACCGGAGACGAGAGCTTCCTGCGCTATCAGGATGCGGACCTCGAGTGGATCCGCAACGGATTGCGGGCGGCGGACCTGGAGCTGCTCGAGATCGCGCCGGACGGCCTGCCCGGAGGCATCGGCCTCGCCATCGAGCGCTGGGTCGGCGTGCTCGACACCGAGGCGGCGCGCGGTGGCGGTCAGCTCGCGTACTACTGGCGAACGGTGACGCGCAAGCGGCGCGTGGTGCACGGCGCGGAGCTCGTCGGCAGGGCCACGCTCGTCGCGGGCCTGTGCGCCGCGCTCGTGCTGTGCTTCTCTCCGTTCATCGGCCTCGCGCGCATGCAGCTCCCGCTCGTCATCATGATGGGACTGCTGCCGCTCGCGTCCGGGATACTTGAAGCCTACGTGCAGAAGTCCGCGGACCGCGAGCTCGCGAGACAGTACGCCTACATGTACCGACTGTTCGATGAGGCACGCGCACGGCTGCGCAATGCGGAGTCGGAGGACGAGCAGCGCGCCGTGCTGCACGCGCTCGGCCGGGCGGCGCTCGCGGAGCATGCAACCTGGGTGCTTCTCAATCGCGACCGCAAGCTGCGTCACCTGGACGGGCACTGAGAGCCGCGGCTGTTTTCACTGCCTCCACGCCGTTCACCATACACAGCATCTCATTGCGCCCTTGCTACGGGCCGCGTGGCGTGCGCACGCCCTCGACGAGGATATCGATTGCCGCATCCACGACCGGCGTGCGCCGGTCGCGGGCATAGACTCCGTACTGGACCGTGAGTGGGTCCGGAATGCCGTCCGACGGCTTCAGCACGCGAAGCTTGCCCGCACGGATGGAATCGGGCGGCAGCACTCCAATGCCCAGACCGTGCTCCACCGCGGCCTGCAAGGCCGCGATGCTCTGGCTCGCGAACGTCACTCGGTGCTCCCGTCCGAGGGCTGCGAGAGCATCGATCATGCGCCGGCGCCACATGCACTGGGCATCGAAGGTCACGAGATCGAGGGGACGGTCGTCGTCCAACACGTAGTCCGGCGCGCACACCCACTGAAGCGCGACGCTCCATGCGAGCAAGGCATCGACCGCCACGACGGAAGTCGGCGCGATCATGATGTCCAGCGAATCTTCCTGCCACTGCCGGCCCAGCGTGACGCTGTGATCAACCGCGACATCGAGCCGGATGTCCGGATACGCACGGCGGAGCCGTCCGAGGGCGGCCGGCAGCGCGGAAGCAGCGACCTCCTCGGCCAGGCCGACGCGCACGCTGCCACTGAGCTCTGCCTGCCGCAGCCGAGCGATCGCCTCGTCGCCGAGAGCGAGGATCCGGGTCGCGTAACCGAGAAGAAGCTCGCCTTCCGCCGTGGGCACGACGCCACGACCCGTGCGTCGAAACAGAGACCGCCCGATGAGGCTCTCGAGGCGACGCATCTGCATGCTGAGCGCCGATTGCGTACGGCCCGTCTGCACAGCCACCCGACTCAGGCTGCCTTGCCGGCAAACCGCCACGAAGGTGCGGAGAAGGTCCGGACCGATCTGTTCGAACATCAATCCCTGTGAAGTCTGATGTAACCGATATCAGTCTACCTTGATGCCTTCGTCCGCCCTATGTTTGCCGCCCGACAAGGATCATTGGGAGGACTGATGCTGGCAAAAGCGATTCGCGTCCATCGCCACGGCGGACCGGAGGTGTTGACCTACGAGGACGTCCCCATCGGTGAGCCTGGGCCAGGCGAGGTCCGCGTGCGCAACCGGGCGATCGGTGTCAATTACGCTGACATCTATTTCCGCACCGGCGAATACACGCCACCCGCCCTGCCGTTTACGCCGGGGCTCGAGGGGGCTGGAGAAGTCGTCGCGGTCGGCGACGGTGTCCGCGAATTCGCGCCCGGTGACCGGGTTGCCTATTACTCCGCAGTGCCGGGCGCGTACGCCGAGGAGCATATCGTTCCCGCGCACCATGTCGTGTCACTGCCTGACAGCATCGATTTCGCTACGGCCGCGGCGATGCTGCTCAAGGGGCTGACGGCGGAGTACCTCCTGCATCGCACGTTCCCCATCCGCCCGGGTCACATCGTCCTGGTGCACGCAGCCGCCGGCGGGGTCGGTCTCCTTCTGACGCAGTGGGCGAAGCACCTCGGCGCGACGGTGATCGGCACGGTGGGATCACCGGAGAAGGCCGTGATCGCCCGTCGACACGGCTGCGACCACGTCATCGAGTACCGCAGGGAAGACTTCGTTGCACGCGTGAAGGAGATTACCGGTAGCGAAGGTTGTCACGTCGTCTACGACGGCGTCGGCAAAGCGACCTTTCCCGCCTCGCTCGATTGCCTGAGGCGCTTCGGCTGCTTCGTGAGCTATGGCTCACCTTCGGGACCGATCGAGCCGTTCGACATCATGTTGCTGGCGAAGAAGGGCTCGCTCTATGCCACCTGGCCGCTGCTGCCCGATCACCTCGTTCGCCGCGAGGACGTGCTCGAGATGAGCGGAAACCTCTTCCGCGTCGTGACGAGCGGCGCAGTAAAGGTTCCGATCCATGCACGCATGCCGCTCGCCGAGGCGGCCGAGGCGCATCGGAGACTCCAATCGCGCCAGACGACAGGCTCGACCGTGCTGCTGCCATAGTCCCGTCATCACAGGTCGCGGGTAAACTCTCGCTTGCGGAGCGCAAATGCGAGTCATTATCATTTGCGTTACTGGAGGCCTGGGAGTACCTGATGCCCATGAAGAAGACGAAGAATGCGGCGGCCTTGGCGGCTGCCGGTCTCGCGGCGGCCGCGCATGCTCAGGTGTCTACGGATCCGAACGCCGAGCTCGAGACGGTTCTCATCACCTCGCAGCGCGCCGAGCGCATCAGCCGTGGCGCGACGGGCCTCGATCTCGACATCCACGACACGCCGCAGTCGATCAGCTTCGTCACCAGCGAGCGGATGGCGGACTTTGCGGCGACGAGCATCAACGAGGCGCTGCGCCTCGCGACCGGACTCAACGTCGAGCAGTGGGAAACCAACCGCACCAACTACATGGCGCGCGGGTTCGACATCAAGAACACGCAGATCGACGGCGTGGGCCTGCCCAACGACTGGGGTATCGTCACGGGCGCCGTCGACGCGTTCGGCTACGAGAAGATCGAAGTCATCCGCGGCGCGAACGGGCTGCTCACCGGAATCGGTAACTCCTCCGGCACCATCAACTACGTGCGCAAGCGGCCCACCAACGAACGCCAGGGCTTTTTCGCCCTGACCTCGGGACGGTGGGATCACCTGCGCGTGGAGGCCGATTACTCGACGCCGTTCACGGCGAACGGCTCCTGGGCCGATCGTCTGGTCATCGCTTCCGAAAAGGAAGACTCCTGGCTGAGAGGCCTCAGTAACGAGCGTTCGTTCGTCTACGGCGTGGTGGATGGCCAGCTCGGCGAGCGCACCACGCTCGCGGCTGGCTACTCGTATCAGGACGCCGACTCCGACGGCAACATGTGGGGCGGCCTGTTCCTCACCTACATCGACGGCTCTCAGGCCGAGTTCGACCGCAGTGCCTCGACTGCGCTCGACTGGACGATGTGGGACACGATCTACCGCAACGGCTTCGTCGAGCTGACCCACCTGCTGCCGGCCGACTGGAACCTGAAGCTTACCTACAACCGCCGCTCCTACAGCGATGAGAGTAAGCTCTTCTTCGCCTGGACCGAGGACGGCCTCGATCCCGAAACCGGTCTCGGCCTCTTCGGCTGGCCCGGAAACTGGCCCACCGAGGACGAGGCCGACCTGGTGGATCTCACCGCGAACGGCGAGTTCGAGCTTTTTGGCCGCCGTCACCAGGCGATCGTCGGCATGAACTACTCGCGCGGGGAGCTCACGCAGTACTCGCGCCCCGCCGATCCCGACGACCCGGCATGGGGCGCCCTGCCCCCGTTCCCCTACCCCGGTGACGCATTTGCCGAGCCGCAGTGGGGCGAGAAGATCGTCGACAGCGTGCTCAATCAGCGCATGAAGCGCCTCTACGGCGCCACGCGGCTCGAGCTCACGGACCGGCTCGCCGCGGTGCTCGGCTTCAACTGGATCGACTACCACCGGGACGGTCATCAGAGCGGCGTGCCGTTCGCGCTCGACGAGCGCGAGCTGAGCCCGTACGCAGGCGTGACCTTCCGGTTCACGGATCGGATCACGGGGTACGCAAGCTATTCCGACATCTACCAGCCCCAGGACTACTACGACATCGACGGTTTCCCGCTCGATCCGTCCAAGGGCGAGAACTACGAGATCGGCGTGAAGGCCGACTGGCTGGAGAACCGTCTCCTCACGACGCTCGCGCTGTTCCGCGCGCGGCAGCTCTATCTCGGTACCTATGGCGGTATGAGCGACGACGGTCGCTACTACTACGTCGGCACCGACGTGGACTCCGAAGGCGTTGAGCTGGAGATCACGGGCCGCATCAACGAATACGTCGATGTCGTCCTCGGCGTCACCTCGCTCGAGCTCGAAGGCCAGGACGGCGGGAGGGTCTACGAGTGGGTGCCGCGACAGACGGTCAACTTCGCCGTCACGGGCCGCCTGCCCGGGCCGCGGAGCATCAGGCTCGGTCTCGGCGGCCGCTGGCAGAACGACATCTCCAAGGTCGACGAGTACACCGGTGGGCTCGTCCGCCAGGAGTCCTACGCTCTGCTCAATGCATTCGCGCGCTGGGACGTCACCGACAATCTGTACGTGCGCGCCAACGTCGACAACCTGACGGACGAGAAGTACATCCTGAGTCTCTATCAGATCGGCTACTACGGCGCGCCGCGCCACTACTCGCTGAGCGTGGGCTACAGGTTCTGAAGCCTCGCCGGAGAATCGCGGAGGACGGGGAACGATGGCTGCCGACGAAGCGAACGCGGACATTCTCGAGTTGCCGTCGTCCGGCCGGGCGCGCCGCTGGCTGCGCGTGCTGCTCGCCGGCCCCGTCGTCCTCGCGGCAGCCTGCTTCGCCGTCGTCGGCGGTGCGCTGTCGCTGCCCGCAGGCTCCGCGGGCGTGAACAATCTCGTGCTGCCGGTCGTCCTCTTCCCCCTCCTCTGGGCGGTCCTGTTCCTCTACGCCTGTCTCGACCGGCGGCTCGCGCGTGCCTGGCTCGTCGTGGGCGCGTTGCTCGGCATCAACGTCCTCATCTTCGCGTGGCACTGGACGGGCGCGTCATGATCTGGCTCTCACGCGACACGACGAAAACACTTCTCGCCGTGCACGGCTGGTCGGGCATTCTGCTCGGTCTGCTGCTCTATGCGGTGATCTGCACGGGCGTCGCCGCCGTGTTCGCCACCGAGATCAACAACTGGGCGAGCCCGCTGACGCGCGACGCGACCATCTCGCTGCCCGCGGGGGTCGATCGCGCCGTGCGCGATCTCGCCGGGCAGGTCGATCCGCAGTATCACGAAGAAGTCGCGACCTGGCGCGGCGCGGGCGGTCGGTTGATCGTGTTCTTCCACCGCCACATGCAGGATCCCGAAGGGCGGCTGAACGAGTACGGCGTCCAGTTCGAGCTGCATCCTGAAACACACGAGGTGCTCGCGCGGCGCGAAGGCTGGTACGACGACATCGCCGCGCAAAGCAGGCCGGAAGGCGTCGCGGCCTTCCTCGTCGACCTCCACGTGCGACTCCACATTCCCGAGCCCTGGGGACTGCTCGTGACCGGCATCCTCGGCATGGCGATGATGATCGCCGCCCTCACCGGCCTCTTTGCGCACCGTCACCTCCTCAAGGAGATGTTCACGCTGCGCCTCGCGCGCGAGGCTCTGCTGCGACGGCGAGATCTGCACGTGGTTGCAGGCACCTGGAATCTGCCCTTCGCGTTCATCCTGGCCTTCACGGGCAGCTTCTTCAGCTTCGCGACGACGCTGGGGCTGCCGCTCGTCGCGAAGGCGACGTTCGGCGGTAACGAAGAAGCGCTCATCGAGACGCTGTACGGCGCACCGCGGGAAGAGAAAGCCGAGCCGGCGCCGCTTGCCGATCTCGATGCGATGATCGCCGATGCCGCAGCGCGCAGCGGCATCACGTCCCATTTCATCGGCATCGAGCGCTATGGCCGCGCCGACGCGACCGTATGGGTGTACCAGCCTCTGCCGGAGAACGAGCTCGTCTACACGTCACATCTCTACGATGGCACCACGGGCGAGTATCTGACGGAGCGGCCGCCTCTCGGTCAGCATCCTTCGCTCGGTGCCTCGCTCGTGGGGCTGATGTACCCGCTGCACTTCGGCAACTTCGCCGGCATCGCCTCCAAGGCCGCGTGGGTCGGGCTCGGCTTCGCGGGCGCGTATGTGACGCTCACTGGCCTGCTGCTCTGGACGCAGCGTCGGATCGACCAGCGTGCCTGGCAGAGGATGGCGCGGCTGGTGCACTACGTCGGCTACGGCCTGCCCCTTGCCCTCGCCTGTGCGCCGCATGCGCACTTCCTGTTCCAGGACAGCACGCTCTCGTCGGGCACGCTGCAGGGCTTCGCGTTCATCGGCGCGGCGGCTGTGGCTGCCATCGTGAGCCTGGCATGTGACGAACTTCGGCGTCTGCGCCGCATCCTGCTCACGGCCACCGCGGTCGCCGTTCTCGCGTTGCCGTTCACGCGGTTCGCAGGCGGCGGACCGGGATGGTTCGAGGCGTGGTCGTCAGGCCTGCCAGGTGTCGCGGGTGTCGACATCACGCTGCTCCTCGTCGGCGCCTCGACGCTGTGGCTCGCGCGGCGGCGCGTCACGGCGACGCACGCAGCGTCGCTGCGGCCGTCACTCGAAGCGCGCACGGGCTCCGCATGAGTCCGGGCACGCAGGCGATCGTTGCGATCGCGTTCAGTCTCGCAGGCCTCGTACTGCTGGCTCTGCACGATCCCAAGCGGCTGCGGAGCATCGGTGCGCAGCGGACGAGCCCTCTTTCATCTTCCAGTGTTCGGCGCGCGCTCGCGGTGCTCGTCGTGGCGCCGGGCCTCGTGCTGGCAGTGCTTGGTGCCTGGCATCCATTCCTGATCTGGCTCGGCGCCGTATGTGTTCTCGGCTGGCTCGTCTCGCTCGTGCTGGCGACCCTGACGACCGCTGAGCGATCGCCGCGATCCTGACACCGGCCAGTGGCCGGCGCCGCAGGACTCAGGTTCCGCCGCGCGGCGACGCTCCGTTCCAGTCCCTCGAACGCTCAGGTGCCGCGCTGCAC
>ERZ795043.676-NODE-676-length-23828-cov-32.485341_pt1 | contig 23828 bp, 23 predicted proteins | sample MGYA00375127_ERZ795043 | MGnify/ENA primary metagenome ERZ795043 (study PRJEB30172, sample SAMN05518447) | compost metagenome | isolation source: Feedstock adapted compost from Newby Island compost facility, Milpitas, CA | place: USA:Newby Island compost facility... | reverse complement strand
TTGATGTCGATATATTTCCCTTTTCGAATGCCTTTTTCCCGCTTCGGCAAGATCACGGTCAGGATGCCGTTTTCGTATTTGGCGGTGACGTCTTCGTGTTTCACGTTTTCCACGTAAAAGCTTCTGCTCGTGCTGAACGTCTTTCTTTCCTTCCTTATATAATTGACCCGCTCTTCTTCCGTTTGCTCATCCCGCTGCACGTGAATCGTCAGCATGTCGTCGCTCAGCTCGAGCTTGATGTCGTCCTTCTTCACGCCGGGAATTTCCGCTTCCACGATGTACGCTTTGTCCGTCTCCTTGATGTCCACTTTCATCGTGTCCTTCTGGTCGAAGAAAGAAGGCAGGAACGAACGGCTGAAAAACTTCTCAAACAAGCTGTCAAGATCATCCCACCGGCTTCCGAAACCACGGCCGACAGGGAACGAATTTCGGTTGGACGGTGTCAGATTGGACATTTTCATGCACCCCCGATAAAATTTTTGATCTTGACTATCTTTGACTATAATTATAAATTCCGCTGGGAGAATTTACAATACAGAATTTTCACAAAATTTTGTCATTCGTTTGACAGTATTTTGTCCGACCGCAAGGGCAATGATTTTTTATCGAAAAAAGGATTTTTCACCCAGCGCGTTGAATGGTTCAAGTATTTGTGAAACTTCCCCAAGGAGTCGATAACGGTGAGTGAGAAGAAGATTTTGCTGTCGGAAAAAGAGATTCCGACCCATTGGTATAACATGATGGCCGATATGCCCAATCTGCCGCCGCCTCCGCTGAACCCGGCCACCGGCAAGCCGGCCGGCCCCGAGGATCTGTCGGCGATTTTCCCGGTGGCGCTGCTCCAGCAGGAAGTGTCCACGGAGCGGTGGATTGAAATTCCCGAAGAGGTGCGCGAACTGTACAAGATTTGGCGGCCGACCCCGCTCATCCGCGCCACGCATCTGGAGAAGGCGCTGGATACGCCGGCGCACATTTACTATAAATATGAGGGCGTCTCCCCGGCGGGCAGCCACAAGCTCAACACGGCGATTCCGCAAGCCTATTATAATAAGAAAGAAGGCATCAAGCGGCTCACGACGGAGACCGGCGCCGGGCAATGGGGTTCGTCCATCAGCATGGCCGCGCGGTTTTTCGGGCTGGAATGCATGGTCTACATGGTCAAGATCAGCTACAATCAAAAACCGTACCGCCGCATCCTGATGAACACCTTCGGCGCACAAGTTGTCGCGAGCCCGTCCAACCTGACGGAAGCGGGCCGCGCCGTGCTGGCGAAAGATCCGGATTCGAACGGCTCCCTGGGCATTGCGATCAGCGAGGCGGTGGAAGATGCGGCCAAGCGCAGCGACACCAACTATTCGCTGGGCAGCGTGCTGAACCACGTGTGCCTGCATCAGACGATCATCGGCCAGGAAGCGAAATTGCAGCTGGAAAAAGCCGGCGAGTACCCCGACGTCGTCTTTGCCAGCTGCGGCGGCGGCTCGAACTTCGCCGGCATTGCGTTCCCGTTCCTGTATGACAAGCTGACGGCGGACCGCAAGGTGCGGCTTGTGGCCGTCGAGCCGTCGGCCTGCCCGACGCTGACGCGCGGCAAGTTCGCCTACGACTATGGCGACGTGGCGAAAATGACGCCGCTGCTTATGATGTATACGCTCGGGCATGAATTTATGCCGCCGGGCATCCATGCCGGCGGGCTGCGCTATCACGGCGATTCGCCGCTGGTGAGCCAGCTTTATCACGACGGGCTGATCGAGGCGATGGCGTATGATCAGACCCGCGTCTTCGAAGCGGCTGTGCAATTTGCCCGCACCGAGGGCATCGTGCCGGCGCCCGAGTCGGCCCATGCGGTGGCCGCGGCCATCGATGAGGCGCTGCGGGCGAAGGAGGCCGGGGAAAAGAAAGTCATCCTCATCGGGCTTTCGGGCCACGGCCATTTCGACATGTCGGCATACGAATCGTTCCTGTCCGGCGCGCTTCAGGATACGCCTTATTCGGAGGAGGCGCTCCAGGAGAGCTTGAGCCGGCTGCCCGTGGTGTGAGTTTCAGATAATCAGACCGCTTCCTGCCGAGTGGGTCGGTGCGGGGCGGTCTGTTTTTGCGTTTGCGGATTTATGGATGATTTGAACGGAAAGCTCGCTTTTGGAGGGATCTTGATGAATGCGGTAGTGGCAAAAACCGGCTCCGTCATCACGGCCGTGGCGGTGGCCGCTTTTGGCGTGTGCATGCTGGCCGGTTTCAGCTTTGGCAGCTACATGGCGGGCATGTTCATCGCGTTCGGCTTTGTGATGATGATCGCCGGGTTTCATGCGGCGAGCGCGAAGGAACATAGGGCCAGCGCCAATGCCGCTTTGGCGTTTGCCGCCGTGTACGCCGTGCTTGTGCTATTGGTCTATTACGCGCAGGTGACGGCCGTCCGGCTGGATCCGTTGGGAGAAGAAGCGCTGGGCATTCTGGATTTCAAGCGCTTTGGCCTTTTCTTCAGCTACGATCAACTGGGCTATGCGGTGATGTCTTTGGCCACTTTTTTTGCGGGCCTCACGGTTCGCGTCAGGTCCGGGGCAGACCAGTGGCTGAAGTGGCTGCTCATCGTACATGGCGTGTTTTTTGTCGGCAGCTTCCTGGTGCCGATGCTGGGCGTGTTTCGTCCCGGCATGGAGTGGGTTGGCACGCTGATTTTGGAAGTGTGGTGCCTCTATTTCCTGCCCGTTTGCGTGTTGTCGTATTTGCATTTTGCCAGAAAAGATGAATCGGTGATATGAGCCATGGAATGGATGGCGCAAACTTTGCGGCGGGTACTGCCGCTTGATCCGAAGGAAGAGATCCTTTCCATCCGGGAAGTGCGGGGCGGGGACATCGGCCGTTCGTGCCGGGTGGAGACGAAGGAACGGAAAATGTTCGTCAAATACCGGGCCGACCTGCCCGGCCTCGTCTTCCGGCGGGAAGCCGAGGGGCTGGCTCTGCTCAAGGGGGCCGGCGCGCTGGCTGTTCCGGAGACGTATTATGCCGGCGAGATTCCCGAATCCGGCGGCGGCATGATCGTACTGGAATGGATCGATTCCGGCGCGGTTCGTCCGGCGACGGAAGAAGCGCTGGGCCGCGGACTGGCGGCACTGCATCGCAAGCGGCCGCCCGGCGGGCGGTTTGGCCTGGATCATGACAACTTTATTGGCCTTCTGCCGCAGCCGAATGGCTGGTGCGACACGTGGACGGAATTTTACGGCAAGCGGCGCCTTTGGCCCATGATGCGATTGGCCGAGGAGCGCGGACGCTTGCCCGCGAGGCGAAAGGAACGGCTTGAGCGGCTTATGGAATCGCTGGACCGGTGGATTCCGGCGGGATCCGAACCGTCCCTCCTGCACGGCGACTTGTGGCACGGGAACTGGCTGGCCGGCGCGGACGGAAATCCGTATCTCATCGATCCGGCCGTTTTCTACGGCGAGCGGGAGTACGAGATGGCGTTTACGGAACTGTTTGGCGGGTTTTCGCCCCGGTTTTACGACGCCTATCGAGAGTCGTATCCGCTGGCGCCCGATTACGCGGAACGGCGCCCGTTGTACCAGCTTTACTATTTGCTCGTCCATTTGATCCTGTTTGGCGAAGCGTACGGTCCGTCGGTGGACCGGGTGCTGGCCCGTTACGTGGGATGAAGAAGGCATGTGGATCATATGAAAATATACGGCTGCGATTTCAGCGGGGCGAGGGACCCCGAATGCAAAATTTTTGTGACCGTCGGCGAGCTCCGCGAGCATCGGCTGGAAATTTGCGAGATTTCGCATTGCGAGGAACGGCTCGATCTTTTTCAATATATAGTGGAATCGAAAGCCGCCTGGGGGCTTGATTTTCCTTTTTCCATTCCGGAAAATTATTTGCGCAAGTTTTTTGAGGGCAGTTGGGAGACTTATATCCACGCGCCCTATGACCGTAAAAGTTTTTTGGATCGGTTCGGCCGCATCCGCCATTCGGCAAAAGACCGGTCCATTTTCCGGGAAACCGACCTGGCGGTGCAGGGCAAAAGCCCCATTTCCAGCACGCCCATCGCGATGCTGAACATGCTGTATGGGGGCCGCAAACTGCTAAAATATTTGCTGAAAATGAAGCAGGCGTGCATCTATCCTTTTACGGAGCTTAACTTGCAAGTCTCGCGGGTTTATGAAGTCTACCCGTCCCATACGTGGCAAGTGATGAACATTTCCCGAAAACATTACACTTTGCGGCAAATCTCCGATTGGTTCGGCGAGAGAGATTTCCGCGTCACGTTTCCGCGGGCTTTGGAAGGCGCGCCGCTGACCGAGGACCAGTCGGATTCCCTGATCGCTTGCGTCACGATGGGATATTGCATTTGGAAATATTCCGTTGACTCGGACTGGAACCGGAAGCCGGTCTTTGCGACGGACGCCGAGTGGCAAAAAAGATCCGCGGAGGGAATTACCTTAAGGATTAACTGAATTTATTGATCCCTTTTTCCGCTTGCAGCAACTGAAAGAATTTTAACGAGCGAACTTCTATTTCTACTGGCTTTCAAGCTTTATTGTGAGAATCCTGAAATCTTGGCCAGCCTGGCTTTAAGAAGCAGGGGTGCGAGAACAATGAAGAGTGAAACTGGCGGCAAAGGAATTTCCTTGTTAAACTTCGACGGTACGCTGCAAAAACAGCCGTCGCTTCGGAAATATCCGTACGAATGGATCGATTTTTCCGATTTGCGCGGCTGCCATGGCTTTTGCGCCGAAGAGGCCATGCGCAAAATTCAGGATCGGCTGAAAAGGAGAAAACACAAAAAAATCACGCTGATCGGCAACGGAAACTATCACTATGTGACCTATGCGCTGCTTTCGGAAATCCGGCAGCCGTTTTCTCTCATTCTGTTTGACCATCATACGGATCTGGCGCCAAATGAGGACATGCCGTACATTTCATGCGGCTCCTGGGTTCGCGAGGCCTTGGAGAAGCTGCCGTATCTGAACCGCGTGATCATCATCGGCGCCCGCGCTCCGGACAGCCGCGAAGCGTCCGGCATGCCCGCAAACGTCACCCTCATCAGCGAGGAGGAGATCGGCCGCCTGTCCGCGGCGGACATTGTGCGGGCCGTCCGCTGCCTGCTGCCGGATCAGCCGATTTACATCAGCGTGGACAAGGACGTGCTGGATCGCGCCAATGCGGCGACCAATTGGGACCAGGGCAGCATGAAGCTGCAGCAGCTCGTGGAGGTCATCCGTGAGCTGAAACGCACGCTGGCCATCGCGGGAGTGGACGTTTGCGGCGAATTGCCGTTGTCGCCTGTCGAGCTGTTGTCCGAAGAGCAGATGAGGCGCGTGAAAAAGAATGAGATCGCCAACAAGGCGATCGTCGATGCGCTCCTGGCCGGGTGAATTGAGCCCTTGGCAATAGCCGCTTTATAAGGGCGGAAGGCTTGTTCATCGTCCAAGAAACGGAATAGACCGCTTCCCCAGACCCAGGGCGGTCTGTTTCCGTTTATCGGACATGACGAGTACGACCAGTGTCGCGAACGTGATCATGAACATATGTTTGTATTTCTATTTTAAGGGACTCCTTTAATGATACAGCCTCTGCGCCAATTCGGCCGTTGCCGCATCGAACAGCACCAGGTAAACGGTCATGTCATGCTCCGCCAAGCACTCGCGGATGGTCTCGACGGCCACTTTGAGCGCTTCCTCTTTGGGATAGCCGTACGCTCCGGCCGAAATCAGCGGGAAGGCGACGCTTTTTAATCCCCTCTCTCTTGCCAGTGCCAGCGAGTTGCGGTAGCAGCTTTTGAGCAGGTTTTCTTCGTTATGCCCGCCGCCGCGCCACACGGGTCCGACGGTATGGATCACATAGGAAGCCGGCAGCCTGTAACCTTTTGTGATTTTGGCCTGCCCGGTCTCGCAGCCGCCCAGCGTGCGGCACTCCTCCAATAGCTCGGGCCCCGCCGCCCTGTGGATGGCGCCATCCACGCCACCCCCGCCCAGCAGTGTCGGATTCGCCGCATTCACGATGGCATCGGCATGAACTTTGGTGATGTCCCCCTGGATGATTTCGAGTGGCATTGCGACAACCTCCGCTTATCCGATTTGTTCTTTTTTCCATCTTAGCATGAAAACCATCGGCTTTGAGACTCAAGTCCGTCCAAATTTGCGACATTTCATCCGGCATACCGGCCGGAAAGTCACATTTTCTTTATTTGGTGCCGATAATCATGCTTGGTGGTCATCTATGATTATTTTTTTCGATAGAACTTCCCCTTGGGAAGGCAAAACTTCCATTTATGCCTACATCCGGGAAAAAGGCGATGCGGTGGATGACACCTTGCCGGATGATGAAGAATTTTGGGCCGGAAGCCGGATCCGCTGGGTCGCCGGCGGCATGGATGGCGTCTTCGCGGCTGGTGCAGACAGCCAGAATAAGGATGAAATCCGCAAGCTGGTTCAATTGCTGGCCAAACATTCACGCAAACCGAAGTTCTACACCCGCAAGCAATTATACAGCATGATCATGTCTTCGAATCTGATCGGCATGATCGATGATGTGCTGGATGAAGTGCGCAAGCATCCGGGGATGAATCCGCAAAAGGTGTTCGAAGAGGCCGTTTGGATGGTCGAGCATGCGGCTCACCGCAACGTAGTCAAATTCGGCATTGCGCTGCTGGGACTTTTCCCCAATGAGCAGGTGAAAGAACTGCTTCTGACGATCGGAGCGCATGAAGAGTTTACCCTTTATGCGGCGGTCGCCATCCTGAACGGCATGGAAAACGGCAACGACGTGCTTTTTGAACTGGCCAAGCGGGTGCACGGATGGGGCAAGATCCATGTGGTCAGGAGGCTGGAGCCAAGCCGGCAGGAGATCAGGGACTGGCTGCTGCGGCATGGATGCCAAAACAATATCATGAACGAATATTTGGCGTGTGTTTGTGCCCGAAAAGGAGATCTCCGGGGGGCTGTATCGGCCGAGCGTGTGGATGAGGAATTGTTTGAAGGCGCCACGATCATCGTGGAGGCCTTGCTTAACGGAGGACCGGCTGAAGATATTGATGATTACGAACATGCCCCGCAGGTGATTTCCGATTATGTCCGTTTGGCCGGCGCCATGAGCGTCAGCGTGAAGCATTTGTACACGCTCATCCGGATTCGGGACTTTCTGGCGGCGGAAGATGACGAGCGATGGGCTAAGCGGCTTTCTTCCAACTGGAGCGGGGAGCTGAAGGATGGGAGTCTGGAAGCATGCCGGAAAATCATTGCCAGACCGGACTGGGCGGATGTGGTGATCCGAGCGGTGCAATCCGGCGACTGGTATGGCATCCGATGCGCGCATGCGCTTGGTCTGGATGTGTGGGATCTTCTTTTTGCACAGTTGGCTGAAAACCCGATGCAGGAATGGCTATATTTCGAGCTCATGCAGTCTGAAGATCCGGTCCGAATCCGGAAACTGGTGCAATTTGCGGAAGAAAAGCTTCCGCTCGGGAAGATCGCCACCGGACCGGCGGAAGAAATGGGCCTCGGTCAGGAATACGAACCGCATCGGTGCTTGGACTACGTATTGCAAGAATTGCATCGGCACGAAGGTATAGGCGAGGCGCTGATTCTGGCGGCACTGCGCAGCCCGGTGGTTCGAAATCGATACCTGGCGGTAAAGGCTCTGGAGGACTGGGATCTTTCCTCCTGGGGGAAGCGGCTGATCGATGAAGTTGTTCGGCTGTCGGAAATAGAACCGGATGAAACCGTCATGGAACACCTTCGGAACTTGAGATCTGCAAAAGGGATATAAAACGTGCAAGGGAATCATGCCGGCGCATGATTCCCTTTAGCTTTATTTCTTGCAACCGATTAAGGAGCAGAATCATTTAGCTTTGTCTGGCGCAAAGATTGAATCCCTTTCAGGAAAATATCCACCAGCTGCCGAAAGCTTTCATCCAGATCAAGCGCCATGCCGAATCCGCCCTGCCGCTCGATGGAGGCAAAACCGTGCAAAAGGCTGCGGAACCCGCGGACGGTGTGAACGGCCGCGTCGCCCTTCAAACCGTATGATTCGAGCACGAGCAGGACAGGCTCGATGACCTCGGCCGCCGCTTGCGCCGCTTCGGCATCCTGCCGGTCGATCTGGCGCTGGGTGGCTTCGTACAATCCGGGATGCCGGCGGGCAAAGGCCAGGTAAGCTTCGGCCATCGCGCGCATGGCATCGTCTCCGGATCGGCCCGCGGCAGCGCGCGTCAGCGCATCCCGCAGCCGGTTCAAGCCATGGATGGTCAGCTTCCTCCGCAAATCCGGCAAGCCGTAGACGTGATTGTATAGCGAAGGCACGCGAATTCCCAGTTTTTTCGCCAGCATGGCCAGCGTCAATTTTTCCAGACCGTGCTCATCGGCCAATGCTGCAGCGGTTTGCATGACTTTTTGCGAGTCCAGGCCGGCTCTTGGCATGATGGTCAGCTCCTTGTTTTAAAATCATGGCTTGCGCGTCAGCCTGCGCTCCGCCTCGGCAATCGCCCGGTCCATCGCGGCGCAAGGCTGTTGCAGCATTTCACCGTGCCCGACCGCCAGCAGCGTCGGCAAGCAGGCGCGCAAGCGGCGCGCGCTTTCCAGCGCCTTCTCCTTGTTCCAAGTGGCCATGGCGGGAAAAGGGAACCATGGCCGCATCTGCCCCGCCACGGCGATGCCGCCCCTGGTTTGAAAAGCGTCGCCGGCGATCAGCGAGCCGTTGCGCGTATCAAGAAAGGCCATCGATCCCGGCGTATGGCCGGGGGCGGCTATGGCGACAAGGGAACCGATCCGGTCGCCGTCTTCCAGCAAAATATCCGGCCGCGTTTTCAAAGTCTTCAAAAACCCGCCGCGGATCGGCGTGTCAGGTTCGTCCGCATCCAGCGAAAAGTCCCCGTCAAGCAGGCGCGCGTCGCGTTTGGAAATATAGACTTTGGCATCCGGCAGCGCTTGTTTTAACGTATCGAGCGCCCCGGCATGGTCGCTGTGGGCGTGGGACAGCACGATGCGGGTGATCGGTTTGCCGATCTTGCGCATTGCCTGCAAAATGGCCTTGGCGCAATGCGGCAGCGCCGCGTCGATCAGGGTCAAGCTGTCTTTTTCTTCGATTAAATAGCAATTTACCGGGAAATGCTTGGGCATAAAGGCAAGCTGATACACTGTTTTGATCTGTACTATTTTCATGATCTATCCGCTGCTTTCTAAATAAACTAATTTTATTAGTATTATAACTAATAATATTAGTTTATTGCAAGCGCAGATGAGAAAAAGTTTGCGGTTTGGTGAAGAGCAACGGATACGGGCGGCGCTGGAAGGGTGTTCGGCGGGCGACTCGATGGCTATTGCAAAATCGTGATCACGCTGCTTGTTTCAATCCACGCCCGCGTGCGGCGGGCGACCATTGTCGGGGATGGTAACTCACACGGCGGCACTAGTTTCAATCCACGCCCGCGTGCGGCGGGCGACATCCGGCTTTCCAGCAGATCGACCTTCGCGCGGGTGTTTCAATCCACGCCCGCGTGCGGCGGGCGACCTACACGCAAGCGTCTCCATACACGCAAGCGTCTCCGTTTCAATCCACGCCCGCGTGCGGCGGGCGACCTTCTTCGCGGCGCTTCTCCGCCTCAACCCATGCGGTTTCAATCCACGCCCGCGTGCGGCGGGCGACTCCAAATCCAAACCTCTGTATTTCGCCAGCCGAAGTTTCAATCCACGCCCGCGTGCGGCGGGCGACTGTACCCCTTGAAAACCCTTGATATTCAAGGGATCAAAGAGCCATTTGCGCGAACCTCTTTTTTGCGAGCAGAAAAAAGGACTCAAAATGAGCGAAAAACGCCGAGATTCCTTGTCCTGCCTGCGTTGCGAACCTCCCGGCGTTTTCATGAGAGCTTGGGGTTCGCGCTAAATTCGAACAGCATATTCATCCAGGATGATCTTGGTCTGTAAGTGCGTAATTGTCGGTGTCCCTCTTATTAATTAGTTTCCCCTGAAAAAGTTGAGATTTTTTCAGCAATATGAAAAGGAATTCGCAGCCTTGAAACGGAAATTGTTATTGTCCAGACAACATCCCGAGGGGCGAATTCCTTTGTCATAGAAGTTCAACATCGCCCCTCGGGAATCCTTCCTTGAGGTGAAGAAAATGTTGAAACTTCGCGACGAACAATTAACCCTGTGGGACATGATCCTTCCAGAAGAAATCCGGAAACTACCTGCTGAGCTTGCCATCATCGATGAGCTTTTGGATGATGACCGTTTCCTGCAACCGTTTATCGATAAACATCCGACGAAATCGAAGATGGGACGTCCCACCTACCCTATCGAGAAATACCTGCGTCTCATGGTTCTCAAACGCAAGTATAACCTGGGATACGAGTCCTTGATCAAAGAAGTCGGCGACAGCATCACCTGGCGCCTGTTCTGCCGAATCGCGATCGATGAACCGATGCCGGATCCTTCGACGCTCATCTACGCCTGCAAACGCTACGGCGACGAAGTCGTCGAACGGTTGAACGAGGCGCTCTTGCACAAGTTGAAAGAAAAGGCGGTGCTGAAACATCGCAAATTGCGCACCGATACGACGGTCGTGGAGTCCGACATTCACCACCCCACAGATGCAACGTTGATGCAGGATGGCGTCAAAGTCATCACCCGTCTGGTGCGGAAGATCCGCAAAGTCGCTTCCCATGCCGTGCAAGGCTTTGAAGACCGTACCGGCGAGATCAAGGAGAAGATTCTGTCCATCACCAAGGTGCTTCGTCGCCGCAGCCGGGAGTCTTGGGAAGAAGTTGACCGGATCACCGAAAGCGTCATCGAAGTGACACAAGCCGTGGTCGAGCAAGCAAACGCGGTTGTTACACAAATACGGGACACCGGCCAGCGGATGGCGCAACAGAGTAAAGAGCGGCTTCAAGCAGCCATCACGCTGACGGGAAAACTGATCCACCAAGCCAGACAGGTCGTATCAGGTACACGCACCATCCCGGACCGCATCGTCAGCTTTTTCGATCCGGAAGCCCGTCCGATCAAGAAAGGCAAGTTAGCCAAAGGCACGGAGTTCGGATACAAAGCCCGGATTGACGAAACGGAGAGCGGCTTCATTACCGGATATGCCGTATACAGCGGCAACCCGGCAGACGATGAACTCCTCATACAGGCGGTTGAAACCCATATTGAAACATTCGGCGTCGCCCCAACAGCTGTCGCGGCGGATCGCGGTTTTTCCAGCAAGAAAAACGAAACGGCCATCAAGGCGCTCGGCGTCAAATGGGCAAGTTTACCCCGAAAGGGCAAGAAAGGCCAGGCGCGAACGGAACATGAAAACCAACCTTGGTTCAAAGACTTGCAGCGCTACCGTGCAGCAGGAGAGGCCAGGATCAGCCTCCTCAAGCGAAAGTACGGTTTAGGCCGCAGCAGGTACCGGGGCCTTGTTGGCTCTAAAAGCTGGGTCGGGTTCGGAATCCTGACCCACAACCTGGACAGAGCGGCCAAAATACTCACAAAGGCAGCTGAATAAGGAAGAATTAGGAAAATGGGCAGCTCTGAAAAAGTATTGGGGTGAGGCAATGTTCCACGATTGGACTTTTTCAGGAGCAACTAATTAGGATGTCAAACTGTCCCGTAAATTGTCAACAAATTGGTCAGTAGGCAAAAAGCAACATTGATGACCCTGACTTTTTTACCAAAATTTTTACAAACATATATGTAAATAGAAGGAATATTAGGAAAGATTGTCGAATTATAAATATGACAAAAGGCTTATGCTAGTTCATCTGACCTGACAAACATTGCAGCGTATTAATCGTCAAGAAGATGGTCATTTTGCTGAACGCAAGGTACGCGATAAATATTAGAAAGGTGTGCATCGCATGAAAAAAATGGAGTTTCCATGCGAAGTGATTACGCCGATGTTTCTCTATGGCGCCGATAAAAATTGCCCTGAATTTCGGGCCGCTTCCATCAAGGGAATCATGCGCTACTGGTGGAGGGCCGTGCAGGCGGAATCAGACATTGGAAAAATGAAAGAGAAAGAGGATCGCATTTTCGGGGACAGCGGGAATGAGGGAAAGAGCAAATTTTCGGTCGTGGTGAAGAGCGAGGGTTTTGAGCACGATAGGCAAAACATGCTCCCACATCATACAGGCGACAGAAATTGTCCATTGTGCGTAAATGACAAATGCAAAAAAGTCGTCCTGGCAAAAGCGATCAAACCTCAGCAAAAATTTCAGGTTATCTTCCGTTACCGTCAGCTTCCCTCAGATTTCACCGAAGAACATTTGAAAGCTTTGTTTAAGCTGACCTCCATACTAGGCGGGTTGGGCAAAAGGAGCCGTCGAGGCTTTGGCAGTTTCGCTGTTTTATCCGAGCCGAAAGAACGAGAAATTATAACAAGAATCAAGGACTTATTGGAGTTTCTGGCGCCAGGCAACTTCGAACTGCGCGACAACGCTATTAAATTGATCAAAACGTGCAATGCCGATTATCCTTTCATCCGCAAAATCGAGGTAGGTAAGGCCTATCGGACGGTGGATGAATTGCTGCGCATCATTGGAAAAGCCTCCCATAACGCAGCGTATGGAAAAAACAAGGAGGATTTTTCTCTAGGCACCGCAAGAGCAAGCATTCGTCTGGCGTCTCCCGTATACGTATCCGTTGTCAAATCAGGCGAGGGAGAGTATAGGCCGGTCATCACCACTTTGAATATGGCCTTACAGCGTCATATGCAACAAAGACAACAAGAACAAGAGAAAGATACTCCCAAGCAGAAGCAGTTTAAGGAGGCCATTTTATGAGCCGGCTCTTGTTTCTTTTGACTGTCACACCTGTGCAAGCCTTTATCGCCGCATCTCGAAAAACCCAGGATTTGTATGCGGGAAGCCGCATTTTGTCTCGCTTGTGCCTCACTGCCATACATACGATCAAAAGCCGCTATCAGGCCCAAATCATGTACCCCAGTGAAAACATTGACTCGCTGCCTAACCGCGTGCTGGCTTTAGTAGAATCGGATGGAGACCGTGAAAAACTGATGTCGATGGGCCGGGACATTGAGGATGCCATCCGCGGCGAGTTTGCGGACATGGCGGATGCCGTGATCCGGGGCTTGGGGTTGGAGGTCCATTCGGATTTGCGTGCGCAAATAGAGCAATATCTCCAAATCTACTGGGTTTTCTGTCCGCTGGATGGAAAAACCTATGCGGAGGCTTATCGAGAGATTACGGCCGTCATGGGTGCCATCAAAAACACCAAAATCTTCGGCCAGTTGGCGGAAGCGGGCAGAAAATGTTCCGTGACCGGGGAGCAGAACGCTCTTTATTACAAAAATGACCCGAAAAGAAATCGGGCCATAGCTGGCGCTATTCGGGTTCCTGATGACATTCCGGACAAATATTTCGCGCCGGGTGAAGCGTTGGGCGGGATCGCGCTTGTGAAACGGGGCGCGGACAAGTTTTTTGAAAGGAAAAATAAAGAGTACAATAGCCGCTTTCCTTCGACATCCAGGGTCGCCCTGATGGACGCCTTTCATAGGCTGGCTGAAGCGGATTCGAATTATAAAAACATCCTGAATGAAGATTTTGACGAGCAATATATTTACAGAAAAAAGTACGGAAATGAAACTGTCAAGTACGATGCACGGGCAGATGAGATTTACAAACAATTCGATAAATACAACATCGATTTTACATCATATTATGCTGTTCTTCTGTTTGACGGAGACTCCATGGGTGAGTGGTTGTCGGGTGCAAAACTGGAAAATAAAAATAAAGATTTGCAGGCTTTTCACTGGCGTTTGAGCGAGGAACTGGGTAAATTTGCAAAACAAGCGGAATCTGTTCTCGTTCCGCCTAGGGGGATCACCGTCTACGCGGGCGGAGACGATTTTCTGGGGTTTGTCAATTTGAGCCATTTGTTGGACGTAATGAAAACGCTCCGGGAGTCCTTTGATCGCTCCGTCGATTTAAGCGAATTTACGGACCAGAAACTGACGTTTTCCGCCGGTATTGCCATAGCTCATTACAAGATCCCGCTTTCAGAGGTTTTGGCGTGGGCCAGAAAAATGATGGAAGGCGAAGCAAAAAAACTGGACACGGAAAAAGACGCTTTCGGCATCGCTTTGCTACGCCATTCCGGCGAGATCAGCAAGACGGTATACAAATGGAAAGCGGATCATGAATGGACCACGGATTTGCTAAAGAAGCTAATCCATCATTTGCGACATGACATTTCTTCCACCTTTAACAAGACGTTTCATCTTGAGTTTCGCCCGCTGATGAATGAGAAGGGACAACTGGACCCGGCGAAAATCAGCGACGAAATGGTGCGGCTGGAGCTTAAGCGGTTAATCCGTCGTGCAGAGCCGAAACGCCGCGTCAGTCAGGAAGAACATGTGCAAAAGACGGAAGCGTTGCTGGAAACCCTCTGGAATTTATACTTGTCCGGCAGATCCTTTGAACATTTCCTTTCTCTTCTCGACTTGGCGTTGTTTTTAGAAAGGGAGATGAAGTCGGGTGCTTAAGCTGGATGCGTTGGATACGGTTTATTTCGGAACCGGCAAGCCATTTAACAAAGAAGGCGACAATTGGACGGACAGCATGTTCCCGCCTGCGCCATCTGTTCTTTACGGGGCGCTCCGTACAGCATATTTTGCGGATAACATTTCCTTATTTAATAAAGCTAACACTGCCGAGGATCCGACATTAAACCTGCGTTTGAAAGGCATATTCCTTATTTCGGACACGAAACCTGGCACGATATATTTTCCGATGCCTCTGGATTTGGTGACACTTGTGGGCGCGGAAGATCAAGTTTTTTTACTGTCCTTACAGGAAAATTATTTCGTTTCCAACTGCCCCACTTCCATGGTGCTGATGCTTAAAGAAAATCAGCTCGTCGAAACGGTGGAGGGAGGAGTCATCGACCACCTATCAATGGCAGATTATTTGTCCGGGGGTAAAGGAGGATTTCCGTACCATATGCTTACGGAATTTATCACCCGGGAAATGAAGGTGGGCATCGGTATAGATGATGACAAAGGAACGGCTCAAGATACCATGTTGTACAGGATCGGCATGATCCGGCCAGAAATCGCCGAGAGAAGAGGCAAAGGCATCCGAAACCGGAAACTGAGTCTGCTTGTGGACTATGAAGGCTTGCAATTTCCGGCCCGAGGTCTGATCAAGGCGGGAGGCGAAGGGAAAGCGGCGGAGTTTGAACCGTGTGATGAAAAAATGATTGCGCTGATGAGGCAGATGCCAATTCAATGGCCTGCGCACGGAACAAAATTCAAAGTGTATCTTGCTACGCCGGCCAAATTTGAAAAGGGCTGGCTTCCGGGCTGGCTGGATGAAACGACTCTGGAAGGTACTTATCAAGGCATCCGACTGAAATTGCTGACGGCAGCCATCGGCAAACCCCTTCCAATTGGCGGCTACGATATGGAAGCCAGGCGCCCAAAACCGATGATGAGAGCGGTGCCGGCTGGAAGCGTCTATTATTTTGAAATCCTGGACGGTACAGATTTAACGGAAGCAATAAGGAAATTTCATTATGAGAACATTTCGGATGTTGATGCCGGGCAAGGATTTGGACTGGCTTTTGCGGGAGGGGTTCAAGAATGAAGAAGGTCATTACCACTGTGGGGACGTCTTTATTTACAAATTATCTGGAGGACAGCACGAATATCAAGACGGACTATGATTATGTGAAAGACAAGCGGCACCGGGAATGGGAGAAATGTCTCCAGAGGGCGGACCGAATCCGCCAATCTGTGGCCGAGTGGTTGGAAGAAGCGGGAGAAAACGCTTCGGCAGAAGTCAAAAGCCTCTTGAAATTGCGCAAAGCGGAAAAAGATCATCTGGAAGTGTATCTGCTGGCGACGGATACGGTGACGTCCAGGCTGGCTTGCGAAATCATTAAGGCGGCTTTTGAGAAGAATGTGTTTAACACCGGGCAGGACATCAAAGTCTACTTCAATGAAATGCAAGATGTCATTACCGGTTTGCAAATGGAAAATTATGCGGAGTTCGTCAAAACGGGGGCGCCCCAGTTCGTCAGAAGGATTAACAAATTGGTGGAAAACGATTTTAACGGCACCATCTTCAACATTTCAGGCGGCTACAAAGGTTTAATTCCGTTTATGACCATCATGGCTCAAGTAAACAACTGCGATGTGGTGTATATATATGAGGATTCGGACACGCTGATCAAAATCCCGAGGGTGCCGATTACAGTCGATTATGGTTTCATTGAACAATTTTATGAGCAAATCGCATTGCTGGATCAAGGTATAGAAAAATACGGGGAAACGAAAGGGAAGAATTACCAGGTCTTTGAGGAGCTGGAGGAGAGAGGCATCGTTGAAATTTTGGGAGATTGGGCCTTCTTGAGTCCGATCGGAAAAATCTTTCTGGAAAACTACAACAGCCAGTTTTTTGTGTTCTACGCCAGTGATGAGGTTTGGAAAGAAATCAACCGGCAGCCGGATATACAGCGAATCCTTAAGGTGAAATTAGCGACACCGATCAGAGAAAGCAAAACAGAAATGAAGGAAAATCACATGGTGTTCGATGATGGAAATAACAACAATCGAATCTATTACTTTGAAGATAATGGGAAAATCTACATCTATAAATCTTTTGAAAACGAAGAGAAAGCACGTAAATATATCCAAACGGAATTTGACAAAGAAGAGATCATTCGAAAATCAGTTTTGCGAAAGCTTAAGAAACAATAGGCAACAGAAGTGGAGGTTCCGACATGTATAAACTGGTAAAACCGTTTTTCATGCTTTGCGAAACGCCGTTGCACGCCGGCAGCGGAAACGATTTGGGCATCATCGATTTGCCGATTCAGCGAGAAAGGCATACCGGTTTTCCAAAAATTGAAGCGTCAGGGCTTAAGGGCGGCATAAGGCAAGCTTTTGAACGGTCGAAAAAGATGGAACTCATAGTTCAAACGGAAATTGGAGAACAATCGCAACTTGTAACAGATGAAAAAGAGAAGGTGCTGGATTTGCTGTTCGGCCCCGATAAAGGGGACGAACACGCGGCTGCCTTGGGTTTTACCGACGCGCGCACCTTGCTGTTTCCCGTCAAGTCCATGAAGGGCGTATTTGCTTGGGTAACTTGCCCAAACGTGCTGAGCCGGTTTATTCATGATCTGAAGCTTTGTGGTCTTGAACCGGAGTTTCAACTGCCCAAGGCTTATTCGGCGGCGCGCGGTTGCCAGTTGTTTGTCAATGACAACACCAACAAAGTGGTGTTGGAAGAATATACCTTTGAGATTGAACATCGGGAAGATGAACAGGTATCCAAGCTGGCTGAATGGCTGGCCGAACATGCGATTCCCAAGGGTTCGGAATATGATTACCTCCGAAAGAAAATCAAAAAGGACATCTTGGTTCTGCCAGATGATGAGTTCAGGGATTTCGTGCAACTGTCCACCGAAGTCGTGACGCGGGTCAGGATCGACCCTGTAAAAGGCACCGTGCAGAAAGGGGCTTTGTTCACCGAGGAATATTTGCCTGCGGAAACGGTGCTGTATGCTTTGGCGTTGGCAGCCCCCCTTTTCATTGGCGAAAAGGACCGTGAGAAACTTAAGGAATTAAAAGAGAAATACTTCTTTCGGCAAGAAAAGAGCGTGATGGACGCATTTTTGAAAAATCAGCCCGCGGTCATGCAATTGGGCGGAAATGCAACCATAGGTAAAGGCATCGTTCGGGTGGTGTGCTGCCATGAGTGAACAATTGAGTGCGATCAGGGGCATTGAGCAAGGGCGGGCAAGTTTTGCGTACAAGAAAGTGGAAGAAGCTAGAGAACAATTAGGTGAGGCTGCCCAAAAGTACAAGTCCTATGTGAAAAAAATTCCCATGTACATCAAAACCAACGGCCTGGGGGCGACTTTGGCTTTTATCAAGTCCAAATTCCTACCCAAGAATGGTGATAAAGTTTACGAACTCATATATCAACAACTTGGGGAGTGGCTGAAACGGGACGATAAAGAGCTGGTTCCGGCTGATGAGGATCTGACTCTGGCTGTCATTTCCATGAATTCAACGGAATACCGCGCGGTGACCAACGAGCTTTTGGCTATGCTGAATTGGCTGCGCCGCTTTGCCGATGGTTTAATCGAGGGTGAAGCGGATGACGATTAAGAAAGGAGAAATTATATACGACAAAAAATGTAAGCAGTATTTCGTTAAAATTGGCCCCAAACAATATCCATTGAATCTCACAAACGACCGGGATCAGAACAAAGGGATTTCATGGGGCCCTGGCGACCTAGCGGAGTTTAGGCTGGAAAAAGACAGGAGCGGCCGGGAAATTGCGAAGCTTGTACGGGAGATTTCCAAAAGGCTGCCGAAGGATACGAATGGTGTGCTTGGAGAAAAGCCGACAATTGATAATTTTGGTCTGGATCTAAACAAAGTTGTATCGGTTCGCAAAGGGAAAATTGTATTTGGATTGTCTGAAGTCGAAACGGTCTTGGATATCAACGAAATTGGAAACAACATTCCACACAGGCTGAAGGTTGCCTATGAAGCGGCGGGTTTTGTCGTCACAACCATGGTCTTCAAAACCGACTGGAGGCTTGTTGTGGGACTCGGCGGGGCGTCGGTGCATGAAACGTCGATGACGCTGCATCACGTGTATGGCATTCCTTATATTCCAGGAAGCGCAGTGAAAGGCACCATGCGGAGTTGGATCATCAGCGAAGTTTTTGATAACGATGAGAATCTGGCTCTGAATGATCCGGGTTTTTGCCGCATTTTCGGTTCGCCGGAAAAGAGTGTGCTGGAAGCATATCAAGGAAATGTTTGGTTCGCGGATGCCCTTCCGGTGGATAAACTCGTGATTCGGAAAGACGTTATGAGCCCGCACTTTGGTTCATATTACAGAAACGGCAGACAAGGGATTCCACCCAGCGACGGAGAAAACCCTATTCCAATCACTTTTCTAACGGTTAAAAACGGGCAGTTCCAGATTTTGCTGGCCATTCGGGATGAAGACAACACGGCGATTGAATCGGGCATGTTCAGCGGACAAACACCGCTCGAAGTGGCTACCCAGTATTTGCCCGAGGTGTTGGAGGAACACGGCATCGGTGCAAAAACGTCGGCTGGTTATGGATATATGTCCCGTATCGAATGAATTATCAGTCAAAAAACAAGCATTCTCTCGCTTCCAAATCGGAAAAATGGAGAGGGAATGCTTGTTTTTACAGTAGTTGACAAAGAGATCCAATTCGGAAAGAGGAAGGAGTGAATTTTGTGAAAATCCTCATTATGACTGTGGGAGGAGATCCCAACCCGGTGGTGCAGTCGATCAATGAAATGAAACCGGATTACATTTATTTCATCTGTTCTTCCGGTCAGCAAACAAGCCGAGTGACGATCGAGGGGCCAAGCAAACCGAAGGTTTTGGAGCAAACGAAATTTCCCCTAGAAAACATTAAAATTGTTGAAGTGGAACCGGACGATCCTGGAGGAGTTTATGAAATGGCAAAAAGGATAATTGCGGAATGCGAGGGCCATGAGGTTTATGCCGACTACACTCCCGGAACAAAATCAATTTCTTCTGGTTTGCTCGCGGCCGCGCTGGAATTCGATTACTGTCAGCTTATTTTAATGAAAGGCCCTCGCGCCGATTTGGTCAAAGTTACCGGTGATCGAAGTCGGGTGATCATGATTAACCGGTACAGCATCATCTTCAGCCGACTCAGAAAGATGTTTGACGATATGCTGAGTCGGCAAGATTACGGAGGGGCCAAAGAAATCATCCGGACCATCAGCCGGATCGGGGCAGAAAAACGTGATGAAGAATTCCTGGATCGGGCCAACGTCGTTATGAATGCTTTTGAGCTGTGGGACCGTTTTGAGTACAAGCGGGCTTGGGAGGATTTGGATTATTTCTCACGCAGCTATACGCCAAATGAACAGATGATCGAATACAAAATTATGGCCTGGCGCATTGCAGGTATTGTCGATTGGATGAAGAAGGGATTTAAGAGGCAGGAGAACAAAAGAGGCACGGAGACGAATGCTATATAAATCGTGAAAGATCCGTGGAAGGAAGTGCCCCTTCCGGTCTATGACTTGATACGAAATGCAGAGCGGAGGGCCAGTATGCAGCATTACGATGACGCCGTAGCACGATTGTATCGGGCCACGGAATTGTATGCGCAATTTGTCCTGCGAAGGCGGGACATTTACACGGCGGACATTTCGGAAGATACGTTGTCCCAATTGCCGGAAGCCCATAGGAAACGGTTGGAAAGTAAGCAGGACGCGAAAGGCAAGCTGGCCATCGGTCTCTTTGAAAGTTACGAACTGCTGAGTGGGCTTAATGAGCCGATTGGCCAGGTTTGGGAAAGATACAAGGCGCAAGTAAACGATGTTATTCAATATCGCAATTTGAGCTGGCTGGCTCATGGGTTTGAGCCGGTCAGCAGGGAACAGTACGTAAAATTTCACACGGTTTTGACGGAATTCATTTCGCAATGTGATGAAGCCGATCCGCATTTTCGTAAAAACAAACTCCGTCTGGATACTTACCCAGATTTGCCGAACACCGTATGTTTTATGGATTGAGTCACCGAAAGGGCTGGACAAGCAACGAATCTCAATAACGACAATCCAATATAGAAAGCAATGAAGCTATATTGGTATTGGAATAGCTAGAATAAAATGGTGAAAAGCAGGTGCTGATGTAAGGTCAGGAGCCTGCATTTTTTTGTTCTTTTTGTTTAATGTACTAAGGTTTTGATCGCGTTTCAGATTTATGATCCGCGTGCGGCGAGAGACGGCGGCCAGACGGGCTTTAAACTGACGCCTGAACTGGTTTCAATCCACGCCCGCGTGCGGCGGGCGACCACACCGTCAGCAGCAGGGTTAGCGATCCACTCCAGGTTTCAATCCACGCTCGCGTGCGGCGAGCGACTTCCGGGCGCTGTTAAAGCCGGGCCAGCTTGCCGAGTTTCAATCCACGCTCGCGTGCGGCGAGCGACCCCTTTCACGATGACGCCACGCTTTACGGCCTCAGTTTCAATCCACGCTCGCGTGCGGCGAGCGACTTTTCGTCGGGAACGTAATAACCACAGCGACGGGTTTCAATCCACGCTCGCGTGCGGCGAGCGACGCAGAGGCGCGGACGGACGTTGTGCAATCTGTGCGTTTCAATCCACGCTCGCGTGCGGCGAGCGACTCCAATATTCAACGGGCAAAAACATTGAGTCCCAAGTTTCAATCCACGCTCGCGTGCGGCGAGCGACGTGTTTTTCGGCATCTTTGAGCAGACCGCAGTACAGTTTCAATCCACGCTCGCGTGCGGCGAGCGACCGGATGATCTCTCCTGCTGTCGCGTTGGCGAACACGTTTCAATCCACGCTCGCGTGCGGCGAGCGACATTTTGTGGCCAAAGGATACGCTCAGGGGGATCTGTTTCAATCCACGCTCGCGTGCGGCGAGCGACCGGAAGTCATTGGCACCTGCGCCTGCGGATGCGGAGTTTCAATCCACGCTCGCGTGCGGCGAGCGACGATGACAGCCCAGTCCAAAATGACCACCCCCAAATGTTTCAATCCACGCTCGCGTGCGGCGAGCGACCGAGCTTCTGGACCTGCCCCGTGAGGGCTGCGCTGTTTCAATCCACGCTCGCGTGCGGCGAGCGACTGGAAGATCCACTCCTGGAACAACCTCGTGGGGCTGTTTCAATCCACGCTCGCGTGCGGCGAGCGACTTCCCGGGGTTGTAGGTTTTGTTCAGGCCGGTGCGTTTCAATCCACGCTCGCGTGCGGCGAGCGACGGACGGTTTGCTCCAGCTTCTGCAGCTGCTCGGCGTTTCAATCCACGCTCGCGTGCGGCGAGCGACATAGACGAGATTAAGCAAACAAGAAAATGGATAGGTTTCAATCCACGCTCGCGTGCGGCGAGCGACCGCCGAGCGTGCCGCCCATTGTTTGGTCGATATCGGCGTTTCAATCCACGCTCGCGTGCGGCGAGCGACTCTACTCTTTTAAAACCCTTGATACACAAGGGCTCAAAGTGTCGTTTGCGCGAACCTCTTTTTTGAGACCCAAAAAAAGTGTCCAACAGGGGCACAAAACGCCAAAATCCCTTGTCCCATCTGCATCGCGAACCTCCCCAGGTTTTAATGAGAGCTTGGGGTTCGCGCGGAAAGTGGTGATCGCGTGCTTGGCGTGAACTGCATCATTTTTTCCTTATTTAATAGAATCTCAAATCATCCCAAGATTTGTCAATCCATGGCATAACTAAACTCTGCCCATACGTATTTGCTTTTGCTGAAGAAACAGCGGACGGCGGACGGAATAAAAGGTAAAATAATATTCAAGCCAATGTACTACCCGAATCCCGAACCGGAGGTTTCATCATGATCGTTTCCGATCTCAAATCCCTTCTCTCACCAGAACAAGTGACCACGAGCCCCAGCGTGCTGGAGCAGCATGCCCGGGATGAATCCTACCATAAGGGCCCGCTGCCGGATGTGGTGGTGTTTCCCGAATCGTGCGAAGATGTGGTGAAAGTCGTCAAGTATGCGGCCCAGAACAAAATCCCCGTCATTCCATTCGGAGCGGGATCGAGCCTGGAAGGGCACATCATCCCGGTGCGTGGCGGCATTTCGCTCGACATGACGCGGATGGACCAGATTCTCGAGGTTCGGCCGCAGGATTTTCTGGTCCGGGTGCAGCCCGGCGTCACCCGCATGAAGCTGAATGAGCACCTGAAGCGGTACGGCCTGTTTTTCCCGGTGGACCCGGGCGCTGACGCCACGCTGGGCGGCATGGCCGCCACCAACGCCAGCGGCACGACGACCGTCCGGTACGGCGCCATGCGGGACCATGTCCGCTCCCTGCAGGTGGTGCTGGCGGACGGCAGCGTCATCCAGACGGCTTCGCTGGCCGCCAAGTCGTCGTCGGGGTACAATCTGACCCACCTGTTTGTCGGTTCGGAAGGAACCCTCGGCGTCATTACCGAACTGTGTCTGAAGGTGCACGGCATTCCGGAAAAAACGATCGCCGCCCGCGCCCAGTTCCCGGACATTCGCAGCGCGGTGGACGCCTGCACGGCCATCATCGGGTCCGGCATCGCCGTTACGCGCATGGAACTGGTCAGCGAGGAAGTGATCGAAAAATTCAATTCCTACAAGCAGACGAATTATGCCGTCACGCCCACGCTGTTTTTCGAGTTCAGCGGCAGCGAAGCCGTTGTGGCCCACGAGGTGGAGCTGGCCCGGGAAGTGGCGCTGGATCATGGCTGCCGCGAATTTGAGTTTGTGGCGGATGAAGCGGAGCGGCTGGAAATGTGGCGGGTGCGCCACCATGCGCTCTATGCGTTCATGCACCATTTTCCCGGCTACGGGCATATGTCCACCGACGTTTGCGTGCCGATTTCCAAGCTGCCTGAAGCGGTGCTGTTCGCGCAGGAAATGCTGCACGAATTGGGCATCAAGGGCGGCATCATCGGCCATGTCGGCGACGGCAACTTCCACGTCATGGTTCCGGTCCGGCAGGAGGATGAAAAGGACATGGCGCGGGCGTATCAATTCAACGAGCGGCTCGTGAAGCGGGCCATCGAACTGGGCGGCACCTGCACCGGCGAACATGGCGTGGGCCTCGGCAAAATGAAGTATCAGGAGCTGGAGCATGGCCCTGCCCTGCATGTGATGCGCGCGATCAAATCGGTGCTGGACCCGCAGCACATCATGAACCCCGGAAAACTGATTGATCCGAAGGAATGATCAGGGGAACTGCTGTCCATCACCGCTGCCGAAAGCGCGCCGCCGCATGCCGCCGGCCAGCAACAGGCCTCCCAGAAATACGGCGCCGGCGGCTCCGACGAGCGCGGCTTGAAAGCTT
>ERZ795043.675-NODE-675-length-23833-cov-29.833838_pt1 | contig 23833 bp, 19 predicted proteins | sample MGYA00375127_ERZ795043 | MGnify/ENA primary metagenome ERZ795043 (study PRJEB30172, sample SAMN05518447) | compost metagenome | isolation source: Feedstock adapted compost from Newby Island compost facility, Milpitas, CA | place: USA:Newby Island compost facility... | reverse complement strand
GGGGGAGGAACCCGGCCCACTCCCCACGGGCGGGTGGGCAGGTGGCCTGCTCCTCCGCAGGCGGGGACGCTTTTTTCTTCCTCCCCCGCGTGCGGGGTAGGGCTGGCCATCAAGGTCAATCGGGGCGAGTGCGAGGACTCCCTCCCCTGCATGCGGGGGAGGGTTGGGGTGGGGGGATGAAACGCCGCAGCGCATGGACTGCCCGTTCCCGGCTTCGGCCCGTTTACGGGTGACAAGGACGATCGCGACATTGCCGCGCGACCGTCCGAACGCCTGGCGCGCTGCGCCGGGCCACCGACTTCCTCCCCCGCATGCAGGGGGGAGGGTTTGGGTGGGGCAATCCATCACGCGCGCCCATCGCCCCGATACAGGCTTTGCCCGCCTCCTGCACCTCCCCCCGCAAGCGGGGGGAGGAACACGGCCCACTCCCCCCACGGGCGGGGTGGGGCAGGTGGCCTGCTCCTCCGCAGGCGGGGACGCTTTTTTCTCCCTCCCCCGCGTGCGGGGGAGGGTTGGGGTGGGGGGTGAAACGCCGGCAGCATATGGACTGCCGCTCCTGCGCCTGCCTCTGCAAGCGGGGAAGGCGTCCCGGTGCTGACGGGCAAAGGGGACCTGCCTGTGCCTTGTGCGCACGGCCCCCGCGCACCCGGGATGGCCCGTCCCCGGGTACAATTACGTGCTTCCCCACCTCACCGGGACCGCCGATGCTCCGCATCCAGGGTGAAGCACTGACCTACGACGACGTCTCGCTCGTCCCCGCGCATTCCACCGTCCTGCCCAAGGACGTCTCCCTCGCCACCAACCTCACCCGCTCGCTGCGCCTGAACCTGCCGATCGTCTCGGCGGCGATGGACACCGTGACCGAGGCGCGGCTGGCCATCGCCATGGCCCAGCTCGGCGGCATCGGCATCATCCACAAGAACATGAGCGCCGAGCGCCAGGCCGACGAAGTCCGCCAGGTGAAGAATTTCGAGGCCGGCGTGATCCGCGAGCCGTTCACCGTCAGCCCGACGACCACGATCGGCGAGGTGCTCCGGCTCACCCGCGAGCGCCGGATCTCGGGCGTGCCGGTGGTGGAGGACGGCAAGCTCGTCGGCATCGTCACCGGGCGCGACATGCGCTTCGAGAAGAAGCTCGACGACCCGGTGAAGAACATCATGACCCGCAAGGAAAAGCTGGTCACGGTGAAGGAGGGCGCCAGCGACGAGGAAGTCATCAACCTGCTCCACAGGCACCGCATCGAGAAGGTGCTCGTGGTCAACGACGACTTCGAGCTGCGCGGCCTGATCACGGTCAAGGACATCCAGAAGAAGTCCGACAACCCCAATGCCGCCTATGACGGCGACGGCCAGCTCCTGGTCGGCGCCGCGGTCGGCGTGGGTGGCGACACCGAGCGCCGCGTCGAGCTGCTGGTCGAGGCCGGCGTGGACGTGATCGTGGTGGACACCGCGCACGGCCACTCGCAGGGCGTGATCGAGCGCGTGGCCTGGGTGAAGAAGCGTTTCCCGAAGGTGCAGGTGATCGGCGGCAACATCGTCACCGGCGACGCCGCGCTGGCGCTGATGGACGCCGGCGCCGACGCGGTGAAGGTGGGCGTGGGCCCCGGCTCGATCTGCACCACCCGCATCGTCGCCGGCGTGGGCGTGCCGCAGGTCACCGCCATCGACATGGTGGCCAGCGCACTGCAGGACCGCATCCCGCTGATCGCCGACGGCGGCATCCGCTACTCCGGCGACATCGGCAAGGCCATCGCCGCCGGCGCGTCCGCGGTGATGATCGGCGGCCTGTTCGCGGGTACCGAGGAAAGCCCGGGCGAGATCGAGTTGTTCCAGGGCCGCAGCTACAAGAGCTACCGCGGCATGGGCTCGCTCGGCGCGATGGAGAAGGGGTCCAAGGACCGCTACTTCCAGGATGCCAGCGACGCCGACAAGCTCGTGCCCGAGGGCATCGAGGGCCGCGTGCCATACCGTGGCCCGCTGGCGAACGTGGTCCACCAGCTGGCCGGTGGCCTGCGCGCGACCATGGGCTACGTCGGCTGCGCCACGATCGAGGAAATGCGCAGGAAGCCGCAGTTCGTGAAGATCACCGGCGCCGGCCAGCGCGAGAGCCACGTGCACGACGTGCAGATCACCAAGGAACCGCCGAACTACCGGCTCGGATGAGCGTCCCGCGTGGCGGCGTCCCGGCCGGGGCGCCGCACCCGGCGCGCACCCGGCCACGGACGGCGACCAGCCCCCAGAACCCGACAGGAACGCCGAGCGGCGGCTGCCGATGACCGACATCCACAGCGACAAGATCCTCATCCTCGACTTCGGCGCGCAGTACACCCAGCTGATCGCCCGCCGCATCCGCGAGATCGGCGTGTACTGCGAGATCTGGGCCTGGGACCACGACCCGGCGGAGATCGCCGCCTTCGGCGCGAAGGGCATCATCCTCTCCGGTGGCCCCGAATCCACCACGGTCGAAGGCTCGCCGCGCGCGCCGCGCGAGGTGTTCGACGCCGGCGTGCCGGTGCTCGGCATCTGCTACGGCATGCAGACCATGGCCGTGCAGCTGGGCGGCGCCACCGAGGCCGCCGACCAGCGCGAGTTCGGCCACGCCGAGGTGGAAGTGGTCAGGGCCGACGCGCTGTTCGCCGGGCTCACCGACCACCCGGGCGCGCACCGGCTCGACGTGTGGATGAGCCACGGCGACCACGTCTCGCGGGTGCCGCCGGGTTTCGCCGTCACCGCCATCACCGAGCGCATCCCGGTCGCCGCCATGGCGAACGCGGAGAAGCGCTGGTACGGCGTGCAGTTCCACCCCGAGGTCACGCACACGAAGCAGGGCACGCAGCTGCTGCGCCGCTTCGTGGTGGACATCTGCGGCTGCCGCACGCTGTGGACCGCGGCCAACATCATCGAGGACCAGATCGCGCGCGTGCGCGAGCAGGTCGGCAGCGACGAGGTCATCCTCGGCCTGTCCGGCGGCGTGGACTCCTCGGTGGTGGCCGCGCTGCTGCACCGTGCGATCGGCGACCAGCTCACCTGCGTGTTCGTCGACACCGGTCTGTTGCGCTGGCAGGAAGGCGACCAGGTCATGGCCACCTTCGCCGAGCACCTCGGCGTGAAGGTGATCCGCGTGGACGCCGCCGACCGCTACTTCAGGGCGCTCGAGGGCGTGGCCGACCCGGAGGCCAAGCGCAAGATCATCGGCAACCTGTTCGTCGAGATCTTCGAGGAGGAATCGGCGAAGCTGCGCAACGCGCGCTGGCTGGCGCAGGGCACCATCTACCCGGACGTGATCGAATCGGCCGGCAGCAAGACCGGCAAGGCCCACGTCATCAAGAGCCACCACAACGTCGGCGGCCTGCCGGCGCACATGAAGCTGGGCCTGGTCGAGCCGCTGCGCGAGCTGTTCAAGGACGAGGTGAGGCGCCTGGGCGTCGAACTCGGCCTGCCGCGGGAGATGGTGTACCGCCACCCGTTCCCCGGCCCGGGCCTGGGTGTGCGCGTGCTGGGCGAGGTCAGGCGCGAGTACGTCGAGCTGCTCGCCCGCGCCGACCACATCTTCATCGAGGAACTGCGCAAGGCCGGCCTGTACGGCAAGGTCAGCCAGGCCTTCGCCGTGTTCCTGCCGGTCAAGTCGGTGGGCGTGGTGGGCGACGCGCGCGCCTACGAGTGGGTCATCGCCCTGCGCGCGGTGGAGACCGTGGACTTCATGACGGCCCACTGGGCGCACCTGCCGTACGACTTCCTCGACCGCGTCTCCCGCAGGATCATCAACGAACTGCGCGGCATCTCGCGCGTCGTGTACGACATCTCCGGTAAGCCCCCGGCGACGATCGAGTGGGAGTGACCGGGCAACCGGCAATGCATGTCGCGATCAGGCGGTAAATCCATTTATCGCCACAGCGTGGGGTAGTCCGTCGGTTCTCCGGGTGGCGGTGCAGAGCCGTCGATTCTGTCCCGGGGACACGATGCCGGCGGGGCCGCTCGTGATCTCGTGACGCTGGAACCCCGGTATTCGACCTGTCCGGCCTGACGCGTTCGCGCATTGGGCGCCTTCGCATGTTCCCGGAAATGGCCCCTTGGAGTGTCCGGACAAGGCAGCCGGGGGCGGTCTTGACAGCCAAATGATGTAACATGTATGGTTACAACAAGGAGGCATCATGGGTTCCAACAGCCGGCTGACGATAGCGACGCACATCCTGGCATGGATGGCACTTGCCGGCCGTCGGCATCCTGGGCCATTCACGTCCGAGCAAATCGCACGCAGTGTCAACACCAACCCGGTCGTCATCCGGCGGATCCTTGGGTCACTGTCGAAGCATGGGCTGGTCACCAGCCATCGTGGGGCGAACGCCGGCTGGACGCTGTCCAGACAGCCCGCCGAGATCTCCCTGCTCGAGATCTACCGTGCCGTTGACGAAGGGCCGCTGTTCGCGCTGCACGCGTCCCGTCCGAACCGCGCATGCCCGATTGGTCGGGGGATACAGCCCGTGTTGAAAGAGGTGTATGGCGGGCTGGCCGACGTGCTGCAGAAGCATCTGGCCGGCCTCACCATAGAGGATCTCCTGGACCGGATCCTGGACGTTTCCGAATAGTCATGAGCACATGGCGGGATCCGCCGTTTTTTTCGGACCAAAATGTAACAAATATTGTTACAACATGACAGGTGGACAGATGAACAGCAGGCTCCTGACGCTGGCTGTCGGCATGTTCGCGATCGGCACCGACAGCTTCGTGGTGGCCGGCATGCTGCCCGAAGTTGCAGGCAGCTTCGGTGTCGGCGTGGGTACTGCAGGGCAACTGATCACGGCATATGCGCTGTCGTATGCGCTGATGACTCCGGTCATGGCAACGTTGACCTCGCATCTGCCGAGGCGCATGGTGCTGGTGGCAGGGCTCTCGGTGTTCGTGCTCGGTAACGCCATGACTGCCTTGGCCACGGGTTTCTGGTTGGCACTGGCGGGTCGCATCGTGGCAGGGATGGGTGGCGCGATCTATGCTCCGTCGGCCAGCGCAACGGCAGCGGCATTGGTCCCGCCCGACGCGCGCGGACGCGCGTTGGCGATCGTCATGGCTGGTCTGAGCGGGGCAACAGCGCTGGGGGCCCCCCTCGGCACATGGATAGGTAGCATGGCTGATTGGCGCACGACGATCTGGCTGGTGGCCATGGTCGGCGTGCTGGCCGGCGCAGGCGTTCTGGCGGCCCTCCCGGAATTGCCCGGGACCATGAAGCTGTCGCTGCGGGACAGGCTTGCTGTATTGGGCGACCGCCGGGTTGTGCTCACGCTATCGACCACGCTGCTTGTGCTGGCAGGCCTGTACACGGTCTACAGCTACGTGAGCGTGGTTTTCGCGCGGGCGACAGGCGGACGTGGGGAAATCCTCGCCATCCTGATCGCCGTCTGGGGCGTTGCGGCCACCATCGGCAATCTCACTGCCGGTGCCCTGACCGACCGCTTCGGAAGCCGGCTGGCGCTGAATCTGGCAATCATTCTCGTCGGCCTTGATTTCGTTCTGCTGCCGCTTGCCAGTGCCGATCTGGCAACCACGGTTCCGGTCCTGATCGTCTGGGGTGTATGCGGCTGGGGCATGGTCGTCCCCCAGCAACACCGGCTGATCGGAATCGCACCGTCGTTCGCGCCGATCCTCCTGGCGCTGAATGGTTCGGCGGTTTACGTCGCGGTCGCCGCATCCGGTGTAATCGGTGCATTTCTGCTGCCGGTCATGCCAGCCCATCACCTGGGATACGTGGGGGCGGCATTGGTCTTCGTTGGCCTTCTGGTTGCCGAATCCGCGCACCGATTGATCAGACGTGTGGAAGGCGCTTCCATCAGCGAAGGACAACAACAACGGCAGACGGCATGAAACCAGGCGCGAGTGTCATGAATGCGATTGTCTTCGATCGAACGGGATCCTGGAACGAGGTCCTCAGGCTGGCAGGGCGAGAAATCGTCGATCCAGGTGCGGATGAAGTCCAAGTGCGGATCGTTGCCCGGCCGATCAATCCCTCGGACAGGATGTTCATAGCGGGCAGTTACAGGCAGCGGCCGGAACTCCCGCAGGTGGCAGGACTGGAGGGTGCCGGCGTTGTGGAGAAGGTCGGAAGGAACCTGGATCCAGCGCTCGCCGGGAAACACGTTTCCTTCAGGGCCAAGGGAACCTGGGCGGAGCGGATCAACCTTCCAGCAGGGGTCTTCCGCGAGATTCCGGCGGAAATTCCCTTCGAGGCAGGATGTCAGCTCAGCCTCAACCTGATGAGCGCCCATGGGCTTCTGGAGCGCGTCAATCTTGCGGCGGGGCAATGGCTGTTGCTGACGGCCGCGAATTCGTCGCTCGGCAAACTGATCGTGCAGCTTGCAAAGCCAAGAGGAATCCGTGTGCTTGCCCTTGTCCGCCGTCCGGAAAACCGTTCCCTGATGCTGGATGTTGGCGCAGATACCGTGCTCGTGGACAGCTCGCCGAATCTCTTGGATGAAATCCTCGAGACGACTGGTGGAGGCGCGAACGGAATACTCGATGCGGTGGGCGGCAGACTGGGGTCGCTCATGTTCAAGGCGGCTGCCCCGCTGGCAACCGTCGTCCTCTACGGAAGGCTCAGCCCGGATCGGTCGGAATTCGACTACGGCGACGTCATCTACCGGAACCTGCGGGTCGAAGGATTCGGAATCGACCGCTGGCAGGAGACAAAGACCGCGGGTGAACTGGACCGGATCTGGAGGGGGCTGGCAGGGCAGGTCGCATCGGGAAGCGTCACTTTGACGCATGACATGTGCTTTGAGCTGGAGGACTTCAAGGAGGCGATCGCCTGCTACGAGAAGTCCGGCGGCAAGGTAATCCTGAAATGACGGTTGAAATGGGAGAGTGACATGGACATGCGACAGAAAAGGCTCGGCCGGGTCAGCACCTTCGTCCGCACCCTGGGATTGAACCTGACGGAAATGAGCGGGGAACGGGTGGCCGGGTACGCTGACCTTGCTGAGGAGCACGAGACGCCATGGGGCTTCATCCACGGCGGCGTTGCCTGCTCGATCATCGAGAGTGCCGCCAGCATCGGGGCGTCATTGCATGTGGAGGAAAGGGGGCAGTTTGCTGTTGGCGTGAACAATTCGACAGACTTCATCCGTCCGGCACCACATGGCCGGGTCGAGGTGACCGCATCACCGGTCCATCAGGGCACGAATCATCAGCTGTGGCAGGTCGAGCTGTTCACGCCGGATGGAAAACTGGTCGCACGTGGCACAGTACGGCTGCAAAATCTACCCCTGCCGATGAATGCGGAATCACCCTTTGTCAACAGCATGCTGCGTGAGCAATAGCGCGTCCAGCATGCGGAACCGACACGCCAGCGGACATCGGGGCGTGCGAAGCAGCATGCCGGACCGAAGCGCACGGCGCATCTCCGCCCACAGCCCAGCATCCTTCATTCACCGGCAGCGGTGCCGAACCGGCCCAGGCCCACTTCCGCGATTCCATTCCCGCGGCGCAGGAGCATGAGCACGTCCAGGCCGAGGCGCCGGGCGAGGAGCAGGCCGCGTTCCGGCCCGGCCACGAGCAGGGCGGTGGCCCAGGCGTCGGCGTCGATGCAGGTGGGGGCGAGCACGGTGACGGAGGCGATGTTGTTGAGCACGGGCGCACCGCGGCGGCTGTCGATGGTGTGCGCGAGGCGGAGGTCGCCCAGGCGCATGAAGCGGCGGTAGTCGCCCGAGGTCGCCACCGCCACGTCCTCCATCCCGACCACGCCGTGCACCGCGCGTCGTCCCGCCTGCGGGCTCTCCACGGCGACGGGCCAGGGCCTGCCGTCGGCCTGCGGGCCGAGCGCGCGCAGTTCGCCGTCGAGCGCGGCCAGCGCGTGCGCCACGCCGTGCCGCCGCAGGACCTCGACCATGCGGTCCACGGCATAGCCCTTGGCGATGCCGCACAGGTCGAGCTGCAGCGGGCCGAGCTTGCGGACGCGGCCCGCGGCTTCGTCCAGGTCCAGCCACTGGTGGCAGGGCGCGCGTGCCTGGCCGCGTGCGGCGCGGATGGCATCGGCATCCGGCTCCTCCCGCGCCGCCCCGAATCCCCATGCGTCCACCAGGTCGCCCACGGCGGGGTCGAACGCGCCATCGCTCAGCCGGCAGACCTGCACCGCGCGCGCGAGCACCTCCATGATCGCCGGCGGAAGCCCGACCCACGCGCCGGCCGGCGCGCGGTTGAGGCGCACCAGGTCGCTGTCGGGCTTCCACGGCGACATCTGCGCGTCCACCTCGTCCACCGCCGCCTGCAATGCGGCGTGCAGCACGTCGAGGTCCAGCCCGGGCCCGACGTCCGCGGTGACCGACCAGCGCGTGGCCATGGTCACGCCGTTGAGCGACACGCGCGTGGCGGCTTCAGAACACGTCTTCGGCATAGCGCTGCCGCTCCTTGAGCATGCGCACGTCCAGGTGCAACGGCGCGAGGATTTCGTCGAGCGCCTGCGCCACGCCCAGCGCCATCGGACGGCTGCCGCACACGCGCACGATGGCGCCCGCCGCAAGCAGCCCGCGCACGTGCCCGGCATCGCGGCGCAGTGCGTCCTGCACGTAGCCGCCGCCACCTTCCACGCGCGAGAACGCGGTGTGCAGGCTGGCCAGCCGGCCTTCGTCCAGCCAGCGCCGGATTTCGTCGCCGAAGAAGAAGTCGCGCTCCGGGTGGCGGCAGCCGAAGTACAGGTGCATGGGCACGCGCCTGTCGTTGCGGCGGATGAACCCGGCCAGGGGCGCGATGCCAGTGCCCGCGCCGATCAGGATCACCGGTTTCCTCGTGCCGTGCAGGGTGAAGCCCGGATTGGGGCGGATGAAGGCCTCGACGGTCCCGCCCGGTTCCAGGCCATGCAGGAAGGTGGAGCACACGCCGCCGGGCATGAGCCGCACGCAGATCTCGACGAAGCCGTCCCTGCTGCCCGAGGCCAGCGAATACAGCCGCGGCACGTGCGTGCCCGGCGCGAGGATGCCCACCAGGTCGCCCGCGTCGAAACGGGCAAGGCCGCGCCCGCGCAGGCGGTCCAGCCAGTCCGTCCCGGGCCAGGCGAAGCGCAGGATCGCCGCCGGCCTGTCACCGAACCCGCGATAGTCGCGCCGCGCCAGCAGCGTGAGCGTGGTGGTCGCCGGCACGCGTGGTACGTGGTCGAGCACCAGCGGTTCGCCGAGTGCCTTGCCCAGCGCCTCGCCCCACAACGTGAACTGCTGGCACGACTGCTGGTGGATGCACTCCAGCGGCAGCAGCCGTGGCCAGCCGTGTTCGTGCAGCGTCTGCTCCAGCGTGCGCGCGAACCCGCAGAACGCCGGGTACTGCCTGTCGCCGAAGCCGAGCACCGCCACCGGCACCTTGCGCGGCTCGCGGGCGATGCGCTCCGGCGCGCGGCGCGCGTGCGTGGGCGCGTCGCCGTCGCCATGCGTGGCGGCCAGCACCAGCACCCGCTTCGTCGCCGCGGCGATGCGGAATTCCTCCAGCCCGGCGGTGTGCACCCTGTGGCCGAGCTTCACCAGTGCCTGGTGCAGGGTGTTGGCGAAGCCCCAGGTGCTGCCGCCTTCGCTGGCCACGAACACCAGCGTGTCGGCCTGCGCCAGCGGGCTGTTGCTGGCGATGCGCACGGCATCGCGCCGTCCCTGCCACCACACGAGCACGCCGGTCACCCAGAACAGCAGAACGGAAAGGCCGGCAAGGCCCAGCACCAGCGCCCATGGCCATGCGGTCTGGCCGGTGTGCAGCACCTCGGCCAAGTGGCGCATGCGCTGCGCCGGCGTGGCGTCCCGCCAGGCGAGCGTCTGCCCGCCGTAACGGTCGATCCAGCCTTCGCCGCGGACGGTGGTGAGCGTCCACACGTCCTCCGGGTCGTCGCGGTAGGGCAGGTTGAGCCTGCGCAGCTGGCGCACGGGCGTTTCGCGCAGCAGCGGCAGTTGCAAGGCGGGCAGGTCCGCCTGGCCATCAACCACCATGGACGCGACTTCAGGCTCGGCCTCCTCGTCGAGCTTCACCAGGTCGAGCGTGATGGCGCTCATGTACAGCGCGGTGAACGCGCTGATGCACAGCACCGGCAGCGCCACGCGCCCGGCCAGCACGTGCAGCCGCTGCGCCAGCGTCCCGCGCACCGGCCCGGCAAGCCGCCGCCAGCCGCCCATGCGCCGCAGCAGCAGGACCAGCCCCGACACCGACAGCACCGCCATCGCCAGCGCGGCGAATGCCGCGCCCCAGCGCCCGGCATCGCCCAGCAGGAGCGTGCGGTGCAGCTTCTTCACCCAGCGCGGCAGCGGCGAGGGCTGGTACGGCGCGAGCACGCGGCCGTCGGCCGGGTCCACGTAGAACGCCTGCGCCTCATCGCCGTCGAAGCCGTAGGCCACGATCGCGCCGGAGGGCAGGCGGCGGATCTCCTCCACGCCCGGCATGGCGCGCTGCACGCGCCCGGCCAGCTCGGCGACCGACCGGGCTTCGCCTGCCGGTGGCGCGCGCCACGCCTGGATCACCGGGTCCAGGGCCAGCACCGCGCCGGTCAGCCCGAGCACGATCGCCAGCAGGCCCGCGACCAGACCTGCCCAGCGATGGACCCACTTCCAGCCCGGCTTCACGCCTTACTCGATCACGTAGGTCAGGGACTGCACGTACTGCCGGCCCGGGTGCGGCCTGCCGGCGCCCTGGCGGGTCAGCGGGACGTGGACGTCGGCGGGGCTTTCGCGCATGTCCTCCACCGCGGCATCCACGCGCAGCTCGTAGCCCGCGTCGATCAGCGCGTCGGCCAGGTCTGCGGTGACCCGCAGCGAGCGTCCCGCGCCCACGCTGGCGCCGGTCACCCCGGCGAGGCGCCCGGCATCGCCGGCCGACAGCCGGTTCCAGTCGGACAGGTGCCGGTAGTACTTGGCCTTGCCGCCGGCCACCCACAGCGTGCGCACGTAGTTGCCCTGCGCGTCGGTGAGGTAGACGGCCAGGTACGCGCCGTCGCCGCCGTAGTCCCTGAGCTGGACGTTCACGGTCACGGGACGGGCCTGCGCCAGCGCCGGCAGTGCCAGCGTGCAGGCGGCTGCCACCAGGATCGGCATACGGGACATCGTCGTGCTCCTGTTCAATGGTTGGATGGATCGCGTCGCGGCGCGGCCGGCACCGGGGCGGGCGGGGCAGGCCGGGCACCGTCGTGGTGCCTGTGGTGGCCGCGGTGACCATGCCCGTCGTGCTGGACCTCGTGCCGCCGGTGCTTCAGCTTCACGATCTCCAGAGTCTGCGGGTCGAGCCTGGCCTTGAACGCGCGGCCGTCGGCGTCCACGCCGAGCACCTCGTAGCAGCCGTCGTCGATCTTGATCCGGTGCACCTGCCAGCCGCGGGCGGTGGCCGCCTGACGCACCGCCTCGCGCGACTGCCAGTGCCGCACCGGCACGTCGCAGTCGTCGCCGGCCAGGCCGGGCCATGCGGCCAGCGCCAGCGCGGCCGCCAGCAGCGCCCGGTGCAGCAAGCGCGCCCCATGGCCGGGGCGCCGGCCCGCGCGTGCCTGGGTTGCGTTCGCCATCTGCCACCTTCCTCTGCTCCGGAGGCCGGGCATGCCCGCATCGTGGACCCGGGCGCGGAAGGGCGCGTTGATCGGGATCAACCCCGGGGCGGCCGTCAGCCGGGGTACAGCTCCGCGGGCAACCCACACATGCCCGAAGAACTCCCTCCCGCCGTTCACGGGAGGCGAGGATGATCCGCTCGCGCGGTACTGCCGCGCGGATCATCCGGGCGCCCGGCGCGCTGCGCTGGGCCGGACCAATCGCTCCCTCCCACGGAGGTTCACTCCCTCCCCGTGGACGGGGGAGGACCGGGGTGGGGGATGAAGTCCCGCAACGCAGGATTGCCCCCTCCCAGCCTCCCCCCGCAAGCGGGGGGAGTGGGTTTTTCTTTCCCTGCAAGCGGAGAGGTCTTTCCGCTCTTCCCCCGCGAAGCGGGGGAAGGCAGGGCCGGGTAATCAACGAAGAACAGGTGCAGGCCCTCCGGTTTCCGCCAGGCCCTGAGCAAGTGTGTCACCCCCGAACTGCGCAAGGCCGGCCTGTACGGCAAGGTCAGCCAGGCCTTCGCCGTGTTCCTGCCGGTCAAGTCGGTGGGCGTGGTGGGCGACGCGCGCGCCTACGAGTGGGTCATCGCCCTGCGCGCGGTGGAGACCGTGGACTTCATGACCGCGCACTGGGCGCACCTGCCGTACGACTTCCTGGGCCGGGTCTCCAACCGCATCATCAACGAACTGCGCGGCGTCTCCCGCGTGGTCTACGACATCTCCGGCAAGCCGCCGGCGACGATCGAGTGGGAGTGAGCCGCACCCCTGACGCAAACGAGGCGGCTTTCAGGTATCCGGGCTGTCCGCCCGCGCCTTAAGTGATCGCGCTTCCTGCTCGAGATCGCTGCAGGAGATGCGCCTCGCTAAGCGCTACGCCGGCGGGGCAAGCCAGCCCTTGAACGCGAGCGAAAGGGTCACGCGCAAGCCATCCCTTTCCGCCCCGGCGCGATGGCGCGCGATGACCCGCACCGGCTGGCGTGCCTCCCAGGTGAACGCCTTCCCGGGCTCCAGCGAGGTGATGGTGTACGTGGCCCGGGGCAGCTTCGGCTGCACCATTGGGTAGCTCAGCCCGATGGTGGGGCGTAGCCCTGCTGGCCGTCAACCGGCGTGACCGACTCGACCGTCGGCGTCCAGCCCGGCCACTGCGCCACCTGCGACAGCACCGCCCACACCCGGGCGGGTGGGGCGGAGATCGAGGTGGTGGTGGAGAAGCAGGGCATGGTTCGCTCCACAGGCAAGCAAGAGGAAACCCGCGCGGAGGCGGGCTTCCTTGGAACTAGCTGGTCGTCTCCAGCAGGATGCGGATGTAGGTATCCCTGTCTTCCTCCTGAAACAGGATGTGTTTTTTCTGCATCTCGCCCTTGGTGATGCCCCAAAGCTTGCTCATTTCATGCGAGGGCGTGTTCGAGACGAGGAAAGATTCAAGCACAACATCCGGCTGTCCCAGCCGCTTCTCGATGTCCTTGACGGTTTCGTAGAAGCTGATCTTGGGATCCTGGAGGCCGACGTTGCGGATGCCTTTGGGGTCGACAAAGGTCACGCGCTGCCGCTTGCCTTCGAGCTGCCAGATGATGAAGTCCGGGTGGAAGTTGCCAGCCTCGAAGAAGCCAACGCCACGGCCCTTGCTCAGGTTGCGCAGCAGGTAGAGCTCCCGTTCTGCAAAATAGTCGGGGTTGGCGTCGTGGAACGCCTTCAGGTCCTCGATGAACCGGCGCTCGCCCTTGTTCAGAGGGGCGGGTGAGATCTCGACTGCACTGCCGTCCAGGAACAGCAACGGCTGGTAGAGGTGTCGCCCGAACCAGATCGCCTTGAGGCCCCGGAACTCCCAGTCCTTCAGATCCCCTTGCTCGATGGCCTCTTTCAGCTCTTTCAGTTTTGCGACGATTTCCTGCTGCGATTCCTCGATCAGGATCCGGTAACCGTATTCGGCGCCATCCTCACTCAGGATGGACGGGAAATTGGGATCGTCGTCGGTGAGGTCACGGTACTCCAGGTGCGGCAGTTCCCACTCTTTCTTGCGGAAGGTGTAGTAGCGCTCCACGTACTTGCGCAGCAGGGCCTGGGCAATTTCCTGCCAAATGCGCGTTTTCGCGAATGAGTCGAAGGCCAGCTCCGATGCAGGGATCAGCAGTCGGTACCAGCTGGTGTCCACCAGCAATGCAGCGATGCCGGCCTGGGGCAGGTTGAGGTTGTGCCAGCCACGCTCGGCCTTGAAACGTTCGAGGTCGAAGTACAGCTGGTCGAGGTCCAGGAAGGCGATGTGCTGCTTCGTCAGGTGCGCCTCATTGGGGGCACCTTCGTCCTCGCTGCCCGATACCCCGTCGGACTTCATGGCCTGGATCTTCGGGTACCAGTTCAGCACCACCTGGTTCTTCTGCAGGTAGGCCGTGGCGGGCTCTAGGTCGGGGCGCGGGGGCTGGAGGGTCGGAACCGGCCCCAGCTTGCGGAAGGCGTCGCCAAATTCGGTCTTGACGCCGTTGATCTCCTTCTTGAGGCGGATCGTCTTGAGCGGCTTCGTGCCCAGGTTCCGGATGACCGGCAGGATGAATTCGATGCGTTCTTCGTTGGCGGGTAATCCTTCATCTTCCAGGAACTTCCGGAACTGTTCCATGTAGTCGGCACGGACGCCGAAGATATGCAGCGTTTCGAGCAGGTCGATGTACTTGGGCCGTTTCAGCGCCGCGGGGAGGGTTGCACGCACGCTGCGCTTGAGGCTCATGCCGTAACCCTTCAACCGCACACCGCGGCCGAAGAGCTGGATGATCTGCGCGCCCTCGCTGCGCCCAACGTTCATCAGTCCCATGGTGCTCACACGCCAGCTGCTCCAGCCCTCGGTGAACTTCTTCGAACCAATGAGCACGTTGATGGCGGAGTGCGGCTTGTCCAGCTCGTGGAACAACGAGCCGGAGAATTCCCGCTCGGCGACATGCAAGCCGCTGGCTTCGCACAGCTTCACCAGCCTGGTGTCGTCACCGACGTTGATGACGCCAAAGAACGCGTTGTCGCCCACGCGCACGCCGATTTCGCCGGCGGCACCCTTCAGGTTCTCGACGTGCAGCAGGCCGCCTGCGGGAGCGTTGAACAGGGTCGCCAGTGTTTCGTCGAAGATCTGTTCCGGCGACAGGCCGCAGGTGTTCAGGTAGGCGAAACGGCCCGCGAACAGGTTCTTGCCGGTGGCCGTCAGCAACCCTTCGTTCAGCACGCGCCGGATGCGCTCGGTGCTGTCCTTGCGATTCGCCACGTAGGTGGCCAGGAACTTCAGGATGGCCACGACGTCGGACACATCCTTTTTGTCCTCCTTGCGCACGGCGTTGACGCTGCCGCCCACGAAGACCCACAACGGCTTTTCGATGTTGAACGGGCGCAGGCTCGCTTCCTGTTCCCGGTACAGCCGCTGCTGCTGGAAGAACGACAGCAGGCAGGCGGTGAGGTAGGTCCTCATCCATTCCTCGTTGCGGTCGTCCTCGAGGTTGAGGATGTGGTAGTCCTTGCCGAAACCGTCGCCGTAGAACCAGCGGTAGGAATAGTCGAACAGCGTGCTGCGCGCGTAGAGGTCGGTCAGATCGCGGTTACCGGCCACGGCCTGGCCGAAGGTGGCGGAATATTCGAACGAGAAGCCCTTTTCACACAGCGCGTTGCGGAACTTCATCCAGGCCCCGTCGCCGCCTGCCGAAGCACCGCGGTGCCCTTCATCGACGAGGACAAGGTTGTTGCCCTCGAAGGCATCCACCGCCACCGTCTTCTCGCCCATCTCCTCCTTGAGCTTGGTGACCTCCAGGATCTCCACCGCATGACCGGCGAACAGGCCGCGTCCGTCCTTGTTGAAGATCTCCGCCTCGATGCCCGACTTCTGGAACTCGCGCAGATGCTGCTGTGACAGCCCTTCGTTGGGCGTGAGCAGGATGATCCGGTTCAGCTCGCGCGAAAGGCCATGCGTTTCCAGGAACCGCTGGTACTGAAGGATGTTGGCATGCATGAGCAGCGTCTTGCCGCTGCCGGTGGCCATCCAGAAGGCGATCTTGTTGAGCTGGAGGCGAGGGTCCTCGGACTCCTCCAGTGCCGCGATCCGATCCGCTTCCGGGAGCGTCTCGTTCAGCGCCGCAATGCGCGCGTTGAGCGCCTGCCGCAGGCCGGCGGGGGCGCGGAAGTAGCGGTCGAGGTAGATCTCCGTGAACAGCAGCGCCAGGTACTGGAAGTACTTCCAGACGATCGGCTCCTCACCCCGGGTGATCCGCCGGTCGTTGAGGTGTTGCGTGACCGAAACGATGGCCTGGTCGTACTCCAAGAGCAGCGCATCCGGCAGTTCCGGCCGCGTTTCGGCCGGCAGATGCAGGCACAGGGCGTGGTGGAAGCGGTGGATGTTGTCCGCGTCCAGTCCTTCCAGCGACTCGTCTTTCAAGTGAGCGGCAAGCTGGTCGAAGCGCTCGACACCGAACAGACCGAGCAGCCACTGGTTGAGGGCGAGCTTGCGGTTGAACGGCAACGACGCGCGGGCCGCGGCGGCCCGGCCGCGCGCAGCCGCCCTGGGCGAAGCTGCATCGTTCTTGCGAGGACGTCCGCGCGGCATCAGGCAGCCTCCTTCCGCTTGTCGCTCACTGGATAGCAGCTACGGCGTTTGTTGATCATTTTTGATAACAAAGTGATCGACAAGGCGCCTTGTTGTGAATGGGTGAGCATCAAAACACCTCCCTGCCTTCGGCGATGTTGAGCAGCGCCGGAAAGACCAGCACCGCTGAGCGGCGCCCGCTGGACTCCATTAACTCTTTGATAATCTTGTGTTTTTTGAGGACGCCCAGAAACCGCCGGGCGGTCGGCGCCGGGATGCCGGCCATCTGGACGAAGTCCGAGGCGCTGAAGATGGGGCGGGCAAACAGCCACTCCAGGGCGTGGACCGCGTACTGGGAGCGGGTCATCTCCGGCAGGCGGAGTTTGAGGCTCCCATGCAGTTCGAGGATGGCCTGCGTGCGACGCAGGTTCTCCTCGGCCTGGGTCCGCATGGCTTCCAGGAAGAAGCCGCACCATCCCGTCCAGTCGTCGTCCCGGGAGACGGCCAGCAGCCGTTCGTAGTACTCGTCCCGGTGTGCCTCCAGCCAGGCGCTGAGGTAGAACATGGGCCGCCGAATCAGGCCCTTCTGCCACAGGAAGAGGGGCACCAGCATACGCCCCAGCCGGCCGTTGCCGTCCAGGAACGGGTGCAGGGCCTCGAACTCTGCGTGGAGGATGGCAAGCTGGATCAGCCGGTCGGGCGCCTCCTCGTGCAGGTACCTCTCCCAGGCGCTCATGGCATCGGGTAGCTTGTCGGCGCCGATGGGGACGAACCGGGCCTGCTCGATGGCGCAGTTGGCCGGACCGATCCAGTTCGGGATCCGGCGGTATTCACCGGGAGCCTTGTTCTGGCCCCGCACCCCGTCGAGCAGTACCCGGTGCATTTCGCAGATGACCCGCTGGGACAGGGGCAACTCTGCCAGGAGTCGCTCGGCCTCGCGCATTGCCGCACGGTAGTTCAGTACTTCGCGGATGTCCTCGCGGCGCACGGGGGAAATGTCCTCCCGGCCCGCCTCGAACTCCAGCACCTCGCCCATCGTGGCCTGGGTACCTTCGATACGCGACGAGAGCACCGCTTCCTGGGTGGTCAGCGGCGAGAGCAGGATGTCCGGATTCGGCACGGCAGCCAGCATGCCGTCGTAGCGGGCCACCGCTGCCGCGGCCGGACCGAGCTGCGGAATGAGCCGCGGCCAGTCCAGTTCCCGAGGTGGAAAGCGGCTTTCGTGGTAATGGACCGGGGCCATCACACGCCCTCCATCTCGAACATCAGGCGGAAGAAGTCCTCCTCGATCAGACGCACCTTCCAGGTGTCATCCGGGGCCTTGAGGTTTTCCAGGTTGTTGTCGCCGTTGACGTAGATCAGGTCGAATTCACTGTCCTTGCTGGAGTAGCCCTGCTTCCGGAACCACTCGTCCAGCACCAGGTTGTCGCGCTCGATGCCCTCGGGGTCCTCGCCGCCCGGGCGCTTACGCCAGATGACGAGCGTGCGGCGGCCGTCGGGCGTGGTGCCGGTGACGGTGCGGAACCACCACGGGCCGTCCGGGTCCTCCTTGAGGCGGCCGTCCAGCAGCAGCCGGCGCGGGGCATCCGCCGGCAGGTCCGGATCGTCATCGCGCCGGAACGCGGCGCTGTAGGTGCGCGGCGCGGCGATGTGGTCCACCTTGAGGCCGATCAGCCAGTTGAAGGTCTCCAGCAGGTCGACATTCACCTCGCGGGACTCGTCCGAACCCGGGCGCTTGACCTTCAGCCTGTAGGCCGTGGGGTCCATGAAGGCGGACACGTTCAGCAGCGACTGGCTGCCGCGCGTTTCCACGTCCAGCATGTAGCGCAGCAGGTACTGCTCCCGGAAGCCGTCCGGCCCCTTGGCCTGCGGGCTGTCGAGCAGGCTCTGCTGCGCCTCGGTGCGCCGCAGCTCCAGGTTGTTGAGCGTGTCCTCGTAGGACTCGAGGCGGATCACCTTCATGATCCGCGGGCTGCGTTCGGCTTCTTCGGTGGTGGGAAGACGTGCGGGCTTGCCGTCCTTCCATTCGGGTGAGTAGGTGATCTTCTTTAGGCGAGGAAGCAGGACCGAATTGAAGTATTCTCCCTGTTCGACGAGTATGAATTTGCGCTGGCCGCCGTCCTCGCGGTTGAGATTGATGACTGCATGACCGGTGGTGCCTGATCCGGCAAAGAAGTCGATGACAAGATCATGATTTTCAAGGGACGAAGCTTTCAGTGAGTGCAGGACTGTCCAGATGGACTTCGGAAACGAGAATGATGTCTCGTTCCCAATAATGTTCTTTAGCAATGTGCTTCCATACTCTGCTGCATTGAATTCGGCATCGCTCCATACGGTTCGATAGGCCTCCTGTCCCTTGCTCAGATAGATCATCGGCGCCCCATCTTTACCAGGGCGGACCTGAAGTTGCGGTGCAACGGATTCGATAGACTGCCGTGCATATCGCCACTTGCGTTCTTTGTTATCCGAAGACGATATTGGCCAAACCTCAAGCGTCCCGCCCTCTCGCGGAATGACTGCAGACTGCGGATGCCAATTATCTGGCGGCACTTCACCGAATCCGACAATTTGGCTGCCGTGAATTAGTATGGGATAGAAGCAGTTTTTTCCAGTGAAGCGTTCGGATTCGCTTCCGGTTTTCATCAATGGCTTCGATTTCTCATCGTCCAATGTCCGAAGACCAAGGCGCAAGCCACGGCGGTGCAAAAAGTAAGCGAATTCGTGGGTATATGAGAACCCCAGACCTTGAATCCCCCTGGGATTGTGTACAACGCTAACGCATACACGCTCTTGGGCGGGAAACAGGCTGTCGAATAGCAGTCCGAGCCTTTCTTGTTCGTTTTCATCGATGGCACAGACGAATACTCCATCTTCGTGTTGTAGCTTCCCTGCCATATGGCACCGATCGGCTATCAGCGAAAGCCAAGAAGAATGCTTGTAAGTATTCTTGTAGAGGATCTCGCTGGTTTTGGCGTTATAAGGGGGGTCTATGTAGATGCACTTGATGCCTTCTCGGTACCTTGCCTGCATTAGAGCCAAGGCATGAAAGTTTTCCGAGTGAATCAATATGGCGTCTATTTCGTGATCTGTATTCCCTATGGCATCTAGCAATGAGGCGGAAAATGCTGGGGTGAAGTGTTGCGTATCAACTGTCAGAGTCGGATTCGCACGCAAAAATTCCGGGCTCAGCGGCACGCTATAGCCCGGCGTGGTCAGGTCGCCCTTGATCTCGTCAATCGCGCACAGCCGCACCCATTCCTCCCGCTGCGCATCGTTCGCAGCGATCTCCGGATAGAACTCCTCCGGAATCACACCCAGCCGGATGCAGTAGCTCGTCTCCACGACGAACTTCTTCTTCAGCCACAGCTTCTTCTGGAAGTCCTCGAGCTGCGCCAGGAAGTCGATGATCTTGTGGGCGATGCGGCGGATGACCTTGATCTTGGACAGGTACTGCTCGACGCGCGGCGCGGTTTCGCTTTCCACGTCGTCGAGGTGCATGACCTCGTTCTTGATGTAGAAATCCAGCTCACGCCGCAGGAAGCCGCCCAGGTCCTTGTGGATGAAGTAGTCGAAGGTGTTGCGCTTGACGTACTGCTCCAGGTGTTTCTGGAGCAGGGTGCGTTCCTTGTTCTTTTCGGTCGGTGCCGGTTGCGCAAGCTGCTGTAGCCAATCCTGCAACCCACGCTCTTTCAGGGCGGCAAGGATACGCTCGACGGCATAACCCACAAGGTCGTCCTGGCTCGGCGGCTTGGGCTTTTCCTTTTTCTCTTCTTCGATCCGTCGCTCTTCCGGCCAGTCGGCGATCGAGACTGGCCGGTATTCGAATCGAATCTCCAGCTCGCAAGATGAGCCGTCATGTACTTCTTCCAGAAAGTCCGTTGGTGCCAGCACGAACCGACGTTCCTTGCCCGCCTGTTCCTTTACGTTGCCGTGTTCGCCCTCGGCAGCGTCCACGAGCCTGAAGTGGACGCGCATGGGGTTCCGTTCGTCCTCCGGGCGCAGGCGGAAGGCGTAGTCGCGGAAGCTTTCGCTGGTCTTGATGTAGTACTGGTCCGCGTTGGCCCAGTGGAGCTTGACCTCCTCGCCCTCGTAGGGGATGGCGTAGACGCCGGGCTTGTAGACGCGCTTGCTGAGGAAGTCGCCCTCGGAGTAATAGCGGCGGAAGAAGCTGTAGAGGTGGTCGTAGACCTCGGCTTCCAGCGCCCCGGTGTCCACGGCCTCGCTGGCCAGGCGGGCGCGCAGGTCCTTGACCTTCTGCGTGCTTTCCGGATCGACGCCCAGGGCCTGGGCGGCTTCGATGGCCTTGGCCAGTTCCTTCTCCAGTTCGGCCTTGTCGGCGGTGCGGTACTGGGCGAACGCCTGCTTCACCTGCGGCAGCAGGTCCTTGTCCAGGAACTGCGTCACCTCCGCGCTGCGTGCGTGCAGGATGCGGTAGATGCCGAAGTCCAGCTCCGGCTGGTCGAGCTGGAACAGCTCCTTCAGCAGGGTTTTCAGCTTTTCGTATTTCTGGCTCATTGCGTGGTCGTCCTGTGGATCCCGGGCGGGCGCGTCGCTTCGTCAGACGACGGCCCAGCGAATGGTGAAAAGGGTTTCTGCTTGCGTGCGGTGCGCGAGCCGCTGTTCCAGCTGGTCGATCAGCTGGTCGCGCTTTTCCATGATCTCGTCCTCGATGCGGAAGATCTCCTGCCGCTGGCGGCGCTGCTGCCGTTCCAGCTTCTGGAGCTTCTCCTGGATCGCGTGCTGCTCGGCCAGCGTGGTGGCCTGGCGGGCCTGCCGGCGCAGGGCCTTGATCTGTTCCTTGGTGTCGGCCAGAGCCTTTTCGGCGGAGAGCACCATGTCGTCGGCCCAGCGTTCCAGCTTCTCCCGCGCCTCGTGGAAATAGCGGTTGTTCTGTTCCAGCGAGCGGCTGAGGGTGGCCTGGGCGTGACGCTCGCTCTCCGCGGCCAGCCGCCGGGAAACCGTGTCAGGGATCGTTGCGGTGCCTGCGACGTGGCCGCCGCACTGGAACAGCTTCTCCATGGTTTCCGGGTCCAGCGCAGCCCCGGCGTCCGTGAAGCCCGAGAACAGCAGGTGCTCCTCCCGTTCGTAGGACTCGATGGTCAGGCGGGTGAGCGTCAGATAGCCGCACTGGCCGCGCAGAGCTTCGACAACGGCGATACGGGTCGGGTGGCGGCTGATGTCGAAGAGGATCTCGGCGGCAGGTGTATCGGCATCCCGCGCCTGGGCGAGCACATGCTCGCCCAGGGGGTGCGAGAGCCGGTAGAGGAACTGGCCGGCACCCTCCGCCTGCGGGTGGACGCGGGAGATCAGGTGGTAGCGGCCGGCGGGAATATCCTCGCGGGGCGGGCGGACCAGGTCGAAGGTGAAGGCGATGTCGTCGAAGCGCGCCTGGTCGGCCAGCACGTGGCGCGTGAGCGACCAGAAGCGCCTGCCGACCCGGTCCAGCCGGGCCCGGGCATCCGCAAGCCGCATGCGCAACCGTTCGTGCACGTCCTCGTCGAAGTGCTCGAACAGCGCCCGTCGGGTGTCTTCCAGCCGCGCGCGGATCTGTTCGTCCATCTCCGCCTGCAGGGCCTTGAAGGCGGCGTCGATCTCCTCAGGGGTCCGGCACGCCTGGTAGATCGCGAGGATGCGCTTTTCGAAGTCCACGCCGGACTCGATGGTGCCCAGCACCTCGTCGGAGGCGCCGAACACGCCGCTGAACAGGTTGAACTTCTGCTCCAGCAGCTCCAGAACGCGGCGGTCGGCCTCGTTGCGCTCGTTGAGGAAGTTGATGACCACCACGTCGTGCTTCTGGCCGTAGCGGTGGCAGCGGCCGATGCGCTGTTCGATGCGCTGCGGGTTCCAGGGCAGGTCGTAGTTGATGACCAGTGAGCAGAACTGCAGGTTCAGGCCTTCCGCTGCCGCCTCGGTGGCGATCAGGATGGAGGCGTGGTCGCGGAAGTGCTCGAGCAGTGCCGTGCGCATGTTGACCGCGCGGGAGCCGGTGACCTTGTCCGAGCCCCGGTTGCGCTCGAGCCAGCGCTCGTAGATGGCGGTTTCCTCGGGGCCGTTGTTGCTTCCGTTGAAGAGGACAAGCTGGCCGGTATGGCCGTTGGCCTCGAGGAACTGCTTCAGGTACTCCTGCGTTCGCCGGGATTCGGTGAAGATGACGGCCTTGCGTGCGGCACCGACCATTGCCATCTGCTCGAACCCTGTTTCCAGCGCCTTGAGCAGCGTGCGGCTCTTGGTGTCGACGCGGATGCTGCGGGCCTCTTCGGCAAGGCGTGCGAGGATGGCGATCTCTTCCCGCAGTTTCTGGCGGTCGACCGGTGCATCGGTATCCCGGCCCGGGGCCTTGTCCTCGTCCTCGCCGAGGATCTCGTCGAGCAGGTCGGTTTCCAGCTCTTCGTTCTCGGCCAGCAGCTCCGCCAGGTCCGCCGTGTCGTCGGTGCCGGAAGTGCGCTCGTCGAGCATCGCCTGCAACCGCTGGCGCAGGATGTCCAGGGTGGCGGCAATGGCGGCCGACGACGATGCGAGCAGCTTGCGCAGGATCAGCGCCGTCAGATGACGCTGGCGGCGGGGCAGGGCATAGCTGTCCTCGCGCCGCAGGAACCCGGACACCTTTTCGTAGAGGGCGTGCTCCTCGTCGGTGGGGCGGAAGGGCCGGGTGACCGGCTTGCGCTCGGTGTAACGGATGTACTCCGTGACCTGGTTGCGCAGGGTCCGCTTGCAGAATGCCGACAGCCTTTGGCGCAGGGCGGCCAGGTCGCTGCCGGCGCCCGCATACTGCGCGCGGAAGGCATCGACATCGCCGAAGAGGTGCTCGTCGATCAGGGTTGACAGGCCATACAGTTCCAGCAGCGAGTTCTGCAGGGGTGTGGCCGTCAGCAGCAGCTTGCGGCAGTCCTCGGTGGCCCAGCGGATGCCCTGGCCCACCTTGTTGCTGGGGCGGTAGGCATTGCGCAGCTTGTGCGCCTCATCGATGACGACGAGGTCCCACCGGATGGCCCGCAGTTCGTCCCGGATCGAATGGGCGAAGTTGTAGGACAGGATCAGGATGGCGCCCTGGTCCAGCGGATTGCGGGCTTCCCGGCGGGCCTGCCTGTATGCCCTGGCGTCCAGGACGACCGCGGGCAGGTTGAACTTTTCCTGCAGCTCCAGCGCCCATTGCTTGCGCAGCGACGCGGGGCAGAGGACCAGGAGCCGGCGCCGGCGCTCGGCCCAGGACTGGCACAGTACGATGCCGGCCTCGATGGTTTTCCCGAGGCCGACTTCGTCGGCGAGGATCACCCCCTTGGAGAGGGGGTTCTGGAGCGCGAACAGCGCCGCCTCGATCTGGTGGGGGTTGAGATCCACCGAGGCATCAAAGAGTGCCATGGAGAGGCGATCCATGCCCGAGGCCGCCCGACGGGTCAGGTCGTGGGCATAGTACTTGGCGTGGTGCGGGGTCAGGGAGATGACATCAGGCGACGCCATCGAGCACCTCCCTGTTCAGGAGCACGATCTGCTGGTCCGCCGGGTTCCGGGTGGACGGGGCAGTATCCAGCCCGAGACGCTTGAGCGTGTAGTAGAGCAGCGCCTTGCGGACGGTGACGTTGCACTTGCCGTTGCGCATGCCGTAGTCCAGCGCCACCACTTTCTTCTGTGCTTCAGACAGTCCCGGGTGCGGGCCGATTTCCAGTGTCACCATGGTGTGCCAGTCGGCATCCTGGCTGTCATCGATATCGCTGGGGCGGCTGTCCCGGATGCCGAGGATGCGCGCCAGCAGGAAGTCCTTGAAGC
>ERZ795043.673-NODE-673-length-23838-cov-37.177438_pt1 | contig 23838 bp, 26 predicted proteins | sample MGYA00375127_ERZ795043 | MGnify/ENA primary metagenome ERZ795043 (study PRJEB30172, sample SAMN05518447) | compost metagenome | isolation source: Feedstock adapted compost from Newby Island compost facility, Milpitas, CA | place: USA:Newby Island compost facility... | reverse complement strand
CCTTGCGCACGATCGGGCGCTGGTTGATGCAGGTGCCCTGGTTGGAGCGCATGAACTTCTGCAGCTTGTATTTGACGATGTCGCCCTTGACTTCCTGGCCGTCCACCGTCTCGACGCGGCGCAGCCAGATTTCGTTGGCCGTGACGCGCTCAATGATGCCGTCATGCTTCGCGATGACGCAGACGCCGGAGTCTTTGGCGGCCTTGTGCTCCATGCCGGTGCCCACATACGGCGCTTCCGGCACAAGAAGCGGCACCGCCTGGCGCTGCATGTTCGATCCCATGAGCGCGCGGTTGGAGTCGTCGTTTTCCAGGAACGGGATCAGCGCCGTCGCCACCGAAACGACCTGTTTCGGGGAAACGTCGATGAAATCCACGCGGTTGCTGGGCATTTGCAGGATGTTGTCCGCCTGCTTGTTATAGCGCACAATGACCTTGTCTTCCGCGAAGGAACCGTCCGGGTTCAGCTTCACGTTGGCCTGCGCGATGATGTAGTTGTACTCCTCGTCCGCCGTCATATAGACGATTTCGTTGGTGACGCGGCCGGTCTCGGGGTCCACCTTGCGGTACGGCGCTTCGATAAAGCCGTATTCGTTGACGCGCGCATAAGTGGACAGGGAGTTGATCAGCCCGATGTTCGGGCCTTCCGGCGTCTCGATCGGGCACATCCGTCCGTAGTGGGACGGGTGCACGTCGCGGACTTCGAAGCCGGCGCGCTCCCGCGTCAGGCCGCCCGGACCCAGCGCGGACAGACGGCGCTTGTGCGTCAGTTCGGCCAGCGGGTTCGTCTGGTCCATGAACTGCGACAGCTGGGAAGAGCCAAAAAACTCCTTGATGGCCGCAATGACGGGCCGAATGTTGATCAGCGCCTGCGGCGTGATGGAATTCTGGTCCTGGATGCTCATCCGTTCGCGGACGACCCGCTCCATGCGGGAAAGGCCGATCCGGAACTGGTTCTGGAGCAGCTCGCCGACCGAGCGGAGGCGGCGGTTGCCCAGATGGTCGATGTCGTCGATCTGCCCGATGCCGTGCAGCAGGTTGATGAAATAGTTGATGGAGGCGATGATATCCGCCGGCGTAATGTGTTTGACCGACTTGTCGATGTTGCCGTTGGAGATGACTTTCACGACTTTGCCGTCCTGCGTCGGCGAAAAGACGTTAATCGTCTGCAGCGTGATTTCGTCCGATTCGAAAATGCCGCCGGTCACGCGATAGGTTTTGTAACCTGCGCCGCTTTCCAGCGCGGGCGTAATCTGGTCGAGCAGACGGCGGTCCACCAGTTGGCCGGCTTCCGCCAGGATTTCGCCCGTGGCCGGGTCGACCACCGGTTCGGCCAGGCGATGCTCGAACAGGCGATTTTTGATATGCAGCTTCTTGTTGATCTTGTACCGGCCGACGTTAGCCAGATCGTACCGCTTCGGATCGAAGAAGCGGGCGATCAGCAGATTGCGGGCATTTTCCAGGGTGGGCGGTTCGCCTGGGCGAAGACGCTCGTAGATTTCGATAAGCGCTTTTTCCGTCGAGTCGGTGTTGTCTTTCTCCAGCGTGTTGCGGATGTATTCGTCATCGCCGAGCAAATCCAGGATTTCGGCGTCGGTGCCGAAACCGAGGGCGCGCAAAAGCACCGTCACCGGGATTTTCCGCGTGCGGTCAATGCGCACGTAAATGATGTCCTTGGCGTCCGTCTCGAGCTCGAGCCAGGCGCCGCGGTTCGGAATCACCGTGGCGGTGTACGTTTTCTTCCCGTTTTTGTCCATTTTCGTGCTGTAATAGACACTCGGGGAGCGAACCAATTGGCTGACGATCACGCGTTCCGCACCGTTGATGATAAACGTGCCCGTTTCGGTCATGAGCGGGAAATCGCCCATGAACACTTCCTGTTCCTTCACTTCGCCGGTTTCTTTGTTAAGCAGACGTACTTTCACGCGCAGCGGTGCCGCATAGGTAACGTCCCGTTCCTTGGCTTCGTCGACGGAATATTTGGGCTCACCCAGACTGTAATCGATGAACTCGAGAACCAGGTTGCCCGTAAAATCCGTTATCGGCGAAATGTCCTGAAAGATCTCCCGGAGCCCTTCGTCCAGAAACTTCTGGTACGATTGTTGCTGGATCTCAATCAGGTTCGGAACTTCGAGCACCTCTTCGATGCGCGAATAGCTGCGCCTGGTGCGGCGGCCGTACTGAACAAGATGTCCTGCCAACTTATACCTCACCCCTTCAGTCTGCTTCAACACAAAAACAAAGAAAGCCCGTATGTACCGGCCGGCGGCACAATGGAACCCTTACCAGTCATTGGCCCAAAACAAGCCCCTTATACGTTGTTTCGGCAAAATCATTCCTGACGTAAGGTTCCGGGCTCTGCGAACGACTATGTTGTGATAGAGACAATATGCCCATTTTAATGCTGACATTTTTCAATGATACCATAGCTGGAAAGTCAAGTCAAACATTTTGCGAAGAAATTTTTCGTGCCCTGTACACCCGGTAGCCGCTTTGTTTGTCCGCTTCCTCCACGGCCCCGGCGCCGAACAGTCCCTCCAGCTTCTTGCGGGCGGACGGCGCGCCCTGTTGCTTGCGGATGACCACCCACAGCGAGCCGCCGGGTTTCAGGTGGCCGAAGGCTTCCTCAAATATGCCGTGCACCACCGCTTTCCCCGCGCGGATCGGCGGATTGGTCACGATGACGTCAAATTGCCGGCCGCGGACGGCCTCGAGCCTGTCGCTTTGCAGCACCGTGACGTTGCGGATGCCGTTTGCATCCGCATTGAGCCGCGCCAGTTCCAGCGCCCGTTCGTTGATGTCCGTCATGACAACATGACCTTCCCGGGCGAGCTTCGCCGCCACGAGACCGATGGGTCCGTATCCGCAGCCGACGTCCAGCACCTCGTCCCGCGGAGCCACTTCCATGCATTCGATGAGAAGCCGCGAGCCGAAATCGACGCCGCCCTTGGAAAACACCCCGGCATCCGTCACCAGCTTCAGGCGAAACCCCCGCAGCGTTGTCTCCAACGTCCGGCGGTCGCTGGCCGAAGATGGCTTGCCGGTGTAGTAGTGCTCGCTCAATCCCGCCTGCCTCCCGTCAGAGGTATCGGGTCTTTCACCCCGTGAACGTTCACCTTCGAATACCGTTTATCGGGTTAACGTTCATCCCGTTAAAAGTTTTTTGCCATTCCGCAATTGAATAAACCCCTTGAAGGAAACCTTCAAGGGGTCGGCAATGTTCCATTGCAAAACCGGGCCGATTACTTGAGCTCGACTTTGGCGCCGGCTTCTTCGAGCTTGGCTTTGATGGATTCGGCTTCTTCCTTGCTGACTTTTTCCTTGATCGGCTTCGGCGCGTTGTCCACCAGGTCCTTGGCTTCTTTCAGGCCGAGGCCCGTGATTTCGCGAACGGCCTTGATGACGTTGATCTTGGAAGCGCCGGCGTCCGCCAGGATGACGTCGAATTCGCTTTGCTCGGCAGCGCCGCCTTCCGCAGCGCCTGCGCCGCCTGCCACGACAGCCACCGGAGCGGCGGCCGTAACGCCGAACTCTTCTTCAATAGCCTTGACCAGTTCGTTCAGTTCCAGAACGGTCATGCCTTTAATGGCTTCAATGATTTGTTCCTTGGTCATTTCGGATAACCCTCCAATTTAAAATCGTCTTAAACTTAAATGGTTTAAAGAAATGTCCGCTTGGACGCTTCATATGTCAAAATGTCATGACGCCGCGGCGCGCTGCGCTTGCGCCTTGCGCGCCTTATGCGGTGGCTTCGTTCTTGTCGGCGACCGCCTTGACGGCCAGCGCGAAGTTGCGGATCGGCGCCTGCAGCACGCTGAGCAGCATGGACAGCAGGCCTTCGCGGGACGGCAGGTTGGCCAGCGCCTTGATTTGTTCCGGATCCACCACGCGGCCTTCCACCACGCCGCCTTTGATTTGCAGCGCTTCGTTGGCCTTGGCGAACTCGTGCAAAATCTTGGCCGGCGCCACCGCGTCCTTGCTGAAAGCAACGGCCGTCGGGCCGGTCAGAATAGCGTTCAGCTCACTCAGGTTCACGCTTTCCGCCGCGCGCCGCACGAGGGAGTTTTTCAGCACTTGGAACTCCACTTCCGCTTCGCGCAGCTTCTTGCGGAGTTCGGTCATTTGCGCCACGTTCAGGCCGCGGTAGTCGGCGATCACCGTCGTTGCGCTTTCCTTCAGCTTGGCCGCAATTTCCTCAGCCGCCTTCTGCTTCTCGGCGATAATTTTCGGATTTGCCATGGGATACACCTCCTGGTCCTTGGATCACCGTATCCGGCTTCCTTCGCCGCGAGGACCATGAAAAATGCCCCCGCAGACGCGAGGGCATGACAACATCAAGCCCGGAAAAAGCCGGCGCCGTGCGCCGCCAAGCGGCGAAGCTGCGCTGCTTTTTCCGTGCGGTTGTATTCACACGCCTCGGTAGGAAATTAAGCTGTGCGCCCCGGCCTGGCGAAGCCATCCGGCTTTCCGGCCGCCCGCGCGCAGCACCTACGGTCTACGGTCGTTTTGTTCGATATTCGGTTGCACATGGCCTTGCCATCATAACATTCGCTGTGCCGCGCTGTCAATCGCGGGATCAGCGCAATGCGACCGCGTCGATGCGGATGCCCGGGCCCATCGTCGAGGAGATGGAGATGTTTTTCAGATAGACCCCTTTGGCTGCCGCCGGTTTTGCGCGGATGATGGCATCCATCAAGGCTTTGAAGTTTTCATAAAGCTTCTCGGCGTCGAACGACACCTTGCCGATCGGCGCGTGGATTTGTCCGGCTTTGTCCAGGCGGTATTCGATTTTACCGGCTTTGATCTCCTGGACCGCTTTGGCCACGTCCATCGTGACCGTGCCGGCTTTCGGGTTCGGCATGAGGCCTTTGCCGCCGAGGATGCGGCCCAGTTTGCCGACCTCACCCATCATGTCCGGCGTCGCCACGCAAACGTCAAACTCCAGCCAGCCTTGCTGGATCTTGGCGATGAGGTCCTGATCGCCGACGTAATCGGCGCCGGCCGCTTCGGCTTCCTTCGCCTTTTCGCCTTTGGCGAACACCAGGACGCGCTTCGTTTTGCCCGTGCCGTGGGGCAGGACAACAACGCCGCGCACGTTTTGGTCCTGTTTTCTCGGGTCCACGCCAAGGCGGACCGCCACTTCTACAGTTTCATCAAACTTCGCCGGAGCCGCTTTTTTCACAAGCTCGATCGCTTCCATCGGCTGATAGGCCTTTTCCTTGTCGATCAGCTTGGCGGCTTCGGCGTATTTTTTGCCGCGTTTGGCCAACTTGTTCTCCTCCTCATGTTGTGGTGTTAGCGGTGCAAAGCCGCGTCCCCGCACCCGGGGAGCCCGCGGGCTTTTCCTCCCACTGGCGCGCTCTGCGCAAGGCTTTAAGCCTTGCACGGACGCGCATTCACGGATCGCGCCTTCAGTCGACGATCGTGACGCCCATGCTGCGGGCGGTGCCTTCAATCATGCGCATCGCCGCTTCAAGGGATGCCGCATTGAGGTCCGGCATCTTTTGCTGGGCGATTTCGCGCACTTTGTCCCGCGTGACGGTGGCAACCTTCTTCTTGTTCGGTTCGCCGGAGCCCTTTTCGATACCGGCTGCGACGCGCAGCAAAACGGCGGCGGGCGGCGTTTTCGTTTCGAACGTGAAGGAACGGTCTTCATACACATAAATGACGACCGGGATCACCAGGCCGTTTTGATCTGCAGTGCGGGCGTTAAACTCCTTGCAGAATTGCATGATATTCACGCCTGCCTGACCGAGGGCCGGACCGATAGGCGGCGCCGGGTTGGCTTTGCCTGCAGGGACCTGGAGTTTGACCACCTTGATCACTTTGCTTGCCATGTCGAACACCTCCTTGCCCCAAGATGCGGTTAGAGCGGAAAGCGTCAAGCTTCCTCCCGCGCGGAAACACTATATTTTCTCCACTTGAGTGAAATCCAACTCAACTGGTGTTTCCCTGCCAAACATGTTGACGTGCACTTTCAGCTTCATTTTGTCAGGCATGATCTCCTCCACGGTGCCGACAAAATTGGCGAAAGGCCCGACTTTGACGCGGACGTTCTCTTTCAGCTCGAAATCGATGACCGGCTTCGGCTCTTCCAGGCCCATCTGCCGCAGAATCTGCTCCACCTCTTCCGGCATGAGCGGCGTCGGCTTCGATCCGGAGCCCGAAGCCCCGACGAAGCCGGTGACCCCCGGCGTATTGCGGACCACATACCAGGAATCGTCAGTCTGGATCATTTCCACGAGCACGTAACCGGGATAAACCTTGCGCATCACCGACTTTTTCTTGCCGTCCTTGGTGACGATCTCTTCTTCCATCGGAACGAGCACACGAAAAATTTTGTCCTGCATGCCCATCGATTCCACGCGCTTCTCCAGGTTGGCTTTCACCTTGTTTTCATACCCGGAGTACGTGTGGACGACGTACCATCTTTTTTCCATGGAGTTTTTATCCACGGGAAACGCCCCTTTGGTCCTCTCGTTAGATCACGAGATTGACGAGTTGGGAAATGCCGATATCCAGCACCCAGAAATAGATCGTAATCAGCACCACCGTGACAATGACGATGATCGTGTAGCTGACCAGCTCTTTCCGGTTAGGCCAACGGACTTTTTTCAGCTCGTTCCAACTGTCGCCAAGAAACGAAAAAAAGGACCCGAAACTTTGCTTCATTTTGGCCAGGAAAGACACGTCCATACCTCCCAGGACTTATCGCGTCTCGCGGTGAAGCGTGTGCTCGTTGCAGTGCTTGCAGTATTTTCTGAGCTCCATGCGATCGGAGTGAGTCCGCTTGTTTTTCGTCGTCGTATAGTTCCGCTGCTTGCAGTTGGTGCAAGCCAGGGTGATGAAGACCCGCATCCTTTCCACCTCCCGAGACCATGACTCATGAAAAGAATCGAACCGGCGGCGGATGTCGCTGTCGGATCGGATAAGCCGGATGCGTGCGCGGTTGTTTGCGCGGCCGTACTGCCGGATCCGGAGCGCTGGGCCAGGCGCGCTATTGCAACGACACCTGGTGTTTCGCCGATATTGATGGGCCTGCGCATAACTCGCCACCTTAAAGGTTACTAAGATAATTTATCACAGGCCCATAAGCGTGTCAATGAAAAGCGTCGAGAGATAGGGATCGCCGGGTCCTCGTCACCATCATTGTTGCCAGTTTTTCGGGGAAAATATCACCGCAAGCTTCGCGGGGGCGTGCGTGTGCAGGCATCAAAGGGCGGGCTTGCGGGCTCAAGGGCCGGTTTGCGGGCTAATCCTCAAAGGTTCACGAGACCGGCTCACGGGCTGGGGCTTGCGGATTTACACAACTCACTTGATCCCCATAGGCTCACGAAGGGCTGGCTGGCAGATTGGGCCTCATGGGCTCATGCGGCTGACTCGCGGGCTAATCCTCAAAGGTTCACGAGACCGGCTCACGGACTGGGGCTTGCGGATTTACACAACTCACTTGATCCCCATAGGCTCACGAAGGGCTGGCTGGCAGATTGGGCCTCATGGGCTCATGCGGCTGACTCGCGGGCTAATCCTCAAAGGTTCACGAGACCGGCTCACGGACTGGGGCTTGCGAATTCACACAGCTAACTTGGTTCTCACAGTCTCACGAAGGGCTGACTGGTGGGTTGAACCCCCCGGGTTCACGCGGTTGACTCTCAGGCTGGGCTCAGCCCCGGTCCGGTGCTGCTTGACTTCACCCGCCCTGCGGCAAAACGCACGCCGCTCCCAGAGTCTTAACTTGCCAGATCATCTTTCTGCAGTCGCCCATGCGCTGAATGTAGCGCAAAAATGCCTTACATTTGCACGTTTCCACGAAAATCGGCTCCATATAGTGCAAAATTGCCTTACATTTGGACGCTTCCGCGAAAATCGGCTCCACGTAGGGCAAAATTGCTTTATATTTGGGTGATGCCGCAAAAATCGGCCTATTGGAATACAAAAATGCATTACGTTGGTGGAACCCGTACGAAAAAAAATGGCGCCTTAGCCATATTTTCCATCACGGCTTTGGAGAAAAATCCATGGGCTGCTATTGAAGTGGATTGCCATGCAGGCAAAACCCGCCCGGTGTTGGCATGGTGAAGGCACGGTCGATCGTCAGCCTGCGCGGCACTCCTAATGTTTTCTGAGACATTTTACCTCGCTCGAACCGTCCGCAAACAACGGACGCCAAGTTCTGCCGTTTCGGCAAATCCCACAAGGCGGTCTCTCCGTCTTGCTCCGTCTTCACAGCACCCGCAAACATCCCACAAGGCGGCCCCGCCGTCTTGCTCCGTCTTCACAGCACCTACAAACATCTCACAAGGCGGTCTCTCCGTCTTGTTCCGTCCTCTCAGCCCCTGCAAACATCCCACAAGGCGGCCCCGCCGCCGTGCCGTATGGTTTCCGCAAAAAATGAAAAAGCAGCCTGATGGCTGCTTCGCTGCATGGGATTATGGCAGGTTCATGCGCACGGTCGGGAAACGTAAGCCGAGCATGGATAATGCTGTCCGCATGATTGGCCGATTCGTGGAAACTTCTCACCTGGCCGCAGCTATGGACCGCAGCTTCGGTTCCATTGCCAGTCAGCTCACCAGGTTGCGCACTTCGAGATATTTCTCCAGTTTGCGCTTCACCCGCTGCAGGGCGTTGTCAATGGACTTCACGTGGCGGTCCAGATCGACCGCAATCTCCTGATAGGAGCGGCCGTCCAGATACAGCATCAGCACTTTGCGCTCGAGATCGCTCAAGATCTCGGTCATCTTGTCTTCCAAGCCGGAAAATTCTTCCTGATTGATGATCATTTCCTCCGGGTCGCAGACGCGCGAGCCGCAGATGACATCGAGGAGCGTTCGGTCCGAATCCTCATCATAGATCGGCTTGTCCAGGGATACGTAGGAGTTGAGCGGAATATGCTTCTGGCGAGTGGCCGTCTTGATCGCGGTGATGATCTGCCGGGTGATGCAAAGTTCGGCGAATGCTTTGAACGAAGCCAGCTTGTCTCCTTTGAAATCCCGTATCGACTTGTAGAGGCCAATCATGCCTTCCTGCACGATATCTTCCCGCTCCGCGCCGATCAGGAAATAGGAACGGGCCTTCGCCCTTACAAAATTGCGGTATTTGTTGATTAAATATTCCAGTGCTTCGTCATCGCCCGAACGGACCGATTCCACGATATCCTCGTCACTCTTGAAGTCATATTCGCGCATGACCGGCTTCTCCAAGTCGACGCTCACGTGATCATCCCTCCGGCTTGCATATCCTGCTGGTAATTCTGCTGGAAAAGCTATGTATACCAAACTAATACCAATCATACTTGATAGACACGGGATGCGTCAATCAATTTAACCGCATAACGGCGCGTTTCGGTGGTAATTTTGCCATCTATCACCAGAACAATTTTGCAACAGAAGAAAAAATTGTGAAAATTCTCAAAATAAAAGCGGTGCTTAGAGACGTTTGCTGAAACATTGGCCGTCCGGCCGGCGCAAACGTCTCTCGCAAATTCCGTTTTAAATCCTATTACTAAAAAACCATTTTGCGCAAAAAAAGTTGCAAAGTCGCCCGCCTTCGCACAACCATCGCGTCCGCCGCAAATCTTGCCGCAGGCAGCGCGCGAAGCGTTCTCTTTCGCCATCATTCGCAACCGTCCGCGCCATCGTCCGCGCCGTTTTCGCTGATCCCGCGGCGCCATCTTTCCAGCCGGATGCGCACGTCGCCGCTCAGCGCCCCGCCCAGCGGGTTGCGCTTGACGGTGGTTTCCGCGCGGATCGCCTCGGCGATCTCCCGCCGGCTGTGCTCCACCTCCGCCTTGAGTTCCCGCGCCGACAGGCGCAACGCGCCCCGGCCAAAGGTCACGTGCTGCTCCACCGAATCCGAAGTGGCGACGTAGAGATTGCGGCGGACGGATGCCCATTCGCCAACCAGCCGCTCGATGCACTCGTCCGCCGTCTCCCGTTCCCGCGTAAACACCACATGGATCTTTCCTTGCCGATACGATGCGCCAAGTCCGGGCACCCTGAACGCGTCAAAAACGACAATCACGGTCCAGCCGGAATAGCTCTGAAAAGCCGAAAGCATATCGAGCAGCGCATCGCGCGCGTCTTCCATGCTCTCCTGCTTCAGCGCCGCCAGTTCCGGCCATGCGCCGATCATATTGTAGCCGTCCACGAACAGGACGTCTTCACGCTTCCGCATGGCCATCCCCGCCGGCGGCCCCGCCGCCGGCTCCGCGGCGCTGCCTGACCGCCTCGTACAAGATCACGCCGGCAGCCACCGAAGCGTTCAGGGAGTTGATGCGGCCAAACATCGGCAGCGAGATCAGAAAATCGCAGCTTTCGCGGACGATGCGGGACAGGCCGCGCCCTTCATTGCCAATAACGATGGCCAGCGGACCTTTGAGATTGGCGCTGTACACGCTGGTTTCCGCGTCTCCCGCCGCGCCGGCCACCCAAATGCCCGCCTCTTTCAGCTTTTCGATGGTTTGCGCCAGGTTGGCCACCCTGGCCACCGGGACATATTCCACCGCGCCCGCCGACGCTTTGGCGACGGCCGGCGTCAGGCCGGCGCTGCGGCGCTTCGGCACGATGACGCCGTGGGCGCCGGTACATTCGGCGGTCCTGAGCACGGAACCCAGATTGTGCGGATCTTCCACCTCATCCAGGAGCACAAGCAGCGGGTCTTCGCCCCGCTCGGCCGCCCGGTCCAGCAGATCTTCCACGCTGGCATAGGCCATGGCCGCCGCCTGTGCCACAATGCCCTGGTGCGCGGCGCCCGGCACCATCTGGTCCAGCTTGCGCCTGTCCGTGGTCTGCACCACGACGCCCCGCGCCCTGGCTTCTTCCAGGATGGACGCCACCGCGCCGCGCCGGACATGGTCGGCGATCCAGATCTTGTTCAGCGGCCGCCCCGCCCGAAGCGCCTCCAGCACCGGATGCTTGCCCGCAATAAACTCTCCCTCATCCTGCAGCGCTTCCCCGGAACCCGGCGGAGCTTGATCCCGTTTACGCTTTTCGCTCATGACCGACTCCCTTCCGTTCCTTGCGGCTCAAAAGCCATGGCGATGAGTTCCTCCAGCCGCTGGCGCTCGCCTTTGTAAAACAAATAGCCGACCAGGCATTCCAAAGCGGTGGCCTGCCGGTAATCGGCGGGTTCCGCATTGCGCGGCGGCTGGGATTTGGTGTTTCTGCCGCGTCTGACAATCTCCGCTTCCCGCTCGGTCAAAAGCGGCATCCAGCGCCGCAGCAGGCTGGCCTGGGCGGCTGCGGACACATAGCGGGTGGCCGCGCGATGCAGTTCATGGGGCCGGCGCGCGATGCCGGCCACAAGATGCTGCCGCACGTACACTTCAAACACCGCATCCCCTATGTACGCCAGCACCACCGGGGGCAGCTGATCGGGAGGAAGGCCGCGGGGCAGCTCCGGCGCGATGACCGCAGCGGCCTCCGGCGCAAAGGCTCCCGCCGTTTCATCCGCATGTCCCGCGTCGCTCATTTGCGCTTCCACCGTACCCCCTGCGGCGTGTCTTCCAATATGATTCCCCGCTGGGCGAGCAGATTCCGGATTTCGTCCGCCCGGGCAAAATTGCGCTCCCGCCGTGCGGCGGCCCGTTCCGCGATAAGAGCCTCGATCTCTTCATCCAAAAGCTCCGCTCCCGCCTCCGGCGGCAGAAGCCCGAGCACGCCGTCCATTACTGCCATTTGGTCCAAAAACGCCTGAAGCACCTGCGGGTGCGCCACCGGGCGCTGCAAATACGCGTTGGCTTCCGACACGGTCATGAACCAGACCGTAATCGCGTCCGGCGTGCCGAAATCATCGTCCATGTGCGCCTCAAACGCTTTTTTCAGCTCATCCAGCCGGCTCAGCACCGCCTTGTCTTCATCGGACAGCGTCACCGGCAGGTCCGTCTGCACCGCGCTCAGGCGGTGCTTCAGGTTATCGCGGCAGTTGGCCAGGCGCTGCACGCTGTTTTCGGCCTGGCGCAGCGTTTCCTCCGTGAAGTTCAGCGGGCTGCGGTAATGGGCGTTCAGCATGAGATAGCGAACCGCCTGGGGATTGGTGCGCTTGAGAATCTCCTTGACCGTGATCACATTGCCAAGGGATTTGGACATTTTCTCATTGTTCATGTTGACGAAGCCGTTATGCATCCAGTACCGCGCAAAGGTCTGGCCCGTCAGCGATTCGGACTGGGCGATTTCGCATTCGTGATGCGGAAACTGCAGGTCCTGGCCGCCGCCGTGGATGTCCAGCGTCCTGCCGCCATAGCGCAGCGCCATGACCGAACATTCGATATGCCAGCCGGGCCGTCCTTCCCCCCATGGGCTCGGCCATTTGATTTCCCCCGGCTTGGCCGCTTTCCAGAGCACGAAGTCCTGCGGATTCTCTTTGCGCTGGTCCACTTCGACCCGGATGCCGTATTGCAGCTCATCCAGGTTTTTGTGGGACAGCTTGCCGTACTCCGGGAAAAGATGCGTGCGGAAAAACACGTCGCCGCCGCTCTCATAGGCATAGCCTTTCCTGACGAGCTCTTCTATGAACGCGATAATTTCAGGCAACGTCTCCGTCACGCGGGGCGTGTGGGTCGGCGGCTTGACGCCGAGGGCTTCACGGTCTTCGATGTAGGCGGCGATAAACTTTTCGGCCACTTCCGGCACCGTGATGCCCATTTGTTCGGCCTTGCGGATGATTTTGTCGTCCACGTCGGTGAAATTGACGATAAAGTTCACTTCATACCCTTTGTACTCCAGATACCGGCGAACGACATCGAAAAAAATCATCGGCCGCGCATTGCCGATATGAATGTAATCATATACGGTCGGGCCGCAAACGTACATGTTCACCTTGCCCGGCGTAAGCGGCACAAACTCCTCCACCTGCCGGGACATGCTGTTGTATATGCGAAGCGTCACAGACACCTGCTCCTTTGACTCGTCCTTAACTTCTTTATTCATAGGTGGAAGCGCCCACCGGAGAGGGCGATTCCTTCTTTTTCGCCAGTTCCGCCTTCAGCTTCTCGATTTCAGCCTTCAGGCTGTCGATTTCCTGCTGCATTTCGCGGAACGTGTCCACGATCGGGTCAGGCAGATTGGTATGGTCGAGGCGGTCGCGAACCCGCTGGCCGTCCCGCTTGACGACCCTGCCCGGAATGCCGACCACCGTGCTGTTGGGCGGAACTTCCCGCAGCACCACCGAATTGGCGCCGATGTTTGAATTGTCGCCCACCGTAAAGGAACCGAGCACCTTGGCCCCCGAAGCGATGACGACGCGGTTGCCGATGGTCGGGTGCCGCTTGCCTTTTTCCTTTCCGGTGCCGCCCAGCGTTACGCCCTGGTAAATGACCACCTCATCGCCGATCTCGCAGGTTTCCCCGATGACGACGCCCATGCCGTGGTCAATAAAAAGCTTCCGGCCGATCTTGGCTCCCGGATGGATCTCGATGCCCGTGAAAAAGCGGCTGATCTGCGAAATGATGCGGGCCACGGTAAACATGCGGCGCTTGTAGAACCAGTGGGCGATGCGATGCGCCCAAATGGCGTGCAGCCCGGAGTAGGTCAGCACGACCTCAAAACGGCTTCTGGCCGCCGGGTCGTTCTCCATGACCGCGTCAATGTCTTCTTTAAGCGTGCTCCAGAACCCCATGACGATACGCCTTCTTTCTCATGATTTGCATCAAGACCCCTTTCCCTGGTTGCGAAACGGCGCGGGCGGGACGCCTGGCGGCTTTCGCCCGCAAGCCGCAGCCTCAGCCGCGGCAAGAAGCGCAAAAAGCCCTGCAGCATAACGCTGCAGGGACGCATGATTCATACGCGGTTCCACCCTGCTTGAGCTTTGCGCCCCGCTTTGATGCAAGCATGCGCAAAACTCCCCTCGGGGGCCGATAACGGGGCCATCCGGCACCGCCTGGCGGTTCCGGCGCAGGCGCAATCCGGACCGATCGGCGGCGCGGCTCCCAGGTGCACTTCCATTCGCCGGGCATGAGGCGGCTTGCAGCCGATGGCCGCCCTCTCTGGACATCCGCAGACGAATGTACTCTCCTGTTCCTTGCCGTTCGCTTCAAACCGTGATTTTTATCCTTGCGGATCAAGATTACACATAAGTATAGCCAAAAGCGCCGAACGTGACAAGGGACAGCCCGAAGGCCGCTTGTCGACCCGCCGCAAGCGGCATGTCGGACTGCCAGCCCGTCCCACGGCCACCCGGCGCATCCTGTCAGGCCGCTCCGATGCGAAACGGCCAAAGCTTCCGGCATGCCGGCACTTCCCGCTTGCCGGAGCATCGCCCTAAGGGACCCGTGTCCAAGCTCATCACGCCAGGTTTTTCAGCGCATCCGCCAGGCGATCCAGCACCCGCTCCCGGCCGAGCAGCCAGATCACCGCGTTCAGATCCGGCCCGTGCATCTGCCCGGTCAGCGCAACCCGGATCGGCATGAACAGCCCTTTGCCCTTCGCGCCCGTTTCCGCCTGCACGGCCTTGATCGCGGCCTGGATGTTTTCCTTCGTAAACGACGCCTCATCCAGCGCCTCGGCCTTCGCGCGGAAAGCGGCGAGCACTTTCGGGACCGCCTCTTCCTGAAGCACCGCGCGGGTTTCGTCGTTTTCCATCTCCACGGTCTCGCGAAAGAACATCTCGGTCAAAGGCACGATGTCGGCGGCGCAGTTCATTTTTTCCTGATGGAGCTTAACGAGCTCAAAAACCCACGCCCGCCGCTTCTCCTCCAGTTCGCCGGGCAGCCGGCCCGCCGCCTGAAGATGCGGGATGCACAGTTCCGTGATGCGTTCCGGATCGGCGTTTTTGAAATAATGGTTGTTCATCCAGGCCAGCTTCTGGCGGTCGAAAATGGAGCCGGACTTGTTTACGCGATCAAACGAAAACTGCGCGATCAGCTCTTCCTTCGTGAAAATTTCCTCTTCCGACGCCGGCGACCAGCCAAGGAGCGCCAGGAAGTTCAGAATCGCCTCCGGCAAATAACCGAGATCCCGGTACTGGGAGATAAACTGCAGGATGGATTCGTCCCGCTTGGACAGCTTTTTGCCTTCTTCATTCAGAATCAGGTTGAAATGGGCAAACTGCGGCACTTCCCAGCCGAAAGCGCGGTAGATCAGAATTTGCCTTGGCGTGTTGGAAATGTGCTCCTCGCCGCGCGTCACATGGGAGATGCGCATCAGATGATCGTCGATGACCACGGCCAGGTTGTAGGTCGGCATGCCGTTGGCTTTTACGATGACAAAATCATTGCCGTCCGATTCGAACGAGATCGGCCCCCGCACCAGGTCGTCCCACTCCAGCTTCTCGCCTTCCGGCACGCGCAGGCGGATCGTGGGCTTGCGGCCCTCCGCCTCGAAGGCGGCGCGCTGCTCGGGCGTCAAATGGCGGCAGCGGCCGGAGTATTTGGGCGTCAGGCCCTGGGCTTTTTGCGCTTCCCGCTCCTTTTCCAGCTCTTCCTCCGTGCAGTAGCAATAATAAGCCTTGTCCTCATCGAGCAGTCGCCGGATATGCTCGCGATAGATGTCCATGCGCTCGGTGCAACGGTAAGGGCCGTAGGGACCGCCCACGTCCTCTCCTTCGTCCCACTCGATGCCAAGCCATTTGAGCCCGCTGTAAAATTCCTCGGCGGCCCCTTCCACGTTGCGTTCCAGGTCCGTGTCCTCAATCCGCAAAATAAATTTGCCGCCGTGCTTGCGGGCGTACAAATAGGTAAACAGCGCCGTCCGGGCCCCGCCGATGTGCAGATGCCCCGTCGGGCTGGGCGCGTAGCGCAAACGGATTTCGGAAGTCATTTCGGAGATTCCCCCTGCATATCTCGAATTAAATGGTATTTATACCATACACCCCTCAAGCCCGGCCGTCGCTTTTGCTCAAGTGCCAAAGTGCACTCGAAAAGGGACAGATAAAGCCGTTCCGGTTGACTCAAGTGCTAAAGCGCACTTGATTTCGCCCTTTTGGGGTGAAAGATCAAGTTTTCGGCGGGATGAGGTGCACTTGGGCACCCGAGCCATCAAAAATCGCGGAAATCGCCAAAATGAAGTGCATTTTAGCACCCGGGAAGGGCCCTAGCCCTTGTCCGATTTTACGGCGTTTCCTTTACCAGCAGCACGACCGCCTGGGCGGCAATGCCCTCGCCGCGGCCGGCAAAGCCTAGCCGCTCGGTCGTCGTGGCCTTGATGTTGACCTGGCCCTCCTCAGCTTCCAGCACGCCGGCGACGTTGCGCACCATCTGCGGGATGTGCGGCGCCATTTTGGGCGCCTGGGCGATGATCGTCGCGTCCACGTTGCCGAGCCGATAGCCCCGCTCTTTCGCCAGCTTCCACACGCGGGCCAGCAGCTTCATGCTGTCGGCATCCTTGTATGCCGGGTCCGTATCCGGAAAATGCTTGCCGATGTCGCCGAGAGCCAGCGCGCCCAGCACGGCATCGCTGATGGCGTGCAGCAGCACGTCGGCGTCGGAATGGCCAAGCAGCCCTTTCTCAAATGGTATCGTGACACCGCCGATGATACAAGGCCGTCCTTCAACCAGCCGGTGAACGTCAAACCCCTGGCCGATCCGCATCCGGCATCCCCCCTCTCCTTCGTATAAAAAGCTCCGCCACGAGCAAATCCTCAGGCGTCGTGATTTTCAAGTTGGTGTCGTGCCCCGGCACGCAGGCCACCTTCTTGCCCAGCAGCTCCAGCAGCATGGCGTCATCCGTCACCTGCGCCCCTTCCTGGCGGGCGGCCAGATGCGCCTCCAAAAGCTCCAGCCGCCGGAACGCCTGCGGCGTCTGCACGGCGACCAGCCGGGAACGTTCCGGCGTCGACACGACCATGCCGTTTTCCGTCACCTTGACGGTATCCTTGACGGGCACCGCCGGCACTGCAGCCCCGTGCTCTTCCGCCGCGCGCGCGCAAGCAACGATCAACTCCGGCGTGATGAGGGGACGCGCGGCATCATGCACGAGCACGCCTTCGGTTTCGAGCGCCGTCAGGCCCGCCAGCACGCTGTCCTGCCGCTCGGCTCCCCCCGGCACCACTTTCCGCACCTTCGCAAAACCGTGCGCGCGGACCAGCGCTTCCGCCTTGCCGATCTCATTTTCCGCCGCGGCAATGACGACCGTCTCCACAACCGCGCACCGTTCGAACGCCTCCAGCGTCCAGGCCAGCATCGGCCTTCCGGCCAGCGGCAAAAACACCTTGTTTTCGCCCGCGTTCATCCGGCTGCCGCGTCCGGCGGCCACGATCACGGCTCCCCATCTCATGACCGGCATTTCCCCTTTAAATCCTGAACATGCGCAAAAAAGCGGGATCGCACGCGCGCATCCCGCCCGTATTTTTTAATCATACCGCTTTAGAGCGCTTTTTCCAATAGTTTCGGCTTGGCGAAAATCATCCGTCCCGCGGATGTCTGCAGAACGCTCGTGACCAGCACTTCCATCGTGGAGCCGATGAAATCCCGGCCGCCTTCCACGACGATCATCGTGCCGTCATCCAGATACGCGACGCCCTGGCCATGCTCCTTGCCGTCCTTGATCACCTGGACGACGATTTCTTCCCCGGGCAGCACCACCGGTTTGACGGCGTTGGCCAGGTCGTTGATGTTCAGCACCGATACGCCTTGCAGCTCGCACACCTTGTTCAGGTTGAAATCGTTGGTGACCACCTTGCCGCGCATCGCCTTGGCCAGCTTGACCAGCTTGCCGTCCACTTCACCGCCGTCTTCCGACTTATCCTCGTAGATCATCACCTTGACGTCCAGCTCTTTCTGGATTTTGTTGAGGATATCCAGCCCCCGCCGGCCCCGGTTGCGCTTCAGGAGGTCGGACGAGTCCGCAATATGCTGCAGTTCCTCCAGCACAAATTCGGGTATGACCAAAGTCCCCTCAATGAATCCCGTTTTGCAAATGTCCGCGATGCGTCCGTCGATGATGACGCTGGTGTCCAGGATTTTGTACTGTTCGTCGCGCGGCCGCTCTTCGGAGTCCGTCTCGCCGGCAGCGCGTTTCCGGAGCCATTCGGCGATCTCCTCCCGTTTCCGGACGGCGATGCTCATGCCCGCATAGGCGAGCACGACGGCCAAAATGGCGGCCAGCGCCGTGCCGATTCGGGGGATGCCGGAGACAAACGGATAAAGCATCAGCGAAAAAGCAAAACCCGCGGCAAGCCCGGTCAGCCCCGGCAGCAAATCGCGCGCCGGAACGCTGGCGGCCCGCTCGATGCCGGCTTCCAGCGCCCGCGCCAGCGGTTTGGAAAAAACGGTGGCAGCCACCAGCCCCGCCGCCGCACCTGCCAGGGCGCCATACGGGATACCCGGCGCGACGGCCGTCTGCATGCCGGCGGACGAAAACATCGACCCCGCCCCCACGGCCAGATTCCAGCGCGCCAGTTCCTGCCCGGCCAAAGCCCCGAGCAAAAGGCCGGCCGCCTGAATGATTCTTTTCACCATCATGCCTTCCACACTCCCTTGCCTGTTTCGGCTTCCAATTGTTCCTAGCACTAGTATGGTCCAATTGAGTATGGAATAATCTGCATTTATTTCCGATGAAAAGAATCTTGTTCGTTTCGCGAACTTCTTTGAAATGGCGGCATGGTTGCTTTATAATAGTGCCATAGCCAAAATTAGTCATTTGAGGTGGACCCGGATGAGCACACCTACGCTGCCGGAATTTCAGGAGCAGGTATCGGAATTGCTGCTGCGGCACAGGAGCTTGCTCGACGTTCTCACGAAGCTCAGCCAGGCCAGCGCGTCCGTGAACCGGTCAGTCGCCAAGGCGATCACCGAATGCGGGTGCATTTCATTGTCCGCCCACAAACAGGGTTTTCCCGCGGATCTGTCGCTGGATCAGGCGCTTCGCCAGGCGCAGTCCCATTTGAGCGGCAAACTGTGCGAACACTGCCGGGACATGGTGATCAGCGAGCTCGGCAAAAATCTGTTTTACATGTCCGCCCTCGGCAACTTGCTTGAGATCCGGCTGGATGAAGTGTTGGCGAAAGAATCGAGAAAGTGCTCTACCCTGGGCGTTTTCAATCTGACGTAAAGTTAGCTGCCGGTTTGCAAACGAAAAAAAGCACCAATGCCCTCCGCACATGGGGCATTCGGTGCTGTTTTTTTGATCCGAAATCTTGACGCCGAAATCATCTCTCATTTGGACCAGCGTCTTTTGCGCTAACGGAACCCGATGACCGAATGGGGGCGATTTTTGCGTTCTTGGCGCTTTTTGCGGAACCGGATGACCTTATCTGTGACAATCATGCCTAAAATCAGGTTGCTTTTCACCAATAAGGTCTTCTCGTTCCCTAAAGTCATCAAAAACAGCCCGTTTTCAGCCGTTAAGGTCTTTTAGTTCCCTTAGGCTGCGCCAACCGCCGGAGCGAATGTTCACGCCCCGTGCTCGCGGTGATGGTGCTGGCTCCGATCCTGGCTTTTTTTGTGCCGCCGTTTCCTCAGCAAACCCTCAACGTTTTTTTTTAGTCCCCAAATCGCGTATACCAAAAGCAGCGCCAAGATGACCTTCGGGATCGCCTCCCGGAAGAAAAACGCCGTCACCGCCGCGCAAGCCGCCACCAGCGGAATGGCCCAGGCCGCCGCTTTCGGCAAACCGAGCTTCTTGAAATTGGGATATTTGATGTTGCTGACCATCAGAAGCGACAGCAAAAGCGAGCTGAAAAGAAGCAGGCCGACATGCAGCTCATCGCGAAACAGCGCCAAAGTCGCCAGCACGCCGCCCGCAGCCGGAATCGGCAGGCCGACAAAATAGCCGGGCACGCCCGATTGCACATTGAACCGGGCCAGCCGGAGCGCGCCGCAGATCGGGAAAATGGCGGTGGCGATCCAGGCCAGGGCGGGCGGCGTCACTTCCATGTAGGCCGCCTGATACATAATAAAAGCAGGGGCTACCCCGAAGGAAATCACGTCGGAGAGCGAATCGAGCTCCTTGCCGAATTCGGTGGCGGCGTTCAGGGCGCGGGCCACCCTGCCGTCCAGGCCGTCCAGCAGCATGGCCACGATGACCAGCATAGCCGCGCTGCCGATTTCCCCGTGGAACGTGAAAATGATGCTGATGATGCCGAGAACCAGGTTGCCGATCGTAAACATGCTGGGAATCGACTTCGCAAGCACGCCGCTCACCTCGCCTTTTTGATTTTCGATGCTATTAACGAAAATCCCCCAAACGACATTTTCGAAAAAAATCAACCCTCATTGTATCTTTCGCTAAATCTGTCTGTCAATAAACACTTGCTCCTGAATCCGCTTGAGCCCCTCCATGATGGCTCTCGCCCGCACTTCGCCGATCCCGTCCACCTCATCCAGTTCCTCGATGGAGGCGTTTACGATGTGAGGCAGCGAGCCGAAGCGCTCCACCAGATTCTGGATGATGACGGACGGCAGCCGCGGAATTTTGCTGAGCAGCCTGTAGCCGCGCGGGTGCAGCCCTTCCTCCGCCACGGTGCTGAGGGACGGATAGCCGAGCAGCCGGATCAGATGGGCGCTGTCCATCAGCTCTTCGGACGACAGCCGGCCGAAGGCCTGGAAAATTTCCCGCACTTTCTCCTCGCTGGCGTCCTTGGCGTAATCCTTGATCAGCAGGATCGTTTCCTGGTCCGCCGAGCCGATCAGCTCTTCCATCTGCATGCGGATCAGCCGGCCTTCATTGCCCAGCTCCAGCACATAGCGGTTGATCTCGTTCTTGATGCGGAGCACCATTTCCGCCCTTTGCAGCACATAGGCCACTTCGTGCATCGTCACCATTTCTTCGAATTCGAGGGCGGACAGATTGGTCAGCGCCTGGGTGAACACCGCGCGGTAGCGTTCCAGCGTCTGGATCGCCTGGTTGGCTTTCGTCAGGATGACGCCCATTTCTTTAAGCGTATATCGCAAATTGCCCTGATACAAGGTGATCACATTGCGGCGCTGGGAAATGGATACGACCAGCTTGCCCGTCTGCTTGGCGACCCGCTCCGCCGTCCGGTGCCGGATGCCGGTCTCCGAGGATATGATGGACGGATCGGGATTGAGCTGGGCGTTGGCGTACAAAATGCGCTTCATGTCCTCGCTGAGGATGATGGCCCCGTCCATTTTCGCCAGCTCGTACAGATTGCTGGGGCTGTATTCGCAGTCGATGGAAAAGCCGCCGTCCACCAGCGCCATCACTTCGGGAGAGGCGCCGACGACGATCAGCGCGCCCGTTTTGGCCCGGAGCACATTCTCCAAGCCTTCCCGAAACGGGGTGCCCGGCGCAACCATTTCCAGAAGATGGTTCATCGTTTCTTGACGCTGATCTTTTTCCCGTTCCTTGTCTTTTTGTTCCTTCATCGATATATGGCACCCCCTTCTTTATTCATTCCAGGGCAGCCTCCAAAGCTTCCGCCACCGTCCGGACGCCGATGACCCGGATGCCTTCCGGCGGCTGCCAGCCTTTCAGGTTGCTAAGCGGCATGATCACCCGCTGAAAGCCGAGCTTGCGGGCTTCTTTCACCCGTTGCTCGGCGCGGGATACGGCCCGCACTTCGCCGGTCAGCCCCACTTCCCCGAAAATGACGTCGGCCGGCCGCACCGGCATGTCCTTGTAGCTGGATGCAAGGCTGACCGCGGCGGCCAGATCGGCGGCCGGCTCGTCGAGCCGCATGCCGCCGGCCGCGTTCAGGTATGCGTCCTGATTTTGCAGATACAAGCCCATTCTTTTTTCAAGGACCGCAATAATCAGCGACATCCGATGATGGTCGATGCCGGCGGCCATGCGCCGGGGCGAGGGAAATTGCGTCGGCGCCACCAGCGCCTGCAGTTCCACCAGCACCGGGCGCGTTCCTTCCATGCTCGCGGTCACCACCGACCCCGCCACGTTCATCGGCCGTTCGGAAAGGAAAAGTTCCGACGGGTTGGCCACTTCCTCGAGCCCGGTATCCTTCATGTCGAAAATGCCGATCTCGTTGGTCGGGCCGAAGCGGTTTTTGACCGCGCGGAGCATGCGGTACGAATGATGCCGTTCCCCTTCGAAATACAGCACGCCGTCCACCATATGTTCGAGCAGCCTGGGCCCCGCTATGGCCCCCTCTTTGGTCACATGGCCGACCAGCACCGTGGCGACGCCGCTCCCCTTGGCGATGCGCAGAAACCGGGTGGTGCATTCCCGCACCTGCGCCACGCTGCCCGGCGCCGAAGGGATGTCCGGCAAATAGACGGTCTGGATGGAGTCGATGACGAGAAACCCGGGCTGCATGCGGCTGACGGCTTCTTCGATATGTTCCAGGTTCGTCTCGCAAAGGACAAACAAATTGTCCGACAGCGCGCCCAGCCGGTCCGCCCGCAGCTTGATCTGCCGTGCAGACTCTTCGCCGGAGACATACAGCACTTTCAGCCCCGCCATGGCCAGGCGGCTTGCCGTCTGCAGGAGCAGCGTGGACTTGCCGATGCCGGGATCGCCGCCGACCAGCAGCAAAGAAGCCGGAACCAGGCCGCCTCCCAGCACGCGGTCCAGCTCGGCGGAACCGGTCGGGATTCGGGGTTCTCGGCCGCTTTCTATATCTATGATCGGGTAAGCCTTTTCTTTCGCGCGCGCGGGCGCATGGCGGCCGACGGGCGCCTTGACGGCGGTTTCAACCTCCTCCGCCATCGTGTTCCACGCGCCGCAGCCGGGACATCGGCCCATCCACTTGGGCGATTCGGTGCCGCATTCCGTGCAGCAGTACTTAACTTTAATTTTGGCCATGGGCCTTGCTTGATTCTCCTTTGATTCACTCCATTAAAACTTTCTCATGTAAAGTTTATCATTGAATTACAACCATCGCCATAGCAACCAAAGGATGAACAGCAAAATCAGGATGCCGCCGGACAAGTACGCCAAAATCAGCAGCAATTTGCTGAGCGCCACAAACAGGAAAATGATGACGGCCGCCCCTCCCAAAAGGGCCAGCGGATGCTGCCACCACAGCCTTTTCCGCCGCATGATGCGCATGTGGATCCCTCCCCGTTACTTGCCCTCATAACAGGGTATGGGTATTTTCCCGAAGTGGTCCAATTCAAGCGGCATGAAAAAACGCTCCTGCCCGCCCGTCGCGAGCTAGGAGCGTTTATAATATCCGGCGTTGGACATTAGCTGGCGGTGACGGCTTCGTCCTTGCGGCGGACGACCAGCGTCCCGTCGCTTTCGTCGATGATCAGCTTGTCGCCCTTGTTGATTTTGCCAAGCAACAGATCTTCGGACAACCGGTCCTCGATATGCTTCTGGATCGCGCGGCGCAAGGGGCGTGCCCCGTATTGCGGGTCAAAGCCCTCCTTGGCGAGGAACTTCAGCGCCGCATCGGTCAGCTCGAAATCCACATCCTGCTCTTTCAGCCGCTTGCGCAGCTCGTCGGCCATCAGCGAAACGATCTGGGCGATGTGCTCTTCGTTCAGCGGATGGAACACGATCGTTTCGTCGATCCGGTTGAGGAATTCGGGCCGGAACGCTTTCTTCAGTTCCGCCAGCACCTTGTCTTTCATCAGGTTGTAGTCGTACCCCCCATCGCTGGCGGCCGTGAAGCCCAGCGACGAGTTGCGCTTGATCTGCTCGGCGCCGACGTTGGAGGTCATGATGATCAAGGTGTTGCGGAAATCGACGGTGCGGCCCTTGGAGTCGGTCAGCCGGCCGTCCTCCAGCACCTGCAGAAGCACGTTGAACACTTCCGGGTGGGCTTTCTCGATTTCATCCAGGAGCACCACCGAATACGGCTTGCGGCGCACTTTCTCCGTCAGCTGGCCGCCTTCGTCGTAGCCGACGTATCCGGGAGGCGCGCCGACAAGGCGGGAGGTGGAGTGCTTCTCCATATACTCCGACATGTCGATGCGGATGACCGCGTTCTCGTCGCCGAACAGCGCTTCGGCCAGCGCGCGGGCCAGCTCGGTTTTGCCGACGCC
>ERZ795043.672-NODE-672-length-23885-cov-411.982879_pt1 | contig 23885 bp, 22 predicted proteins | sample MGYA00375127_ERZ795043 | MGnify/ENA primary metagenome ERZ795043 (study PRJEB30172, sample SAMN05518447) | compost metagenome | isolation source: Feedstock adapted compost from Newby Island compost facility, Milpitas, CA | place: USA:Newby Island compost... | reverse complement strand
CCGGCGACGCTGCCCTCGAAACCGGTGGCGCCGCCCTCGAAACCGGCGACACGGATCGCGAAACCGGCAACGCGGCCCGCGGAACCGGCGCTTCGTCCTTGCCGCCGAGCGGCGGCATTCGGCCCTTGTCGCCCGCCCCGAAGGCGGGCGGCAAGGGCGTTTCATTTTGCGCCAAGAAGAAGGAAATCGTAGCGAGGAGCGAAGAAGTAATGGACGGACCGCACGGAAAGGAGCATGCGGATGAAATTTGTTTCATGGAACGTCAACGGATTTCGGGCTGTGGTGAAAAAGGGCTTCTGGGATTATTTCCGCCGGGTGGACGCGGACATGTTCTGCATCCAGGAAACCAAGCTGCAGGAAGACATGCTGTGGCCGGAACTCGGCGGGGAATATGAGGCCTATTGGAACCACGCGGAGCGCAAGGGATACTCCGGCACCGCCGTGTTCACAAAGCGGAAGCCGCTGGCGGCAAGCTTCGGGGAAGAAGTGGATCGCGAGCGCGAGGGTCGGATCCTCACGCTGGAACTTGAGAACTTTTATCTCGTCAACGTCTATACCCCCAACGCCCGGCGCGACCTGTCCCGGCTTCCCCACCGCATGGAGTGGGAAGACCGCTTCCGCGAGTACCTTAAGAAGCTGGATGCCCGCAAGCCCGTCGTCGTCTGCGGCGACATGAACGTGGCCCATCGGGAAATCGACCTGAAAAATCCGAAGGCGAACGTGGGCAACCACGGTTTCACGCCGGAAGAGCGGGAAAAAATGACCCGTCTGCTCGAGGCGGGGTTCGTGGACACGTTCCGCCATCTGCACCCCGACCGCACGGACGCCTACACCTGGTGGTCGCTCATGCCCGGCGTTCGCGCCCGCAACGTCGGCTGGCGCATCGACTACTTTTTGATCTCGCAGCGCCTGTGCCCCGCCCTGGCGGCGGCGGACATCCACAGCGAGGTCATGGGAAGCGACCACTGCCCCGTGGTGCTGGAGCTGGACGAGACGCGGTTTCCGGACATCGGGGGCGGCTGATCCTTGCCGGCCCGCAAACCGCGGCGGCTGCCTCCGGTTCCGCAAGCCTTTCCGGCCGGATGCCCGTCGGGACGCAAGTTTTGTGCGCAGGAAAGAAATAATAAGGGTGGTAAAAATTTTACCCCGCAAAATGCACGAAACGAGGCGGACCCCGATGGACAAGCCGAACTCCGACATCTCCATCCTGGGCATCGGCACGGCCGTGCCGCCCCATCGCCTGGTGCAGGAAGAAGCCGCGCAGCGCATCGCCGAAGGCCTTGCCAACCTGGCGGGAAACGGGGACGCGGCGCGATGGGTCCGGCGGATTTTCCGCCAGACCAGCGTGGAGACGCGCTACACCTGCCTGCCGGACCTGCTGGAATCGGCGGAACGCAGCAGATATGCGCCGGGATCGACCCGGCCGGACATCCCGACCACGCGGGAACGCATGGAAGTGTACCGGCGGGAATCGGTGCCGCTGGCCCTGGAGGCGGCGCGCCGTGCCCTGCGCGACAGCGGAACGCCGCCTTCCGCCGTCACCCACCTGATCACGGTGAGCTGCACCGGCTTCTTCCTGCCCGGACTGGATTTTGAACTGGTCCGGGGACTGGGGCTGTCCCCGGAAGTGAACCGGTTCCCCGTCACCTTCGCGGGCTGCGCGGCCGGTCTGACGGCGCTTCGGCTGGCCCGGGAACTGGCGGCGGGAAACGCCGGCGCCTGCGTGCTGGCGGTATGCGTGGAACTGTGCTCGATCCATATCCAGCCGTCCGTGGACCGCGAGGACCTGTTCGCCGCCTCGCTGTTCGGCGACGGCGCCGGAGCGTGCGTGGTGGGCCGGGCATGGCCGGAACAAAAGAACGTCTTCACACTGGACGGGGCCCGCGCGACGCTCTTGCCGGACACGGCGGACGAGATGCTGTGGCGGGTGGGCGACACCGGCTTTCAACTGTATCTGTCGCCGCGCATTCCCTCGCTCATCGAGCAGCGCGTTCCCGAGGTGATCACCCGGTTTCTCGCCGGAAGCGGCGAGGCGCCCCGGTGGTGGGCGATCCATCCCGGCGGGCGGGGCATTATCGACGCCCTGCAGCGGGCCATGGGCCTGTCCGACGGCCAGACCCGGGCGAGCCGCGACATCCTGCGGCGATACGGCAATCTTTCGTCCGTCACCATTTTGTTCGTCCTGGAGGAAATCCGGCGGGAACTGGCGGCCAAGGGACAAGCGGCGGAGCCGGGAATCGCCCTGGCGTTCGGCCCCGGCATGCAGGCGGAAATGGTGCGGATGACCTGCGTTCCCGCCGGCTCGAACCGGACGGCGACCCATCCGGAGGAAGCGGATGCTGCGGCGGTTCCATGAGCGGTCGGCGGAGCCGGAACTGATGGATGCGGGGTCCGCCGGCGGAATCGAGCTGAGGGAAGCGTACCGGCACCTGCGCCGTCTCAATCGCCTGTTCGGGACGGCCCGTCCCGTGCTTTACGGGGTTCGGCGGATCTGGGCGGAAGCGGGATATCCCGCCCGGCTCACCGTTCTCGACATCGGCGCCGGCGCCGGCGACGTCAACCGGCTGCTGCTGCGCTGGGCGGACCGGCACGGCATCCGGCTCACCGTCATCCTGGCCGACCGGAGAATCGAGGCGTGCCGGGAAGCGAAGCGGCTGTTTAAGGGCGAGCGGCGGGTGCGCGTCATGCTCGGCGACCTGTTCGACCTGCCCGACGGGTGCGCGGACATCGTGACGGCGACGCATTTCGCCCATCATTTCGCCCCGGAAGAGCTTCCGCGCGTCGTCCGTCGGATGCTGCGGGCCTCCCGGCTCGGCGCCGTGCTGTGCGACATCCACCGCCACTGGGTGCCCTGGGCGTCCGTCTGGCTGGCGGCCCGCCTGATCTCGCGCAACCGGTACATCCGCCACGACGGCCCGCTGTCCGTGGCCAAAGGTTTTCGGGCGGAAGACTGGCGCGTGTTGCGGGAGGCGCTGGACGACTGCGAACTGGAATGCCGCTGGCGGCCGATGTTCCGCTACGTGGCGCTGGTTCGGCGCAGAACGACGCCTGAAGGGGAGCACCGGGCGGGACTTGCCGGCAGCATGGCGGCGGATGGGCATCGGACGGCGGCGGACGGGAATCCGCCGGTACCGGACCGGCAGCCGGCACATCCGTTTCCGGAGGATCATGGGGCCGGACGCCCGCAGGCGAAGCTTTCTTCGACCGAATCCATCACGCCCGGGAGGGAGCGCCCGTGACGGACGCGGACATCGCCATCATCGGCGCCGGACCGGCAGGCGGCTGCATGGCGCACGCGATGGCTTGCAGGGGCTGGCGCACCGTCCTGCTGGATCGGTTTCCGCCGCCCCGTCACAAAGCCTGCGGAGAATTCCTCTCCCCCGAATCCCTCGACACCCTGGAGATCCTCGGCCTCTTCCCGCGCATCGCGTCCCTCGGCCCCGCGGAAATGGCGGAAGCCCGGATTTCGCTGCACGGCGGCTCCAAACCCCTCGTTATCCCCCTCCCCGGAACGGCGTGGGGCGTAAGCCGCCATGCCCTGGATCACGCCATCCTGCAGGCGGCGCTGGAACGGGGCGTGCGGTGGCGGCCCGGCGCGGCGGTCACCTCCGTAAACCGCCAGGGCCGGGATTATCGCATCGAATGGAGGGAAGACGGGCAATACCGCGCGATGACCGCCCGTGCGGTCATCGGCGCGTGGGGGCGAAACCCGCCTTCCGGCCTCCGTTCCGGGGCCACACCGCCGGAACCGCCGATCCGTCCGTCGCTTCGGCCGGCATGGCGGTGGCGGCGGAGTCTTGCTTCCCGGGCTTCTTTCGTCGGCGTTTCATGCCATGTGACGGGACTGACAAAAGAGCCTGCGGTGGAGCTTTTCTTTTTTCGCGGCGGATACGCGGGGCTCGCGCCCGTGGAAGGAGGCCATCACAATCTGGCCGCCCTTGTCGATCGCCGGTTTTTCCGGGAAGCGGGCGGCACGGTGCGCGGCGTCCTGGAAGCGGCCGCCCGTGCCCACGCCGGGCTGGGTCACCGATGGACGAATGCCACTCCGGTCCCCGGCAGCGAGGCGGCGGCCGCCCCCGTGATCGTCGGCCGCGGGCCCGACCCTTGGGGCGCCGTGCCCCACGTGGGAGACGCGGCCGCGGTCATCCCGCCGTTGTGCGGCGACGGCATGGCGATGGCCCTTCGGTCCGCCGCGCTGTGCGCGCCGCTGGCGGACGCGTTCCTGCGCGGAGAACTCGCGACAGGCGAATGGAAACGCCTGTACACGCAGGCGATTTGCACGGAATGGGCGGGCCCGCTGCGTTGGGGGAACATGCTGCAGCGCCTCTCGGCAACGCCCGCCCTGCTCGCGCCGCTGCTCGCGGCGGGCCGCTTGGCGCCCGTCTTGGCGCGTCGCCTTGTGCGGGTCACCCGGCTGCCCGGCTGACCCATGGCAGGCTCCCGGGCCGGCCTTCGCCTGAAAGAATGGGATTCCCCGCGGGATTCCTGTACAATAGAAGTACATTCTGTTCTTTTCATTGCTTGCCACAGGAGGCCCGCGGGATGGAAATCGGAATTTCGACTTTTCTGGAAACAACCCCCGACCCCGTCACCGGCACCGTCATCAGCCACGCAGAGCGGCTGCGCGAAGCCGTGGAGGAAATCATTCTCGCCGACCGGGTCGGTTTGGACGTGTACGCCATCGGGGAGCATCACCGCCCCGATTTCGCCGCATCCGCGCCCGCGGTGGTGCTCGCCGCCGCCGCGACGCAGACCAGGCGCATCCGGCTCTCCAGCGCGGTCACGGTGCTGTCCACCGACGATCCCGTGCGCGTGTTTCAGCAGTTCGCCACGCTGGACGGCTTGTCGAACGGCCGGGCGGAAATCATGGCAGGACGCGGATCGTTTATCGAATCGTACCCGTTATTCGGCTACGACCTGAGGGACTACGACGAACTGTTCGCGGAAAAGCTCGACCTTCTGCTCCAAATCCGCGCTTCGGAAAAAGTCACCTGGCAGGGCAGATTCCGTCCGCCCATCCATGACCGCGGCATCTATCCCCGTCCGGTGCAGAACCCGCTGCCGGTCTGGATCGCCACCGGCGGGACGCCGGAGTCCGCCGCCCGCGCCGGCCTGCTCGGCCTGCCGATCGCCTTCGCCATCATCGGCGGCAATCCCGCGCATTTCGCCCCGCTGGTCGCCCTGTACCGGCGGTCGGCGGAAAAGGCCGGGCACGACCCGGACAGTCTGCCCGTCGCCGTCCATTCCCACGGCTTCGTGGCGGACACCGTCGAGGAAGCCGCCGAGAAATTTTTCCTCCCCACCCAGTACGTGATGAACGTCATCGGGCGCGAACGCGGCTGGCCGCCCTACACCCGCGCCACCTACGACGCGGCCCGCAGCCCGCACGGCGCGCTCTACGTGGGCGATCCCGAATATGTCGCGGAAAAAATCATCCGTCTGCACGAAACCCTCGGGATCACCCGTTTCCTGATGCACGTCCCGCTCGGCACCATGCCGCACGAAGACGTCATGCGCGCCATCGAGCTGCTCGGCACGAAGGTGGCGCCCATCGTCCGGGAGCGGGTCGCGCAGCGGACCGCCGGCCGAAAAACGGCCGAAACGCCCAAGCAGGAGTAATTTCGCCGCAAGGACGGGACATTCGAACAAGCCAATGGTCACGGGTTGTCGTATGCTGGTTCCGAGATCACCTTAGAGATTACCCCGCAGACAAGGAGTGAGACCCGTGAACCATAACCAATGCTGCCCTCCGTACCTGTCCCAGCAGGTCATCGATCCGCCGGTGCAGGTCTACGACGACGTGTTCCATCCGCTGTTCGTGCAGGTCATCCAGCCGGTGGAAATCATCCGGCGGCACCATTACGTGCCCGTTCCGCACCAGGTGCTCAGCATTACGGAAAAAGATGTCTGCTGCATCCACGGTCTGAAAAAAAGACGCCGCCGCTAACGCAAATATCCCGGCCGCCTTCCGCGGACCGGGATTTTTCCGTGTACGGCCCGTTTACTCCACGTCGAAATCGAAATAGGTATCGGGATACGGCTCCGGCTTCAGCGTATAATGCCACCATTCCTGATCGTAGGCGGCGAAGCCGTGCTTTTCCATGGCTTCTTTTAAAATATTGCGGTTGGCGGTCTGCTCCTCCGTGACCAGATCCGTGCCGTGATGCGAGACGGGCCCGAAAAAGTCGAACGGCCCGCCCATGTCCACTTCCTCGCCCGTGTCCAGCCGCACCAGCGTCAGATCCACGGTGCTGCCCCGGGTGTGCCCGGATCTCGAGGCGATGTAACCGAGTTCGAACAGGCGGCTTTTGTCCACTTCGGGGTAAAAAATCTCTTTCATTTTCGCGTCCGACGGATCGAGGGACCAGGCCGCGAAATCGTCCACCGCCTTCTGCGGCCGGTAGCCGTCGAAGATCAGGAGGCCGAATCCCCGCTCCGCCAGATCGTCGCTCACCCGTTTCAGGGCTTCGGCCGCTTCCTTCGAGAGGATGGCGAAAGGCGCGTTGTATCCGCTGATCCGCCTGCCCACGAAGTTGAACTCGCCGTAATACCGGATGTCGAATCTGGCCGAAGGAATCACTTCATCCAGGTAAACGAAGCCTTCCGGCAGCGCCCGTTTCTTCTCGAAAGCGGCCAGATCCGCCGCCGTCATGATCCTTGACGGTGCGGCGGCGGATACCGAAGGTTCCGCGGAAGCCGCCGCCTGCTCGCCGGCCGCCGTTTCGCCCGCCGCCGTCGGCGAGGGCGATGCCGCCGGTGAAGCCGCCTCCGTCCGCGCCGGCGAGGCCGTATCGGGTTCGGTGCCGGTCCGCGCCCCGCCGCAGCCGGCAATCACCGTCGCGTACAAAATCATGACCGCCATGAAGCCAAACCGGTATCGTCCTTTTCCGGCCACAAACACTCCCCCGCTCCCGCGGCGGCGTCCGGCTTCCGGCCGTCCGCCGCCTTCTTGTCCCCTCCATTATATCAAAAATAAACCAATAGCCGGGTCAAAGAGCCGTCCGGCTTTCGGACAGACTCCCGACCCGGCCTTTTTACCGTTCGCCGGCTTTCACAAAAGCCTTCGGTCACTTCCTCACGGCCTGGCCCGCCGCCGCCGGCGTCCGCTCGCGGATGAGATAATCGAACGCCGCCAGCGCGGCCGTGGCGCCCGATCCCATGGAAATGACGATCTGCTTGTACGGGCTGTCGGTGCAATCGCCCGCGGCGAACACGCCGGGCAGGCTCGTGGCGCCGCGGCGGTCCGTGACGATCTCGCCGATCCGATTGCGTTCCACGGCGGTACCCAGCCAATCCGTATTGGGCACAAGCCCGATTTGCACAAACACGCCCTGCAGGTCGATCCGGCGGACGTTTCCGGTGTCGCGCTCCGCGTAGACGATGCCGTCCACCCGCTCCGTTCCGGTGATCTCCCGCACCTGGACGTTGGTCAGCACCGTGACGTTGGGCAGGCTCCGCAGGCGTTCCTGCAGCACGGCGTCGGCCTTCAGCTCCGGCAGGAACTCCAGCACCGTCACATGCCGCGCGATGCCCGCCAGATCGATGGCCGCCTCCACGCCGGAATTGCCGCCGCCGACCACCGCCACGTCCTTGCCGGCGAACAGGGGGCCGTCGCAGTGCGGGCAGTAGGCGACGCCCTTGTTGCGGAACTTCGCCTCGCCGGGCACGCCGAGTTCGCGCCAGCGCGCTCCGGTGGCCACGATCACCGTTCTGCCCTTCAGCACGGCGCCGTTTTCCAGCTCCACCTCGATGAGGTCTTTTTTCTCCAGGCGTTTGGCCCGGTACGGCTTCATCAGGTCGATGCCGTACTCCCGCGCGTGCTGCTCGAGGGCGGCCGCCAGCTGCGGGCCTTCGATGTATTTGGTGCCGATCAGGTTCTCGATGCCCAGGGTGTCGTTGACCTGCCCGCCGATGCGGTCGGCCACGAGACCCGTGCGGATGCCCTTGCGGGCGGCGTAGACCGCGGCGCTGACGCCGGCCGGACCGCCGCCCACGACGAGCACGTCGTAGGGCTCCCTGTCCGACAGCGCCGACGCGTCCGCCGCGCTGCCCAGCCTGGCCAGGATGTCTTCGACGGTCATGCGGCCGCTGGCGAAAAATTCGCCGTTGAGAAACACCGTCGGCACGGCCATGACGTCCCGGCTTTCCGCCTCCGCCTTGAATGCCGCGCCGTCGATCATCGTATGGGACACGCCCGGGTTCAGCACGCTCATCATGTTGAGCGCCTGCACCACGTCCGGGCAGTTGTGGCAGCTCAGGCTGACAAACGTCTCAAACCGGTACTCCCCGCGCAGCGCCCGGATCCGGTCGATGACGTCCGGCTCCGCCTTCGGCGGCCTGCCGCTCACCTGGAGCAAAGCCAGGACGAAGGACGAAAACTCGTGCCCCGTCGGCACTCCGGCGAACACCACGCCCGTATCCTCTCCGGGCCGGTTTACGCTGAAGGAAGGGGTCCGGGCGAGCCTCGCCTCTTCCACCCGGATGCGGGACGACATGCCGGCCACTTCGCGGACCAGTTCCATCATTTCCTGCGACACCGGGTCGTCGCCCGCGCTCACCTTCAGCACGACGTCGCCTTCCAACAGCCGGAGGTACTGCTCCAGCTGCGCTCTGATATCCGCGTCCAGCGCCATGGCGAACCCCTTAGATCTTGCCCACCAGATCGAGGCTCGGCTTCAGCGTCGCTTCGCCTTCCTTCCACTTGGCGGGGCACACTTCGCCCGGGTGGCTGCGCACATATTGCGCGGCCTTGATCTTGTCGATGAGCGTGCCCGCGTCGCGGCCGATGCCTTCGGCGGTCATTTCCACGGCCTGGATCACGCCGTCCGGGTCGATGATGAACGTGGCGCGGTTCGCCATGCCGGTGGCCTCGTCGAGCACTTCAAAGTTGCGGGAAATGACGTGCGAAGGGTCGCCGATCATCGGGTAGGTCACCTTGCCGACCGCCGGAGACGTGTCGTGCCACGCCTTGTGCACGAAATGGGAGTCGGTGGAGACGGAGTACACTTCCACGCCGAGGCGCTTCAGCTCATCGTAATGGTTTTGCAGATCCTCCAGTTCGGTGGGGCAGACAAACGTGAAGTCCGCCGGGTAAAAACAGACGACGCTCCATTTGCCTTTCAGGTCTTCATCCGTCACTTCAATGAACTTTCCGTTGTGGTAGGCTTGCGCCTTGAACGGTTTCACCGTGCTGCCGATCAGAGACATGGTTTCCCTCCTGCTCTTTCTTCCGTATTTTGGGGAGATTTTTGCCTGCTTTCTCCCCAATCTGTAGTGATTTTTACATGAAGGTAATTCTAAATGTCAAGCCAACCCGGTCATCCTTCAAAAAACTTTCGTTTTTCGACCCCGCCTCCTCCGCCCGGCAGAAAGGGTGACCCCATGTATAGGATTCCCAATCGGAACTTTTCCATTTCATGGGGGCGCCAAAACTTCTCCCATTCCTTCCAAAAGCCCAACCCGCCGGCTCCGCAAGCGCCGCGAGCGGTTTTCGACTTTTTTCGAGGCAATTCGCCCAAAGAAAACCGAATTGAAGGCAAGAAACGTCCGCGTCTTGTCCGGCGTGGCGATACCGCGGCCAATCCCGCACGCCCGGGTTTTGAGTTTACGGGGCGGGCGTGCTATATTGACTTCATGTTTGCCTAGAAGCGACGGATTTCAAGCGGGGTCTCACCATTGGACGAGTCGTGGCTATCGGGAGAAGCGTTGCGGCTTTGGCTTCCGGGAGGCGCACTTGCGCTCTTCCTCGCGGGAGCTTGCGCCGCTCTTTTGTTTTCCGGGAAGGCACGGACCGCGGGCAGGCGTCTGGCGTACGTCTGCTCCGCTGTGGCATGCGCCGCGTTGATCGCAACCGGCGCTGTCGGCGTTTCCGGCGAAACGGCCGCCGTCGCCCGGTTCCGGGGAGCGCTGCCGTTCACGGAAATCCTGCTTCGGGTCAACGATTTTTCCGCCTTCTTCCTCATGATCATCGGCGCGGTCGGACTGGCGGCGACGATTTACTCGGCGGGATATGTCAAGCAGTACGAAGGACACAAATCGGTTCCCCTGCTTACCGCGGGCATGCTGCTGTTCCTGGCCGCCATGGCCTGCGTCGTCATGGCTGGGAACGTGTTTACGTTTCTTCTGGCCTGGGAAGCCATGTCCGTCGTTTCCTGGCTGCTGGCGACCTATGAACACGAACGCCCCGGGACGCAACGCGCCGGGTTCATCTATGTGGTCATGACCCACATCGGGACCGTCTTCCTCACGATTGCTTTCTTCATTCTCCGACATTACAGCGGAAGTTTCGAATTCGCGCGGATGGAACAGGCTTCCCTGCCTCCATCCGCGCAATCGCTTGTGTTTGTGCTCGCCCTGATCGGCTTCGGCGCGAAAGCGGGGCTCGTGCCGCTCCACATCTGGCTGCCGCGGGCCCACCCCGTCGCGCCCAGCCACATTTCGGCCCTCATGTCCGGTGTCATGCTGAAAACGGCGGTCTATGGCTTCCTAGTGTTCACGCTTTACTTCCTGCAACCGGGTCCGCTCTGGTGGGGCCTCCTGGTCCTCGCCGCCGGGGCGAACACCGCCCTGTTCGGCGTGCTGCACGCCCTCGGCGAAGCGGACAAGAAACGGATGCTGGCTTACAGCAGCATTGAAAACATGGGGATTCTCTTCATGGGCATCGGCGCCATGCTGATTTTCCAGGCGGCGGGACGGCCGTCGGCGGCCGCCTTTGCCCTCGCCGCGGCGCTCGTGCACGCCGCCAACCACGCGCTGTTCAAGGGCCTCCTTTTCATGGGCGCGGGCGCCGTGCTCAAAGCCGCGGGAACGTCGAACATGAACCTGCCCGGCGGCCTCATCCGGACCATGCCCTGGACCGCCCTGTTCATGCTGGCCGGCGCCCTGGCCATGGCGGCCATGCCGCCGTTCAACGGGTTTGTGGGCGAATGGCTGCTCTTCCAGTCGCTCTTTGCCCTCGGATTTGAAGGTCCGACGACGGCCTTGCGCATTGCCGGCGCCCTCGCCGTCGCCGCGCTTGCCCTCGTCGGCGCGCTCGCCGCTTTCCTGTCCGTCCGGCTCTTCGCCTTTACATTCCTCGCCCTGCCAAGATCGGAACAAGCCAAGGAAGCGAAGGAAGCGTCCCTCTCCATGCGCGTGGCGATGGGGCTGCTTGCTGTCGGCTGCCTTGCGGCGGGATTGTTGCCCTTTGTGTTCGCCGGCTCCGCCCAAAGGGTGCTGGAACGGATCACGGGCCTGGCCGGCGCGGCCCCGGCCTTCGAAGTTTCACCGGCGGCCGTCGGCGGCGGAACGAGCGAAATCGCCCCCGCGGCGGCGGCGCTCCTCATCCTGTGCGGCCTGGCCGCGGCCGGGCTGCTCACCCGGCTCATCGGCGGCCGAACCCGCACCGTCCGCGGCGAAACGTGGAATTGCGGCGAACCCCTGGAGCCGCGCATGACCTACACGGCCGGCGGCTTCAGCAAGCCGGTCCGCGTCGCGTTCCAGCGGCTGCTCATGCCGCATCGCGTGCTTTATGTGGACAGGGACCCGCGCACGCCGTACTTCGCCAGGGGATTCACCTATGCGAGCGAGCTGCCTCCGCTGGTCGAGAATCTGCTCTACAAGCCGGCCATGAACCTGCTGGTGGCGGGAGCCCGCCTCTTCCGCGGCATCCAGAACGGCGTGGTGCAAAGCTACCTCCTGTACCTGCTCGCGACGCTGGTCCTCATTCTGGTCTGGCGAATCTGGAGGTGACCGGGCCGTGGGCGAATTTTTGACCGGACTTGCGCAACTTGCGGTGGTCGTCCTGATCGCGCCGCTGGTGACGGGATTCATCAAAAAAATCAAGGCGATCCTGCAGGGAAGACAGGGCCCGCGGATTCTCCAACCCTACTACGACCTTTACAAGTACATGCGCAAGGACGCGGTGGTCTCCCGGGAGTCGTCGTGGATTTTCACCGCCACCCCCTATGTGGTGTTCGGCGCCACGCTGGCCGCCGCGGCGCTCGTGCCCGTCATCGCGCGAGACTCGCTGCTTTCGTTTACCGGGGATCTGGTGCTGCTTATCTACCTGTTCGCGCTGGCCCGCTTTTTCATCACCATGGCGGGGGTGGACACCGGCAGCTCCTTCGGCGCGCAGGGCGCAAGCCGCGAGATGTTCGTCTCCTCCCTCGCGGAGCCCGCGCTGTTTGTCACCCTGCTGGCGGCGGCGCTTCCGGCGGGAACGACGAACCTGTCCATGATCGCCGACCGCGCGGCGGAGCGGGGCTGGCCCACGTCGCCGGCGTTCTACATGATGCTGGTGGCCTTCGCCATCCTGGTGATCGCCGAAACGGGCCGCATCCCGGTGGACAACCCGGACACGCACCTGGAGCTGACCATGATCCATGAAGGCCCGTTGCTCGAATATTCGGGGAAAGCGCTGGCCCTGCTCCAGTGGAGCGCACAGATCAAACAGGTGCTCCTGTTCGCCCTGCTTGCCGATTTTTGTTTCCCGTGGGGGATGGCCGTTTCGGCGGAATGGCCGGCCCTGCCGGCGGGATTGGCCGCGTTTGCCGTGAAAATGGCGGCGATCGGCGCCTTCGCGGCGTTCGTCGAAATGTCCACCGCCAAAATGCGGCTGTTCAAGTTCCCGCGGCTGCTCGGCGCCGCTTTGGTCCTGTCGTTTTTCGCCCTGACCGCGGAATATCTGATGTGAGGAGTCCTTGAGCCGATGATGCTGACGGCAACCTCCGTGATCCTGGTGATCAGCGCCCTGCTTCTCGTTTGGGTCAAGTCGATCATGAGCTCGATCCGCATCCTGGCGCTGCAATCCCTGTTCCTCGGCATCGCCTGCTTCGCGCTGGGCGCCCAGACGGGAGAGGCCGAGGTCTACGTGATGGCCGTGCTGACCATTCTCGTCAAGGCCATTCTCATTCCCGCCATACTCGGCTCCACCATGCGCAGGATCAACATCCGGCGGGAAGCGGAAAAATACATCGGCCGGGGCGCCTCCCTGCTGCTGGCGTCCGGGCTTGTGGTGTTCAACTACGCGGTCACGGAACGGCTCGATCTCATGCTCCTCGGCTCCGAAATCCGGACGCTGCCCCACGCCGTGTCGATGCTGCTCATCGGCCTGTTCGTGATGATCACCCACAAAAAGGCGATCATGCAGGGCATCGGTCTCATCGTGATCGAGAACGGCCTGTTCCTGTTGGCCCTGTCGACGGCCCTCGGGATGCCGTTCATCGTGGAAATCGGCATTTTCCTCGATGTGCTGGTGTCGGTGATCCTGATCAGCATTCTGAGTTACCGGATGGACCGGACGTTCCGGAGCCTCAGCACGGATTGGCTGCGCAAGCTGAAAGGATGACGAACATGCTGCCGCTGTGGACTTTGCTGGTGCCGGCCGCGACCGGCGCGCTGTGTTACGCGGCGCGCAACACCCGCCTGATCGAGCGGGTGCACCTTGCGGGGAGCACCGTCGCTTCCGCACTGGCGCTGTGGCTGGTGTGGAGGGTGTACGAGGAAGGGACGGTCACCGCGCTGGGCCAATTTTTCCTCGTGGACGCCCTGGGTGCGGTGGTGCTGGCCATCATCGCCCTGGTCGGGTGGACGGCCTCCCTTTTTTCCGTTGGCTACATCCGCCACGAGCGGGCCAAAGGCGCCCTCGACGCCAGGCAGGTGAAGCAGTACTACTTCTGGTATCACATGTTCGTCGCCACCATGCTGGCGGTGTGCATGGTCAACAATCTGGGGCTGCTCTGGGTGGCCGTCGAGGCGACGACCATCGTGTCCGCTTTTCTCGTGGCGCTGTACCGCAAAGGGGAAGCCCTTGAGGCGGCGTGGAAATACCTCATCCTGTGCGGCACGGGCATCGCCATCGCGCTCCTCGGCGTCATTCTGCTGTACGCGTCGGCCATCCGCACCTTCGGGGACGCCCACAACGTGCACGAACTGCTCAACTGGTCGTTCCTGGGCAACCCGGATGTCCGGCTGCAGCCTCAGGTCGTCGGTCTGGCGTTTGTGTTTCTGCTCGTGGGGCTGGGGACGAAAATCGGCTTCGCGCCCATGCATTTCTGGCTGCCCGACGCGCACAGCCAGGCGCCGACGCCGGTCAGCGCGCTCCTGTCCGGGGTGCTGCTCAACCGCGCCATGCTGGCGCTGATCCGGTTCGCGGTGGTGGCGGGGCACACCGTCGGCCTGGACGAGATCCGGCCGTACTTCATCGGCGCCGGGCTGGTTTCCGTTTTGTTCGCTTTTCCGTTCGTTCTGGTGCAGCAGGATCTCAAACGGATGCTGGCTTTCTCCACCGTGGAACACATGGGCATCATCGCCGTGGCCGTCGGGATCGGAGGCGCGGCGGGTTACGCCGCGGCCATGCTGCAAATGTTCAACCACGCCATGGCGAAATCGCTCCTGTTCATGGCCGCCGGGAACCTGACGCAAAAATACGGCACGAAGCAGATGGCCCGCATCACCGGGGCGCTCCGCATCCTGCCGTTCACCGGCCCGGCGGCGCTCGTCGGCGTGCTGGCCATCTCGGGGCTTCCGCCGTTCAGCCTGTTCACCAGCGAATTCTCGGTGGCCGCCGCCGGATTCGCCGAAGGCCGGCCTTGGGCCGCCGCGGTCATGCTGGCGGGAATCGCCCTCATCTTCGGCGCGATGCTGTTTCACGCCGGCCGGATGATGTTCGGGGCGCCGCGGGAGAAGCCGGCGGCCGGCGAGCTGAGCCGTTGGTCCACCTATCCGTTGCTCCTTCCGCTCGCTTTCGTCGTCGTGTTCGGGCTGTACATCCCGCCCGCCGTCTCCGGCCTCATCCGCCGGGCGGCGGACATCATGACGGGGGGCTGGGCCTCATGAAGCTCGAAATCGAAACGCTGCGGGCGGACCGCCACAAGCTCGCGGAAACCGCCGCATCCGCGCTGGGCGGCCGCCACCGCCTGCTCGCCATGGTTGCGAGCGACGAGAAGGAGATCGGCGTCGACCGGTTCGTGCTGCGGTATTTTTTTGCCGCCGGAGAGCCCGGCCGGGTGCTGGCCCTGGAAACAACGGCGCCTGAAAGCGATCCCACATACGCATCCTTGACGACACTGTTTCCCGCGGCCGCCTGGAGCGAGCGGGAAGCCTTCGATCTCTTCGGAGTACGGCCCGCCGGCCATCCCGATCTTCGCCCGCTGGTGCTGCACGAAGATTTTCCCGAGGGCGTCCATCCGCTTCGCAAAGACTACCGGCACGACCGCGTGGAACCGCGGGTTCCCCGCCGCGCCTTCACCTTCCCGAAGGTGGAGGGGGACGGCGTGTTTGAAATTCCCGTGGGGCCGATCCACGCCGGAATCATCGAACCCGGGCATTTCCGGTTCCAGGTGATGGGGGACACGGTGCTGCATCTCGAAGCGAAGCTTTTTTACACCCATCGCGGCTTGGAAAAAAGGGCGGAAGGCATGGACGTCGGGGAAGGCGTGCGGCTTGCGGAACAGATCTGCGGGGTGTGCGCCGTCTCCCACGCGCTCTCGTACGCGCAGGCGGTGGAAGGGATCGCCGGCCTGGAAGTGCCTCCGCGCGCGCTGTACTTGCGGTCCCTGTTTGCGGAACTGGAACGGCTGTACAATCACGTCGGCGACATTGCCAACATCTGCGCCGGCGTCGGCTTCGCCTACGGTTCGAACCACGGCGCGCGCTGGAAAGAGGCGCTGATGCAGCTCAACGCCCGCGTCGCGGGCCACCGTTACCTGCGGGGCGCGGTGGTGCCGGGCGGCGCGGCGCGGGATGTGGCCGACCGCCAGCTGGACGACATCGCGCGCACCGTGGCGGAGGTCCGGGACAACATCGGGCAGATCGTCCACGACGCGCTGGGCAATCCCATCGTCCACGACCGCTTCAAAAAAACCGGCGTCCTCTGGAAGGACATCGCCGTGAAATTCGGCGCCGTCGGGCCGGCCGCCCGGGCTTCGAAAATCGACATGGACGCCAGCCGGGACTTTCCCCACGCGGCGTACCCGCACCTGAGCTTCGAGGTGCCGGTGCTGGAAGACGGCGACGTGCTCGCGCGCTTCGTCATCCGGGCCCTATAAGCCGGGCAATCGGCGGAAATGATCCGTCAGATCGCCGAACATCTTCCCGAAGGCGAGATTCGCGTCCCGGTGGACGGATTGCCGGCTTACCGATACGGCCTGGGCATTACGGAATCCGCCCGCGGGGAAAACGTGCATTTCGTGATGACCGGACCGGGCAACACGATCTACCGGTATCGCGTGCGTCCGGCTTCCTACGTCAACTGGCCGGTGCTGCCCTTCTGCGTGCCGGGCAACATCGTGCCCGATTTTCCGCTCATCAACAAAAGCTTCGAGCTTTGCTATTCCTGCTGCGACCGATAGGTCCGGCCGGCGGACGCTCCGGGCCGCGTCTTTGCGGTCTTCGCCCCTCCGTGTCGTCCCGCCCGCCGCCGGCCGCGGCTTTCGTCCACGGTCCGCCAGGCCATGAAAGGAAGGTTGTCCTGTGCTGTACGTCTTGAAACGCCTTTGGAAATACGGCCTCGGCACGCTTCCGCGCAAAACCCTGCTGGAGGCGCCGGTGACACCCGCATCGTACTTGCCGGGCGAATCCGCTTCGCCCGTTCCGGGCGGCAATGCGCTCTCCGCCGTTCCGGAACCCTTGAGCGAAGCGGAAGCGCGGGAGCTTCGCCGTCTTGAACGGGAGCTGCCCGAGCGCATCCGCAAGGTTTTCGGCCGGTCGCTGCACATCCGCCATCTGGATGCGGGCTCGTCCAACGCCTGCGAATGGGAGCTCACCGCCCTGCTCAATCCCGTCTACGACGTGCAGCGCTTCGGCATCGACTTCGTGGCCTCGCCGCGCCACGCCGACATGCTGGTGGTCACCGGAGGCGTGACCCGCAACTTGGAAGCGGCCGTTCGCGCCACCTACGAGGCGACGCCCGACCCCAAGCTGGTGGTGGCGATCGGCGACGACGCGTGCGGCACGGGGCTCATCGGCCCCACCTATGCCCACTACGGCGCCGTGGACCGCATCATCCCCGTGGACGTCTGCGTTCCCGGCAACCCGCCCACCCCCGTCGCGATTCTGCAAGGCATTTTGAAGGCGGTGCAAAAACAGAAGGTCTGACTCATTCTTTCAAAGATCAGTGTTCATTGCCCAAGAACTATCCTGAAACATCGCTCATCAGCCGCTCACCGACCGGGTGAGGAATGGTGGCCTGCCTACAAGGAACGGTTCTTGGCGGAATTGAATTCGGATGAAAAATTAAAAGCTTTGAGAAACGTCTATAAAAGGTTGTTAATGGGCAAAAACGTAGTTCTGGTTTGTTTTTGCAACGATCATCGATACTGTCACCGAAAATTGGTGGGTGAATTTTTCATTCCGTATGGTGTAACTGCAGAAGGATTAAACCCTGTTACTGTAGAACAAATTCGGTTGTTTTAGGAGAGCGGATATGTCCACGGACCTATTCACGATTGGATTTGCCAAAAAATCCTTAAGACAATTTGTGGAATTACTTAAGAAATCGAATGTCCAACATCTGGTGGACACACGACTCAATAACACGTCACAATTATCCGGTTTTGCAAAAAAGAACGATCTGGAGTTTGTCTTGAATCTCGTTGGCATATCGTACACCCATGACTTGTCACTTGCTCCTACCATCCGCCGATTCCGATCAGGATCAGCGCCCCAAGGAGCGCGTACAGGGTCAGGATCAGCGTTTGTCCTTTCACGACATGCCCCATCTCATGCGCCAGGACAAACAGCGGTTGTTCGTCGTTCCAGCCGGTCAGCGCCGTATCCCAAATCACGACGCGAAGGTTGGAACCGATCCCCGTGACATGCGCGTTGGCGGCGCTGGTGACGGAGGACATCTCCTGCACGTACACCCCGTCCAACGTCACATTCGCGCGGGCGGCGAGATCGAGCACGGCCCGCTCCACCCGTTCGTCGGAAAGGGGCTTGACCGTTTCAAAAAGCGGTGTGACCCACAAACGATGCGGCGTAATCAGCGTGAGCGCCAGTAGAAACGGATTTCTTCGTCGTTTTACGGACTCCATTCTTGCGACGCTATTCAGGCCTTCCCCTCCCGCGGACGTATCAAAGCTTCACCTTGGTCTTCGCGCTGCTCTCGTTGCCGCCGCTTCCCTTATGCCAGCTCCCGTCGTAATTACTTCCTCTGAACTCCAAAAATCCGGCCACTCATCCGCAAACCGCTTGTATGCCAAGGGAACCCCTAGCCGCAAAATGTTGTCTGCAAAGTCAATGACCGTACACTCTGTCGTTCCGCCAAATTTGGGTCCCCTGAGCCCGCGACCGACGATTTGTTCATATAAAACCACACTTGTCGTTGGCCTTAAAAGCACGATGTGATCGGTTTTGGGGGCGTCAAAACCGGTGGTTAGCACACCGTAGTTAAAAATAAACTCGATGTTTCCTTCCTTGAATTCCTCCAGGAGCATACGGCGGATGACAGCTGGAGTCTTGGCCGAAATAGCCGCCGAACGCCTCCCGAAAGCATTTAGCATGGCCGACAGCATCTCAGCATGCTCAACCGTGCACGCATAGACCAACACCCGACTGTCTTTCGGAATTGCTTTTAGCAATATTTCCAGAATCTTGGCATTCCGCTGGGTGTTTCGGGCTAAGTCTTTCAAAAATTGGTGTTCGATAAACAGATCTTCATTCCGGAATGCTTCGAGCTCTTCTTCCGATAGATCTACGACAGTATCGGATTTGACCGTTTTGTGTCGTGCCCAAGCCAAGTATCCGTGTTGTCGAAAATATTGAAGAGGTTTTTTTTCATACTCTTCACCCAGTTTGGGCGTGATCAATTGGGCTTTGAAAAATTCCACCAAATTTTTAGTGCCGTCACCACTTCTCCCGGGAGTAGCGGTCAATCCGCAGATGGGGAACAGTTCATCCCCGGCATAACGCTCCGCAAATTTGAGCACTTCCCTATACATATGGGTTGCAGCACGATGCGCCTCGTCAATGATCATGGCCCCTATGTTTCTAAAGATTTCAGAGAGAACGGGATCGTTGCTAATCATTCTTTTATACAACTGTTGAATGCTGGTCACCACCACCCCTCCGATCAATTGATCCACTTCCAATTTTCGTCCGCCGAAGTACCGGTAAATCCGCAAATCTTCCACAAAATATTGGTTACTCCACAAGGCTTCGATGCAGCTGATCGCCTGTTCGCACAATTCCTCGCTCTGGGCCACCCATATAAGGTATTGCTGCTGACTAAATCTGGGTTGCATCCACTCGATAAAAGCTTCCACCGCTACCCTTGTTTTGCCGCCTCCGGTGGGCAACGTTACAATGCAACGGGTTTCTCTCCCCTTCAAACTTAATACTTTTAACATTTCATCTTTTAGGACTACCTGAAATTCGACAAGCTTAGGCAACCGTTTCCGCGGTGACACATCCACAACGGATTCGGGATTTGCTTCTGGTCTGATACCAGCGAACACCATGGGAAAACCAAACGTCTGCACAAACACGCGTGCCCATCGCTGACCTTGGCGCCAAGGCTTTTTGACAAGCTCGGTTCTCATGTAAGAAAGACTCTTTTTGGTGCCGTTCGTGTTGCTTTTGTAAAGTCGTATGACGGTTTCTTCATCCACGGCCTCCAGAATATCCCGACGCAGTGCTCTTCCCGTTTTTCCCGCAAACAACATGGATCCGTGCTGATACACCAGTAGTTCGGCAAGTTTTCGACGGCCGCACCGTTCATTTGTAAAAAGGAAGTACAACTGTCGGATTTCATTAATGTATTTTCTGTTGAACAGCGTTCCCAATCTTTTTGCGGATATCCCATACCTGTCTACCAACAAATTAACCGCAATCTCGATTTCTTCTCTGCTCGGAGTTGCTGACACGTCGATCCTCCACTTCCCCTCGTTTTTCAGCCACTTTCGACATAATCCTCCAAAATTCCTCCAATTCAAGGTACAAATGTTCACCACGATCCTCTACCATAACAAAAATTCCTTGAACCGAACGACGACCGCCAGACCCGGGAAGGGATCGGCATCGTAGAATTCATGCTTCATATCGACAGTTTTCGACTGTTTTTTTGTCATCCATTTGTTATATTACTTCTCAAATCTAAGGGCTTCACTATTTTGTGCGCAATCCCGGGATGTGTTGCAGATGGATATTCGCGGCAAGCTGAAAGAATTTGAGATTCCTTTCATGTTGTCCATCGCGGGATATGTGCTTGTTTTCTTGTCTTTTTATCACAGTTTTGAATTATGGGTCACCCTGGTTTTTTACATCGGATTCGCAATCGTATTCGGATATCTCGAGATAGAAACTTTCAAATTGCCGATTCAGGGAGCGAATGAAATGGGGAAAAACCGGCCGGGTGACTTTCATGATCATTTTGCTGGTGGCCATTGGAAACGCCATGATGATCATGGCATTAATGTACAAGCTTGATTGGCCGTCCTTTTTCTTATTTTTCATCGGACTGAATTTGATCCTGGCCTCAATTCAATTGGCTATACGAAAAGCAAAGGGAAAAAATTGATCAACCGCGCCTTGATGTATCATGGGCGGGTTCCGTCCGCGGTTCCTGCAATGTCACGGCCGTCGTTTCGGTGCTTGCACCCGTCGATGACTTATTTTCGTCAGGCCCGAAATGTTCAATCTACTTTTCCTGCCCCGATTGTCTTAAAATTTATGGTGAAGAACCGGCATCGGCATCCCTGTGATTTCATCATCATGTGCGATAAGGAGCGATGACCTTGAAACCGTTCTTGAAAAAATTGTCGACCACCCTGCTTGCGGCCATTCTCGGTCTGGCCGGACTCGCCGCAACGGCCGCCGCCGAGGCGCCGGTCCGCGTGGTGCTGAACGGCGAAGTCCTCTCGTTTGAAACGGACCCGATCCTGGTGAACGGCCGGATCTATGTGGAATTCCGCACGCTGTTCACCAAGCTCGGCTATCGGGTGAGCTACGACAGCGTCACCCGCACGGTCAAGGCGGTTTCGCCGCAGCGCCAAATCGAGATGACCCTTGGCAAGGATACGGTGCTGGTCAACGGAAACCCCGTCGACGGCACGGGCCAAATTCGCCTCGCCAACGGCCGCACGATGGTAGGCCTGCGCTTCGTGTCCACGCTGGCCGGCAAAAAAGTGGTATGGGATGGTCCGACAAACACCGCAACGATCCGGAACACATGGAGCCCGGAAGAAGAAAAGGCCGTTTTGGAGCTCCTCGACAAAAGGCTTGCATTGGAAGAGGCAAATGACGGAGAAGGTGTGGCCGCGCTGTTTACTTCCGACAGCCCGTTCCTTGAGGATTTTGACCCCTCGTATTGGGAGCGGAGCCACACCAAGACCACGTTTGAGGAAATCTTCATCGAATCCATTACCGACACGGAAGCCTTCGTGAGAGTCAAGGACAGGACCGTCAAGATCGGCGGAGCATTTTTCATCGAGAATCAGGCGGAAGTCCTTTATACGCTGAAAAAAGAAAACGGACAGTGGAAAATCCATAACGAAGAAGTTCTCAGCATGGTCCCCCTGGAGGATCCCCATAAACTATACGATCAGGCCATCGACGTTCCGGAGGAGGTCGAGGCCGGCCTGCTCGAGACGATTGAAGCCCTGGTCCGGGCGATGAACGAAGCGGATCTGGATGCCGTTTTGGCCACCATGTTCTTCGAAAGCGATGAACAGAAACAGAAGACCGTCGAATGGTTCCAGTCGTTGCTCGGTCAGGCGGGCGCTTCGGAAACGTTGGAGAAATGGGCCGTCGTGGATGACTACGAATCCGAATGGGCGACGATTCTGGCCACACTGATCATCGAAACGGACGCGGGAGTCGCCCGTTTCAAAACGAGAACGATCATCGTCGCCAACGCCAAATTTATGGACGGAAAATGGTTCCTGCATCCCGACTTTGGAATTTTGCTTACCGAATCGTTGCCATAAACCGGTGATTTGCTTCGGAAAGACGGGCCGTCGTGGAATACAACGGGTCGGACGAGGCGACCGTCCTCTTTGCCCATCTTTGGGAAGGCCGGACGGAAAACGGCGTGGCCAAGGCAAGACGCATTTTTACCGCTCCGGTCAAAAAGATCGACGGCAACTGGCTGATGGGTCAGGAGACCTTTCAATGGCACGTGGAATGGTTGGAATCAACAACCTGAAAGAATTCGATCATGAGCTGCGGCCATCGCCGGGTCCAAGCCTTGGACGATGGCCGTTGTGCTATGACCGATGAATTTCGTCCGGAGCCATCGTCTGTACTTGTGAAACCAAACAATTCAAGGAGCGTGGATGGAAAATGGCGCTTACGTCCAAACACATCTATGTGAACCTGCACGTGAAAGATCTCGAACGGTCCATGGACTTTTTCACGAAGCTCGGGTTCGAGTTCGACATGCGGTTCACCGACCCGCAAAAAGCCGCCTGTCTCGTCATCGGCGAAAACATCTTTGCGATGCTGCTTAAGGAAGACTACTTCAAGACGTTCACGAAACGGGACACCGTCGACACCGAAAAATACGCCCAGCTCACCGTCGCCCTGGCGGCCGAAAGCCGGGAGCAGGTCGACGAGATCGTGAAGAAGGCGGTGTCCCTTGGCGGCAAAACGTTCACCGATCCGATGGACCACGGCTTCATGTACCAGTGGAGCTTCCAGGACCCGGACGGCCACATCTGGGAACTCGGGTATCTGGACATGAAGGCCGTGGAGGAGATGGCGAAACAGCAAGGCTGACCGTCGCGGCAAAGCCCGGTCCGCACCCGGACCGGGCTTCATGTTTGAATTTGTTTCTTCACATATCGAGCGTTTCGGCCTTTTTCCACGCAGGCAATCACGCCCTCTTTACCCAGTTCGCTCAAAGCTCTGGAAATGGTCGGACGGCTGATTCCGGGACACCGTTCGGCAACATCGGCGTAAGTAAAGCTGTCCGGAAGCCTCGCGATGATTTGCCCGATATGATCCTTCTTCCATCCCCTTCTGGGGGCTTCCACATCTCCGATCCGTTCCTCCAGACGCTGATACGCCCTCAGGACGACGCTCAGGAAATATTGCAACCAGGGCAGGATGTCATGCTTTCCCTCATGCCAATCCTTCGAAGAACGATACAAAGTGTCGTAATACTGCTCCTTTGTGTCTTCCACGATTTTTTCCAAGCTGATGTAACGCCCGACTTCATATCCGGTTTGGTACATGAGCAGCAGGGTCAACAGCCGCGCCATGCGGCCGTTCCCGTCCGCAAACGGATGGACACAAAGGAAATCCAGCACAAAGGCGGCTATCAAGATCAGATCATGGAGATATCCGCGATCGGCCTCTTCTCTGAAACGGGCCACCAGTTCCTGCATCGCATCGGGTGTTTGCCAGGCCGCGACAGGCACAAAGCGAATTCTTTCTTCACCCGAAGGCAGCGTTTCTTTGATGTAATTGTCGACGGACTTCCATTTTCCGCCGGCTCCCGTAACGTATTTCATCAATTGGCCATGCAGTTGAAGGATGAGCCCGGGAGTGAGACGCATATAAGGAGCCGATTCATGAATCAATTCCAGCACATCCCGATAACCGACCACTTCGGCCTCCGAACGATTTTGGGGCTCCGATCGTTCACTGACGATCAGGGGAATTCTCTTCGCCGAAACCACGATGCCTTCGATCCGGTTGGAAGACTCTACGCTTTGTATGATGGCCACCTTGCGAAGCCCGTCCAAAATCTCCGGCAACTGGCGTTGATAAAGAGCTTGTCTGCCTTTGTATTCCTGGATCCGGGATATGAGCTGCAAGACGCCGTTGGGCCACGCCTGTTTTTCCAAGTATCCGTTTCGAAAGGACATCATGGAGATCACCAAGTTATTTTTTGATATATATCATTATATTATCCTGAATTTCGAAAGTAAAACTCTTTGAAAAGCTAAAAAGGGCTCCTGTTC
>ERZ795043.668-NODE-668-length-23951-cov-14.454260_pt1 | contig 23951 bp, 20 predicted proteins | sample MGYA00375127_ERZ795043 | MGnify/ENA primary metagenome ERZ795043 (study PRJEB30172, sample SAMN05518447) | compost metagenome | isolation source: Feedstock adapted compost from Newby Island compost facility, Milpitas, CA | place: USA:Newby Island compost facility... | reverse complement strand
GGAGGAAGCGATCCGGCTGGCCAACGATTCCGACTACGGCCTGAGCGCGTCGATCTTCACGCGGGATATCGGGAACGTGCTCACCTTTGTCCGGGACATGGAAGCCGGTCTGGTCCGGGTGAACGAGGAAACGGCCGGCGTCGAACTGCAGGCGCCCTTCGGAGGAATGAAGCAGTCCAGCTCCCATTCCCGCGAACAGGGTACCGCCGCCATCGAGTTCTACACCGCCGTGAAAACCGTCTATATCAAAGGCTGACGCGGCAGGCCCCGCCGGCAGGCCGTCGCATGCCGCCGGCGGGAGCCCGCCGCCGTCAAACGGGGAGTTATGCGCCGTGGCTTCTTCACTGGAAAACCTTTTGGGCGAGCTTGACGAAAGGTGCTACCAAATCGACACCCACGCGCCCGGGCCGGAAGGATCCCTGCCCCTGACGCCGGAGATGCTGCGCGAAAGCCCGAGCGGGGACCTGTTCGGCTGGACGCAGAACGTCGGCATGGGATGGAACCCCGCCCGGCTGGGCGGTCCGGAGGTGCTCATCCTCGGCACGCAGGGCGGCATCCGCGGCGAGGATGGCCGGCCCGTGGCCCTGGGCTATCACACGGGACACTGGGAAGTCGGCCTGCTCATGAAGGCCGCCGCGGAAGAGGTCTCCCGCGCCGGGGGCGTTCCCTTCGCGGGCTATGTCAGCGACCCGTGCGACGGCCGCTCCCAGGGGACGACGGGCATGTTCGACTCGCTGCCGTACCGCAACGACGCGGCCGTCATCATGCGGCGGCTCATCCGCTCGCTGCCGACGCGCAGGGCGGTGCTCGGCGTCGCCACCTGCGACAAGGGCCTGCCGGCGATGATGATCGCTCTGGCCGGCATGCGCGAGCTGGCCGCGGCGGTCGTGCCGGGCGGCGTGACCCTGCCCCCGACGCGGGGCGAGGACGCCGGCAAGGTGCAGACCATCGGCGTCCGGTTCGCCCGGGGCGAGCTGACGCTGGAGGAAGCGGCCGATCTCGGCTGCCGGGCGTGCGCCACGCCGGGCGGCGGCTGCCAGTTCCTCGGCACCGCCGCCACGTCGCAGGTGGTGGCCGAAGGGCTCGGCCTCACCGTGCCGCATGCGGCCCTGGCGCCGTCGGGACAGCCGGTCTGGACGGAGATGGCCCGCCAGTCCGCCCGCGCGGTGCTGCGCATGGCGGAGCGCGGCCTGAAGACCGGCGACATCGTCACCGACGCCGCCGTCCGCAACGCCATGGCGGTGCACGCCGCCTTCGGCGGCTCCACCAACCTGCTTTTGCACCTGCCCGCCGTGGCCCACGCCGCGGGAGTGCGCATGCCCGACGTGTCCGACTGGAACGAGGTGAACCGGAGCGTTCCCCGTCTGGTCAGCGTGCTGCCCAACGGCCCGGTGCCCCACCCGACGGTCCGCGTTTTTCTGGCCGGCGGCGTGCCGGAAGTGCTGCTGCATTTGCGGCGCCTCGGCCTCATTGACGAACGGGCGCTCACCGTGACCGGCGAAACGCTGGGCACCGTGCTGGACTGGTGGGAATCGTCGGAGCGCCGCCAGCGGATGAGAAAGCATCTGCTGGAGCGGGACGGCGTCGATCCCGATACGGTCATCTATCCGCCGGACAAAGCCCGGGCGGCCGGCCTCGTTTCCACGGTCTGTTTTCCCGTCGGCAACATTGCCCCGGAAGGGTCGGTGGTCAAGACGGCGGCCATCGATCCGGCCGCCGTGGACGAGGACGGCGTATACCGGCACGTCGGCCGGGCGAAGGTGTTCACCACGGAGCGGGCGGCAATCCGCGCCATCAAGGACGGGAAAATCCAGGGCGGCGACATTCTGGTGCTGATCGGCCGCGGGCCGTCCGGCACCGGCATGGAGGAAACGTACCAGCTTACGTCCGCGCTTAAGCACTTGCCGTTCGCGGACAAGGTGTCGCTCCTTACCGACGCCCGTTTTTCCGGTGTGTCCACCGGCGCCTGCATCGGGCATATCGGCCCCGAAGCACTGGCGGGCGGACCGCTGGGCCGGCTGCGGGACGGCGACTGGATCGACATCCGCCTGGATCTGCGCCGGCTCGAAGGGCGCATCGACATGGTGGGCGACGGAGAGCAGCCGTCCACGCCCGAAGAGGGAGCGCGGATCCTGGCCGGCCGCGAGCCGCACCCGGATCTCGCGGAAGACCCGCAGCTGCCGGACGACACGCGTCTCTGGGCGGCACTGCAGGCGGCCAGCGGCGGCACGTGGCGGGGATGCGTCTATGACGTGGACCGGATCATCCAGCTGCTGGAGGCGGGCAAAAAGGTGCTCGAATCCCGGCAGGCGCCGTAAACGGGAAACGACGGCAAGCGCGGCGCGCCGGAAAATTCCACGGTAAACAGTCCGAAAGCGGGTTCCAATCGGCCCGCCCATCACAGCCGGCAAAGCCGGCTGCTTTTTTTTTTTGAATAAAAACTGGGAAAGGGGCGGAGATTAGTACCGTAACCAACCAAGGAGGTCAACGAGGATGAAAAAGCTGATTTCCGGTTTGCTTTCCCTCCTCCTGCTGAGCCTGGTGCTGGCGGTTCCGGCGTACGCGGAAAACAACGCGGCCAATGACAAAACGCCGCCCCGCTCGACGACCATGAATCGGGCCGGCGTAAATGACGTGACGGACATGGTCCCCGGAATGAACAACGTGCGGAACGACATGGACCGCATGAACATCTTCGGGAACGACCAGACGGACAACGTCGACAACAACCGGGTGCGGGCCGCCGCCACCGACGACAACGGGATGGACTGGGGCTGGCTGGGCCTGCTTGGGCTGATTGGTCTCGCCGGTCTGGGCGGAAGAAACCGGCAACGGACCTGATGCCGCAACCGAACGGCGCCAAACCATAACGTGTCGTTTGCAGGACGAAAGCCGGCGTATCCGCCGCCCGGCCGGGCCGGTCCTCCGAGGACCGGTCCGGCCGGTTTTTTATTGGCCGTTTTTAAGGGAAGCAGCCGTCTGACGTGCCAGCGGCCGCTGGCGGTCAGGCGGCCGTTCAGCGGGCAAGCAGTCGGCCGCGGTCGACGGGCGGGATCAGGTTTTCCCTCGCGGCCCGGTCCAGCAGGGTGAACACGGCCTCGTATCCTTCATCGCCCAGGTTGGCGGAAAACTCGTTCACGTAAAGCGCAATGTGTGCTTTCGCCACTTCCGGGTCCATTTCCTGGGCGTGGGCCATGACGTATTCCCGCGACGCTTCGGGATGGGCCCAGGCGTATTCGAGGGAAGCCCTGATCCAGCCGGCGATGGCTTCCGTGTCCAGGCCCCGTCGGGCGATGATGGCGCCGAGCGGGATCGGCAGCCCCGTCTCCGCTTCCCACCAATCGCCCATGTCGGCGACCAGCGACAGCCCGAAGGACGGGTAGGTGAAGCGCGCTTCGTGGATGACGAGCCCGGCGTCCACCTTTCCGTCGCGGACCGCCGGCATGATGGCGTGGAACGGCATGACGACGATTTCCCCCACGCCCCCCGGGACGTTTTTGGCCACCCACAGGCGGAAAAGCAGATAGGCGGTGGATTTTTCGCCGGGCACCGCCACCCGGCGTCCGGCGAGCTGTTCCGGCCGTACGGGCCGGCGCGTCAGCACCAGCGGGCCGCAGCCGCGGCCCAGCGCTCCGCCGCAGGGAAGCAGGGCATATTCCTCCAGCACCCAGGGCAGCGCGGCATAGGAAATTTTCAGCACATCCGGGCCGCCCGGTTCGACGGCCAGCCGGTTGGTGACGTCAATGTCGGCATACAGCACGTCCGGCTTCGGGGCGCCGGGCACCAGGCCGTGCACCCAGGCGTGGAAAATGAACGTGTCGTTCGGACAGGGAGAAAAAGCGATCTTCATGGCCGCACCCCTTCGATCATCATCGGCAACCCGTTACGAAAACCCCGGCTCATGCGTGCAACCGGCGGCCCCGGGCGTTTCGGGGCCACACGGCACTTCGGCCGGACCGCGCGAAACTTCACTCGGGCTCAACCAGCGAGGCGAGCACGGCGCCGGCGGCGGCCAGCCGGTCCAAGGCTTCCCCGATTCGCCAGGCGGAGCGGTCCCGCGGGCCGACCCGGTTGGAAATGGCGCGGATCTCCAGCGCGGGCACCCCGAAGCGCCGCGCCGCCGTCGCCACGCCGAAGCCTTCCATGGCTTCGGCGGCGGCGCCGGGAAAACGCGCGGCCAGCCGGGCGGCCGTTTCCGCCGTGCCCGTCGCCGTGGAAACGGTGAGCACGTTCCCCCGCCGCACCGGCAGACCGGCGGCGAGCAGGCCAGCCGCCAGCCGCTCCGACCAGCATTCGTCGGCCGGAATCCGTGCCGTGCCGAATCCCAGCTCGTCCACGCCGAGGAACCCCTCCGGCGTCTCCGCGCCCAGATCGGCGGCGACCATTTCGGCGGCGACCACCAGATCGCCGATGTCGGCTTGCCCGGCGAAACCGCCGCCGATGCCGGCGCTGACGGCCAGACCGTACGGCGCTCCGGCCTCCGCCGCGGCGGCCATCGCCAGGGCCGTTTCCGCCGCCGCGGCCGCCGGGCCGACGCCGGCGGCCACGACGTCGATCCGCCCGCCGGCCGTTCCGCCATTCTGCTGCCGCAATCCCCTGAGCACCGCCTCTTTTTCGGCCTCGACGGCGGTGACGATCAGCACGCGCAACGCGCATTCCTTCTTCCGAATCCCGTGATTGTCTCCTCTATTATATCGAAATTGAAAACAACGCGCCGCGTCCCGGGGCGCCGGGAACCCCGGGTCCGTTCCGGATGGCATCCCGGGCGGCGGGAGGCACAGCCGTTTGGGACTCTCGCGATCTATATATGATTTTTTCGGATTTTATTTATGAATTTTTCGGGAGATGATCCGGCCGCGGGGTCGAAAGCCGGCGAATGAGTGCGCAAAACGGACCCGTGCGGTATGATCGAACTTGACAACGGTTGTCGGAGAGGTGCCGAAACCATGCTCTACTCCCTGCGCAGCCGGCTGATCGCGCTGTTCGGCCTGCTGCTTCTCTGCTCGTTCGGGCTGGTTTACTTCGCCCTGTTCAACGAATCGCGGACGATCATCCGCAGCTACATCGAATCGTCCGCCCTCGAAAAAATGGACGAGTACGGCTCCGTGGTCCGCATGGCCCTGACGCAGATTTACGACCTGTCGTCCATCATCTTCAACAGCGACACCACGCGGCAGTGGGACGACATCATGTCCAATCCCTCGACGCCCGACAACGAAAAAACGCTGGCCAGCCTTTATTTCAGCCAGTTTCTGACCCGGACGCTGAACAACTATTCCGGCGTTTCGTCGGTCACGCTGTACCGCAGGGAGGGATTTTGGGTCGGCGTGGAAAACCGGATGGCCCGCGACCGGTCTTTTCAGGAGGCGGAGTGGTACAACGATTTCATCCACGGGCGGCACCGCTGGGTGCCGGCCCATACGGACCCGCTGGAAGCCCCCGGCGCCAATCCGTATCCGGTGGTCAGCCTCCTGCTTCCCATCGGCACCTTCAAGCCGGAGCTGGCCCACACCGTGATGAAGGTGAATGTGCGCGCGGAATATTTCCAGGAGCCGCTCAGCCGCATCCACCTGGGTGAAACCGGTTCCATTTTTTTGCTGGACGCGGAAGGCCGGCCCATGCTCTTTTCGGACAAGTTCAGCCAGCTGTCGGAGCAGGCGCGGGACGTCGCAACCAGCGGCATTCCGGGTTCGTCGCAAGGCGTGCTGTATTTGTCGGAGGAACCCGGCAACCGGGAGATTCTTGTCTACAAACGGCTGCGCCCGTACGACTGGCTGCTGGTCGGCGTCGTTTCCGAGCGCGAGCTGTTCGCCAAGCTGACCGGCCTCCGCAACACGATGATCGCCTGGGCCGCGCTGCTTTTCGCGCTGTCCGTCATCGCGGCCATGTGGATTTCCCACGGCGTCTCCAAACCGCTGTCCCGTCTGGCCATCGCCATGCGCTTCGTGCAAAAAGGGGACTTCGAAAACGCGGAAAGCCGCCTGCCGCCGACCGGAAGGGTGGGGAGCGAGGTGGCGTTCGTGATGGAATCGTTCCGCAACATGGTCGGGCTGCTGAGGCAGCATATCCGCACCGAATTCGAGCTGAAGCTGCTCCGCCAGCAGGCGGAATACAAGGCTCTGCTCATGCAGATCAATCCCCATTTCCTGTTCAATACCCTGGAACTCATGAGCAGCCTGGCGATCCAGCGCCGTTCCCGGGACACCGCGCGGGTGATCGACGCCCTGGGCAAAATGCTGCGCTTCTCCCTGCAGATCGGCGAACGCGTGCCGCTGGAAGAAGAACTGCGCTACGTAAGGCATTACCTGGACATTCTCGAAATCCGGTTCCGGGACCGGCTGAGCGTCTCCATCCGGGAAGAAGGTTCGCCCGGGCGCGTGCCGGTGATGAAGTTCGTGCTGCAGCCGCTGGTGGAAAACGCGGTGAAATTTTCCGCCTCGCAAAACGGCACCGCCGTCGTCGAAATCGCCGCGCGCCTCGAAGGCGACCGGCTCACACTGTCCGTGGCCGACAACGGACCGGGAATGCCGCCGGATCTGGTCGAGCGGCTGCGGATGGAATCGCCGTCCGCCCAGCTGGACGAAGTGCTGAACCGGCCGGACGGGCGCATCGGCCTGCGCAACACCCTCGCCCGGCTCAGGCTCCATTACGGTTCGCAGTTCGATTTCCGCATCGAAACCGGCGAAGACAATGGCACCCGCATCGAACTCGTGCTGCCCGCGGAAGGGGATGAAGCCGATGTATCGCGTGATGATCGTGGATGACGAACCGGAGATCCGCATGGGCATCCGGCTCAAGGTGGACTGGCACCAGCTCGGGCTGGAGGCGGCGGCGGAAGCGTCCAACGGCGAGGAAGCGCTGAAAATCCTGGAAGACGGGGAGATCGACATCGTCATCACCGACATGAACATGCCGGTGGCGGACGGCGTCGCCTTTCTCGCCGAATGCCGCAGGCGGTTCCCGCACGTCCGCCTGATCGTGCTGACCGGCTACGAGGATTTCGCCTACGCCCACGCCGCCATCCGCAGCCAGGCGAAGGATTACCTGCTCAAACCCGTCTCCGGGGAAGAGCTGGAAGCGTCGCTCCGCACGGTGGCCGGCGAGCTGCGGGAAGAGCGCCGCGCCAGGGACGAGCGGGCGCGCATGGAGTGGCGGCTGTCCGCCTACTACCGGCAGATGAAGGAAGATTTCCTGATCCGGCTCGTGCTGGAACCCGTCTGGGACGAAAAGGCAATCCGGGAAAGGCTGGAGACCTTTGAACTGGACCGGTGGGACGCGCGTCGGGTCCGCTTTGTCGCGGCGGGACTGAAGGAAACGGGCGCGGCGGCGGGAAGGGAGAACGCCGGGAAGGCCGTCCCGGCCATGGAACGGAAGACCGCCCCGCTCAAGCACGCCGCCCCGTCCGACCGCCGGGCGGAGCAGTTCCGTCTGCCCTTCGAGCTGATGTGCCGGGAAATCGCCGAAACGCTGCCCGAGCGCCCGCCGTCGTTTCCCGACGGGCGCGACCTGGGCCTGTTTCTGTTCATGGTGCCCGACGACGCTTCCGCCATCGACGGCCTGATGCGGTCGCTCGGTTCCGCCGCGCGGCGCTACCTGCGGATGGAAGCGGCGTTCGGCGTCGGCGAACCGGTGACCGGCTTCGCCGCCTGGAAGGAAGGGTACCTCTCCGCCCTGCTCGCCTGGCACGGATGGACCGGAAGCGAACCGATCCGGGCCGAAGACCGCCGGGCGGACGCGGATGAACGAACCGCCTCCGGGGAACCCGGCGGCGCTTCCGAAGGCGCCGGTCTCGAACAGACCATTTTGCGGTTCCTGGACCAGGGCCATCTCGACGCCCTCGAGCGGACATTGCAGACGGAGCTCGAGGCGGCCCTCCGGGTCTCCCGCGGCCGGTTCGTCCGGACGCTGTTTCAGCTCCGGCTTTTGGCCGACGCGGTGGCGCGCACCTTCCGGGTTCCGGCGGGGCCGGAAGACCCTCTCTGGCTGCGGCCGGAACTGGCGCTCCGCTTCAACGCCGCGGAAGAGGCGGCCCGGGATCTCATGCGCGCGTTCCACCGCATCCACCTGGCTGTCCGGGAGCGGGACGAGGACGCCGACCGGTTCCGCATCGAGGCGGTGCAGAAGTTCATCCGGGAAAATTACATGTACGACCTGAACCTGAAATCGCTGGCGCAGCGGTTCCACTACCATCCGTCCTATTTTTCCGAACTGTTCAAGGCGAAGACGGGCAAATCGTTCATCCGCTACCTGACCGAAGTGCGCATGGAGCAGGCGGTCCGGCTGCTTAAGGAAACCTCCCTCGGCCTGTGGGACATCGCGGAGCTGTGCGGATTTTCCGGACCCGGCTATTTCAGCTCCCGTTTCAAGCAGATGTACGGCATCAGCCCCAGCGAATTCCGGCAGCGAACGTCCGAAAAATTCGACGGCGCATAACCGAAAAAATCGCATTCCTTCCGCATCTCCGGGCCGGTACGCTGAGTAGGGGGACCCGAAACGGAGAGGAAGGGGGCGCCTATGCGCAGACGGAACAACCGCGTCGCCTATTTGTTCATGACGCCCTGGCTGATCGGCTTTTTCGGACTGACGCTGGGTCCGATGCTGGCTTCGCTTTATTTGTCCATGACCGAATACTCCCTGCTGGAGCCGCCGAAGTGGACCGGTCTGGCCAATTTCCGGGAAATGTTTTGGGAGGACGAGCTGTTCGCCCACTCCCTCGGACTCACCTTCACCTACGTGCTCCTGTCCGTGCCGCTTCGCCTGGCGTTCGCCCTGGCGGTGGCCATGGCGCTCAACAAGGGCCTGCGCGGACTCGGCTTTTACCGGACGGTGTACTACATTCCTTCGCTGCTGGGCGGCAGCGTGGCCATCGCCGTCGTCTGGCGGAGGGTGTTCGACGGGGACGGCCTGTTCAACCGGTTTCTGGCCTGGTTCGGCGTCGAGGGCCGGGCGTGGGTTTCCCATCCCGATTACATCCTGTACGCCATCGTGGCCCTGGCCGTCTGGCAGTTCGGATCGGCCATGATCATTTTTCTTGCCGGCCTGAAACAGATCCCCCATGAGCTGTACGAAGCCGCGGAAGTGGACGGGGCGGGGCCGGTGCGCCGTTTCGTGCGCATCACGCTGCCGCTGCTTTCGCCGGTCATCTTTTTCAACCTGGTGATGGGCATCATCAACTCGTTCCAGGTGTTCACGCCGGCGTACGTGCTCGGCGACGGCCGCGGCGGGCCGATCAACTCCACGCTGTTTTACACGCTGTATCTCTATCTCAAGGGCTTCTCGTTCTTCGACATGGGCTACGCCTCCGCGATGGCGTGGATCATGCTGCTGATCATCGCGGCGTTCACCGCGGTGGTGTTCGCCACCCAGAAGTACTGGGTGTTCTACTACGGCGATGAATCCGGCGGAAGGGGGAGAGCGTGATGGCGGTGCGATGGCTTTGGTCCAAACTGGTCCGGCACGCGATCATCATGGGGTTCGGCATCCTCATGCTGTATCCGGTGCTGTGGCTGGTGAGCAGCTCCTTCAAGCCCGACAGCCACATTTTCACCGATCCCGGCCTGTGGCCGAAGGAAGTGACCCTGAACCATTACATCAAGGGGTGGAAAGGGCTGCTCGGCGTTTCCTTCGGGCGCTTTTTCCTCAACTCCGGCATCATTTCGGTGCTGTCCGTGATCGGCAACCTGGTCACCTGCTCGCTGACCGCCTACGCGTTTGCCCGGCTGGATTTCAGGTTCAAAAAGCTGTGGTTCGCGCTCATGCTCATCATGATCATGCTGCCTTACCACGTGACGCTGGTTCCGCAGTACATCCTGTATCACCGGCTCGACTGGATCAACACGTTTCTGCCCCTGATCATGCCGAAGTGGCTGGCGCACGATTCGTTTTTCATCCTGCTCATGGTCCAGTTCATCCGCGGCATTCCGCGGGAACTGGACGAGAGCGCGATGATCGACGGCGGCGGGCCGGGCGGCATCTACCTGCGCGTCATCTTGCCGCTCCTCATGCCCGCGATGATCACGACGGCGATTTTCACCTTCATCTGGTCGTGGGACGACTTTTTCAGCCAGATGATCTATCTGAACGATGTCCGGCTGTTTACCGTCCAGCTGGGCGTGCGGTCCATGCTCGACCCCTCGGGGGACGCGGCATGGGGACCGCTGCTGGCGATGTCGACCCTGTCCCTTGTCCCGGTCACGGTGGTGTTTTTCGCGTTCCAGCGTTTCTTCCTGGAAGGCATCGCCACCACCGGCCTGAAAGGTTGAGAGATTCGTGTCCGTGTAAGGCAGCGGCACGCAAACCCGAAAAAATCGACAGCGGGTTGCCGAAGATTTTGCATTCAGGTGCCAATAAAGCGCTTTTATGATGAAAATGAAAAATCATTCCCGAAAAGGGGGAAAACACATGAAAAAGCATCTTATGGGGATTCTCGCCGCGGTGCTGGTTCTGACGCTGGCCGCCTGCGGCGGCGGTTCGTCCGGCGGACCGTCGTCGGAGAGCCCATCGCCGTCGCCGTCCGCATCGTCGCCCGCGGCCGGTCCGTCGTCGTCCGCCGCCCCGGAACCCGTCGAACTGCGCATCATGTGGTGGGGCGACCAGACGCGCGCCGACCTCACCAACCAGGCGCTGCGGAAATTCGAGGAGAAGTACCCCCACATCAAGGTCGTCGGCGAGTTCGCCCCGAGCTCCAGCTACTTCGACAAGCTGAACACGCTGCTGGCTTCCGGCACGGCGCCCGACGTGTTCTTCCTCGGCGGCAACTATATCGACTACGCCGACAAGGACGTGCTCCTCGACCTGAACCAGTTCGTCGGCCAGGAACTGGACCTTTCCGACATGGACAAGGGGCTGATCGAGTACGGCACCTACAAGGGCGCGCTGTACAACCTCTCCGCGGGCGCCAACTCGCGGGGCATGCTCGTGAACGCCACCATGTTCAAGAACGCCGGCATGCCGGTGCCCACCGACGATTGGACCTGGGAAGACTTCGCGCGGATCAGCGTCGAAATCTCCCAGAAGCTGGGCAAAGGCTACTACGGCACGTACCAGTTTGGCGTCGAAGGGATCAAGGGCGTGTTCCTGGCGACGCGTGGCAAGGTGTTCTACGACACCGAGAAGAGCGCCATCGGCTTCGAACTGCAGGATGTGATCGACTGGTTCACGTTCTGGGAAGACCTGTACAAGCAGGGCGGCGCCGTCGCACCCGAGCTGCAGGTGTCCAATCCGCCGGACGATCCGAACAAGTCGCTGGTCAGCGCCGGCAAGGTGGCGATGAACATGATCCCGTCCAACCAGCTGGCCGCCCACCAGAACCTGACGCAGGACGAGCTGACCCTCGTGCTGCCTCCGGCGGGGCCAAGCGGCCACGGCGTCATCCTCGAATCGAGCCAGGGCCTGTCCGTTTACGCCAACACGAAACATCCGAAGGAAGCCGCGATGCTCCTCAACTTCTGGATCAACGATCCCGACGCGGCGCTCATCCTCGGCAACAACCGCGGCGTTCCCGGCACCTCCAAGCAACGCGCCCTGCTCAAGCAGAACGCCTCGCCCGTCGACCAGATTGTCTATGACTATCTGGACCGCGTGTCCGAGTCGAGCAAGGACAACCCGGTCAAGCTCAGCTTCAACCCGCCCGGCTACACCGAGTGGAACAAGGAACTGGAAACGAAGCTGCAGGAAATCGCCTTCGGACGCAAGAGCGGCAAACAGGCTGCGGAAGAATTCTACGACGCGCTGCTCAAGATCGTGGAAAAGAATCAGTAAGACATGCCGCCCGTCCCTTTCGGACGTCAACCCATCAAAGGATTGCCGACACTCCTTGTCGGCAATCTTTTTTACGGCGGTCTGCGTAGTATCGCTCACGAGATGCCCCTCGCGGGCCAACGGAGTCGAAAAATCGACTACAATCGCTCGCGAGGCGTCTCGCGCGCAACTGACCGTTCTTCGAGCCGGCGCCCAAACAAGCAAAAACCGCCGGTCAATGCAATGTGACCTTCATGAAAAATCATCAGAACCCCCGACATGAAACGACATGTGACCGACATGAAATCATAAAAATAGCAGTGAGAACTTTTGTTGACAAGTGTCTAAATTCGTGATATTATCTCAAAATAGTTGGTTCTACATTACCATTTTTCAAAACAAATCAACAAACGAGGTATAGGGAAAAAGTACCACGTTCATTGCGTCAAGTGGGTCTGTCGAACGGAGGGGACGTCGGTTGCCGCCGCGCAAACGTTTGGGCGAGCTGCTGGTGGAAGCCGGCATGATCACGGAAGAGCAGCTCCAGGAAGCCCTGCGCGAACAGCAGGAACGGAACATGCGGCTCGGCGATGTGCTCATTTCCCGCGGATACATAACCGAACAGCAGCGCATCGAAGTGCTGGAATACCAGCTCGGCATCCCGCATGTCCAGTTGTTCCGCCAGAAAATCGACCCGAAAGCGATTCACCTGATTCCCCAGAAACTTGCGGAGCAGCATAAAGTGTTGCCTCTTCGGGTGGAGGGGAACAAATTGTTCGTGGCGATGGACGATCCGCTCGATTATTTCGCGATCGACGAACTGCGCATGGCGACAGGGATGTGGATCGAGCCCGCGATCGCCTCACGTGAAGAATTGGAGAGGGCGATCCGGCGTTATTACGGTCTGCAAGAGTCGGTCGAACAGGTGATGCAGAATCTTGAAGCGCGCGAGGCCGATGACGCCTTGCCGGAAGATGACGAAAATTCCCCGGTTGTAAAGACGGTCAACCAGATCATCCAGCAGGCGGTCCAGATCGGCGCGAGCGACATCCACATCGATCCGCAGGAGGATTCGCTTCGCGTCCGCTACCGGGTGGACGGGATGATGCGCACGGAGCGGACGTTGCCGCCGAACATGCAGAGCGTCATTGTGGCCAGGATCAAGGTCATGGCGGGCATGAACGTGGCGGAGCGCCGGTTGCCGCAGGATGGACGGGTGGAAATCGACATCGAATTTCGCAAGGTGGACATCCGGATCTCGACGCTTCCCACCATTCACGGCGAGAAGGTCGTCATGCGGATTCTCGACTTGTCGAACACGCTCACGGAGATTGAGAAACTCGGCTTTTCGCCGCACAATTTGCAGCTTTTCCTGAAAGGCATCAACAGCCCGCACGGTATCGTGTTCATCACCGGGCCGACGGGAAGCGGCAAGACGACCACGCTGTATTCGGCGCTGTCCCGGCTGAACAGGGACGAAGTCAATATCATCACGATCGAAGATCCGGTGGAATATCAGCTGAAGGGCATCAACCAGCTGCAGGTCAACCCGCAGGTCGGTCTCACGTTTGCCCGCGGGCTCCGGGCGATTCTCCGCCAGGATCCGAACATCGTCATGGTGGGCGAGATCCGTGATGTCGAGACGGCGGAGATCGCCGTACGCGCGGCGATGACCGGCCACCTCGTGCTCAGCACGCTGCACAGCAACAGCGCGGTGAACGCGATCACACGTCTGATCGATATGGGCGTGGAGCCGTTCCTCGTCGCCTCCGCGCTGAATTGTGTCGTCGCGCAGCGGCTGGTGAGGCGGGTATGCCCCCATTGCGCCGAGGAACGCGAGCCGTCGCCGCAGGAAGGGGAACTGTTCGCCGCCTGCGGCATCAAGGCCGACCGGCTCAAGATCGGCAGGGGCTGCGGGGAATGTTCGCGCACCGGCTATCGCGGGAGACTCGCCATACATGAAGTGCTGGCCTGCGACGACGGACTGCGATCGATGATCCTGCAAAAGCGCACCGACAGCGAATACCGGGCGTACGCTTCCGCGCGCGGGCTCATTCCGCTGGTGCAGGACGGGCTTGCGAAAGCGGCTGCGGGACTGACGACGGTGAGCGAAGTGTTCCGGGTCGCGAACGACGACTGACCGCGCGGGTATTTTGAAGGGGGTGATCGTTGGTTGGAAATTGAGCATTTGCTCAGGCTGGCGCATGAGAAAAAAGCGTCCGACATCCATATTACGGCCGAATCTCCCGTCATGCTGCGCGTTCGCGGAGAACTTCGTCCGGTCGGATCGTATAAGCTCACGCCATTCGATACCTTGGAAATTGCGAAAGCGCTGATGACTCCCGGGCAGTACGAAACGTTCATGGAAAAGGGCGATCTCGATTTTTCCCATGGCATCTCCGGATTTTTGCGGATGCGTGTCAACGTTTTTCGGCAACGGGGGAACGTCGGGCTGACCATCCGGCTGATTCCGGACCGCGTGCCGACGATCGAGGAACTCGGATTGCCGCCCGTCATCGGGGAACTGGCCCGGAAACCGCAAGGTCTGGTGCTGGTCACCGGTCCGACCGGAAGCGGAAAATCGACGACGCTGGCGGCGATGATCGACCTGATCAATCGGGAGCAGCGCAAACATATCGTCACGCTTGAAGATCCGATCGAATACGTTCACAGCCACAAAATGTGCATCGTCAATCAGCGGGAGATCGGCAAGGATACGGCGTCGTTCGCGTCGGCCCTGCGCGCGGCGCTGCGGCAGGATCCGGACGTCTTGCTGGTCGGGGAAATGCGCGATCTGGAGACGATCGGCACCGCCATCACCGCGGCCGAAACCGGCCACCTCGTCTTCGGCACATTACATACCGTGGACGCGCCGCAGACCATCGACCGGATTATCGACGTCTTCCCGAGCGAAGCGCAACAGCAAATTCGCATGCAGCTCGCTTCGGTCCTGCTTGGCGTCATTTCGCAGCGGCTGCTGCCCGTAGCAGACGGAAGCGGCAGGGTGGCGGCTTTCGAAGTGCTCGTCAACACGCCGGCGGTCGCCAATCTGATCCGTACGCAGAGATCGCACCAGATCCGTTCCGTCATGCAGACCGGCAGATCGTCGGGCATGCAGACGATGGAGATGGCGCTGCGCGATCTGGTCGAGAAAGGGCTGATCACCGTCGAAACCGCGAGGGAAGCGCTGTTCGGTTTCGCGGAATTGTCATGAGCAGGAAGCAGGATGAAGAAGGGGACCGGACATGCCGAAATTCCGCTATCTTGCCGTCGATCACGCCGGACGCCTGAAGCGGGGAACGATCGAGGCGCCGGATTTTCGGTCGGCCGCGGAGGAACTGAGGAGCGGCGGGCTTTGGATCATGAAACTGTTCGACCAGGGCAAGAGCGTCCTTTACCGCGATCTGCCCGCATTGGCCGCGCCGCGGGTGAAGTCGGAGCACTTCACCGTTTTCTGTCGCCAGCTCGCCACGCTGTACAAGGCCGGAGTCGGACTCCTGGAAGCGCTGCGGGTGATGGCCGAGCAAACGGCGAGCAAGCCGCTCCGCAAGGTGCTGCGCGAAATGGGCGACGACATGCTGAACGGGCATCAGCTGTCGGAAGCGGCGGCGAAGTTCCCTTCGGTCTTCTCGAACGTGTTTGTGAACATGGTGCGGGCCGGGGAAACGAGCGGCAAGCTGGACGAAATGCTTGAACGGCTGGCCGTCTTTTACGAAAAAGAACATTACACAAAGGTCAAAGTCCGATCGGCGATGATCTATCCGGCCGTCATAGGCGCCTTGACGATCGTCGTGACGATGTTGATGATGATTGTCATCGTACCCCGATACGTCGCCGCATTTCAGGATATGGGGATCGAGCTTCCGTTGCCGACCCGCATCCTGATCGTCCTGAGTCACGCGATGCAGCAAACCTGGTTCCTGCTGCCGTTCCTCTTCATCATGCCCGTGCTTTTGCGGCGACTGATCCGCGGACTGCCGAATGGGCGATATATGCTCGATTACGCCAAATTGCGGATTCCCGTCCTCGGGCCCCTGAGGCGGAAACAGACGATCGCCCGGTTCAGCCGCACGTTCAGTTCGCTGTATGCGGCCGCCATTCCGGTGATGCAAATCCTGTCGATCGTCGCCGCGGTCGTCGGCAACGAAGCGATGAAACGCGTCGTGCTGGACGCCCGCGAGAGAGCGCGAAGCGGCCAGACGCTTGCCGACGCGTTCCGCGATTCCCGGCATTTCCCGCCGATGGTCGCGCACATGATTTCGATCGGGGAGAAAACCGGCGCCATCGATACCATGCTGGATAAGGTCGCCGATTTTTGCGAAGCGGACGCCGATCAGATGGCGGACCGTCTGAAATCGCTGCTCGAACCGTTCATGATCCTGGTCATGTCCCTGGTGGTTGGAGGCATCGTCGCCGCCATGCTGCTGCCGGTATTCAGGATTTTGAGCGCCACAAACAACATGGGTTGAATGTCAAAACCAAAATGAACCATAACGCGATTGGAGGAAACAAGAATGCAAGCCATACCGGTTCAAAAGCCGAAACTGATCGGAAATCAAAAAGGGTTGACGCTGATCGAGTTGCTCGCGGTCATCATTGTGCTTGGAATCATCATGGCGATCGCCGTGCCGTCCGTCGCGGGCGTCATCGAACGGTCGAAAGTCCAGGCGGACAGGGGCAGCTGGTACGTCATCAAGGAAGCCGCCCTGCGGTACGCGCTGGTCACGAACGCCGCCAACGGCACGACCGTCACGGTGCAAGACCTGGCTACCCAAGGTTATCTGAACGCCAAGCCCACCCCTCAGTCGAACAGGATCACAGATTTCCACACGGTCAAGATTACGCTTGCGGGCAACACGTATTCGGTTGACGTTTACGAGAGCGCTGACACAACACAACCCGCCATCTCGGAAACCGACTTTCAGTGATTGACAAACCGTAAAGAATCGCGGCGCAGGAATGGCAATGCGGTCGGGTTGCCTTTCCTGCGCTTCACCGTTGGAGGCGCATGAACATCGACGTTTGGCTCACCGTAGCGCCAGCCGCCCTGCTCGGTCTGATCATCGGCAGTTTCCTGAACGTCGTCGCGATCCGCTTGCCCAAAGGAGAATCGATCGTCCATCCTCCTTCGCATTGCTTGCAATGCGGCCGAAGGTTGAGAGCCTTCGACCTGATCCCGGTGCTGAGCTATTTGTTCCTGAAGGGAAAGTGCCGTTATTGCCGGGCCCGCATATCGCCGGCCTATCCCGTCGGGGAACTTGTCACCGCGGGAGCATTCGCCATGACCGCGTGGCGGGTCGGCTGGACGCCCGAGCTTGCCGCCGGGCTGCTGCTGGCCTCGGTCCTGATCGCCGCCGCGCACGCCGACCTGCGGACGATGCTGATCCCGGACCGGATCGTCGGGTTCGGCGTGGCGGCCGGACTGATCGCGCGGATCGTCTCGCATCCCCTTCCCTGGTGGGATTATGCGCTGGGAACCGCCCTGGGCGGCGGACTGATGCTTTTGCTCGCATACGTCAGCCGGGGCGGCATGGGCGGAGGCGACATCAAGCTGTATCTGTTCGTCGGGCTGATGCTGGGATTCAAACTGACGCTGCTGTCCATTTTCGCCGCAAGCCTGTTCGGCAGCCTGTACGGCGTCGGCCTGATGCTCGCCGGCAAGTTCCGAAGGAGAATGCAGGTGCCGTTCGGGCCGTTTATCGCGGCCGGGACGCTCGCCGCCTTCTGGTTCGGGAACGGATGGATCGACATCTACCTGGCCTTGTACCCATAAACAAGATCAAGATATTGCAGGAAGGTGCGGGCGAATGTGGAGATCGCGCTACGCTTTGGGATTGGAATTATCCGATTACGCCATTAAAATCGCCGAAGTCCGCATTCATTCCGGATCGAAGCCGACGGTGACCCGGCATGCGACGGAGCGGTTGCCGGCGAATGTCATCGAGGAAGGCCGGATTCGCGACAAAGACCTCGCCATTATGGCCTTGCGAAACCTGGTGAACCGCGCCCGCCCGCACACGCGCAAGGTGCATTTTGTTTTGCCCGGCGCACTGGTGATGGTCCGTTTTCTGAAATTGCCCGACCTCCCCGCGAAGCGTTTGCGCAAAGTGATCGAATTCGATCTGAAACACAACGTCCCTCTTCCGTTCGAGACGCCGCATTACGATTTCGTCAAGCTGGGTGTTCCGGAACATACGAATCGGCGAAAGAAAAACCGCAGACCAGACCGGCGGGAGGGACGGGAAAGTCCCGGATCTGGCGGGGAAACGGCTGAAAATCCCCTGTGCGACGTGATGCTGGCGGCGGTCCCGCTCGATACGGTTCGAGAATATACGGAGGTCGTGACCGCCGCGGGACTCAAAGTCCGCAGCATCGAGATCAGGCCGCTGTCGCTGTATCGTCTCATCGAACGAACGGGACAGACGGAGCCCGACGGCACGTTCCTTGTGGCGGATGTGGGCGAGACCGTGTCCGACCTGAGCATTTTTCACAACGGAGAGCTCAGGATCACCCGCAGCATCCCGATCGTGTTCTCGCCGCGGCGGGGGAGCGGCCCGGACGGCGAGCCGCCGGAAACGCATGATCCGGGCGGACGGAGCGGACCGGATCCGGAAACCGTCTTTCAAAGCGCCTGTTCCGATCTGGCGCATGAACTGGAGCGTCTGATCATTTTTTTTCGCTATTCCCTCAATTACCGGGATCGGGAGATCGGACGGATCATTCTGTCGGGAGACGCTCCGCGCCTTGACGAGATCGCGCGCATCCTGGCCGACCGGCTGACGCCCGAAGTGCGCCTGATCGACGGAGAAGCGTTCAGATTGCGGGCGTTTCACGGGGAAAAGACGTTCCCTTCGTTGGCGGTGCCGATCGGGCTTGCCCTCAGGGGGAACAGGCGATGAAGACGATCAATCTCCTGCCGCGCAAACCGTTTGTCGAACGGGCGTTCAAGCTCTTGTTCGCGGCCGTCGTGATGCTCTCGGCGGCGATTTGCGCCGCCATTTTGACCCTCGATACGGATTACAGCTCGGACACCCGGGCGATCGAGGCGGAGATCCGCCGGATGGAAGCGCGGATAGCGGAGCTCGCCGGCGAGCGCAAGCCCGATCCGCTTTTCTCCGACTTCGCGGCTTACCGCAATCTGGTGAACAACCTGGAACGAGCGAGGCGCGACTGGGAGCCGGTGCTGGCTGCCATCACGGGCGCGCTGCCTTCCGATGCCCGGGTCACTTCGATGGCGACCGGAGAAGACGGAAAGCTGACGATGGCGGCCGATTTCCGGGAGTGGAACGAAATCGCGGAGTACGCCGTCAGACTCCAGGCGACGGAACCGGTCGAAGAAGTTGCGGTCAGGAGCATCGTGCGTGAGAATCGGCAGGTATTGGTGCCGCCCGGGCCGCCCAATGCGGCGCAGGGACCGCAAACCGCCCGGCTGTATTCGGCCGTTTTGGAGCTGACGCTCGCCGAAAATTCCTCGATGACGCGGGAGACCGACCAATGAACGGCAACGGAAACGACAACGGAAAACCGCTCAAAGGAGCCGCAAGATGGAACGACCGGATCCGCAAGCCGGGGGCGATTCTGCTGCTCGCCCTGATCGCTTCGGCGACGCTGAATGCGCTGCTGTTCGGCTTTACCTTGTACCCCGCCGTGAAAAAGCAGGTGGCGCTGAAGCTGAAGCATTTTGAGGCGGAACTCAAACTGGCGGCGCTCGAGGAGACTCCTGTGCCGGAACGCGTCGATCCCGCCGAACTGGAGAAACTGCTCCGCCGGATGCCGACGAAGCCTGAAATCGCGCGGTTCCTTTTCGCGCTTCGGGAGATCGGGCGGCGAAGCGGCGCGGAGATTGTTCAACTGACAACCGGCGAATCGGAAATAAAGAAGGAAGACGCGCTTTCGTACCTTTTCAGCCAGGACGGCCTGAACGCTATCGCAAAAAGGCCGGACGCCCCGGCCGCGCCCGGGGCGGAAGCGGACAAAAAAGATTCGGACAACGCGGTTTATGAAGAAATCCGCTATGAGCTCGCGGTCCGGGGCTCTTACCGGCAAATTGTGGATTTTGTCCGCGGCGTCCATCGTATGGAACGGCTGGTGTCGATTCCGGTATGGCGAATCGTTCAGGGAACCCCGGAAGGGGTGCGGGAGGAGCAGCCGCTGGTGATGACGATGGTTCTGGTCCTGTATGCGGGGATCGGTTACGACGGGAAATTTCCCGAGTTGCCGCAGCCGGAGGTTCCTTCCGTGCAGGCCGGCAGGCTCGATCCGACGATGAGCGATTGGAAGTTTCAGGAGACGCTTCGCAAGCGGCTGTCGGACGACGGTTAGCATGCAAGGAGGATCGGTCGCATGGCGGATTCGCGCAAGCGGGAGCGTGAGAGAGGCGCTTCGATGATCGAAGTGATGGGGGCGTCCGCGATCCTGGGGATCGTCATCGTGGCTTTTCTGTATCTGTCTCAACACATGGCGCTTGCCGACCGCAAGTCGTCCTTGGAGACTCGGGCGCTCCGTGTCGCCGAGGAAAAGCTGAACTTCGCGCGCGCTTATGTGCAGGAATATCAGGTTCTGCCACCGAACGAGCCGGATGCCGAAGGATTTTCGGTCGTTTACCAGTTGTCCGGCCTGAGGGACGATCCGATCGGTTATGCGACGGATTCGTTCGGGCCCAGGCACCTGTCGCTGCAGTCGATCGTGTTGACCGGCGGGGCCGGCGGATCGCCGCAGCCGATGGTGCTGACGGCGACCGTCTCATGGAGGGAATAGCGATGCGGCTCGACAACCGGGGCGTTACGCTGGTGGAACTGGTGATGGGCCTGTTTGTCTCTTTTCTTGTGCTTGCCGTTGCGTTTGCGCTGTTTACGTCGATGTTCCACGCCACGGAGACCGGCACGCAACGATACATGGACAAATCCGCCGCGGATATCACCATGAACAAGCTGGCCGCCGAACTGTCGGATGCGACGCGGGTCGTCCATTTCGCCGCGTCGAACGAACTGCGCTACACCAACGGAAGCGCCGTTCGGTCGCTCGTGTTCGATCCCGCGGGGAAGACGCTGACGCTCTACGAATTCAGCGAAGGCGAGGACCCGGCGGTAAAACTGGCGAACATGAACAATCCGTCGATCAGCCTGGCGAACAACCCGCAGCTTTACAGCAAACCTCGAACGTTTCCGGCCAAGGTGACGGCCGTGAGTTTTACGGATGAACAAGGGGTCCCGCTGACCGACGTGCCGCTTGGCGACGGGGCGCTGATCCGGTTTTCGGTCACGTTTGAACAAAGCGAGGTCAAAATCAGCGGGGTGCGCGTGCCGGTGACGCAAACGGCCGAAACGATGGTGAAGCTTTTTCGCGACTCGGCTTGACGGACGATGGCCGGGTGAAAGGTTCAATTCCGAAGCATTCGGGACGGGGAGGTGAGGATCGGATGCCGCGCTTAGCCGCAAAGAAGGCGGACCATGAGCGTGGTTCCGCGGCGCTGCTGTACGTTCTCATGCTCATGTTCGTTCTGGCGGTCACCGTTCCGGTAATCCTTTTGCTGACGTCCAATGCTTCCCTGTCCGATCAGACGTCCCGCAACGAGAAACTCGCGACCCACCTCGCGATCGGAGGCATGGAGGCGATGCTCGCATATCTTCGCTCGTACACGCCCGACGGCGGTCTGGAACGGGACGAATATCTGCTGGGATACCCCGGTTTCGGCGAGAAAACGTTCAATACGCCCGAAGGCGTTCGCGTCCGTTACAGGGCGACGATCACGACGGAGAATCAAGGCCGGTATGTCGTCAGGATCGAGGTCGAGGCGGGCACGGGCGCATACATGCGCGAGAAATCGATCGAGTTCATGTTCGCGCCGACGGGACCGGAAGAACTGAGGGTCGTCACGGACGACACCGAACGGATCACGGTGCCGGTCGGCAGCGGCGGACTGTTTGTGGGGGGGGACTACGACGAGAACAGCATCATCAACGGCACTCCGGTATCGTTGGACAATCTTTCCGCCGTCATTGGCGCCGCGATCGATTTCTACCAGAACGAGACGAACGAGGACGCCGCCGAAGATTTCGAGACCTATTACCCGCTTGCGCAGACGCCCACCTGCCCCGGCAACTGCGTGTCGGATGCGAGCTGGGAGGCGATGGCCGCGAATCTTCCCGATCCGCCGGTGTTGAAAATTCCGTCAAGGAACTATTGGGATACCCTCAACGTCACCTTCGGCAGCCCGGAAAACCCGGCCGTATTATTTTTCGAAAACAAGCCCTCCTTCAACAATCTGACTCTGACGGTGTACGGGACCGTGATCTTCCCTCAGGGGGTGACTTCCCACGGAATGAACCTGACCGTTTACGGGGACGTCATCTTCGGGACGAGTATTTCGCCGACCACCGTTTTTAATGTGACGACTTACAAGCTGAACGGTGAAGGCGGCAATTTCTATGTGCTGGGCGATTTTACGCCCACCAACTCGCCCAACCTCAACATCGCGGGCAATTTTTACGCCAATAACGTGCGGCTGTCCAACCCTTCACGGATTGTGGTCGGCGGTAAAATGATCGTGGACGGCCAGCTGAGGTTTCAAAATACGATGGTTCAGTTTCAGGTTGGCCTGGATTTGCTCGTCGGTTCCCTGTACACCTGTTGCACCAACCGGCTTGATTCCGGCGGCGACATCCTGATCGAAGGCAGCATCCAGCGGACGGGGACCCTCGAGATGAACGCAGGCGGCAACATCGGCGTGGGCGGCACCCTCGCCGCGGCTCCCTGGCATCCCGTCATCGTGCAGACGGGCGGCGGAACGACGTCCCTCATCATCCCGAAGGCGCCCGGCGGCGAGGACGGGGGGAACGGAAAAGGTTCCGGCAGCGGCGGGGGAAGCTGGAACCCGGTGCGGCTCAGCTGAAAAGAAGCTGATAAGAAAATATTAGGAACCCGCTAAAAATACGTTATATTTTCAACCGTGGAAACGACATAGCAATCCCTGTAAGATTGTGTTAAACTACAGGCGGAATACCCAACCGGGGAATTTTGCGGTAAACGACCATCAAAACAGGGAATTTCAGGAGGAAGCCGTGGCCGTTGGCATGAGGGAACCCGCAGCAGGAAACGCGACCTACTTCATCTTCGGGGCGACGGGGGATTTGGCCAAACGCAAGCTGTTTCCCGCGCTCTACAGTCTGTATCGGGAAGGAAAACTCGGCGAACGCTTCGCGGTGATCGGACTGGCGCGGAGGCCTCGCACGGAGGAAGAATTCCGCGAGGACGTGCTTCGCTCGATCCGCGAGTTTTGCCGTTACAAACCGGAAGGCGGCATAGAGTGGGACCGTTTTGCCGCGCACTTTACCTACCAGTCGCTGGACATCGGCAATCTGGAAGGTTTTCGCGCTTTGCGCGAGCTCGCCGAGTCGGTGGAAAGCAAGTTTGACATCAGCGGAAACCGCCTGTTCTATCTCGCGCTGGCGCCGGAGCTGTTCGGCACCGTTTCGCGCCACCTGAAAGAAGGCGGCATGCTGGATTCGCCGGGCTGGCACCGGCTGATCATCGAGAAGCCGTTCGGCTACGACTACGCGTCCGCGAAACAGCTCAACGAAGAGATCCGCCAGGTGTTCCGGGAAGAAGAAATCTTCCGGATCGACCACTACCTCGGCAAGGAAATGGTGCAGAACATCGAGGTGATCCGGTTTTCCAACGGCTTTTTCGAGCCGCTCTGGAACAACCGCTACATCGCCAACGTGCAGATCACCCTGGCCGAGACCGTCGGCATCGAGGACCGGGGGGCGTATTACGAAAACTCCGGCGCGCTGCGGGACATGGTGCAGAACCACCTGCTGCAGATGCTGACGATGATCGCGATGGAACCGCCCAGCCGGCTGGATCCCGAGGATATCCGGGACGAGAAGGTGAAGGTGCTGCGCTCCATCCGTCCGTTCCGGTCGCAGGAAGACGTGATGCGCCGGGTGGTGCGCGGGCAGTACGCCGCCGGCATGCGGAACGGCAAGCCGCTCAAGGGTTACCGCGAAGAGGAGAAAGTCGACCCCAATTCGCAGACGGAGACGTTTTTCGCCGCACGGATGTTCGTCGACAACTTCCGCTGGGCGGGGGTGCCGTTTTACGTGCGGACCGGCAAGCGCTTGCCGGTAAAGGCCACGGAAATCGTCATCGAATTCAAGAACGCGCCGGACAACGTCCTGTTCGCGAGGCGCCAGGTGCTGCAGCCGAACCTG
>ERZ795043.663-NODE-663-length-24042-cov-35.370909_pt1 | contig 24042 bp, 24 predicted proteins | sample MGYA00375127_ERZ795043 | MGnify/ENA primary metagenome ERZ795043 (study PRJEB30172, sample SAMN05518447) | compost metagenome | isolation source: Feedstock adapted compost from Newby Island compost facility, Milpitas, CA | place: USA:Newby Island compost facility... | reverse complement strand
AATGTTCGTATGTGAAGGATTTGCTGAGGCAACTTGATATTCAAAAAATTTTTTTGTTTTTTCGCAAGGGGCTTTGCGGAAGTTCGGACGGGCGATTCCAATCGTCATCACGGCCGGCGTGTGCGACACGCTATTGATCTTGCTGGCCGTCTCCGGCGTTTCCGTTGTGGTGCTGAATTTCGTTTGGATGAAAACCGTGCTGGTGGTGCTGGGAACCCTGTTTCTGCTGTACATGGGCGTGATGTCGTGGAAAGCGAAACCTTCGGCCAGTCAAAACGAAGGCCTTGCCGGCGCCAAAGTTCCGCAGCTCGTCGGCTATACGATGATGATCTCCATTCTGAACCCGCATGCGATTCTGGATACGGTGGGCGTCATTGGGACCAGCTCGATCCAATACGAAGGCGGGGAAAAAGTCGTTTTTACGGCCGCCTGTATCATGGTCTCGTGGATCTGGTTCATTTTCTTGGCGGCATTGGGGCATTTTGTAGGCACGAAAGATCCTTCCGGCAAACTGACCGGCGCACTGAACAAGGTTTCGGCGCTGGTGATGTGGGCGGCCGCCGTTTATCTGGTTGCGGCGCTGTGGTCGTGATAGACTATATGTCAGAGGAAGAAGGAGGGTCGTTTGTGCTTGTTTCCGTCAAGGACCGACTGGATCAGCCGCACATCGAAGAGTTGCTGGGGTATGCCGTTTTCACGGACGAGAAGGAATTGGAAGATGTGATCAGGCGGTACAAGACCGATGACCGGTGGAAACTCCTGGGCTATTCCGAGGAGGGGCGGATCATCGGGATTATCGGTTATGAAATGGTCACGCCCACGATTCTGAAGCTCCGCCATCTGGCGGTGGATCCGCCGTACCGCGGCTTGGGGTACGGGCGCGGGATGATTCTGGAAGTGCTTGAATTGGAAAGGCCGGCGAAAATCAAGGCCGAGGTGGACGAAGAAGCGGCGGATTTTTTCCGGAACATCGGATTTGAGATCGTCAGCCTGGGAGAGCGGTTCCCGGGCATTGAAAGGTTCGAATGCTCCTTCGTAACGGACTTTTGACAGATGGGGCCAGGCGGTGAAGATCATGATTGGCGAAAGCGGCGCGAGCGCGCAGGTCATCAAAAGGATGATAGTAATAGGGACCGCTTTGCTTATCCTGGCCGCTTGCAGCCCCGCCGGGGAGACCCCATCGCCAGTGGCGGCGACTTCCGGGACGGAAGTGTTGCAGCCGCAAGAACCCCCGGCGCTCTCCCAACCGATGGATACCGCCGGCCGTACATACAGGGTGATCGAAAAGTTTGAACAGGACGGGAGATTTTTTGTGTCCGTGATCGCCCCGCCGGGGGATGGCGGACATTTGGTCCAGGTGGAGATCAAAGAGAAAGCCTTATGGGATGCGGTAAGGAAAGAGGGTTTTGTCACGTTCGGCAAAGCCTGGCAAATACTCGAAATTGAAGGTAAAGCCGTTGAAACGTTCGTGCGGGGGGATGCGGAGTGAAACCGAAGGCGATGTTGGCCACTTATTTTGCGGGCTCGCTTTTGCTTGCGGTCTCATCGGTCATGCTGATGATCCAGTATTTGCCCACGGATGAGACGATGATGAAATATTTTTTCGGACTTCTCGGCGTGTTTTGGGCCATCCTGGCGGTGTTTTTCGGGCTGGATTTGTTTAAGGAGGACGACATCATCATCCCTGCCCGGGTGCTGGGGATTAAAAAAAACCGGGTTTGGCTGCAATGGGAGACGGGCAGAAAAACGAGCGTATTCCTCACAGACCTGGAACTGCTGAAACGTTTGACCCCCGACAAACAGGTGGAGCTTTTGCTGACGAAGAGGACCAAACAGTTCAAAGGCCTGCGTCTGAAATCCGAAAACCAGTGATGGCGGCAGAAATTTAGTTGTTATAAGGCGTTAAATATTAATGATATAAAAAGAGAGGGATGGGTTATGGGAATTCAGGTGGTTCGCTATCGCGGCCAGGAGGGCATTGCTTGGGGCGTATTGCAGGGTGATCAGGTCAGGACGGTTCCCGGCCGGTATGAAACGCTGGCGCAATTTTTGACGGAAGGAGGAGCGGACCAGGCGCGGAAGCTGGCGAAAGAACCGGGCGCCGGAATGCCCTTGCGCGATGTGCGCCTGCTCAGCCCGGTGACGGCGCCGTGCCGCATCGTCTGCCAGGGCGCCAATTACAGCGCCCACCGGGAAGAAGCCAACATGTCGCCCGACAAGCCTCCTTTTAATCTGATCTTCACGAAGGCCGACAGCGCGCTGTCCGGGCCGGGCGACGACATTGTCTGTCCGCCGCACGTGCGGCTTCTCGATTACGAAATCGAGCTGGGGCTGATTATCGGCAAATCCGTCACGGGACCGGCCGAAGTGACGGATGAAAATTTGCACGAATACATAGCTGGCCTCGTCATCACCAATGACGTGTCGGCCCGGGATGTGCAGATGCTTCAGTCGCAATGGTACAAGGGCAAAAGCTACCGGACCTTCTGCCCGGCCGGTCCGTATCTGTATTTGATCGACCCGGAAGATGCGCCGCGAATCCATCACCTGGAACTGAAGCTGTGGGTGAACGGGGAACTCCGGCAGTCGGCGAGCACCGGACAATTGCTTTACAAGCCGGCGGAAACGCTGGCGGAGCTGACCGGGCTGATGGACTTCTCGCCGGGCGACCTGATCATGACCGGCACGCCGGGCGGCGTCGCGCTGAAACTCAGCGAGGAAGACGACCAGCTCATCTCAAGCCGCAAGGTGCCTTACGGCGAGAAGCGGCAAGCCTTCGTGGAAAGGCAGCTTTCCAAAAACCGCTACTTGCGTCCCGGGGATGTAATCCGCTGCGAAATCAAAAGCGGCGACGGCGCCATCGACCTGGGCGTGCTGGAAAACAAAGTCGTCAAAGGGGCGTAATTGGCCCGTGAAAATGCCGGAGGGACAGGCGGCATGTTGACCGCCAGTCCCTCTGGTTTTTTTCTTCGACTGCCTTTCATCCGTTCATAAGCTTTTCCAGCCGAAACGCGGCAATCAGGTTGATCCGGGTCTCAAAGTGATCCAAATCCAATTTCAGTTCCTGCACGATCTTTTCAATTCGAAATTTGACGGTGTTGGGGTGAATGTCCAGTTGCTCCGCCGTCATTTTGATGTTCCGCTCATTGAGCAAATACCACTCCAGCGTCTGCCTGATTTCCGGTTTGAAAACTTTCAGCGGCCCCAAGTGGGTTTCGGCAAATTCCCGGGCCGTTTCCGGCTGGCTGAGCAAGGCTTCCGCCAGCAGCGTCCAGGCGGCCATATCGGAGTAAAAGCCGATCTTGTCCGGAATGAAGGCGGCATAATTGAGCGCGAGCATGCAGCGTTTCAGCGATTCCCGGATCTGGCTGAGGCTGGCGACCGTGCTGCCGATGCCCATGGAAATTTCGCATGGCCGGGGCTTCATGTGCTTGGCCGCAAAAGAAAGCAGATCTTTTTTGAGCTCCGCGGTGATTCGTTTCCAGTTCAGCATGCTTTCGTAAGTGCACACAATGTAAAGCAGCGATTGTTCCATATAAAGGCCGAAAATGGGAATGTGGCGGCCCACGATGCGCTCAACGGATTCCCACTGGCTATCGGGCCAATCCAGCGCTGCCTGGCGTTCCGGGTCGGAAAGCTTGATGCCGATCACATGGTAGGGCGGCGAAGTGGGCAGCCGCACCAGCGGCCCATTGGCCAGCCAATACTCCAGATCCTGCACTTCTCCCCGAATCACGCCCTGCACGAGCCGCTTGCGAATGTAAGACTCCACTTCGATCCGGTTCAGACCGGGCGCCGAAGGTTTTTGCAGCCGCAGGGCGCCGTCGAGAATCGTCCCCAGATGATAGGAGATTTCCATCAGAAGATCCAGATCGTCCTTCGTAAATGTCCCCTCGCGCTTGCCGGCGTGCAGCACGCCGATCCTTCTGGAATGGACATGAAGCGGCACCGTGATCACGGCGCGGATGCCGCCGAACAGGTCCAGAATCTCCTTGATCATGTTCGGTTCGTTGAATGCGTCGTTGGTGAGCGAAGGGATGCCCGTCAGAAAGACGGTCACCGCGTTGCCGCCCCTGGACAGCGGCACCCGGTACTGATTGATCAGATGATCATCCCAGATGCCGAAAGCCGGTTTTTGCAGCACCAGTTCTCCCGTTTCTTCGTTGTAGAGCATCACCCCAATGCTGGAAGTGCCCAGCATCGAACCGAACTTGTCGATAATTTCCATCAAAATTTCTTCAAAGGATCCTTGCCCAACGAGCTGGTTCAAACGGTTCATGATCGTCAGGCCTTCGGATTTGCGGATTTGCTGGTAGTTTTTTCGGGCGCTTTCCAGCGCGCCGGAAGCAAATTCGGCATATTCCCGGAACAGGCTGCGGGCAGAATCGGTAAGCGGCTGGCGGGTTTTAAGGACGAGCAGCATGCCGGATTCGCCACTTCCCTGCACCTGGGCCCAGGCATAGCAATGCTGCCGGCGCATGACGGTATAAACCGTGCCGTCCGCCGGGCTTTGATTTTCCTTATGCAGGCCGGCAAAGTCGAGGATGGCGGTCCATTCTTTGTCGGGCAAATGGACGGATTTTACGTTGGAAAAGACGCCGGAACTTCTGTCATAGGAAACAAAGGCCGAGCCTTCGGCGGCAAATAGTTCCATGCATCCGTCCAGCAAAATTTGCATCCCGTCGTTTGGATGATAGACGGTCAAAAGCTGCAGCGCCGTTTTCTTGAACGGGAAGGAAAGCTGCATTTGCTGTTCGCCCTGCATCGTTTACCTCCAGGGTATGCGGATCCTGTTACCTGACAATGTATCAATTCTTTGCAAACATCCAAAATGTAAATGTTTTCATTTTGGGGTTTTCCATTAATTTTTGTTTATCATCAACAAAAATGAAAGCCGAATTGCCGAAAATTTGTTGGCGAGTTCTATATGTTTTCACAACCGGACCCTTTATGATGAACTTCAGAAAGCAACAAATAAAGCGTTTGCATTTTGGTTATGACAGGAGGCCGTTACATTGTCCAAGCGAGATGCCGTAATTGTGGCCGCGGTGCGGACAGCCATCGCCAGAATGGATGGCGCGCTGGCATCGCTGCCCGTGCATTATTACGCGGCGGAAATCATGAAAGAAGCGCTCCGGAGAGCGCAAGTGAAGCCCGAGCAGGTGGACGACGTCATCCTGGGCAACGTGCTCAGCGGAGGAGGCAACCTGGCGCGTCTGACCGCGTTAAAAACCGGTCTTTCTTTGGAAATTACCGGCGTTACCATAGACCGTCAATGCGGCTCGGGGATCAATGCCATCAACTTAGCGGCCGCCCTGATTCGGTCCGGGGCGGGAGACATTTACGTGGCGGGAGGAGCGGAGAGTTACAGCCAGGCGCCGTATCTGATGTTCAGGCCGCCCGCGCTTTATACCACGCAGCCTCCGCAGATCCGGCGGTTTCAGCTTTCTCCGCGGGAAATCGGCGATCCGGACATGGGCATTACCGCGGAGAACCTGGCCCGAAAATATGGCATCTCCCGCGAGGAGCAGGACGCTTTTGCGCTGGAAAGCCAGCGCAGGATGGCCAGAGCGGTGGATGAGGGCCGTTTCAAGGAACAGATCATGCCGATACAAGTGCCGGCGGGAAAAGGCCAGACGGCGGCATTTGACACGGACGAGCATTTCCGCCGGGACACGACCATGGAAGCGCTGTGCCGCCTGAAACCCGCATTTTTGCCGGACGGAACGGTGACGGCGGGCAACAGCTCCGGATTGAACGACGCCGCGTGCATGCTGGTCATCATGGCCAGGGGAAAGTGGAGGAGCTTGGCCTAAAGGCCATGGCGGTCGTGCGCGAGTTCGCCGTCGCCGGCGTGGACCCCAACATCATGGGCATTGGCCCGGTGCCGGCGATTCGCAAGGTTCTGGAAAAAAGCGGAATGACACTGGAGCAGATGGACCTGATCGAGTTCAACGAGGCGTTTGCCGCCCAGGTGCTGGCATGCAACCGCGAGCTGAACATGGACATGTCCAAGGTCAATGTCAATGGCGGAGCCATCGCCCATGGCCACCCGCTGGGCGCCACCGGCGCAATCCTGGCCACCAAGGCGGTGTACGAGCTGGCCAGGACCCAAGGCCGCTATGCGTTGATTGCGGCCTGCATCGGCGGCGGGCAAGGCATCGCGACGATCCTGGAACGCGAGAGTGGGGATGACTGACCGTGGGTGAAATCATCTGGCAGCCCTCGCAGCAAATGTTGGAAAATTCGCAAATGTCAAAATTCATGAAATGGGTCAGCCAGCGGGAAGGGCTGGAGCTTCGCGATTACCGGTCGCTCTGGCAATGGTCGGTGGATCATCTGGAGGCGTTCTGGGCAGCCTTGTGGGACTTTTTCCGGATTCAGGCCAGCCATCCCTACAAGGAGGTGCTGATTCGGCGGGAAATGCCGGATGCGGAATGGTTTCCGGGCGCTCAGCTGAACTATGCGGAGCACATTTTCCGGAACCGCCGTCCGGATAAGCCCGCGTTGCTTTATATGGATGAAACCTCTCCCGTGCGGGAGATGGGCTGGGATGAACTGGCAAGCCGCACGGCGCAGGTGGCAAATTACCTTAAGCGCCTGGGAGTTCAGGCCGGAGACCGCGTCGTGGGCTATTTGCCCAACATCCCGGAGGCCGTCATTGCTTTCTTGGCCTGCGCCAGCATCGGCGCCATCTGGTCCTGCTGCGCTCCGGATATGGGCACGGCCAGCGTGATTTCCCGGTTCCGGCAAATCGAGCCTGCCGTCCTGTTTGCTGCGGACGGATACCGTTTCAACGGGCAAGCCTTTGATCGGACGAAAGAATTGGCGGAAATTGAAAATTCGCTGCCGTCCCTGAAACAGACCGTGCTCGTACCCGTGCTGAACCGGCCGTCCGCTGCCGGCCTGAAAGAGGCCATTCTGTGGGATGAACTCTTCGGTGAATACCGGGAACTTTCCTTTGCGCAATTGCCGTTCAGCCATCCTTTGTGGATTCTGTTTTCATCCGGCACCACCGGCGAGCCGAAGGGGATTGTCCACGGGCATGGCGGCATTTTGCTGGAGCATTTGAAAAACTACTACCTGCACCAGGACATGACCGGCCAGGATGTGTTCTTCTGGTTTTCTTCCACCAGCTGGATGATGTGGAACATCGGCGTCAGCGTCCTTCTGACGGGCGCCACGCTCATTCTTTACGACGGAAGCCCGAATGCCCAAGGTCCGGACACGCTCTGGCGTCTGGCGGCGATGACCAAGGCCACCGTCTGCGGAGCGGGCGCAGGATACATCCATTACGGCATCAAAGCGGGCGCCGATCCGCGAAAGTATGACCTGTCGAGCCTGCGGGCCATCGGCGTGACGGGCGCGCCGCTGACGGAAGCCGGCTTCCGCTGGATTTACGAGCAGTTCCCGAAGGACATTTGGCTCCTCAATTCCAGCGGCGGCACCGACGTCTGCACAGCCTTCGTGCATTCCTCGCCCATATTGCCCATCTACGTCGGGGAATTGCAGTGCGCCGGTCTTGGGGTGAAACTGCAATCGTTCGACGAAGCCGGCAACGCCGTGATCGGCCAGGTCGGGGAACTGGTGGTGACGGAACCGATGCCGTCCATGCCGCTTTATTTCTGGAATGATCCGGACAAGCGCAAGTACAGGGAAGCTTATTTTTCCATGTATCCCGGCGTTTGGCGGCACGGCGACTGGATCATGATCAACGAGCGCGGCGGGCGCGTGATTTACGGCCGGTCGGACGCCACGATCAACCGGAACGGCGTCCGGATGGGCACCAGCGATATTTACCAGGCCGTGGAATCCATCGAGGAAGTGGTGGACAGCCTCGTCGTGGACCTGGAGTACCTGGGGCGCCCGTCTTTTATGCCCATGTTCGTCGTGCTCAAAGACGGCGTGCCATTGGATGACGCTTTGAAAGCCAAAATCAAGGAAAAGATCGCCCAGGCCGCATCCAAGCGGCATGTCCCGAACGAAATCTATCAGGTGTCGGATATTCCGAAAACGCTGAACGGCAAGAAGATGGAAGTGCCCATCCGCAAACTGCTTTTGCGGGGACCGGAAGCGGCGCCCATCAATCGGGACACGATGATGAATCCGGAGTCGCTGGCGTTTTTCATTCAATATGCCAGGGAACTGAATCAAAACATCGCCAACTAGGAGGGAGAAACGTGGGCGTACAGGTGGTGCGTTTCCGCGCGCAAGGAAACAGCGCGTGGGGAGTGGTGCTGAGGGAAAAAGTCAGGACGATTCCCGGCCGGTACGAGACGCTGGCGCAGTTTTTGGCGAAAGGGGCGGACAAGGCGAGGCAATTGGCCCATGCGCAGGATGACGGCGGTGAACTGGAGATGGGCGCTTTGGAGCTGTTAAGCCCGGTGACGGAACCTTGCCGCATCGTCTGCCAGGGCGCCAATTACGGCGCCCATCGGGAAGAAAGCGGGCTTTCGGGCAACCGGCCGCCTTACAATCTGATTTTCACCAAGGCGGACAGTTCCCTGGCCGGGCCCAGGGACGACATCATCTGCCCGCCGCATGTGCAGCTGCTCGACTATGAGATCGAGCTGGGCCTTGTGATCGGCAAAGCCATCCACGGGCCGGAGCCGGTGACGGATGAAAACCTGCACGAATACGTGGCGGGCCTCGTCATCGCGAATGACGTGTCGGCGCGGGATGTGCAGCTTCTCGAAATGCAGTGGTACAAAGGCAAAAGCTGCCGCACGTTCTGCCCGGTGGGTCCTTACCTGTATCTGTTGGATCCGGAAGATGTGCCGCGGATTCACGATCTGGAGCTTAAGCTTTGGGTGAACGGCGAACTCAGGCAGTCCGCCAATTCCGGCCAGCTGCTCTACAAACCGGCAGAGACGCTGGCGGAATTGAGCGGTCTCATGAATTTCTCACCCGGCGATCTGATCCTGACAGGCACGGCAGGCGGCGTCGCCATGAAGCCGGGCCCGGAAGATACGCGGCTGATGTTCAATCCGGCCATTCCGCACGAGGAGAAAATCCGGACTTTCGTGCAAAGGCAACAAGATCATCCTTACCTTAAGGATGGCGATCTGATCCGCTGCGAAATCAAAAGCGCGGACGGACAGATTGATCTGGGCGTGATGGAAAACAAGGTCATGAAGTTTTCATAAAGGAGAGGATAAGCTTGATCCAAGTCATCAGACTCGGGTATGCGCAATTTGCGACACAGGACGTCGGCAGGCTGGAGCAATATTACACGGAAATCATGGGGTTGTCGCTGACGGAGCGGGCGGAAGGCGCGGCTTATTTGAACGTTGGCCTTGATCATCACAACATCGTCCTTGCGCCGGCGACGGAAAAACGGGGACTTCAGGCCATCGGCTGGCAGCTGGACGGCCATATGGAGCTGAAGGAAGTGCAAGCGGAGCTTACGAAGCATGGATTGGCTTGCCAAATCAAGCGTGACGCGGTGCCCGGCATCCGCGAACTGCTTGAAGTCACCGACCCGGACGGCGGCACGGTGCATTTGTATTCGGAAATGGAGCTTTCGGCGCCCGGATTTGCGAAGCGGGGGATCGTGCCGAACAAGCTGGGGCATATCGCCATCGCCGCCAAAAACGCGCAGAAGCTGATCGCGTTCTACACCGAACTGCTTGGTTTTGCCAAGACGGACTGGATCGGGGATGTGGCCAACTTCATGACTTGCAATACCGATCACCATACGCTGAACGTGGTGGCCGCGCCCAAATCGTTCATGCACCATATCGCCTTCGAGCTGCGCGATGCGAGCCACCAGCATGACAGCCTCGACTGGCTTGCGCGGCACCACATCCGGACCGTTTGGGGCCCGTCGCGGCATACGGCCGGCCACAACATCGCGGCTTACCATTTCAATCCGGACAACCATTTCATCGAACTTTTCACTTCCATGGACATTTACATTCGTGAGCTGGGGTACATGGAGCCGCGGCCATGGCATGAGGATTTGCCGATGCGGCCGAAGGTGTGGGATTCGCTCAGCTATTGGGGCACGGATTACGATTTCCGTCTCGAATCGGTCGGGGCGGATGATTGATCTGGATGATGGATGCCGCAGGCGAATTTGAGGAAAGGAGTGGACGCCGATGAGCCGTTCGGCTGGCGCAACGGACGTGGCCATTGTCGGTTACGGGCCGGTGGGCAAGACGCTGGCGCTTTTGCTCGCGAAAAAAGGTTGGAAGGTGGAGGTGTTTGAGAAGTTTCCGCAACCTTATCCGCTGCCGCGGGCCATCGTGTTCGATGACGAGGTGGCCAGAATTTTTCAGTCCGCGACGGAAATTGATCCGCTCATGGCCATCACCGAACCGATTTTGGACTCCTACTATCAATTCCTGAATGCCAACCGGGAGACGTTTTTAAAATTTTCTTCCCGGAAAAAGGGCTGCATTACTGGCCGGGCAGCAACTTCTTCAATCAGCCGAAGCTGGAACAGGTGCTGGATGACGACATCCAAAAGCATCCCAACATCCGTGTCCGTATGGGGCACGAGGTGGTGAAACTGGAGCAGGATGCGGATCAGGTGACGCTGACGGTCCGAACGCCGGAGCAGCGCGAAATCCGCGTAAACGCGCTTTACGCCGTCGGCTGCGACGGTGCCAACAGCACGGTCAAGCGGTTCATGAACACGACCACCACCGACCTTGGGTTCTCCTTTGACTGGCTTGTGGTGGACATCATCCCGCATGAAAAACGGGAATGGTCGCCGATGAACTGGCAGTATTGCAACCCGGCCCGGCCGACGATGGTGGTATCCGGCGGACCCGGCCGCAGGCGCTGGGAATTCATGAAGCTGCCGGATGAAACGAAGGAAGAGCTCAACACGCCCGAAAAGGCGTGGGAACTCTTGAAACCGTTCGATATCCATCCCGGCAACGCCACGCTGGAGCGCCATGCGGTGTACACTTTCCGCGCGTCGTGGGCGGACAACTGGCGCGACGGGCGGTTGCTTTTGGCGGGGGATGCCGCCCATCTGACGCCGCCGTTTCTGGGACAAGGGATGTGCGCCGGCGTGCGCGACGCCAAAAATCTGGCCTGGAAGCTGGATATGGTGCTGAGCGGGCTGGCGGACGTGTCCGTCCTGGATACGTACACGGTGGAAAGAAAGACCCATGCGGAAACGCTCATTCGCATGGCGATCGCCTTGGGCGAGGTCATCTGCATGCTCGATCCGGAGAAAGCGCGAATACGGGACGAAATGTTCCTGACGGGCCATGTGCCGCCGATGCCGCAGTTGCCGCTGTCTTTGACGAAAGGCATCCTATACGGAAATCCGGAAAACGGCCTGAAGAAAGGCGCCGGCATACCGGCGCCGCAGGATGAGGTGGAACTGGACGGCAGACGCGGGCTCTATGACGATGTCGTCGGCCAGGGTTGGTCGTTTATCGGTTTCAAGGATAACCCGAGAAACTGGCTGCGGCCGGAACAAATCGCCCAGCTGGAAAAACTGGGCACGCATTTTGTCCATATGACGAGCGCGGCCGGAGAAGCGGGGAAAGTGGCGGATTTGCACGGCACCTACGCCAAGTTCATGGAAGAGCGCGGTTTTGGCGCCATCGTCATGAGGCCGGACTACTATCTGTTCGGCGCGGCCGGCACGGAAGACGAACTGCGGGATTTGGCGGACGATCTGATCCGCAAGATTCCGTTCCGACAGCCCATCGGCATTTGATCCGTTTATGGCCGATTGCGGTTTGAAATCCTTTTGGGGGAGGAATTCCTTGTGGAAAACCAAAAAGCTTTCAGGCGTTATGAAAATTTCATCGTCATCGCGATGTTTTTCCTCTTTGGCATCGTGTTCATGGACCGGCTGGCCATCATGAACCTGTTTCCGTTCATTGTGCCTGAACTCGGGCTGAACAACACGCAGGTGGGTATGATCACGGCCGGCATGGGCATCGCGTGGGCGCTTTCCAACATCATTTTTGCGCCGCTGTCCGATTATTTCGGAACGAAAAAGAAAATGCTCATCGTTTTCATTTTCCTTTTCTCGTTCTTTACCTTCGCGTCCGGGCTCATCGGCGGTTTTGTGTCCCTTTTGATCGTGCGCGTGCTGATGGCCGCTTTTGAAGGGCCGGTCATTCCGCTTGTCAATTCGGCGGTTATGGCCGCCTCCACGCCCAAGCGGAGAGGATTCAACATGGGATGATTTGTGCAAAGCGCTTCCGCTCTGTTCGGCAGCGCGCTGGTGCCGGGCATTGTGGTCGCCATCGCCCTCAGCATGAACTGGCGTTCGGCTTTCTTCATCCTGGCCATTCCGGGAATTGTCATGGCATTCCTGCTCATGAAATTTATGAAAGAACCCGCTTTGAAGGATGAAAGTCAGCCGAAGCTGACGGGGAAAGATTTTGCGGCAATTTTCAAGGAAAGAAACATTTTGCTGAACATCGTCATCTCCATTTTCTTCATGGTGTTTTTTACCACAATGACCGCCTTTGTGCCGCTGTTTTTGACCTCCGTGGCCGGTTATACGGAAACGCAGATGGCCGCTTACATGACGTTCTTTGGCGTCGGGATTTTCCTGTGGAATTTCCTTGCGCCCTGGATTTCGGACCGCATCGGACGCAAGCCGGCCATGGTGATTTTCACGCTGATCAATATTTCCGTTCCGCTGTCCGTCGCTTTCTTGCATGACCAATACGCGCTGCTTTTGCCGCTGACGCTGCTTTTGACGGCCGGCATGGGCTATCAGCCGCTGGCGCTGGCCATTATTCCTGCGTCGGTGCCGCGTCCGCTGGTCGCCACTGCGATCGCCGTCATTGTCTGCGTGGGCGAAGGCATCGGCGGCACTTTGGGGCCTATCCTTTCCGGCATTCTTGCGGACCGGTTTGACCTTTATATGCCGCTTTGGGTCGTCGCTGCCGCCTGTCTGATGGCGTTCCTGGTGTCCTGGGGCATCAAGGAAACGGCGCCGGTAAAAATGAAAACGGATACGAAACCCGCAGAAGCTGCCGTGCACGGCTGAAAAGAATTAAATTTGCGGCAAGTGAAGGCTCGAAGCAGGCTAAAGAAACGCTCCCTCAAAAAATCAAACCCTCGCTTATGGCCAAATTTTCGTCTTACGGTTCCATCACGGTGACGGACAGCTTCGTATTGAACAGCGCAAGACGCATATGCAATAATATTTTTAAATATCAAAATATTCGACAAAAGGTCGCATACGGCCGCAAGCGGATGGGGAGGTTATGGGGCGTTGAGCGCGGAAGCTCGCGAGGACAAGCTGCCGGAATTTATTCGGATACCCGAAAATCTTTTTTGCCAATTGGCGGAATTGTTGCCGCTGATAAAAAAAACGATCCCCATAGATAACACTATCGCGGTTACGGACAAGGAAAAGTACTTGCGCGCTTTGCCTTTCGGAAACAGCACGAAATCGGGGCTGGACGGAAAACCGCTGCGGGACGGCGATCCCATCCGGGAGGCCATGAACAGGAACGAAACGACGTTTCGCGTTCTGGACAAAAGGGTGTTCGGCGTGGCTTTCAAAACCGCCTGCACGCCGATCTACGACGAAGACGGACAGCTTCTCGGCGGGCTGGGCATCGGCATCAGCCTGGACAACCAGGAAAAATTGCAGCAGATGGCGGAACAGTTGTCCGACATGTACGAAAAAATTTTATCGGCGGCGGATGAGCTTTCTAGGTCGGCGGTGGAGCTTTCGAGCATCGTGGACACGCTGGTCCGTGTGCAGGAAGAGATGACGGAGCAATTCCGCAGCACGGACAAAATTTTGGGCATGATTCATTCGGTGGCGGAAACAACCAAACTCTTGGGGCTGAACGCCGCCATTGAAGCGGCGCGGGCGGGCGAGCACGGCCGCGGCTTTTCGGTGGTGGCCCAGGAAATCCGCAACCTGGCCGACGAAAGCACCTCTTCCGTAAAGCGCATCCGGGACATGCTGGCCGAAGTGAAGGGCAAGGTTGAACGCCTGAACGATACGGTGGAGCAAGTGACGCGCATCTCCGGCCAGCAGACCGCCATCTCCCAAGAGGTGACCGCTTCCATCCAGGAACTGAAAACCGTGGTGCATGACATTGAAAATGTCGCCAAGGTGGTCTGAGTCTTCCGTGAGCAAACCTGTTTGTGCGAGAACACCGCAAAACAGGTTTTTTTATGATCTCCACCATTTAGGTCACTTCGAAATCATGTTGAAAGCGCTATCTGTTATAATTGCTGAAGAGGACAAAATGATGCTAACGGAAAACTGCGAAAACCATATGCCCGAATTCATGAGCTTCACTGCAGCGGTTGGCGGAACAGCTGTCCGAACGCCAAAACGTATGGTGGAGCAGGTTTAGCGCGTTTCCGGCCAGCAGATCTCCATCTTTCGGGAGGTGACCGCTTTCTGCCAGGAACCTGAACACCGTAACGCATGCCATTAAAATGTTGCCAAATTCGTTTGAAATGACCGTATTAAAGGGGACTGGTAATGATGCAGAACACGATGCCAGGCGACATTCTCTGGATGCCTTCGGAAGAGATGGTGCGGCAATCCAACATGGCCAATTACATGGACTGGCTGAAAGAACACAAAGGGCTGAATTTCAGCCGGTATGACGAGCTGTGGGAGTGGTCCGTCCGCGATATCCGCGCTTTCTGGGCTTCGCTGTGGGAATTTTTCCGCGTGGAAGCGAGCACGCCCTACGAACGGGTGCTGACGGACGGGACGATGCCCGATGTCCAATGGTTTCCCGGGGCGACGCTGAATTACGCGCAGCACGTTTTCCGGAACGCGCGGCCCGGCCGGCCGGCCATCATCCATGCATCGGAGGTGCGCCCCCTTGGGGAATGGTCATGGGAAACGCTTCGGGAGAGCGTTGCCGCCCTGGCCGCGCATTTGAAATCCGTCGGGGTGCGGCCGGGAGACCGCGTGGCGGCGTATGCGCCCAACATCCCGGAAATGGTGGCTTCCGTTCTGGCCTGCGCCAGCATCGGAGCCATCTGGTCTAGCTGCGCCGCGGAATTCGGCACGCAAAGCGTAACGGATCGCTTCCGGCAAATCGAGCCGAAGGTGTTGATTGCCACCGACGGCTACATGTACGGCGGCAAGCCGTTCGACAGGATGTCCCAGCTGCGGCAAATTCGGGAGGAGCTGCCGACGCTGAAGGAAATCATCCTGATTCCGTATTTGCGGGAAAATCCCGACGCGAACGGCTTTAAGGACTGCGTGCTGTGGCAGCAAGTGATGGAACGGCACGCCGGCGCGGAACTGACCTTCGAGGCGGTGCCGTTTTCGCACCCGCTGTGGATTTTGTATTCCTCAGGCACCACGGGCAAGCCGAAGGGCATCGTTCACAGCCAGGGCGGGATTTTGCTGGAGCATTTGAAATTTTGCGGGCTGCATCTGGATCTGAAGGAAACGGACCGCTTTTTCTGGTTTACCACCACGGGCTGGATGATGTGGAACGTGGTGGTCAGCGGCCTGCTCATGGGATCGGCCATCGTTTTGTATGACGGCAATCCGTTCCATCCGGATCATGAGGCCATGTGGCGCCTGGCCGAGGATGCCGGCATCACCGTGTTCGGCACCAGCGCCGCCTATTTGACCGCATGCATGAAAGCGGGCCTCAAGCCCAAGGAAAAATTTGACCTGACGGCGCTGCGAAGCATCGGCTCCACGGGCTCGCCTTTGCCGGAAAGCGGTTTTCGCTGGGTGTACGAACACGTTAAAAAAGAGATTTGGCTCGTTTCCACCAGCGGGGGCACCGATGTCTGCTCCGGTTTTCTGGGCGGCTGCCCGCTTCTGCCGGTGCATGCCGGCGAACTCCAGGCCCGCGCGCTGGGGGCGGCGGTCAGGGTGTTTGATGCCGAGGGGAAAGAACTTATCGATGAAATCGGCGAACTGGTTTTGACCGAACCGATGCCGTCCATGCCGGTGTTCTTCTGGAACGATAAAAACGGGGAGCGTTACCGCGGCAGCTATTTTGATGTGTATCCCGGCATCTGGCGGCACGGTGATTTTCTCAAAATCACCTCCCGGGGCTCCGCGATCATCTACGGCCGGTCCGACGCCACCATCAACCGCGGAGGCGTCCGGATGGGCACCAGCGAGATTTACGATGCGCTGCAGAATGTTCCGGAAGTGCTGGACAGCCTGGTGGTGGATGTGCCGGTTCGCGGCGCCGAGGATGGCGAGTCCCGCATGTACCTGTTTGCCGTGCTGAAGGAAGGCGCAAAGCTGACGGAGGAACTGAAAGAGCGCATGAAGCGCGCCATCCGGGAAAACTGCTCGCCAAGGCACGTGCCGAACGAAATCTTGGAGGTGCCGGATTTGCCCAAAACGCTCAACGGCAAAAAAGTCGAGGTGCCGGTGAAAAAAATCCTGATGGGCGTGCCCGCCGATCAGGCCGTCAATCCCGATTCCCTCGCGAATCCCGAAGCGTTAAAGTTTTTTACGGATCTGAAATTAACGTGAAGGAAACCGGAGCGTAAAAAAAGCGGAGCGACAAAAAAAGTCCGGAGAGTCAGGCGCCCGTTGCGCCTGACTCTCCGGACTTTTTTATCATCAAGCAAGAATTTTCTTGAACTCGGCGGTCAGAAGCGGCACGATCTCGAACAGGTCGCCGACGATGCCGTAGTCGGCCACCTGGAAGATCGGCGCTTCCGGGTCCTTGTTGATGGCAACGATCACTTTGGACGAGCTCATGCCGGCCAGATGCTGGATCGCGCCGCTGATGCCGCAGGCGATGTAGAGGTCCGGCGTGACAACCTTGCCGGTCTGGCCGATCTGCAGCGCGTAGTCGCAATATCCGGCGTCGCAGGCGCCGCGGGAGGCGCCGACGGCGGCGCCGAGCACGTCCGCCAGTTCTTCCAGCACTTTGAAACCTTCGGCGCTCTTGACGCCGCGGCCGCCGGAGACCACGATGCGCGCTTCGGTGAGGTCCACTTTGCCGGAAGCCTTGCGGACCACTTCCTTGATGACGGCCTTCAGGCTGCCCGGCGGCGCATAGTCAATGCTGACGATCTCGCCGGCGCTTCCGGCAGGTTCCGCGGGCGGGAAGTTGTTCGGGCGGACCGTGACGATGACCGGACCGGAGGCGAACTTTTTCTTCTCGAAGGCTTTGCCCGCATAGATCGGGCGGATGAACTCGCCGCCGTCAATGGCGGTGACGTCCGAAATTTGCCCCGCGCCCAATTGGGCGGCGATTTGCGGCGCCAGATCGCGGCCGATGGCGGTGTGGCCGGTGAAGATGGCGCTGGGCTGAACGCTTTTGACGAGATCAAGGATGACCGGCAGCCAGGTTTCCGGGTTGTACGTTTCCAGGGAGGCGTGATCCGCCACATGGACGCGCGCAAAACCTGCGCTTGCCAGCGCCGAGGCCATTTCGCCCACATTGTGGCCGAGAAGCACCGCTTCCGCCTGATCTCCGGACTGCATAACCAAGCGGGCAGCCGCCAGCGCCTCCAGCGTTACCTGGCGCAGCTTGCCGCCGCGAACTTCAGCGATAACGAGAACTTTTTGGCTCATGATGGTTTCTCCTCCTGTCGGATTAAACGACTTTGGCTTCGTTTCGGAGCAGCTGAACGAGGGACGCAGCTTGTTCCGCGGGGCTGCCGGAAATCATTTGGCCGGCTTTGCGGGCTTCCGGCATAAACAGCGACGTTTGCTCGGTTTTCGGCGCAACGTCGTCCGCGGACAGGCCGAGGTCGGAAGCCGCAAGCTGCGTCAGCGGTTTTTTCTTCGCTTTCATGATGCCGGGCAAAGACGGATAACGCGGTTCGTTGAGACCTTGCTGGGCCGTAAAGACGGCGGGGAGGGAAACCTCGATCTTTTCAATGTCGCCTTCCGCGTCTTTGGATACGCTGGCTTTTCCGTTTTCGATCTTGAGCTCCACGATCGAGGACACGTGCGGAATGCCAAGCAGATTCGCCACACGGATCGCGACCTGGCCTGCGCCGTTGTCCACCGAGAAGTTGCCGCCGAGAATGAGATCGAAGGACTGTTTGCCGACGTATGCGGCCAGAAGTCTGGAGACGGCGTATTCATCCAGCGGTTTGCCTTCGTCCGAAATGAGCACCGCTTCGTCGGCGCCCATGGCCAGCGCCGTGCGCAGCGCTTCGGCGGTCCGCTCCGGACCGACGCTCACGACGGTGACGGTGCCGCCGTGCTGCTCTTTCTGGCGGATGGCTTCCTCCACGGCATATTCATCGTAAGGGTTGATGATGAATTTGACGCCGTCTTCGGACACGCGGCCGTTTTCGATCCGGATTTTTTCTTCCGTATCGAACGTTTGCTTCATAATGACGCAGATGTTCATTTTTACATCTCCTTTGCAAGGATATTCGGGGATTATTTTTGAAGGCCTTCAAGGATAAATTCGCATGTGCTCGGGATGAGCGCGGTGAGCGAATATTTTCTGCCGGAGACGACCCAGGAGGAGACGATCTGGTCCATCGCGCCGAAAATCAGGCGGCGGGTGTGCCGGATGTCCAGGCCGGGCCGGAAGCTTCCGTCTTCGATGCCTTGCCGGATGATCTCTTCGATAATTTCAAAAAACGGCCGGATGTACTCGTTCAGTTGTTTCCTCCGCTCTCCGGTCGAGTGCTGTCTCAATTCGACGAGGTTGAGCTGCGCGAGATACACATTTTCTTCCAGGAAACCGAACCAGTGCTCACAGACGATGCGGAGCGCATCCGCCGGAGACTTGGCGTTTTTCAGTTTCTCTTTCAGCTGGCCGACGAAATCTTCCAGGGAGGTGGAAAACAGCGTATGCAAAATGTCTTCCTTGTTTTGAAAGTACAGATAAATGGTGCCGTCCGCGACTCCCGCTTCCCTGGCGATTTCGGAAATTTTGGCGCCGGCAAAACCATATTCGGCGAAGATTTTGGCGGCCGCCTTCAAAATGGCGTCGGTTTTGTCAATTCTCTTTCTTGCCATAAAGCCTCCGGCGTTGTACAATGATCTCAAAATTAATGAATGGCGATTCATTAATGACTATCATAAGGCAATGTGTCTGACATGTCAACGGGATAAAGGGGGCTGTGACGACGGATGGTATGGCAGTGGATTCATGTTGTTCTCTTTGCCGCACTGGTCTGTACCGGCGTGTACTGGTTTGCCACCGCGGTGCGCAACCGCTATGCGTATGTCAAGCTGGGCCAGCCGGGCGGATTTCCCGAAAGGCCGGCGGAAGGGCGCATGGGGGAATTTGTCTCACGGGTTTTCGGCCAGCGCAAGCTGCTGAAGGACTGGAAAAGCGGACTCATGCACGTCGTGATTTTTTACGGATTTATCATTTTGCAGCTTGGCGCGCTGGACATCATCATCAAAGGATTCCGCAACGGCGAAGGCTGGTCCGGCGCATGGTATGACGTCTTTTCGCTGCTGCAGGAAATAACGGTGGCGGCCATCCTGGTGGCGGTGGCTTATGCGGCGTATCGCCGCTATGTGGAGAAACTGCCCCGGCTCAAAAGAGGATACAAGCCGAGCATCGTGCTCTGGTTCATTTTCGCGCTGATGATCACGGTGCTTTGCACGCTGGCCTTTGAGCGCGTCATGCACCATATGGCATTTTCCGCCTACTCCCCGTTTTCGTCGCTGATTGCATCCGCTTTCACGGGAATCTCCGAGAGCGCGGCGCAGGTTTTGTACTACATTTTCTGGTATGCGCACCTTCTGATCCTGCTGGCGTTTCTGGTGTATATCCCGCAGTCCAAGCACTTTCACCTGATCACGGGTCCGCTGAACGTCTGGTTCCGCCGGAAAGGACCGGTCGGCCGCCTGCGCAAGCTGGACCTGGAAGATGAGGAGGCGGAAAGCTTCGGCGTCGGCAAAATCGAGGACTTCACGCAAAAGCAGATGCTTGATTTTTACGCCTGCGTCGAATGCGGCCGCTGCACGAGCATGTGCCCGGCAGCCAACACGGGCAAGGCGCTGTCGCCGATGCACCTGATCATGAAGCTGCGGGACCATTTGACGGAAAAAGGCGCGGCCATCACGTCCAAGTCCCCGTGGGTGCCCGCATTCGCTTTTGGAACCGGCGGCGTCCATGCGATGTCGGGCGAGGCGGAACTTGCCTGGAACACCAATGCCGTAACGGACATCCGGCCGACGATGGAGTGGCAGAAAGAAAGCTGGATAGCCACCGGCCGCAAAGCGGAAGAACTGGAACTCATCGGCGACGTCATCACGCCGGAGGAAATCTGGGCGTGCACCACGTGCCGCAACTGCGAGGACCAGTGCCCGGTGGACAACGAGCATGTGGACAAAATCGTCGACATGAGAAGGTACCTGGTGCTGATGCAGGGCGACATGCCGCACGAAGGCCAGCGCGCAATGCAGAACATCGAGCGCCAGGGCAACCCGTGGGGCATCAGCCGCAACGACCGGGCGAACTGGACCGGCGAGGTCGAAGGGTTCAAGGTGCCGACGGTCAAGGACGATCCGGACTTCGAAATCTTGTATTTCGTCGGCTCGATGGGTTCCTACGACCTGCGCAGCCGCAAAGTGACCAAGTCGTTCGTGCGGCTCCTGCACGAGGCGGGCGTCCGATTTGCGATCCTCGGCAACGAGGAGAGAAACTCGGGCGATACCCCGCGCCGCATGGGCAACGAAATGCTGTTCCAGCAGCTTTGCATGGAAAACATCGAGACGTTTCGGAAATACGGCGTGAAGAAAATCGTCACCACGTGTCCGCATACGTACAACACGCTCAAAAACGAATATCCGGATTTCGGGCTGGAAGGCGTGGAAGTGCTGCATCACACCGAGCTTCTCGAGCAGCTGATCCGCGAAGGCCGGCTGAAGCCCCAATATGAGGTCAAGGAACGGATCACTTATCACGATTCCTGCTACCTGGGCCGCTATAACGAAATTTATGACGCGCCCCGCAACATCCTCAAAGCCATCCCGGGCGTGGAACTGGCGGAAATGGAAAGGAACCGGCAAAACGGCATGTGCTGCGGCGCGGGCGGCGGCATGATGTGGATGGAGGAAACCGCCGGCAAGCGCGTCAACGTGGCCAGAACCGAGCAGGCGCTGGCCGTCAGCCCGACGGTCATCGGCAGTGCTTGTCCGTACTGCCTGACGATGATGGAAGACGGCATCAAGACGAAGGAAGCCGAGTCCCGGGTGAAGGCGCGGGACGTTGCGGAGATCCTCGAAATGTCCGTGTTTGGAGCATAAAAGCGAAAGGGAAGGGGACGCATTTATGGCCAATACCGAACAAAAAATCGCCGGCGGCATGTTTCTGTTTGTAGATGCCGACGCAGACAGCATCGTGACACCGGAAGATTTTACCGAAGAGCAGCGAATGATCGCGCAGCTGACGGAAGATTTCGTGAACAATGAACTGGAGACCCGTCAGGAAGAAGCGGAAATGCACCTCGATATTGAGCTTTGCAAGCAGCTACTTCGCGCCGCGGGGGAAGTGGGGCTTCTGGCCGCCGAAATTCCCGAGCGGTTTGAAGGCATGGACATCGACAAGGTCAGCGTCATGCTGATCAACGAAAAGATCGGGACGAACCCGTCGTTCATGGTCTCCTTCGGCGGCCAGACGGGCATCGGCTCGCTGCCGATCGTCTATTTCGGCAATGAAGACCAGAAGCGCCGCTATTTGCCCGGCGTGGCGAGCGGCGAGAAACTGGCATCATACGCGCTGACCGAACCGTCGGCCGGTACCGACGCGCTGGGAGCCAGGACGACGGCCAGGCTGTCCGAGGACGGCAAATATTACATTTTGAACGGCTCGAAGCAGTTCATCTCCGGCGCCGGATTCGCCGATTTCTTCATCGTTTTCGCCAAAGTGAACGGCACCGATTTTACCGCCTTCATCGTGGACAATCCGTCGGAAGGCCTCACCGTCGGGGCGGAGGAGAAGAAGATGGGCCTCAAGGGCTCGTCGACCTGCGCGCTCACGTTCGAGGACGTCAAGGTGCCGGTGGAGAACGTGCTGGGCGAAATCGGCAAGGGGCACGTGATCGCGTTCAACATCCTGAACATCGGCCGCCTGAAGCTGGCGGCGGGAACGCTGGGGCTGTCCAAGCTGGCGCTTGAACTCTCCGCAAAATACGCCAACGAGCGCAAGCAGTTCGGCCGGCCGATCTCCTCGTTCCCGCTCATCGGCCGGAAGCTGGCGGACATGGCCATCCGCACCTACGTGCTGGAAAGCATGCTGTACCGCACGGCCGGCGCGCTGGACCAAGGGCTGCACGGGCTGGACAACCAGGCGCCCACCTACGGCGCCGATTCGGCCAAGGCCATCGCCGAATACGCGCTGGAGTGCTCGATCAACAAGGTGTTCGGCTCCGAGGCGGTGGCTTTTGCTACCGACGAGGGCGTGCAAATCCACGGCGGCTACGGCTTCACCCAGGAGTACCGAATCGAGCGGATGTACCGCGACTGCCGCATTTTCCGGATTTTCGAGGGGACCAATGAAATCAACCGCATGCTGATCCCGGACATGCTGCTCAAAAAGTCCCTCAAAGGCGAACTGCCGGCATTTGGCGCGGCCGTTCCGGAAACGGGCGGCGGCGATGAAGCGCTGGCGGCGGAAGGGGCCATCCTGCGGAAAGCGAAGGCCGTCTGCCGCGGGCTGTTTGCGGAAGCGCAAGCCGTCTTCGGCAAAGGTTTGAGCGGCGAGCAGGAACTGTGCGCCAATCTCGCCGACATCGTCATCGCGATCTATGGTTTGGAAAGCGCGCTTTTGCGCGCCCGCAAAATGATCCGGCGCGCCGGCGAAGCCAAGGCGGCCCACGCGGCCCGGATGACGACGGCTTACGCGCATGAAGCGCTGGAGACGATCCGCCGTCTGGCGGGGGAAGCCGTCTGCCGGCTGAAAAAACCGGAAGATCGCGCCGAAGCGCTGGCCGCGCTGAATGCGGCATTGGCGGCCGAGCCGGTTTCCCTCATTGAAATCAAGCGCAGCATTGCCGAGCAGATCATTCAGGCGGAGAAGTATGTGGTGTAACTTTAGCAGCGGCATGGAACGTATGATCGGAGACGGGATGTCCCATCTGGGACATCCCTTTTTGCTTCATTGCAACCCCGTGATTCTATTAAAATAAAATGGACGATGCAGCTTGAAATCGAAGAGGGGAAAAGGGATATGGACGAATATCTCGTCATCTTTTTTTGTTTTGCGATTACCCTTCACAACATCGAAGAAGCCCTTTGGCTGCCCAAGTGGTCAGAGCAAGCTTCCAGGTTCCATAAGCCGGTGGCTTCAAATGAATTCCTGTTTGCGGTGATTTGCATCACCGCTCTGGCTTATTTGTCCGCCATAGGTTTTCTGTATGCGCCGCAATCCGATTTGGCGAAATGGATATTTGCCGGATTTTTGGGCTCCATGATTTTTAATGCGTTTTTCCCGCATCTGACGGCGACGGTTTGGATGAAACGATATGCGCCGGGACTTCTGACCGGCATATTGCTCAATGTGCCCGTCAACTCATTGATTCTCTATCAAATGTTTTCAGAGCATCTCATCACTTGGACCGAGCTAATCGCATCAACATTAGCGGTGGGAATGATTTTGCTTGCGCTTATACCTTTGTTGTTTAAAGTTGGCAACAAAATTACGCGTTTTTGAGAGGCGCATGTGACGAATCAGAGCAGACAGGCAGCGGCGCGTTTTTTTCATCAGGCGGGGAAGCATGTGGGGTAAAGACAAAAAAAGCTGGGAGTTGCGGCATTGGATGCTTTAACTCCGATATTCTTCGCCAAAATCGCAGCCATTTCCGCCCTTGGTGCGTCCGGCCTGAATGTGCCGTCTTCATATCCGATGACAAAAGGGGCATGAATTCCTTCTGCTGCGCTGTCTTGCATGGGCGTTTCAATGAACAAGATGGCAAAGGTGCTAAATTTGTTGGCCGTCATCCGAAAGCCAAAGATACCTTGCTTATATTCCGCCAGTTGTGAAAAATGCACCATTCCCAATCTCTGTTACTGGGTTTCCGTTTATTGAATCTGGAATCACTACATCCTTTGGCCCTGAATCACTATAACCTGTTATCCTGACTTCAGAATTATTATATATCTCAACTTTCGCACCTTGAAAATCTGTACTAAGCCTTGATAGGGCTAGGATTTTC
>ERZ795043.657-NODE-657-length-24315-cov-35.157172_pt1 | contig 24315 bp, 22 predicted proteins | sample MGYA00375127_ERZ795043 | MGnify/ENA primary metagenome ERZ795043 (study PRJEB30172, sample SAMN05518447) | compost metagenome | isolation source: Feedstock adapted compost from Newby Island compost facility, Milpitas, CA | place: USA:Newby Island compost facility... | reverse complement strand
TCCTGGGCGCCCGCACCGGCAAGCGGCAAGATGCGCAGGCTTTAAGCACTGGCGTCAAGACCGCCGCCCAGAGCCCGCCCGGCCCATTCCTTCAGTTTCTCCAGCGGCCAGCCGGGGAAAGAGGCCTCTTCCGCCTGCCGCATGAGGCGGACGTAGCGCGCGGATTCCTCCAGCTTTCTTTTGGGCGGATTGGTTGCCATCACGCGCTCCGCCCCGCGGGCGTACACAAACCCGAGTTCCTCAAACACGTCCTGGATTTGCCTCACAACAGCCAGCGGCAACCCGCACCTTTCCGAAACCTGCCGGAGCACGCCTTCCGGGCCGTCCACCCAGCTTCCGTACTGTCGCAACAAACCGTACACCCGCACAAAATCGTCGCGGCTCAATATCGGCATGCCCGGTTGGGATGGCCGCTCGGGATCGGAAAACAGCACGACCGTCTCCCAGCCCGGCTCCGCTTTCAAAAGTTCCGCCAGTTGCTCCTGGTCTGCCGGATTGTCCGGCAGCCCGGCGAGCACCAGCGTCCGGAGCGACGGATGGCCCGCAGCACCGCCCGCAGGCGCGGCGCCCGTTCTTCCCCCGCGTTCCGCGCCGCCCGGTCCTCCGGGCCCGTACAAACCGCCCGCTTCGCGGGCGACGGCAACCTCCTGCCGAAAAGCGCGCTCCGCCAGCGCGGCATATGTAAGCGTTTCGGCCCCTCGCAAATCCGGATGCCCCGCCGCTTTCTGCGCCGCCTCCGGCGAGGCGAACACCACCGTCAGACGCCCGGCATATTTTCGGGCCAGCTCGCTGAGCTCCTCCCAGACGCGGCCCGAGCCGCGCCGGTCCATCCACAGCCATTCGTCACTGTGCAAGTCCTCAATCGTAAACCGGACTTTCCGGCTCCCGTTCCATTCGTTGACGCCGATCTCGCCGATCATCGACAGGCTCCGCCCCGCGCCAAGGCGCTCGGCCAACTCGCCAAAGCCAAACCCGATCGCCTCCAGCATCCGCCCGGCTTGAGCCACCGTAATGCGCACATGCCGGCCATCCTTGCCGAGCAGGCGGCTTTCCCGCACCGTCACATCTTTCAAAATAAAGCGGGGCGCGGGAAAATCGCTGCCAAACGGCTCCAGCCGCATCAACGCTTCCGCCGCCTCCAGCGTCACTTCCTCCAGCGAACAGACAAGATCGGCCCGCTTTTTGGGCTGCCAGTCCTCCGGACGCATGCGCTCCATTGCAAAACGGTGCAGCCGCTCTTCCAATGCCGCGATATTTTCCGTCCGCAGCGTCATCCCGGCCGCCGCCGAATGCCCGCCAAAATGCTCCAGCAAATCCGCGCAAGCCGTCAAAGCCTCATGGATGTCAAACCCTTCAATGGACCGCGCCGAGCCCTTGCACAAGCCAGTGGCGGGATCTTCCGTCAGCACCACGGCCGGACGGTAATGCCGCTCCGTCAGGCGGGCGGCCACAAGCCCGGCGATCCCGGCATTCCAGCCGGCCTTGTTCAGCACCATGACGCCCGGCCCGAAGCCGCCCCACGCCGCTTTTTTCTCCTGCCACATCCGTTCGGCTTCCTCCGCCGTCAGATCCACCAGCCGCTGCCGCTCCGCATTCAGCCGGTCCAGTTCCCGCGCCAGATGCGCCGCTTCATCCGCGTCTTCCGTCACCAGCAGCCGGAGCGCCCCGTCCGCCCGCTCCAGCCGGCCGCCGGCGTTCAGCCGCGGCGCGATGGCAAAGCCGATCCTCCCGCTCGTCAGCTCTTCCGGCGGAAAACCGCTCACCTGGCACAGCGCGCGGATGCCGGCCGACGGATATTTCCGCAAGCGCGCAAGCCCCAGCCGAACGATCAGGCGGTTTTCGCCGGTGAGCGGCATCAAATCCGCCACCGTCCCGATGGCCGCCAGATCCGCCCATTCGTCCGGCCTCCGTCCCAGCAGCGCTTCGGCCAGGCGGAAAGCGACGCCCGCTCCGCACAGGCGCTTATACGGATAAGGGCAATCCTCCTGCATCGGATTGACCAGCGCCACGGCTTCCGGCAGCACGGCCGGCGGCTCGTGGTGGTCCGTGACGACCACATCGATGCCGAGCCCTTTGGCGTACGCGATCTCCTCCACGGCGCTGATGCCGTTGTCCACGGTCACGATCAGCGACACGCCCGCTTCCTTGGCCGCGTCAATCGCCCGCATGTTCAATCCGTAACCTTCCAGGTTCCGGTGGGGGATGTACGTATCAAAATCGGCGCCCAGCTGCCCAAGCAGCTTGGTCATGATGGCGGTGGCGGTCACGCCGTCGGCGTCATAATCCCCGTATACGCGAATCCGTTCCCCGCTCCGGATGGCCCGCCTGATCCGCTCCACCGCTTCCGCCATGCCCTTCATCCGCATCGGGTCGCCAAACTGCCCTTCTTCGGCGGGCTTCAGCAGCATCCGCACTTCCTCTTCCGGCCATCCCCTGGCGGCCAGCACGCGGGCCACGAGCAGCGGAATGCCCAGCTCTTCGGACCAGCGCCGCGCCAGCGCCTCATCGGGCTCTTGCCACTTCCACAAAAAACGGGCCGGAATCATGCCGGCTCATCCCCTCCCGCAAAAAAGAAGTTCCGCCCTCCTTAAGAAAGCGGAATCGGTTATTGCAGCAGCGTGGACCATTCTTCGTCCCGCCAGTTCGTTTTGTACGGAAAACCCGGATCGTACGGCTCCACCTGCACCACGACGTCCGTGACGTGCAGAAAACGGCGCGTCAAATGCCGCCGGACCCGCATCGCGATGTCGTGGCCTTCCGCCACGCTGATGCGCGGATTGACCCGGATCACGGCCGTGACCGTCACATAGTGGCCCTGCTCCTTCACATGGATCCGGTCCACGTCCACCACGCCTTCGACGCATTGCACCGCCTCCCGCAGCGCCTGCGTCTCCATTTCGTGAGGGCTTTCATTTTTGGTCTGGCTGAATACGCTCCGAATCATCTTGTAGCCGATGCGAAGCACCAGGAGCGAAACGATGATGCCGGCGGCCGGATCAAGCGCATACAAGGCCGGCAATCCCAGCTGCGCGCCGGATGCGGCGCCCAGCACGCCTGCCAGCGCCGTCAGCGAAGCCAGCCGATCGGAAGCCAGCTCGCCCGCCGGCGACGGCCGGATGCCGAGGCGCTGATCCCTTCTGCGCTTATGCAGCATCAGCATTTCCCTGAGCAGCATGCCCGCCGCAATGACGGCGGCCGCGCTCAGCCCCGGCGCTTCTTCGGAACCGGCGGCCAGATCCAGCGCGCTGCGGAATCCCATTTCCAGGCCCATCACCAGCAAAACGGCCGAAAATACGACGGAAGCGGCGGCTTCCGCTTGGGCTTGCGGCTTTTGGCGGGCGCTCCGGTAAGTGAGATAAGAGGTAAAAGCGCTGGCGCCCGATGCGGCGCTGTGGCATGCGTCCGCCATGAGCCCCGTGCTGCCGGTCAGCCAGCCGGCCATTCCCTTGATCGCGGACAGGCCGAGCAGCCCGCATGCCGAAACGAGACATCCGCGTTCTGCCTGAAGCGCACGCTGCCTCTTTTTCACCTGAGCCACTCCTTTGTCCGTCCTTTCATTGCCGAAATCCCAAACCTCGATCATGCCGCGGCGGTCATGGCGCGCTCGGCGCCTTGACGGCCTTTTTCGTTTTCGGGGCAAACTTGCTGCGGAAAAACACCCACAGCGGGCTGGCGATGAAAATCGAGGACAGGGCGCCGAAAACGAGCCCCAGAATCATCGCCAGCGAGAAAAGGCGAAGCGATTGGCTGCCGAAAATGAACAGGCATACGGCAGCAATAAGCGTCGTCAGCGCGGTCGTGATTGAACGCGTCAGCATCTGCCAGATGCTCGTGTTCACAAGAAATTCCAGATCGGCGCGTTTCTTGATTTTGGCAAAGCGCAGGTTTTCCCGGATCCGGTCAAAGATAACCACCGTATCGTTCACCGCGTAGCCTACGATCGTCAGGATCGCGATGATGAACGTCAGATTGACTTCCAGACGGAAGATGGAGAAGATGCTGACCACAAGAAATGCAACCTGCAGGAGCGACAGCACCGCCGCCAGGCCAAACCGCCATTCGAACCGGATGGCCATGTAGATGACGATGCCGACGCTCGCCAGCGCGATGCCGGTCAGCGCCTTCCATTGCTGCTCGCGGGCGATGTCCGCATCCACGATGTTCACTTCATAGGTGGCGCCGTCGTCGAACTGGGCGCTGAACTTCGTTTTCAGGTCCAGTTCCTGCTGTTCGGTCAGCGCGTCCTTGAACCGCACCGACAGGCGGTTTGGGGATGCGGTGAGCGTATTTTCCCCGTATTCGTCGAAAAACGCCTTGGCGTCCTCGCTTGCCACCTGTTTGGATGTCGTAACATCCACCACCGTGCCGGAGCTGAAATCGATCCCGTAATTGAGCCCGAAAATCGACAGCGAGAGCACGCCCAGCACGAGGATGATGGCGGAGATGAGGAAAGCCGTTTTGCTCGCCTTCATGAAATTGAACTTTGTCTCATCATATTCAGAGCGCACGGACTTCACTCTCCTTCACGCCATAGTAGCCGAGCTTGGAAAATTTGCCGCTCAAGACGAGAAGGCTTAAGAGAAGCCGCGGGAAGAACACGTTGGTCAAAATGTTGATCACGATGCTCCACAGATGCACGATGGCAAAGCCCCGCACGGCGCCCTGGCCCATGAAATACAGCGAGAAACCCGCGATGATGTTCGTCGCGTGGGCGTCGATGATGGCGCGGAAACTGTGCTTGGAGCCGGCGCGGAAAGCCGACGGCAGCGACTTGCCGCTTCTCAGCTCGTCCTTCATGCGCTCGGCCATCAGGATGTTGGAGTCCACCGCGATGCCGACGCCCAGCACGAAAGCCGCAATACCCGGCAGCGTGATGGTGGCATCCATCAGGTACAGAACGCCGAGCAGGAGCCAGACGTAAACGAAAACGCAAATGCTGGCCACAAAACCGGGCAGCCGGTAAAAACCGATCAGAAAGATCATGATCAGCACCGACGCGATGACGCCGGCCCGCAGCGTCTGCTCCAGCGATTTCAAGCCGAGCGTCGCGCCGACGCTCTGCGTGTATTTTTCGGTCAGCTTGAGCGGCAAGGCGCCCATGTTGATGATCTCCGCCAGTTCGCGAGCTTCTTCCAGGGATTCTTGCCCCTCGATCACGGCCGAGCCGTCCGTGAGCGGCACCCGAACCACCGGCGCGCTGATGAGTTCGCCGTCCAGCATGATGGCCAGCGGTTGGTTAAGCAGGCGCGTCGAAACTTCCGCCAGCTTGTTTTTGTCCTTGACCTGGATGGCCACCACGGGGCGTCCCATTTGATCCAGTTCCACCCGCGCCGCGCCTTCCACAAAGTCGGAACCCATCAGTTCCACCTTGCAGAAATCCGTGGGGCTGGCGCAGCCTTCCGCACTGCGGAATTCCAGGTTGGCGGGGCGCTTCATGAGCTCGCGCAGCTTGGCTTCATCCGCGACACCGGCGATCTTGACGCGGATGCGGTTGGTTCCTTCCGTCGTCACCTCCGGCTCGCCGACGTTGTTCTGGTTCGCCCGCTTTTCCAGGCTGAGCGCCGTCTGTTTCAACGCGGCGGGCGTGATGGTGCCCCCCTCATACAAAGGCTCCGCTTCATACAGAACTTCAAAGCCGCCTTTCAGATCCAGGCCGAGCTTCGTCCCGTTCAAGAGGCCGGGAGCCGTAAATGCGATGACGCCGAACGTCACCGCGACGACCAGCAAAAACGCAATCAGCCGTTGCATGTCCTGATGGTCCGTCCCCTTTCGATTCTCAATGTTCCTATTATACCTGCGTGTCCAAATGGAAGTCAAAACGGCCCCCGCCAAAGGACATCGGGGGCCGCCACGTTCATTTGCGCAGGTCGCCGCGGTACATGTTCAACGTGATATGGTTCATAAATTGGTTGACTTTCAGGGACAAAATGTCGTTCACCACAGCGTACAAGGGCGGGAATCCCGTTTTGTGGTATTTGTCGCTGACGCATTCCCAGATGTCCTGTCCGCTGACGTTCTCATAACCGAGCAGTCTGAACTCTTCCGCCTTGCTTTCGCATAGCTCTTCCACCATCTTGTTCAAATCTTCCTCGCTGAGCGCCTCCGGCTCATCCGCCTCGCTCGCCGCCGTGCCGGACGCCGGAAGATCCTCATCGCGTTCGTCTTGAGCCGCCGGCGCTCCCACTACGCCGGTTTCCTCCATGCGCGCACCTCTCCTTTCCCATGCTGTCTGTCGTATTAGGTTCTCTAATCTCCCCCCAAATTCCTTCCGGACATCCAAATTTGCATGAAGCCGGACAAGTCCCGCATACAAATCAGTGAACCGCTCTGGTGGGAGGGACGCCGCGTGTCCATGCGCAAACAAACCTTCATACAAGGCGCCATGATCCTGCTGGCCGCAGGCCTCGTCAACCGGCTGCTCGGCTTTATCCCCCGCATCGCGCTGCCGCGCATGATCGGCGCCGAAGGCGTCGGCCTCTATCAATTGGTCTATCCTTTTATGATCGTTCTGATTACGGTCATTGCGGGAGGACTTCCCCTGGCGGTGGCCAAGCTGGTGGCGGAGGCGGAATCGCGGGGCGACCGGGCGGCGGTGAAGCGCATCGTCCGAAGCGCCATGACGATCTCGGTTTCCGCCGGCATCATCGCGGCGGCCGCGTGCGTGAGCCTGGCCGGCTGGATATCCGGCGGCATCATGCCGGATGAGCGCGTGCGCTCCGCTTTTTTGACCATGATTCCCGTCCTTCCGCTGGTGTCCGTCTCGTCGGTCTGGCGCGGCTATTTCCAAGGAAAGCAAAACATGATTCCGTCGGCCGTATCGTCCATCACGGAAACGTTGGTCCGCATCGTCTTCACGCTGCTGCTCGCCGGCCTGCTCATGCCCCGCGGCCTGGAAGCGGCGGCGGCGGGCGCCATGGCCGGCGTCGTCTGCGGCGAACTGGCCAGCCTCCTCGTGCTGTGGCACCAGGCGGTCCTGGAACGCAGGCGGGAAAAGACGGAACCGCCTTCTCCGGACGCCGGTCTCCCCGAAACCCATAAACCCTTGGCGGCCGGAGGGCCTGCCGGTGCCAGCCCGCATGTTGCAGAAGGCAAATCCGAATCGTCCGATGAACGCGGCACTTACCGGCGCCTGCTCGGCATCGCCGTTCCCGTCACCGGCAGCCGGCTCGTCGGTTCCCTGTCATACCTTTTGGAATCCATCTTCACCGCCAAAAGCCTGGCGGCGGCGGGGCTGGCCGCCGGCGTGGCGACGGCCCAGTACGGCCTTTTGCAGGGCATGGTCATTCCGCTGATTACCTTGCCCGGCGTCCTCACTTATTCCCTTGCGGTATCCCTCGTACCTTCGCTGTCCGAGGCGGGGGCCCGCCGCGACTGGGAAACGATCCGCAAGCGGCTGCACCAGTCCCTTCGTCTCGCGGTGGTCACCGGCGCGCCTTTTGCCGTGCTGATGAGCCTTCTGGCCGAGCCCCTGTGCCTCCTCGTATACGGAAGCGGCGACATGGCGGATATGCTCCGCTGGATGGCGCCCATCGCCCTCTTCCTTTACATGCAGGCTCCCCTGCAAGCCGCCCTCCAGGCGCTGGATAGGCCCGGCACGGCCCTGTTCAACACGTTTGCGGGCGCCGCCGTCAAGCTGATCCTGATCGTCCAGCTCGCTTCCCGGCCGGAATTCGGCATCTACGGAGCCGTTATCGCCATCTGTGTCAATATGGCGCTGGTCACCCTGCTGCATTGGATCAGCGTGGCCCGCCTGACGGGCTTCCGCCTGCATCCGCCGGACTTTGCCAAAACCGGAGCGGCCGCCGTCATCATGGGCGCCGCCGCCGTCTGGCTGTGGAACCGGCAGCTTCTGCCGCTTTTCAGCGCCAATTTGCTGTCGGCCTGCGCTCTTGCGGTGCTCGTCTACGTGCTGCTCCTGATGCTGATGGGACTCATCGACCGCCATGACATGTCCCGCATGCCCGTCGTGGGCCGCTGGTTCCGGTAGGGTGCCGCCTTTCGGCTTCTCGCACGCCCGGCTCGCGCATGCCCACGGCAGAACCCGCTTTCACCCCCGGGCATCTTTAAAGCAAGCCCGCTTTCCCCGCGAATTTCCGGGGCAAGCGGCCGGCTTGCCCATGAAAGCCTGTACTATCTTGTTCCGCGCGGCCATATGTATGGTAGCAAGGCTGTATTGACAAGGGAGTGATCCGTATGGGTCCGTTGTCGCGCGTTTCCAAAGTGCGCATCGCTTCCCCCGTTTTGTCCGGATTGGTCTGGGCGTGCATCTGGCTCGGCGCCGGAGCACTGGTTCTCTCTCTGCTGCTTGCCGGCAACGCGGTGGGGGAATCCAATCTGGTGCCATGGGTTTTCGGCACGCACGGGTTGGCCGCGCTGGCCGGCGGCTTTTCCGCGGCCAGGCGCGCCGGGCAGAAGGGCTGGTATTACGGCGCGGCCACCGGCGCGTTGTATGCGCTGGCGGTGGTGCTGGCGAGCTTTCTGGCCGCGGACATCGACTGGTCGCCGCGCATCGCCGTTTTGTTCGCCGTCACGATGCTCACGGGCGCCCTGGGCGGCATGTTCGGCGTCAACACGGGCTCGTCCTCCAAGGGCAAAGGCCGCAGGTAAGGCTGCAAAACTGAAAGCGGCAAACGGTTGAAAGAAATTGTCGCCTGATAGAGTATCGCCCACAAAGTTTCGCGGCCATTTCCCGGTGGCGGCAGCGTGCATTGCGCTCTGGCAGTGCGGCTTCCGCCTTTGTCCCATGAACATCAAGGCGGTTTGTCTTTTCCGCCAGGCCTGAGAAACAATAAAGCAAGCCCCGCCCTTCTCCATCTCCGCCGCACTGTTGTGCGGCGGACAGGGAAAGGGTTGGGGCCTGATTCCGTTTGCCGGCCTTTCGTCGCTTCGGATGCTCTCTCTGCGCGGCGCCGAAAGAGGCTTACGGACGCGCTTTGGCCGCGGCGGGCACAAAGGCAATCCGCAGGTCGCTTTCCGGGTACGTTTTGCAGGCCAAGGCGATCCCCTGCTCGCGTTCTTCCGGCGTCAGCGCCGTTTTGGAGCAGGTGCCCAGGCGGAACGTCCCCTGCAGGACCCGGATTTTGCACAAGCCGCAGCCGCCCACTTTGCAGGCATAGGGCAGGCGCGCGGCATGGCCGCCTGCGCCAAGCAGGGTCCACAGCTTATACGCTTCAAGGAGCGACTGCGTGGCGCTGCAGACAAATCGGCGCTGCGGCCGGCTCTCGTCATCGACAATTTCCACGGTAAATTTCTCGTCAACCTTGCGGTCAGTTGACGTGCTGTCCTTGACCTTGTCGCGCATGTTCCGTCCCGATCCCCATTTCTTGCAAAATTTCCGCTGTGGAGAGCACGCGGCCAAACACCTTGCCGATAATGTCCAGCGTCGCCTGGTGGGAGGCTTCATCCAAACCGCCGTTTGCGTCACTGATGAAAGCGACCTTGAAATCGCGCATGAAGGCGCTGCGCGCGGTGCTTTCGCAGCAAATGTTTGTCACCGTGCCGCTGATGATCACCGTGTCGGCGACACCCGGTCCGCGGATGTTGCGGATGATCGTCTCCAGCGGGGTGTTGTAGAAGGCGTCGTAGCGGTGCTTGTAGATGATATGTTCGTGGGGCAATGGCTTCAGTTCATCGACGATCTCGATCGCTTCGGTTCCCCACCGCATGCCCGTCCGTTTCAATTTCGGCTGATACGCCGTCTCCAGGGGCGACACATTGTAGTGATCGAACAACACATGGGCGGTGAAAATGACCGGGATGCCGCCGGCGCGGCAGGCTTCGACCAGCCGCTGCATATTGGGCAGGAACCGGCGCGCCATCGGCACTTCCATCGGCGCGCCTTCGCGCACGAAATCGTTCTGCATGTCGATCACAAGCAGCACCGCCCGGCTTTTGTCCACGTGCCAGGGGACAGATCGATGGTCCGCCAAGGCCTTCGCCTCCTTGCGGTTCGAAATCGCGAAGTTCGATGTCCAAGGGCGGCTGCCCGGACAGTCCAGGCCGCTCTCCGGTTTCCGGGCTGCAGCGGGCATCCCGGCGGCTCAGCCCGACGGACTGAGCGTCTCGCCGATGCCGGTGCCCATCTTGACCGGTGCCGTTTCCCTGATGCCGAAGGAGATGATGGCGGAGATCAGCGCCCCGCCGAAAGCGATCCACAGCGGCGCTTCCTGCCCCCAGGCGTCGGCGGCCACCCCGGAGATCGTCGGCATGATCGTGCCGCCGACGATTTCCCCGACAAACTGGACGACGGAGATGGCGCTGGCCACCATGGCGTGGGGCAGCGATTCACCGGGGATGATGGCCATAAACAGCGGGAAGCAGGCCTGGCCGGCGGTCGTGAGCAGACCCAGCAGCATCATCAGCGGCACCGGGCCGTGCACGACGGCCAGAATGAGCGGCGACAGGCTGGCGATGAAGCTAAAGATGATCAGCGTCGGCTTGCGGCCGATGCGGTCGGAAATGGCCGGACCGACAAAGCCCCAGAAAAACTGGCCGAAACCGATGGAGGCCATGATCAGCCCCATTTCCCCCGCCGTGTAGCCGACGGAGGTCAGGTAGATCGGGGCAAAGGTCGTGTACACGAACAGCCATGTCATGAACAGGGCGGATACGAGGGTGCACAGCAGCGTGTTGCGGTTGCGGTAAATTTTCATGTATTCCGCCCGCGTGAGCTTTTTCGGAGCCTCGGCCTGATCTTGGATTTTTTTCGGTTCGCGCATCCATTTGGCCAAGATCAGGAACATGATCAGGCCGGGTACGCCGACCAGGTAAAAGGCCCATTGCCAGGACATGCTCGTGGCGATGGAGGTGACGATGATCGGCGTGAGCGTGCCGCCGAGGAGCATCGCCGAGCTTTGCATGAATCCGGCGTTGAAGCCGCGCCGCTTCGGCGTCGATTCCGCCAGCACACAGGACTGGGCGATCGGCAGCACCGGCCCTTCCGCCAGGCCCATCACGCCACGGACGATAAACATGCTGACGAAGTTTTTGGCCATCCCGGAAAGGAAGGAACAGATGGAGAAAATCAGGGTGGCCGGCAGCAACACTTTGCGCTTCGAGCCAATGAAGTCGGACATCGAGCTGAACACCCAGCCGGAGATGGCCCAGCAGACGGCGAGCCCCGAGGCGATCAGCCCGATCTGCGTATTGTTCAGCCCCAGGTCGGGGGCGATGAACGGAAACAGAAAGACGATGCTCAGCCGCTCCATGAAAACGATGCCGAAGGTGAAAAACATCATCAGGATGATGGCGTTTTCATAGCGGAAGAAAGAACGATTTTGCTTTTCCAATTCCAACATAGAACCCAATCCTTTAACTGTTGAATTTCTTGCCTCTAGGCCTGCTCGGGAATGACCGGCAAGAGGAGGTAGGATTCTCTGCCCACGCCGGTGTGGATCGTCACCCGATTGGCGAAAATTTCCGGAGGCCGGTCTTCGGGATCGTTATGCAGGAACGGTCCGCAGCCGCGCGAGGGGTAGCGGTGGAACTTGCGCGATTCTTCGTCGATGACCCCCTCGTATTCGTAGTCTTTGCCGCGCACGGTGAGGGCCAGGCGGTAGCCGGCCGGCACGACGATACAGGTGGGCCAAATCTCGATGTCCAGCTCGACGATTTCCCCGGGGACCAGCGGCCATTTTTCGTCGTGGGTATGATAGGGCCGGTAAGGCAGGCTTTTCGCCGGATCCAGCTTGCGGTGGGAAGCCCGGAGCCACCCCTGGGCCACCGGCGTATGGGCATCCATGGCCCCGCGGAAGACGACCTCCTCGCCGCCGGGGTCATACAGGCGCAGGACGACGAAAATGTCGGCGTCAATCGTCGACGAGCTGATGAACAGTTTGGCCGCCAGCGGTCCGGTGATTTCCGTATCCCGCTTCATCGGCGGCAGCCAGAATGTCACGCCGCTCCCCATGGCTTCGTATTCGACGGAAGATGCGGCGGCGGGAGCGTCCTTCAGGCTCATGTCGCCGGCGTCGAGATAATATTTCGTCCACACCGTGCGCGGAATCGGCCACGCCTCCTCGCTGCGCTGCACGAACTTGTTGCCGGGGTAGCGGATGTTGAGCAAAACCGGCGGCGTTTTGTCCCAGCCGTTGTCCTCGCCCTTGAGGAAGTGATCGAAGAAGCGCTTCTGCAGGTCAAGGCCGTAGTTCGTGTAAAAGTGCGTCCAGTGCTCCAGCCCGTGCACCTCCAGCCACTTCTTTGTCGACGCGGCCTGGACGTAGCCTTCCACGTTGCCACGCAAATGCAGGCCTTGCCCGCCCCAGTTGGCGGCGGAAAGGAACGGCACCGTGACCTTCGACCAGTCGACCTCCAGTTCCTTGTGGTATTCATCCAATAGCGGATGCGCTTTCACTTCCGCCACTTTGTCCACCCGATTGCGCTCCAGTTCTTCGTCGCTCAAAGTGACCGGCCCCGCCGCCGACTCGCCGGTGTTCGGATTTTTCCGGGCCCGCTCGCCGTACCCGTACTGCATCGGCCGCTGCTTCGGCAGCCAGCTGTCGAGGAACTGACAGCGGATGCCGCCGTGGTAGTAAAACTCTCGGTAGGCGTCAGAACACCCTTCCCATGGGATCATCGCCTTCAGGTGGGGCGGCTGCATCGCCGCCACGTACCATTGGTTGGAGGCGTAGTAGGAGATGCCGAGCAGACCGATGTTGCCGTTGCTCCACGGCTGGGCGGCAGCCCATTCGATGCACTCGTAGTAGTCTTTGATTTCCTGCAGGGACCACACGTTCTGCAGCCCCGGCGACCAGCCCGCACCGCGGGAATCAACACGAACGACGGCGTAGCCGTGGGGCACCCAGCGCTCCGGATCGGTCGTTTCCCAGCACTGGTACTTGTTCGACGAGCCCTCCAGAATTTCGGGGAAATCTTCCACCATTTTGTTCCATTGGCCGGCGTAAGCCTCCTGGAATGACTGCCCTTTGGCGTACAAACCGTGAGACATGATCGTCGGGTAGGCGCCTTCTTCCGCCGGCATGTACACGTCGGCGCGCAGGACGGTGCCGTCGGACAAAGGAATCGGCACGTGCCACAAAATGCGCATGCCGTCGCGCACCTCTTCGCGCATGTACGGATCTGCTGCTGTCGCCGTATGCTGTGTCCGCTTGTTCTCGGTCATGTTGTCCCCCCATAAGCCCCTTGATGATGCTAACTTACGTCAGCACGGTGAAGTGGTTTTCTTTCATCTCCCGGCCGATATGCCCGACGGCGCGCAGCAATTGGTCGGCGGTCCAGGTGATCGTCGGCCAGTCGCGGAACGCCTCGTAGCCCCCGGCAAACACTTCGTTGCGGTTGCCGGCCGGATCGAAGAAATAGATCGTCTGCCCGCGGCTCAGGCCATGGATATCCGGTCCGAAGCCCACGGACACGTCGTTCATGCCGAGAATTTCGCCGGCATGGCGGATGGCGGACCAATCCATCAGCTTGTAGCCCATGTGGTGGAACATCTTGTCCTTGCCCTGGATGAAGGCGATGTCATGGGTTTTGTGCGTCACGAACATCCATGTGCCGATCAGTTCGCCGTTTTCGCCCAGTTCGCTGACCACCCGTTCCGACACCCGGAAATCCATGCATTCGGTGAAAAACCGTTCCAGGATGTCCGGCCGTTCGGCGCTGAGCAGCATATGGTCCAGGGCGGGAGCGCCGATGCCGCGCAGTTCTTTCGGCCGCGGATGCGGATTGAGGGTGCCGACCTCGGTGCCGACGTACTCGATTTCATAATAAAGTTCCATCACATGGCCGGAAGGAAGCTCCGTGCGCAAACCTTCCCCGACGGCGTAGTTTTCGCCCTTGCTCATGCGGTTGACGGTGCAGCCGAAGGCGGCGATGCTCTTTTCAAACTTTTCCAGGCTTTCCGGTCCGGTCACCTTAAAGCCGAATTTGCTCAGGCCGGTGCCGCCCTCCTCCAATACCAGATGATGGTGGTCCCATTCGTCCCAGGCCTTCAAATACAGTTTGCCGAACTCTTCATGCACCACCTTCAGTCCGAGGATATCCTCATAATGCCGTCTTGCTTCCTCGAGATCGGTGACACGCAAATGAACATACCCCAAGCGAATGACACCCATATGCTTTTCCTCCTTCGTTCGTCCCGATTGCGTGAATCTGGCAAGTGATTGCACGCGGAAAGCGACAGTCCGTCAAATCATGAAAAGGCTTACAAAAATTGCCGGATGACCGACCTTCCCAGCTTCTTTCCCCGTCTCCTCCTCCCTTCCGTGCCAAGACTCGCCGTGTAAATCATTGTTGCTATATGGCATCACGTTTATGTTAATCTTACAAAACGATGAGATTTTTTTGAAATTTTTGATACTTATGTCAGTAATAAGCGTTTGTGATAATTGTTGTTGGGATGGCGCCCAAAAGCGATTATAATCATGAACAAAAGCAATATTGGGAACAAGCGGTGAGGCCATGGAATTGAGGCAATTGCGTTATTTTATCGCGGTGGCCGAGCATTTGAACTTTACCAAGGCGGCCAAAATGCTCTACGTGGAACAGTCGGCGGTCAGCCAGCAAATCTCCAGCCTGGAAAAAATGCTCGGGGTGAAGCTGTTTTTGCGCAACAAACGCTCCGTCGAGCTGACAAGCGCGGGAGAGGCCTTTCTGAAGGATGCATTGGAGATCGTTCGGAAATACGAGCAGGCCGTGGAAAATGCGCGAAAAGCCGACGCGGGCCTGATCGGTTGCCTGGAGATCGGCTTTCTCGTGGCTCCGGTACGGTCGTTTCTGCCCCGGGTGATCCGCAGCTTCTCCCGCAAATATCCGAAAATCGAGATCAGGCTGAACCATTACACGACCAGCTTTCTGAACGACGGGCTGAAGCTGGGCAATCTGGACATCGTCTTCACCGTCTCCATCGGCCTGCAAAATTACGAAGACTTCTGCAGCAAACGGCTGTTCACCGCTTCGCCGTCGGTGTTCCTTCACCATGAGCATCCACTGGCTCAGGCGGATAGGCTGTCCGTGGCCGACCTGGCCGAAGAGCGGTTCATCCTGCGGGTCAGGGAAGAATCGCCGCAGTGGTATGACCATACGCTATTGCTCTGCGCCAAGAACGGCTTTTCCCCCCGCATCGTCAGCGAGACACGGCGGATCGAGGCGGTGATGATGTTTGTGGACGCGGGGCAGGGAGTGACCATCCTCCCCGATTACCTGGACATGTATGCGCCGCAGACGGTGCGGATGATCAAGCTGGAAGGGGAAAAGGATACGCTGGATATCTGCGTCTTTTGGCGGAAGGTGAACAAAAACCCGACCATCCCCCTGTTTCTCGCCGAGCTGGAGGCGATTATGGCGGAACGGCGGCCAACCCCGACCGCGGCCATTTCTTAGGGTCCGGGAACAGATCCCCTGTTATCGACATCTTTTTTCGAACTTTCGCAACGTCAACCCGCCGTCTCCCCATGCTCACCGGCGGATGCAAACACGGCAAAAACGCCAAAAAAGCCTTTTCCCCGGGGCACATAAGCCCCGGCGGAAAAGGCTTTTTGCGTTCGCGACCCTATCGCGACCCTATGGCGCCGTCAATTGTCCGAGCCGCCCGACGTCTCGCCGGCACGGGAAACGACGCTGCCGATGGCGTTGCGGTCAAAGGTGAGCTTCGTCACGTCGTTGACTTTCAGAACCACCTTGTCGTCGGTGATCGAATCGATGATGCCGTGCAGGCCGCCGATCGTCGTCACTTTGTCGCCCTTTTTCAAAGAATTCAGCATCGCGATGCGCTCTTTGTTTCTCTTTTGCTGCGGGCGGATAAGCAGGAAATAAAAAATCGCAAACATCGCGACAAACGGCAGCAACGTCATCCAGATATTGCCGCCGCCTGCTTCAGCCGATAGCCACATGGATGTTCACCCCTTTCCCCTAAAAGCCGCTTTCATTATTCCACATGCCGTACTTGTCAAAAAATTCATCCCGGAAATCCCGGAGACGATCCTCCCGGATGGCCTCGCGAATCTGCCGCATCAGTTCGGCCAGAAAATGGAGGTTGTGGATCGTCGTCAGGCGCAGGCCGAACATCTCATCCGCTTTGATCAGATGGCGGATATAGGCTCGGGAATAATTCCTGCATGCATAGCAGGAGCATTCCGGGTCGAGCGGCGCAAAGTCGCGGGCCAGATCGGCGTTGCGAACGACGAGCCGCCCCCGGCTGGTCATCACCGTTCCGTTGCGCGCAATGCGCGTCGGCAGCACGCAGTCAAACATGTCGATGCCGCGCATGACGCCTTCAAGCAGCGCATCCGGCGAACCGACGCCCATCAGATACCGCGGTTTGTCCGCCGGAAGCAGCGGCACGGTTTCTTCCAGCATTTCATACATGAGCGGTTTGGGTTCTCCTACGCTCAATCCTCCAATAGCATAACCCGGAAAATCCAGGGAAGTCAAATCCCGCACGCTCTGACGGCGCAAATCCTTGAACATGCCTCCCTGCACAATGCCGAACAAAGCCTGGTCCTGGGGCCGGGCATGGGCCTTCAGGCAGCGTTCCGCCCAGCGGCTCGTCCGCTCGGTCGATTTTTTCACGTAGTCGTAATCCGCCGGATAAGGCGGGCACTCGTCAAAAGCCATGATAATGTCGGCGCCGAGGGCATTTTGCACGGCGGTCGCCACCTCCGGCGACAAAAACAGCTTGTCGCCGTTCAGATGGGAACGAAACTCCACGCCGTTTTCGGTAATCTTCCGGTTTTCGGCCAGCGAGAACACCTGGAAGCCCCCGCTGTCCGTCAGGATCGCCCGGTCCCAGTTCATGAACCGGTGCAGCCCGCCCGCTTCCCGGATCAGCTCGTGTCCCGGGCGGATAAACAGATGATAGGTATTGCTCAGAATAATTTGCGCGCCCAAATCTTTCAGTTCTTCCGGGCTGACGCCCTTGACGGTGGCCTGGGTGCCGACCGGCATGAAAACGGGCGTATCGATCACGCCGTGGGGCGTATGCAGCCGGCCCAGGCGGGCGCCGGTTTGGGCGCACGTTTTGATCAGTTCATAACGAACAGCCATCTTCAAGCGCTCGTTCCTTTCCGCACTCAAATGATCAGCATCGCATCCCCGAAGCTGAAAAAGCGGTATTCCCGCTCGATCGCTTCCTTGTAAGCTCTAAGGATGTTTTCCCGTCCCGCCAGCGCGCTGACGAGCATGACCAGCGTGGATCTGGGCAAATGGAAATTGGTCAAAAGCGCGTCCACCATCGTGAACCGGTAGCCGGGATAGATGAAAATGTCGGTCCAGCCGCTGCACGCCTCGATGCGCCCCGGGCCAAATCGCAGCCCCAGCGTCTCCAGCGTGCGCGCCGAAGTGGTGCCGACGGCAACGATCCTGCCGCCGCCGGATTTGGCCTCGTTCAAAAGATCCGCGCTCTCCTGGCTGACGGAGTACCATTCGGCGTGCATTTTGTGCTCTTCAACCGTTTCCGCGGTCACGGGCCGGAACGTGCCAAGCCCGACATGGAGCGTGATGCGGCACAGCTTCACGCCTTGATGCTCCAGACGCGCCAAAAAGTCTTCCGTAAAATGCAGGCCCGCCGTCGGGGCGGCGGCGGAGCCTTCATGCCGGGCGTACACGGTCTGGTAACGGTCCCGGTCTTCCAGTTTTTCCTTGATATAAGGGGGAAGGGGCATCTCGCCCAGACGGTCCAAGAGTTCCTGAAAGATGCCTTCATAGGAAAAACGGATGACGCGCGCGCCCATTTCGCCTTCTTCTTCCACGTGGGCGGTCAGAAGCGGCACATCGGAAGGGCCGCTTTTGCCAAAATGCAAGAAGGTGCCGCGGCGGATCTTCTTGCCCGGTTTGACCAGCGCCTCCCACCGGTCCCCCTCAAGTCGCTTGAGCAGCAGCACTTCCGCCTTGGCTCCCGTATCGGCCTTGACGCCAAGGAGCCTCGCCGGCATTACCTTCGTGTCATTCAGCACCAGCGTGTCGCCGGGCCGCAAATATTGGGCCAGGTCGGTAAACGTCCGGTGCTCCGTGCTCCCATCCGCGCGGTGAAGCACGAGCAAGCGGGACGAGGTGCGCTCGGGCAAGGGCCTTTGGGCGATCAGGCGCTCCGGCAACTCAAAATCAAACTCATCAACCTTCATCCGCCCGCACCTTTCTCTATGTTCGCATTCTTGTAGTAGTATTGCAGAATGTGACGGTAGTCATTCCCTTGCTCGGCCAGCTTCTTGGCGCCGTACTGCGACATGCCGAGGCCGTGGCCGTAACCTTTCACCGCAAAGATGAATGACGGCTCCCTCGTCACGACGCGGGGCTGGCCGGAAGCGTTCATCACAAACAAGTTCTCTCCCATCTGCCGCATATCACCGCCCGCGCCCAGCACATGGACCGAGCCGGCAGCTTGCGGCAGCTCGCGCCTTTGGCCGCCTGCGCCCAGCAGCGTCATGCGGGCGGTTTCTTCCACATCGATCAGCGTGCTGCGCAAACCGCCCAGAGCGCTGCGCCACGAGTCGGGCGAAGACAGGGTCAGCGGCTGGCCGTTTACGGTCACTTCCGTCACCCGGCCCGATGCGCCGCGCCCCGTTATCTCCAGGGTCCTGACCGGGCCGATGTTATTGAAATACCGGCTCAGCGACGCCTGCAATTCCTGCGGCGAAGCCGGGTCTTCCACCCAGCTGTACGGCGAGTTTTCCGGCACCTTGGCCAGCGGCACCACGAGGGTTCCCATCGGCAGGCGGGCGATCGGCTCGACCGTGGATTCGATTTTGGGCCGCACGCGCATGTTGGTGTTTTCCTCTTTCACCCGCATGAGGCGGATGCCGGCTTCGCTTGCGCCCGCATCCTCCAGAAGATCGCTGCGTATGTATCCCCGCTGGCCCGAATACAGGGCGACATAGTACCAGTCAAGCAATCCTTCCTGCGCCCCGTCGTCCGGGCTTAAGACAGCCCCGGACAAATAGGGCACCTCATTGCCCCAGCCCTCCGTCCGGCTGTCGGCGGTGATACCGCCCGCGTTGGAAGAAAACACGGCGTTGATGATTTTATTGTTGTAGGTGAGCACTTCTCCGGCGGTGGCGTCGACGGCGGCGATGGAATTCGGATTTTCGGCGCCGACGCCGAGATATACCTGGCTTAGCGTGGTGTCGACCACGTGGGCGATGGCAAATCCGATGCCGGAGGACAAGGCGTAGGAACGGGCGGCCACCGCCTGCGCCTTCAGCGCTTCCAGCGGCCAGTCCGCGCCCATTTCCGCTCCGACGACCGAATACAAATACGGCTCCAGGCCCACTTCATTAACGACCGCCAGCGCTTCGGCGTACACGCTCATTTCCATCACGCCGCGATAGGCGCGCTGAAACCGCTCGGTCACCCGGATGGGAGCGTCTCCGGCGGGCTGCGCCCGCAGCACGGCGCCTGATTCGGCCGGAATCGCATAAAGCTGCACCTGACGGTTGTCCTGGCCATAAATCTCGTGGCGCAAAACCACATAAGGCTCGCGTCCGTCCGGCACGGTAAGCCCGATGCCTCCGGCGGCCGCCGCCGCAGCCTTTAACGCATTCAGGCCGGACCCGTCCGCTTCCTGGCCGACCCGGACCATATACACCGGCGTGCCGTCCCGGATGAGAATGGCCACAAACGCTTCGAGCCCCGCGTTGCCGAACTGGACCGCGGCCGCTTCCGCCTCATCCATACTTGCATACGGGCCGGACAAAACGCCATGCGGACCGGCCACTTTCGGGCTTGCGGCCTGCGGCAGGCTTGCGGCCAATGGCCGCCATTTCTCCAGCGCGGCCTGCGCCGCCGAAGGCGAAGCGTAGACGCCTTCCGACAGTTGATAGACGATTTTGCCGGACTTTTGCAGCCGCGTGACAAACGCGCCGCCCGACGAAGCCTGCATTTTCTGAAGCGCGCTCAGCGCCGCGCCCAGATCGGCGGTCTCCAGCGCCACCGCCCGATAGCCGTCCATGGCGAAGCGGACAGGCTCACCCGGCGCGGCTTGTCCGACGGGCGCGGCAAAGCCGTCTCCCTTCCAGACGATGCGCATGCCGCCATCCGACGCAAGCGTCGCCGCCGGCGTGAGGCTCACAAAGCCGCGGGATGGCAAATTCAAAAACAAAGCGACCCGGATTTTGTCCGGGATGCTGACAGCGGCATATCCGACAGGATTGGGAACCCCTGCCGCCACGACGGTCAGAACGAAGAGGGCCATCAAGATGCGATAGATAAAGCCGTATCTAGTGGTTGCTGTCATGTCCGCCTCCATCCGGAGAGTTTTGCCTTGGCATCAAGCACGCCCCGTTTCGGCAGTCTGACCGGCCAAACAACCGGTAGCGGTAGTTCGCGATCGCCCGGTAAGCCAGCCGGCTGAGGCCGCGTAAGCCCGGCAGCCGCCCGGCCCAAGCCAGCCATGCCAGCGCGGGGGCGTGGCGAAGCAGCTCTAGCGCGCCCTCGGCTCCGCTGTAACGGTTTCCATGTTCATCCGTTACATGCATCTGGGCGGCAAGCTCCGCGGGAGACAGTTCTTCCACCCCCGGCCAAGGCCGTTCTTCCCCATTAATCAGCCGCTGCAGCGGAACAAACGTAAGTTCCGCTTTCAGCTTCATTTTCCCCAGTTTTTCCACTGCAGCCAAACACAATTGGCACTCACTGTCATAAACGACTTTCAGGCGGGGAAGTTGCGGTTTTTCGCGCAATTTTACCGGTCCTCCGGAACGGGCAAACCCAAATGGCGGTATGCGGCCGGCGTCACGACGCGGCCCCGCGGCGTCCGCTGCAAATAGCCGATCTGCATCAGATACGGCTCGTAAACGTCCTCAATGGTCTGGCTTTCTTCCCCGATCATGGCGGCGATCGTATCCAGGCCCACCGGACCGCCCCGGAATTTCTCGATCATCGCCAAAAGCAGCTTGTGGTCGATGGCATCCAGCCCCATCGGATCCACCTGAATCCGCTCCAGCGCCTCCCGGGCGATTTCTTCCGTAATGATGCCGTCGCCTTTCACCTGGGCATAATCCCGCACCCGCTTCAGCAGACGGTTGGCGATGCGGGGCGTGCCCCGCGAGCGGCGCGCGATTTCCCGCGCGGCTTCACCGACCATGCCGACATGCAGAAGCTCCGCGTTCCGCGAGACAATGATAGAAAGCTCTTCCACCGAATAGTATTCCAGCCGGCTGACGACGCCGAAACGGTCGCGCAAGGGGGCGGACAGAAGCCCAGCCCGCGTGGTGGCGCCGATCAGCGTGAATTTGGGCAAATCCAGCCGCACGCTGCGGGCGCTCGGACCTTTGCCGATGATGAAGTCCAGCGCGAAATCTTCCATGGCCGGATACAGCACTTCTTCCACCGAGCGGTGCAGCCGGTGGATCTCGTCGATAAACAGCACGTCGTTGTTTTCCAGATTCGTCAGGATAGCCGCCAGGTCGCCCGGCCGCTCGATGGCCGGTCCGCTGGTCGTGCGGATGTTGACGCCGAGCTCGTTGGCAATAATGTTGGACAGGGTCGTTTTGCCGAGCCCGGGCGGCCCGTAAAGCAGCACGTGATCCAAAGGTTCCCGCCGCATCTTGGCCGCTTCGATGTAGATTTTCAGATTTTCCTTCACCCGGGTCTGGCCGATGTATTCCGCCAGGTATCGGGGACGCAAGGAGTATTCCACCGCCTGGTCTTCCATCATCAGATGGGCGGTGACGATTCTCTCTTCCAAGTATTACGCCTCCTTCCCCCGGCTAAGCCTTACCCCTGAAAAAGCTCCTGCAGCGCCTTCTTGATCAGGACGTCGGGCGAATCCTGATCCGACACATGATCCTTGATGGCATGCCATGCGCGGTCGATCTCGGCCTCCCGGTATCCGAGCGCGGCGAGCGCCTCCCGGGCCGCCGCCCACGACGAAAGATCGCTTTGCGTCCCCCGCGTTTCTCCGGGCTCGGCCCGCGCAGCCGCAGCAGGAGCCGAATACGCGCCCAGCTTGTCCTTCAGGTCGACGATCATGCGCTGGGCCGTTTTTCGCCCAATGCCGGGCAGCTTCGTCAAAAAGGCGATGTTTTCCTGCCGAATAGCCGCCGCAATGGTCTCCGGCCGGCCGCCGGAAAGGATGCCGAGGGCCACCTTCGGGCCGATCCCGGACACTTCCAGGAGCTGGCGGAACAGCGCCTGCTCCTCGCGCGTCGCAAAGCCGAAAAGCTGCACCGCGTCTTCCCGCACGTGATAGTGGATGTAAAGCTGCACCGGCTCTTCCATACGGGCCAGCGCATAAGGGTTCGGGGTAAACACCCGATAGCCGACATCATGAACGTCGAGCACAACATAATCCTCTTCGATATGTACAAGGCGCCCCCGCAAATAATCGATCATGAAGGCCTCACCCCATTCAAGCGGCTTAGCAGCGCGCTGGAATGGGCATGGCAGATGGCCACGGCCAGCGCATCCGCCACATCGTCCGGCTTGGGCGCTGCCTTGAGCTTCAGCATCATCCGGACCATTTCCTGCACCTGTCTTTTCTCCGCCCCGCCGTAGCCGACCACCGCCTGTTTCACCTGCATCGGCGTGTATTCTCCCACGGGCACTCCCCGCTGGGCCGCCGCCAAAAGCAGCACGCCCCGGGCTTGTCCGACGCTGAAGGCGTTGGTGACGTTTTTGTTGAAAAACAGTTTCTCCACCGCGATCGCGTCCGGCCGATACTCGTCGAGGAGCCGGCAGGCCGCGTCGTAAATTTGCCTTAGGCGCACTTCCGTCGGCGTATCCGCTTCGGTCTCGATGCTGCCGTACTGGACGGGAACAAGGCGATGCCCGGCCTTGTCGATGAAACCGAATCCCACAATGGCGATTCCGGGGTCAATGCCCATAACGCGCATGCGCCAAGCCCCCGCTCTCCCTAATTACGTCTTTGTTCACCGTATTATAACAAATGTTCGCACCGATGAGAACAACGCGAAAAAAGGACTGGCGCGGGCGGCGCCGTTCTTTCACGCTTATGCGAAGCAAGGCAAAAAAAATCCCGCGCGTTGGCGGGAAGATCCGTTTTACGAGTTTGCGGCCATAAGGTCAGCGGCTCGTCTCCGATTTCATCACATCCCGGCTTGGACCGGCGGCAAACGGGCTGAAGGTGGCGAGCACGCTGTCGTACTTTTCCTTGTCCGTTACCCGAATGCCCCGCATCAGCTCTTTCAGCCTTTCCGGGGAGAGGCTGGATTCGAGGGCGGGCACATCCAGTTGGAAAAAGGTGCGGATCACGTTGCCCTTGCGGGGCGGCCCGTCAAACAGCGACAAATTCCCTTGCGAATCCAGGCCGATATAGGCGGTTTCGCGGCAGGCCGGGCGAGCGTCATCGCTGGTTTCCCGGATCAGCAGGCGGCCGGCCGGATCAAACTCCGCATCCCATTCCAGCCGGGATTTCAGCAGGCCGGCCGCTTCGCCGGCGGGCAGGCGGCCCAGCAGGCGCTCTTCCTCGCCGCACCAGAACGAGCGGCGCAGCACCACTTCCACGTCGCCCTTCCATGCCTCCAGCGCCCGCAAAGCCGCATCCCGGGAAGAGGCCGGTTCGGACGCAGCATGCCCACGATCCGGGACGGAAAGTTCATCCGGCGCGGAAAGCGGCATGGAAACGGGTTGGGCCGTATCCCACACGTGCAGCGCCGCCACGCGAACTTGCTCCGCCAGAAGCAGCCCGGCCGCCAATGCCGAGACAAAGACGGCCGCCAGCATGCCGAGCTGGAGCGCGGCCCGCCGTTTCTTTCGGATCTTTTTTTTCAGTTCCTTAATGACGCGCAAACCAAACACCGGCGATCCCCTTCTTTTCGCCTTTTCCCGTATTGTTGCCAGGGGATGCCGGCGCTATGCATCGGATTCAAACTGTGCCGGATCAGTCCGTTTCAGGGACTTTACCGAATCCAGGGCAAACTTTCCCTCGTTTTTTTCTTGGCGCGGCGGACCGCTGACTTTTTCTTGGCGGACGCCTGCCGTTTTTTCGAAGCGGCGGAAGCGTCCGGCTCATCTTCCTTTTCCGGTTCCGCCTCATGCAAGGTCAGCGGCTTATCGCCTCCGCCGTCTTCTTCGCGCTGCGGGGAGACGTTCGGCAGCGGCGAAACGGCGTACGGGTCATAAAAGGAATACGGATAACTCATGTTGGGGTAGGCATATGCCGGCGCCACGTTCGCGCCCGCCGTCAGGTCCTTGCCCGGGTAGCCCATGTTCGGGTACGCCGCCATCGGCGCCACGTTCGCGCCCGCCGTCAGGTCCTTGCCCGGGTAGCCCATGTTCGGGTACGCCGCCATCGGCGCCACGTTCGTTCCCATCACGTCCGCGCCCGGATACCCCATGTTGGGATAGGCATACGCCGGCGCCACGTTCGCGCCCGCCGTCAGGTCCTTGCCCGGGTAGCCCATGTTCGGG
>ERZ795043.653-NODE-653-length-24434-cov-33.036548_pt1 | contig 24434 bp, 14 predicted proteins | sample MGYA00375127_ERZ795043 | MGnify/ENA primary metagenome ERZ795043 (study PRJEB30172, sample SAMN05518447) | compost metagenome | isolation source: Feedstock adapted compost from Newby Island compost facility, Milpitas, CA | place: USA:Newby Island compost facility... | reverse complement strand
CGCATGCTAGGTGGTGTGAGAGGACGGGGGCTTGCCGCCCCCTCCTACTCGATTCGCTTGCCTGTTGCTTACTCGTTGTTGCTTTGGGTAAAGAGCCAGATGTATTTGACCAGCTCCAGGAGCGAGATCAGCGCGGCGCCCACGTACGTCAGGGCGGCGGCGTTCAGCACTTTGGCGACGCCGCGCTCCTCGTCGCTGCGGATGAAGCCTTCCGCCACCATCAGGTTGCGGGCGCGGCTGGAGGCGTTAAACTCCACAGGCAGCGTCACAAGCTGGAAGGCGACGGCTGCGGAGAAAAACAGGATGCCCAAGCCGATCAGGCCGGTGGCCTGGAACAGGAAGCCGGCGATGAGCAAAAACGGCGCAATGCCGGACGCGAAGCGCACAACCGGGAACATGCGGTGGCGCATGACCAGCGCCGGGTAGTGCTCCTTGTGCTGGATGGCGTGGCCGACTTCGTGGCAGGCCACGGAAATGGCGGCGATGGAGCTTTCGTAGTACACCGGTTCGGAGAGGCGGACCACCCGCGCGATCGGGTCATAGTGGTCGGAAAGCTTGCCGGGCACCGGTTCCACGGCCACATCGTACAGACCGTTGCTGTCCAGCAAGCGCCGGGCCGCTTCGTAGCCGGTCATGCCGCTGGATGCGGGCACTTCCGCCCAGCGGTTGAAGGTGCCGCTGACGCGCATCTGCGCCCACAAAGACAAGAGAAAAGCCGGAATAATTAACCAGTCAATCGGTGTCCAGAGGATCATACGATTCTGTTCCCTCCAACAAGAGATGTGTTTTACATGATTTGGCCCTTGCCCATCAGGAGCAACAAGGCTTCAATACAAGCGGCGGTCTGCGGCGTGATCATCCTGAACAGCCGTTTCAGCTGACCCGGCTTCAGCCGGTCCAGCACCGGCTCCAGTTCCCGGACATCCCGCTCCACCTGGGTCAGGTGGGTCTGCAGTTCCGCCAGTTTGCGCGAAACCTGCTCATCGGTCGCAATCTTGTCGACGGCTTCAAAGTGCCGGCGAATTTCCGACAAGGTGAATTTTTGCGCCTTCAATTGTTCAATACGGCGAATCCGTTCCAAAGTTTCACGGTTATAAAGCCGATAATTCCCGCTCGAACGCTTGGCCGGGGTGATCAACCCCAGTCCCGTATAGTAATCGATCGTCCGCGCGCTGACGCCGGCCAGTTTCGCCAGTTCTCCGATCCTGTAAAGCTTGTTCGTCTCCTTCGGGTTCTGCGGCGTTTTCGGACCCTGGCGCATCCGTCACACCTTCCTTCTTGTGGCCTAACGAACATTGCCGCTTCAATATATATGATAAACAAACCCGAACCATACAGTCAAACGTTATACTTTGCGCAAGGCAGCTTTGCGGTGACGGGAATCGGACGCCAGGAACCGTCATCCATGGGCTGGTACGCCGCAATTTCGCACCGGCCTTCCGATATCCCCACAATCCAGCAGGTTCCCCAGGGAAGCTGCGCTTTTCTGTCCGCTATGCTCGGCAAAAGCCGTCCGTCCGGGTGCGAATGGAACACGCCGACGACGGCTTTGCCCTTATCCCGCACTTCGAAAAACGCGCGCACCCATTCCTCCGGATCGAACATGAACGTTGTTTGCGGCTCGCAAGACGCATTGCGGATGGGCCGAAAATCTTCCACCCGCACAATGCCGCCGCGCCATTTTCCCACGAGGATGCCGCAGGTTTCTTCCGGCCAGCGGGCCGCGCAAATTTGCGCCAATCCCGCGCGCACGCGATCCGGCAAAACGGCCAGGGTGCAAACCGTCCGGCCCATCGCGATCCCCCCTTACGGCCAGTATGAGGGAAATCGCGCCTCCAGGCAACGTTTTATTTTACTTCTTTGCCGGGTTTGACGAGGAAAAACACCAGACCCAGGGCGATAAGAGCCAGGGCGGAGACGGCCACAAACACCATGGGCCGGGAAATTTCCATGAGCCATCCGAAAAACGGCGGACCCACAGCGACTCCGAAAAAGCGCAGGCTGCTGTAAAGCGAAGTGATCATGCCCCGCTCCGATTTGTCCACGGCCCCCGTTATCATTGTATTCAGGCTTGGCAAAAGCATCCCGGTGCCGATGCTGCTGGCGGTCAGCAGGCCGATGAGCGCATAAGGGTTTTTGTGCAGCCAGATGGCCGCCGCCAGCGCCGCCGTCATCATCGCCAGGCCGATGTTGGTCAGCCGGCGAATGAGGATGCCGTTTTTGCGGATCACCGTGCCCGTGATCCAGGAGGCAGCCACCATGCCAAGCAGCGGAATCGCCAGCACGAAGCCCTTGCGGATGCCGTCCACGGATTGGGGCGGCTCCTCGAGAATGTCCGAGAGAAAAAACAGCGCGCCGAACAGGATGAACAAAGCCAGCGAGCCGGCGAAAAAAGAAGCCACCATCCATTTGCCGTGTTCCCGAAACACGCCGCGGACCGATCGAATGTATTCGGCGGCGGGTTTGGGGGCCGATTTTCTTTTTGGTTCTTTGATCAGAAACAGCATGGCGATTAGAGACAACAGGCAAAAGACGGGGAAGGCAAAAAAGGCGGCATACCATACGAGCAAGGCGAGGAGAGAGCCGAGGATGGGACTGGCCACTTTGCCGGTGCCGTTGGCCGCTTCCATCAGGCCGAGGGCCTGGCTTTCCGTCTTATCCTTGTACATGTCGCCCGCCAGCGCCATGGCGATGGGCGCGGTGCCGGCGGCGCCAAGTCCTTGCGCGGCGCGGGATGCGATGAGAAGGGGGTAGGAACCCCATACGGCGCCGAGGCCGGCCAGTACGCCGGCGCCTCCGTACAGGATCAGGGAAGGGATAATGACGGCTTTGCGGCTGAATCGGTCGGACAAGTATCCGGCCAGCGGGATGACGATGGCGGCCGCCAGGGAAAACAGCGTGATGACGAGGCTGGACTGAAAATGGGAGATGCCCATTTCCTTCTCCAGGTCCGGCAAAATCGGCACGAGCATGGAATTGCCGAGCACGAGGACCACCGGGACGGAGGCCAGAGCGGCGAATTCGCTGACGCGCCCTTTGCCGCCTTGCCGTGTGCCGGTTCCGTAGGCGGAGTTCTGCGCCGCGGCGCCTTTCGGGCCGGAGCTTTGCGCACCGATGAGCGGGATGCGGATTTTGCTTTTTGTGCCCACTAAAGCCATGGAGGCCCTCCTTTTTGCGACCAACGCTTGTCGATGCTTGGCATAATGTTCCCAAATGTTCAAAACCGCATGCGGCTTTCGCGTGGTATCCGGCCGGCATTTGGGGTAAAATAGGAAAAGCGGCATGGTAAAACCATAATAGGGAAGGCGCGTTGCAAAAATGAACAGAAACTGGTGGATATTGCTGGGCGCCGCAGCCGTCATTGTGCTCGTGATTGCGGGCTACAGCATCGGAAAAGACAACGCTTCCCCGGCGGCGCCGGGGGGAGTGGAGCAACCTGCGGAGATGGTGGGATCTGTCCAAGTGGGACAGGAAGACGAGGCCAAGCCGAAGAAGGGGGCGGTGGCTCCGTCTTTTTCGCTGACGATGCTGGACAGCGACAAAGTGTTTCAGGTCGGCGGGGCCAGGGACAAGGTGCTGGTGCTGAACTTCTGGGCCTCGTGGTGCGGGCCTTGCGACATCGAAGCGCCGGACCTGGTGGCGCTTTATCACAAATATAACGACAAAATGGACTTGTACGCGGTGAATGCAACGAGCTACGACAGGGTCAGAAACGCCCGCGAATTTGTGCAGGAAAAAGGATTGCCGTTCCCCGTGCTGATGGATACGGAAGGGGAAGCCGTAAGCCTGTACCGGGTGTACGCCCTGCCCACCAGCTTTATCATTGACCGCGATGGGAAAATTGTAGAGCGGATCGAGGGGATTATCCCTCTGGAGCAGTGGGAAAAGCTTTTGGAACCGGTGCTGTAAAGGGAGACTTTGCGTGATTCACGAATGTGGTGCAAATCTGCACCATATCGAAGCCATTCATTGCGGAATGGCCGAATATCGTTGCATATTTGCACCAGAAGGAACTGATATCTCAAAACAGGCTCAAATATGGTGCATTATTGCACCAGATCTGAATGACTTCACAGTCAGTCGGAGGCCAAACGACAAAAAACCAGGGAGCCGGCGGGAACGGTCCGCCTGACTCCCTGGTTTGTTTTATGTTGTGCCCGGAAGTTCACAAGGTTCAGGCGCCTTCATGAGGCAAAGTCCGGGCGCTGTCGCCGCGCCATGCTCAGAAGTTCACGATACCCGCCGACTCCAGTTGAACGGCCGCTGCGGGCGGGCTGTCGTTTTTGGCCATGTCCAGAAGGGCATAGCGGATGGAATCGACCAGCGCCTCCCAGCTGGCCTCGATGACGTTGGACGATACGCCGACGGTGCTCCACGTTTCTTTGAAATCGGACGATTCGATCAGCACGCGCACCTTGGCGGCGGTGGCGCCCTTCTCGTCCAGCACCCGCACCTTGTAGTCGGTCAAATGGACGTTGCGGATATCCGGATAGAAATCGACCAGCGCCTTGCGCAGCGCGTTGTCGAGGGCGTTGACCGGCCCGTTGCCTTCGGCCACCGTGTAAACCAATTGGTCGCCGACGCGGATCTTGACGATGGCCTCCGAGACGATGCCGGACGCCGTCTTTTCCACCGTCATCTTGTAGCTTTCCACGGTGAAGATATCCTTCGTCTGGCCGAAGGCGTCGCGGATCAGAAGCTCCAGCGAGGCGTCGGCGCCTTCGAACGAATACCCTTGGTGCTCCAGTTCCTTGACGCGCTCGATCATGGCGCGGGACTGGGCCGCGTTCACGTCGAGGCCCATCTGCTGCGCCTTGGAGATGATGTTGCTCTGCCCGGCCAGCTCCGACACGAGCACCCGGCGCTTGTTGCCGACGAGCTCGGGCTCGATGTGCTCGTAGGTTTTGGAGTCTTTGAGGATGGCGGAGACATGGATGCCGCCTTTGTGGGCGAACGCCGCATTGCCCACATAGGGCTGGCCGACCGGCATAATCACGTTGGCGATTTCGCTGACGTAGCGGGCGGTGCTGGTCAGCATTTTCATCTGCTCGTCCGTGATGATCTTGTAGCCCATCTTGAGCTGCAAGTTCGGAATGATCGAGCACAGGTTCGCGTTGCCGCACCGTTCGCCGTAACCGTTGATGGTGCCCTGCACCTGCCGCGCGCCCGCCGTGACGGCGGCCAGTGTGTTGGCTACGGCCAGTTCGCAGTCGTTGTGGGTATGGATGCCGATGGGCGCGTCGATTTCGGCGACGACCCTGGAGACGATGTCGTAGATTTCATTGGGCAGCGAGCCGCCGTTGGTGTCGCACAGCACGATCCAGGCGGCGCCGGCTTCCTTGGCTTTCCGGAGCGCGGCCAGCGCGTATTCCGGGTTGGCCTTGAAGCCGTCAAAGAAATGTTCCGCATCGAAAATCGTTTCAATGCCGTGCCGGTTCACATAGGCCACCGATTCGTAAATCATCGCCAGGTTTTCTTCCAGCGTCGTCTGCAGCGCCGTATGGACGTGGAAATCCCACGTTTTGCCGACGAGGGTGGCCGCCGGCGTTTTGGCCTCAATAAGCTGCCGGAGGTTGTCATCCTGCTCGCAGGTGGTGTTCTTGCGGCGGGTGCTGCCGAAAGCCGTAATTTTGGCGTTCAGGTTGAGTTCCCGCACCCGTTTGAAAAATTCCATGTCTTTGCCGTTGCTGAAAGGGTTGCCCCCTTCAATATAGTGGATCCCCAGCGCGTCAAGCTTGCGGGCGATTTTGATCTTGTCCTCAGCGGTCAGGCTGATGCCTTCGCCCTGGGTGCCGTCGCGGAGCGTCGTATCGAAAATCGTGATGGAACTTGTCATGCGCAACCGAGGTTCCTCCTTGCTTTCAAACGAACTGAAAACCCAATAATCCCAACAATGAAGTTATTATACCACTTGTTTTCACGATTGTAGAGGGTAATGTTCCGCCGGATCGCAAAGAATTTGACGACTTTTTATTTTATAATAAATTCGGAAAACACGCACGGCCAAGATGGCAGGGAGGCGAAAAAGATGGACGGGCCGCGGCGCAGGTACATTTTGCACATGGACATGAACGCCTTTTACTGCTCGGTGCATGCGGCCGAAGAGCCGGAGCGGTATGCGGGCAAGCCCACCGCCGTGGCGGGCAGCGTGGAATTGCGCAAGGGCATTGTCGTCACCAGCTCTTATGAGGCCCGCGCAAGAGGCGTCCGCACCGGCATGACGGTGCGCCAGGCGCTGGCCGCATGTCCCGAGCTGATCCTTATCCGCCCGAATTTCGATCTGTATCGCAAATACAGCCGCGCCTTCCTGAAAATCGCCGAAAGCTACACGCCGCTGGTCGAGGCGGTTTCCATCGACGAGTGCTTTCTGGACGTGACGGGCAGCGGTCAGTTCGGCACTCCGGTGGAAATTGCCGAAGCGATCCGCCAGCGCGTCCGCGCGGAACTGTCCTTGCCCTGCTCCATCGGCGTCGGCCCCAACAAGCTTTTGGCCAAAATGGCTTCCGACATGCGCAAGCCGGATGCCGTCACGGTGCTGCGCCGCAGGGACGTGCCGAAACTTCTGTGGGGCAAGCCTTGCCAGGCCCTTTACGGCATCGGCCCGAAAACCGCAGAAAAGCTAAAGAAATTGAACATCCGGACCATCGGCGACCTGGCGATGGCGGATGAGGCTCTGCTCGTTAGCAGGTTCGGCGTCTACGGCGCCTGGATGAAGCGGGCGGCCCACGGGTATGACGATTCGCCGGTCAATCCCGTTCCCGAGGCGGCCAAATCCGTGGGTCACGCCACCACGCTGCCGGCGGACATGACCGAGCGCGAGGACCTTAGGCGCGTGCTGCTCAATCTTGCGGACCAGACTTCCCGGCGCCTGCGCAGAAAAGGCATGCTGTGCCGCGGTGTGCAAATCGCGATCCGCGATCCCGCGATGAAGACGATCACCCGTTCGGCGCTGCTTGCCTCCCCGACGGATCTCCGGGAAGAAATATATAAGGAAGCTTGCCGTCTTCTGGACGCCTATTGGCAGCCGGGACAACCGGTCCGGCTGCTGGGCGTGACGCTGACCCATTTGTCGCCGAAGGACGAGACGGCGGTGCAGCTTGATCTGTTTTCCTACGAAAAAAGAGAAAGAATTGAAAAGCTTCAGCGCGTCATGGACGAGCTCCGCGACAAGTACGGGGAAAACGCCGTGCTGACGGCCGGCATGCTCGGCGACGATCCCAGCGCGCTGATCCGCAACAAGACGGTGCGCGGCACATCCCTGGACAAAGACTTTTTGCGGTCGCCGGAGCGGGAAGAACATTCATGATTCGCCGAAAGCGGAAAAAAAGTCGTGAAAAGGTTTGATTCCCACAGGATTTTGTATTATATTGAACTGTGGTGAGTTTGTCTGGGATGCTTCAGACCAACGGATTTGACTAATCATAGGAGGGTCATCAATGGCCAAATACACAAGGGTTGATAAAGATACCTGCATTGCGTGCGGCGCTTGCGGTGCAACGGCGCCCGACATCTATGATTATGACGACGATGGCATCGCCCATGTTATTTATGGCGGCGATGACAACCGGGGCATCACGGAAATCCCGGAAGATCTCTATGACGATCTTCAGGATGCCGCAGACGGCTGCCCGACCGACTCCATCAAGATTTCGGATAAGCCGTTCAGCTGATCTTTCGCAAAGACAAATCGAAAGCAAGAGCCCTTGTTCCGGCGCAAAGCCCGAGGAACAAGGGCTTTTTTGTGCGTTCAGGCGGCTTTGTTGCCCGAGCGGACCTATGGGGTGACCAGGAAAAGGTGAACTGATAGATTATGACCGGATATATGACTAAAGTCACTTATCATTTTTGCCGCCTGCCATTTACAATAAAAAATTAACGGAAATTCATCCCAAAAACATCCGAAAACGGAAATGTAACGCCAAAATTCGTCAATAAATTTGGATTTTCCTAACTATTATTAATACATATGCGATATAATCATTTTAATTGGATACGTTTAAGTCACGGGCATAGGCGGTGGTTGGTTGCGAAGAAAACTGAAGTGGATTACGGTGGCGCTGAACGTGGCCATTGTGGCCGCATTGCTTGTCATCCTTTCGATGGATGCGCTGGATCGTTTCGACAAATATTTGTATGACTTCAACATGAAACGGACGGCGAATCACATGCCGCATGACCGCGTCGTGGTGGTGGCGATAGACGACTACTCGCTGGAGAATCTGGGGCAGTTTCCCTGGGACCGTTCCTACTACGCCCATTTCCTCGACATGATCAACCAGCCGGGGAATGAGCCCAAGGCCATCGCATTCGATATTCTGTTCAATGACGAATCGGACCCGGACAGCGATGCGGTTTTTGCCGAAGCCCTCGCCCGTCACCCCAACGTCATCCTGCCCGCTTATGGCATCACCGAAGGCGAAGTTTCGGGTACCCTGTCCGGCAACCGGAACTCGTATCCCCAGGCTTACCGGATGGAACTGCCGCTGGAGCTTTTGGCCCAGCATACTCATGTGGCGCACATCAACCGGCTGTCCGACGAGGACAGCGTCATCCGCAAAGTATGGCTGAAGGTTGAGGCGCCGGACGGCACCGTCTACAACTCGCTGGCCTTTGAGGCCGTGAACCTGTACGGCGCGGACCTGTCCAAATACGAAAACATCATCACACCCGGACAGTTCAAAGATACCCTCCAGATCAGCTATCAGGCCACAAGCCAGGATTTTGTGACGATTTCGTTTTTCGATATTTTCAACGGCGAGCTGCTCGAGAGCGATTATCTCAAGGACGCCATCGTGTTCGTCGGCTTCACGGCGCAAGGTCTGGCGGCGGGCAACAGCCAGGATACCGGTCAGACGCCCATCGAGAAAGACGTCAAGCTCGTGTATGTGCATGCGAACGTGGCCAACCAGCTTCTGAACGGACTGACGGTGACGCAAGCGCCCCCGTGGGCGGCCTGGATTTTGGTGGCTGCACTTTTGGCTTTCTTTATCTGGCTTCCGTGGGGCGTCAAGAACGTTTACTCCATTTTGGTGTTCCTTGCGGCCATCGCGGTTTTGCTGGCCGGACAGTTCTATTATTTCAAAATGTTTTCCCAGCATTTCCCGGTGGTAAACGGGCTTCTCGCGATGGGTCTGGCCTATATCGCCAACGTCTCGCTCAAGTCCTATTCGGAAAGCCTGCAGAAAAACTTTGTCACGCGCCAGTTCGGCCGCTACATATCGCCCGATCTCGTGAAGCAGATCGTGGAGAAGAACATCGACATCGAACTGGGCGGAGACTCCAAAATTATCACGGTCATGTTCCTGGATATCCGGGGATTCACGCCGCTGTCCGAAAAGCTGTCGCCGCCTGAGTTGGTCGACACGCTGAACACGATGTTCAATATGATCACCGAAACGTGCCTGCGCAACCGGGGAACCATTGACAAGTTTATCGGCGACGCGGCCATGATGCTCTTCAACGCGCCGCTGGATGTTGAAAACCATCCGATTCTGGCGGTCAAAACCGCCTATGAAATCCAGCAGCAGATGAGAGACATCCGCGACCAGATTCTGGACAAATACGGCGTCGAGGTCAACGTCGGCATCGGCATTCATACGGGCAACGTGGTTGTCGGCAACATCGGCTCCTACCTGCGGGTGGATTACACGGCCATCGGCGATACCGTCAACACCGCCGCGCGAATCGAGTCGCAGACGAAGAAGGGGCAGATTCACGTATCTCAACAGGTGTATGAACTGACCAAAGACTACTTTGAGTACGACGAGGGAGAAGACCGGATGTTCAAGGGCAAATCCCATCCGATCCGCGTCTACGAAGTGCTGGGCGTGAAAGATCCGGAAGGTCTGGCCCGCATTCAGGCTGCGGCCCAGGCTGCGGCGGCGAAGGCATAAGCGCACGGAAACCCGCATACGAAGAAGCGAGATTCCGCGTTTTGTATCAATTCAAAACCTTTTAAGCAGAGGAGAGGAATTGAAAGACAATGAGAAGATGGATGAAAAAAAGCTTTGCATGGATCACTGCGTCGGTCATGCTGCTGTCGCTTCCGGCCTTCGCATCGGCCGCAAGCGATCTGGGGTGGGCCAGCGATCCGAAGCTTTATGAAATTCGGACGTTGGCCGGGAAAACCGAGTGGGGCAGCGCCAACGGCCAGGCGGGCGCGGCCACCTTCTTCCATCCGCGGTCGGTGGCCGTTATGCCGGACGGCAAAGTGATGATTGCCGACCACAGCAACCATTTGATTCGCGTGCTGAGCGCCGATCAGGTGGAAACGTACAGCGGACTGACCCTCGGCGAGGACGAGGCCGGATTGCCCATCGGGGCATTCAACGACGCGGACCGCTCACTGGCGGCTTATGAGCTGCCGGCAGGTATTACCGCTGATTTGCGCGGCAACATCTATGTCGCCGATGCGGGCAACCATGCGATCCGCAAAATCACGCCTGCAGGCAGAGTGACGACGCTGGCCGGCAATGGCGTGATTGGCAGCGCGGACGGCATCGGCAGCGAAGCGTCTTTCTATTATCCCAGCGACGTGGCAGTGGATGTGCGCGGAAACGTCTATGTGGCTGACACCTTGAACCATGTCATCCGCAAAATTTCGCCTGACGGCCAGGTTGTCACGCTGACTGCCCCGTCGACCCGCGTGGTGGAATATTATCCCGGGGCCGTTGCGCCGGCGGGGGATTTCCGTGACGGCCCGATTGCCGAAGCGAAATTCAACGAGCCGAGCGGCCTGGCGATCGACGCAAAAGGAAATCTGTACGTCAGCGACCGCGGCAATCAGCGCATTCGCTACATTGACTTTGCTGCCGGCCAGGTGACGACTGTGGCAGGGGGCGGCACCTACGGGCCGCAGGCCGTGTACGTGGAAGGCGATTATGTGGACGGTCCGGCATCCCAGGCCCGGTTCAACGCCCCCGAAGGGCTTTACGTGCTGGCGGACGGTTCGGTGCTCGTGGCCGACAGCCTGAACCATGCCATCCGTATGATCAAGGACGGCCAGGTAACGACTGTGGCAGGAGTTGGCACGGAGCCCGGCAACGCTGACGGTGTGGCCCATTACGCGCAGTTTCATCATCCGACCGATGTGGCGGTGCTGCCTGACGGACGGCTGATTGTGGCCGACGAATACGGCAACAAGATTCGTGTGCTGCAGAAGTACGCCCGCCCCGCCGTTTTGCCCCAAGAAGGAATTCCGGTGATTTTGAACGGAGAATTGGTGCAATCCGATGTGCCGGCCCAAATCCGGTATGATTACACGTACCTGCCGCTGCGGGCGGTGTCGGAAGCGCTGGGGTATGAGGTTTCTTACAATGAAGGCGCGTCTGAAGCCGTTTTGACAAAAGGCGGCGTGGTCATCACCGTCCAAAACGGGAGCATGACGGTCACGCGGACGGAAGGCGGCGTGACGACGACGGCGGAGATGAACGCGGCAGCGTTCATCGACCGGAATCGGATGTTCCTGCCGGTGAGATTTTTCGCGGAGCAAAACGATCTGGATATTCAATGGGACAACGAAGACAGGGTTGTGATCATCCGGAACAAGACGTTCCAGTGAAGTTTGGCTGAGGTTTCGCTCAATTCAAAACCGGACTGGCAATACGCAAGAGTAAGGCCGCATCTCATAATCACAATCACTGCAAATTTCAAAGCCGGATGCGGCAGAGATGTTGATGATGAGGGAGGTAAAGTGTTGTGAAATGCCGCAACCTGTTGATTCCGTTTCTGTCCATCTTGCTGGCCCTTGCGCCGGTGCTGGGGCTTGCGCCCGGCGAGGCGCAGGCGGCCGCCGGCACCCGCGTGGCGGTGATCCAATCCCTCAAGGGCACCGTCACCGTCAAAAAGGCGGGCGGTTCCAAGGAGTTCAAGGCGTTCGCCAAAATGAGCCTCAACGAAGGCGACGTGCTGAAAACGGGCAAGGACAGCTCCGCTGTTCTGCAATTTTCCAACGGTTCGGCGGCGGACGACCGCATGACGGTCGCCGCCAACACCACCCTGACGTTTTCCAAACTTTCGGACAAGAGCGGCACCCGTACCAAAGTGAGCATGTGGAACGGATCCGCCTGGGTGGATGTCAAATCCATCGCGACCCCGAAAGACGAGTTTACGCTGGAGACGCCGACGGCCGTCATGGGCGTGCGCGGCACGCACCTGATGGTGTCCGTCGATCCGGTGACGGGCGCCACGCAGCTGACGGTGGTGGCGGGCGTCGTGAACGCGCAGCCTGCGGGAGGCGGGGAACCGCTGGAAGTGAAGCCCGGCGACAGCGCTTTGCTGGCGCAGGATGCGGCGGGCAGCGGGGAAGTGATCATCGCGCCGGCGGATCTGGACCTTCTGATGCAGCAGAGCGACAGCACGATCGTGGAAGCCATCGTGGCTGCGGCGGCGGAAATTGTCCTCGAGAACCAGGAGAAGATGGAGCGTTACCTGGAAGGCGCGGATGGGGCCGCGGAGCTTGAGCGGATGCGGTCGAACATCGAGAGCCTGCTGGGGGCGATCGTGGACAGCGCGATACGGAATGGCGTGATAACGGAAGAGCGGGCGCGGGAGCTGATCGCGGAAGCCGAGGCGCAGACGGGCGTGACGGTGGACCTGACGAAGAACACGCTGACGCTGACGGACGAAGAGCGGGCGCGGCAGGAAGAGCAGAAGCGTCGTCAGGAAGAGCTGAGGAGCCAGGCGGAAAGCGAGCGGCAGGCGAAGGAAGCGGAGCGGCGGCAGAACGAGACGCTGATGCGGGCGCTGGAGGAGGCGCGCCGGGCGAAGGAGGAGGCGAACCGTAAGGCGGAGGAAGAGCTGCTGCAGAGCGCGGAAGCGGCGTATCTGGCGCAGCTATCCGACGAGGAGCGGCAGCGGTTTGAGCAAGATCGCAGCTTGCTGGCGGCGGTGGATGGCCAGGCGCCGGCGGGAATGCCTTCTGCCGGAGGTTCAGGCAGCGAATCATCCGGCGGGTCTGGTGAAGGATCTTCCGGGGATTTCGTGATTCCGGACAAGCCGATGGATGACGCATGGGTGGCGGTCATGGAGCGGATGCCGGTTTTCACCGCCCAAGGCCAGACGTTGACCTCGCAGCTTGTGGAGAAGGTAGAATACTATTATGCCGATTATGACTATATATACACGTACCGGACCTTTGCAGGCGCAGGCGCTGCGGAAGTGCAACTGGAATTGGATTTCAAAGATTTTCTTGAAGTGACTTCTTATAACAATAATTCTCTGGTTTATTATCCGGATGTAAAGATTGTGACCGGGTACGATTATGATCCGTATTCTGGGTATTCATATCCGGTCTATAAAGAAACGACATTGATAAACAAGAACGAGGATGAGAAGCGTTACACTTTCAACATCCCGCTGGAGTCGGCGTATACGCTGGTGGAAGCGACATTTAACGCTTACGGTTACGATCCCGGGGAAGATATCGATCGGTTTGAAGAAGACCTGATCCGAATTGTGATTGTCAGGGGAACACCCGCGCCTGTGGATCTGGGCTTTGCGGATTTCACCGTTGGTTATTTTGATGAACCGCCTGGCTATTTCCCCGTTCTGCTGACCGGTGACGAAATCTTTGCCATGGCAGGAAAAGATGCGAAAAATCGCGACCTTTTTACGATGGCCCAAATGAACAGCATATATGCCACCTACAACGTGCGTCCGCAAGGTTGGCCCAAAGATCAAAAACTTCACAACTCCGGCCTTGATACTTACGTTTTATCGTGGGAAGAAAACGGAGAATGGCATGGCTATGATGACGGTTTGTACCGGCTGGAGGTGGAAGTGACCGATCTGGCGCGGCTCTTCCCTGCGAAGACCTATACAATGTATCTGTGGCGAGGGAGCGAAGTCCCGGCATCTTTTGCAGGCGTGGAGCTGGAATCGCCGCAATCGCTGATTAAGAACACGGATGAACGTGAGCCGAACCTCTATTACATCGAAGCGGCTGATCCGGATGTCACGTCCATCCAGATCAGCCCGGTTTCCCCCGGTTCACTGACGCTGCAGGGGGTATACGGTTCTGACGGAACCCCATTGACGGCCAACCAGGGCTATTATTCGATCGATCCCGAGGGAGGCGGCATCTGGGCGGTATACACCAACAGCGATAACGAGAAATTTGCTTATGCCATTGTCGTACTGCCGAATGTGTCTCTCGAATTTGTGAATGTTGAAGAAAGCGATGGTACCGATATTGGAATTGCATATGTGAATGGAGCCGATGAATTCTATTTTGCGGTCCCGGAGAACGTGACTGTCGTCATGCTGACACCAACGTTCAAGAATGACCAATCCATCTATAAAGTGTCGGTCAATGGCGAGAATGTGGATTACTGGGCCGGTTCGCGAGAGTCGATCAATGTGAACTATGACACCACAAAATTGGTGGAAATTACCATTGAAACCATGGCCAAAGCAAAAACTTACAAGCTGCACCTCACGAATGAACCTGTGCTTTGCATGGGCAAGAACGACACCTCACTGCCCGCTGGTCTGAATTGTGTGACCGCGAGATATGGTTTTGGCACCCCGGACAATTTCATAAACTGGGTGCCGCTGGACGGCGGTACGGAGCAGCAGCAATCCTATTTTGCCTATTTGCCGGAGGATGCGCAAGCCGTTCTGTTCAGCTTTGAAACGGATGCAAACTTGGTTCAGCCGCACCCTGTGTTGACGACCAGTCTGCATGACAACGTTTGCGTCATTTACGATCCTTCGTCAATATGTATGGATACGGTTCCGAATGGCGAGCATTGGTTCAAACTCACCTATACGATTAATGACGGCGGCTTTTTGAAAGACTACGAAATCACATTCTATGTCCTGGTCGGCAAGTTTTTCGGGGAAATCTCATACAACGGTCAACCGTTCCACGAGCAGGATCTATACTACTATTATCCCATACCGGCCTACAGGTTTTTCGGCATGGTTGACGCGTCCGATGTGACGCTGGACCTTTACCCGGATTTTCCGGCCAATGATCTGAACGTGTCGGTGTTTAAGAATACTTCCGGACAATTAGACTTGTATAATAACAGGATCGAGCTGAATGGCCTGTGGTATGGCATGAATTCCTTCGAGATATACGTTGAGGATCGGCTGGGGAGAACGGACAAAGAATATTATCTGGATGTCTGGCGGGGGTCGGACATTGACATCAAGATCGAGTACACCGTCACCGGCAGCGTATATACCATTGATGTTGACGATTTGCCCCTTTCCGGTGAGCAGGCTGGATTCTGGAAGCAATTTAGCAGCTTGACACTTGCGCATGAAAAAGAAGACATCGATGAACTGCGCTTCATTATCCATGATGATCCGAATTATGGTTTCCTTTATAAATTGATTTCCGGATATGCAGTCAAAACCGCTGAGTATGATCCGGTTAACAAGCATCACGTGATCGTATTCAGCAAGGAAGAGTTGGAAGACTTCATGGATATCGAGATCAGGATCGAAGATGCCCGGGATTATACGTTCTTTTACTACTTTTTCTACATGATCATCCCCAATCCGAGCGGTTGATGCCGTCCTTGTGAACCGGCCTGCCGGATGAACGGCGGTTTCGAAAAGCTGATCAGCATCGCACAGCCCGTTCCTGCTGCATATGCAGCAGGAACGGGCTCTTTTCATGGCCAGGAAGCCAAGACTTTGATAATTTTCTGCAATAATTGTCAAAAGTCTATTTTTATATTGACAAATGGTGACAATCTCTTCACTATCAAGATAGGTGTTGTCAAAAAATAGGGTCTGGTACTTGCAACTCGTCCTGAAGGAACACCGCCGAGTACAGGATGCCGGAGAAAAAAGGGCCTGAACGCTGAAGGCTCTAGCACCTGAATACCAGCAGCCCGATTCTGCTGCCTCAGGCGCAGAATCGGGCTGCTTGTTTTGTTTGATTCAATGATGAATAGAGTGTGCAGGGCTCTGCGAAAAAAAGGAGGAAATTCAACGTGAAGTTTCGTGTCCATTTGATCTTGTCGCTGGCCTTATTGCTGGCGATCTCGCCGGTGCTCGGCCTGTTTCCCGGCGAAGCGAAGGCGGCATCGGGCACCCGCGTGGCGGTGATCCAGTCCCTCAAAGGCACCGTCACCGTCAAAAAAGCGGGCGGCGCCAAGGAGTTCCAGGCTTTCGCCAAAATGAGCCTCAACGAGGGCGATGTGCTGAAAACGGGCAAGGACAGCTCTGTTGTGCTCCAGTTTGCCAACGGCACGTCCGAGGACGACCGCATGACGGTGGCGGCGAACACGACCTTGACGTTCTCCAAACTGTCGGACAAGAGCGGTACACGCACAAAAGTGAGCATGTGGAACGGTTCGGCGTGGGTGGACGTTAAGTCAATTGCGTCCCCCAATGACGAGTTTACGCTGGAGACGCCGACGGCGGTCATGGGCGTGCGGGGCACGCACCTTCTGGTGTCCGTGGACCCGGTGACGGGCGCGACCCGATTGACCGTGGTGGCGGGCGTCGTAAACGCCCAGCCCACGGGGAATGGGGAAGCCAGGGACGTCAAGCCGGGGGACAACGCCCTCGTCGTGAAAGAAGAAGACAAAGGCGAAGTGATCATCGCGCCGGCGGACCTGAACCTCTTGATGCAGCAGAGCGACAGCACGATCGTGGAAGCGATCGTGGCGGCCGCGGCGGAAATTGCCGCGGAGAACCGGGATAAGCTGGATCAGTACCTGGAAGGCGCAGAAGAGGCCAGCGACCTGGATCGGATGCGGTCGAACATCGAGAGCCTGCTGGGCGCCATTGTGGAAAGCGCGATCCGGAATGGCGTGATTACGGAAGAGCGGGCGAGTGAACTGATTGCGGAAGCTGAGACGCGGGCGGGCGTGCAGGTAGACCTGACGAAGAAAACGCTGACGCTGACGGAAGCAGAAAAACAGCGGCAAGAAGAACAGAGGAAACGGCAGGAAGAGCTGAGAAGTCAGAGGGAAGAGGAGCGGCAAGCGAAGGAAGCGGAGCGGCGCCGGAATGAGGCGTTGCTCAGGGATCTGGAAAATTCGCGCCGGGCGAAGGAAGAGGCCAACCGTCAGGCGGAAGAAGAACGGCGGCAGAGAGCCGAGACGGGTTACCTGTCGCAGCTTTCCGAGGAAGAACGGCAGCGGTATGAGCAAGACCGGAATCAGCTGGGGGACGCCGGCCAGACGAGCGAAGAGACGCAATCACCAACCGGAGGGTCGGGAAGCGGCGGCAACAATGGCGGCAACAACGGTGGCTCCCAACCTCCCGCGGTGTTTCCGGATTTCCTGAGCGGCTGGGAATCGACAGCCGGCAGCAACCAGATTTTGTGGCATGAGTTCAGTCTGGAAGATATGACGGCTTATGGACTGAATCTCCCCCAAAAAGTTCCATCCATGCAGCTGACACTGCAATTCGATGATACGAGTTACACGATCCAAGCATTCAGGGTTTACGAGTCAATGAGCACCGCTGCAGTAACTGAATCGCCGCCCGTGCCGCCAATTGCACAATGGACTGCGAGCGGCACATTCAAAACATTGACGCTGAGCGAGGGTTTGAATTTCATCGCGCTCGTCCCGGTTCCAAAGGGCACATTGGATATGCAGCCCGAACCGGCAGAGACCCCGGCTATGCTGGTGATCCATAACGGGGAACCGGCCGGCGACTTTTACGTGAATGAACAAAAGAAAGCCGGGAAAATCGGGCCTGACAGCTATCTTGTGGCCATTCCGGATCCTTCCGAAAGCGTCAAGATCGGGCACTACTTTAGCGAACTTTTCTTTGATGTGGTGGTGACCGGCGATAACGGGACCGAGGTGGAACCGGATGAGTACGGGCATCAGATCATCCGATGGAATTCTTCCTTGAAACAGAGCAGGGTGACGCATCTTTCCGTTGATGTGTACAACGTCTTCACGGGAATCCGTCAAAAAAGCTATACGCTGACCTTGACGGAAGACAACGGTATGGCATCGTCTTCCGCGCTGTGGAAGATTGATTTGCTGGCGGACGGATCGCTGCATTCCAGCATGAATTATGAATTCGATGAATATGAAAATATATTCTTCACATTTGCCGATACGCCCGTCACGGCTTTGAAGCTGGAACCTTTGACCACCCAGCGCGATGATTATAATTACGAGGCGTATCTGGACGGCGAGCCGCTGCAGATCAACAACTATGTGATTCAGGTGCCTGTTGCGGAAGGAGCCAATGAAGTGGCCGTGGTCGTGCGGCCAAAGGACGAGGCGGAATCCTCGCGGGCAGCGGTTTTTGTCTTCTATGTATGGAAACAAATGCCGTATGAGGTGCTGGAGAATGTGATTCTGGACGGGGAATCCGTGTTCGACCCGTATTACGGGCAATCGGTCGCGGTCGTTCCGCCCGGTGAAGACACCGTGGCCCTGTCGATTCAAACGAATTTGAATGCCGGAAACTGGAAGCTGTTTGACGTGCAGGCCGAGCAAATCGTCGAACCGGATTCACTGTACCATTACACCTTGACGCTGCAGGATGAATGGAATTGGTTTGTCCTCTTCACCGAGGAAAACAGCCAAATGTATCCGGTCGGCATTTATTACGGTCAACCGTTGCACATGAATGCGCTGGAGTTCCGCTTCCTGGATGAAAACACGCAAGATGTCTTGCTCTCCTGGGATGCGTTCGACCCGGACGAGGAACATTTCAGCATCGAGTTTGACGGCACGGAGCAGCAGTTGCCGGATGAAGTGACCTTGCACTATGAGTTCGAACCGCAAGCAGGATTCTTCTATGATTACGTGCTCAAGGTCAAATCTTCCGGGGATTGGACCGAACTTTCTACGGACAGTTTTCACCTGCCGCCGGGCGTGACCGAGGTCAAGCTGCTCGTCAGAACTTATGCTTATGCCACCGAAGCTCTGGTTTACGAAAGGATCTATTCTTTCAACATCACCCGGATCGAAGAAGACGAAAGCACGTCCGGCCCTGAGCTGATCGAAAGCCTCTTGGTGCTGGACTCCGGCTTAGAAGAGCTGGAAGCGAGCTGGGTGTCCGCGAGAATGATCAATGAAACGCTCGGAGAAATCGAGCACACGTACCGGGTGCTGGCAGACCCAAACGATTTCTTCGTCTTTCTGGATTTGGATTTCATGGATGCCGTCAATTCGGTGGAAGCGTGGAATGACCAGCAAGTTGAATGGTTGCCGATATTCGAAGACACCAATATCGGAAGGCTGGTATACAATATCCAGCTGTCCCCGACGCCGTACACCGTGGTGTATGTCCGATACAACACGGGTGACCAGTGGGAGGCTTTGCGCGTCGTAATCGCCCGGGAAACGTCTCCGCCGCTTGACATGAGCATAGATGAGTTTGAGCTCTTGAATGCGGAGAGCTGGTTACCTAGCCTGATGGCGGGGGAAGATCGGATTTATGCCCTCGTGAGCCCGACGGAAATTGACGGAAGCGAAGTGATCGCATACGCGCATACGGCAAGCAAGCCTTTCACCGATTACACGGTGTTGGGAGATGACGGTAAGGTCATGCCGTACACGGAAGGTTGGGGCTATACACTGGAGCTGGAAGAAGGCTGGAACGAGTTGGAGATCGTGGTGAGGGACGTGGCGCATCTGCTGCAGCCGCGAACCTATACCTTGACGATCTGGTACGGGGACGAAGCGCCGGAGGGTTTTGACAGCTTTACGGTTGTTACCGTGCCGAACCAACTTTCGGTGGGGCAGCCTTATTACGACCCGATGCTGTATTACGTGGATCTGGAACCGTATATGGAAAGCGTGAGGTTCAGACCGATTTCCATGAACGCCGACTTCGCAGTGGAGAGCGTTTATGCGGCCGATGGAACGGAACTGATGCCGGATCAAGACGGTTATTATTTCATCGGGATGGAAGACGCAAATCCGGAAGGGGAAGTTCTGGTGACGGCGGTTCTCCTTTCCTCCTCCGGCAGGACGTTTGCCTATCAGATCGGGTTCGTTCCGAAAATGGAAGCCAATGCGCTCATGCATGTGGAGGTAACCGACACAACGAATTATCCGTTTACGGAGCTTGGGAATGCCTATTTTTCCGGCGACTCGGCCCACTTCCAGCTGACTTCGGGCAACAAGGATTTCTGGCTGCGTCCGGTCATTCGCAATGACCACGAGGCATGGAGAGTCTTGATCAATGAAGAGGAAGTGTATCTGGATGATGACGGGCGGGAAAAGGCGCTCGTGGAAAACTATAAACCGGGAAGCTCCGCGCCGGTTCTGATTCAGATCATTTCGGCGTCCGGCAACCACGTGCAAAACTATTATTTGCACTTGACGGACCAACCCGTGCTTTGCAGCGAAGAAATCTTGCCCGGACTGGATTGCGCGGCAGGGTATTACAACGGCTCCATACCCGTCAACTGGGTGCTGGATGAAGTTTCCTACCACTCTGATCCTGTCTATGGAACGCAACTTAGAAAAGTTTACTTCGCCCAGCTGCCGGCAGATCTGAATGCAATGACCGTGGAATTCCAACTGGATCTCTCCATACTGGATGCCAAATTGGTGAAAGGCGAAGCCACTGTGATTGAAGCCGTGTACTCCAACACTCCGTATTCGCTGCCCCTGGAAGAGGGAGAAAACTACTTCTCGCTCTATTACTCGGATGGCGCTGACACGTACTACTTCTTTGATTTCTACATTCAAGCCGGACCGTTCATCACAGCCTTGTGGACGAGCAATGAGGAGGAGTTCGTTCAAACGTCCGATCGCGAGTTTGAGGTCGCCGTGGGATCCGAAAGCGTGGAAGTGATCTTCTGGCCGTTTTACTACCATTTCAGCCTGTACATGAATGCCTACCCGATGGATTCGGAGATGGATGCCTGGATTGGCGAAGATGGCCGCCTTTATATTGAAGGTCTGAAGTATGGCAAGAACAACATCATCCGTCTTGAGGCGGAAGATCCGGCGGGCGGCTTGCACGATTACTTCCTTTACATCTGGTACGGGCTGGCATAGGAATGGAAAACGCCTGTTCCGATTGCCGGACGGATGAACCGGCATGACACACAATATGGAAAGGCCGAAAGCATGACGCGCCTTCAAAAACTCCAGCTCGCCTCCTGCCGCTTCAAGCAGGGGGCGGGCTGGTTTGCTTTGCTGGCCTTGCTGCCTGTCCTCTCGTCCCCGATGATGCTGTCCTGGGAACCGCAGGAAGGTTTTTTACGATATTGGTAAATTTAAAAATTTTGTTATTGACAAGAAGTTCCAAATTTATACTATTTAAATTTGGAAAAAAATGTATTATCAGGCCCTTGGCATTTCATTAACAGTGGCCCGTTCCTGCTGACTCAGGCGCAGGATTGGGCTGCTGTTTTTAGAGTTCATACCCAAAGGAGGAGCTCAACTTGAAGCGGCGAAGTTTCATGTTTGCGTTGGCTCTTCTTGTGGCGCTTGCGCCCGTGCTGGGGCTGGTGCCTGGCGAGGCGCAGGCGGCCGGCAGCCGGGTGGCGGTGATCCAGTCCCTCAAAGGCACCGTCACGGTCAAAAAAGCGGGGGGAGCCAAGGAGTTCAAGGCGTTCGCCAAAATGAGCCTCAACGAGGGCGACGTGCTGAAAACGGGCAAGAACAGTTCCGCCGTGCTGCAGTTTGCCAACGGCACGTCGGAAAACGACCGCATGACGGTGGCGGCAAACACGACTTTGACGTTCTCCAAATTGAGCGATCGAAACGGCACCCGCACGAAGGTGAGCATGTGGAACGGTTCGGCGTGGGTGGACGTCAAGTCGGTGGCCGCCCCCAAGGACGAGTTCACGCTGGAGACGCCGACGGCGGTCATGGGCGTGCGGGGCACGCACCTGCTTGTCTCCGTCGACCCGGTGACGGGCGCGACCCGATTGACCGTGGTGGCGGGCGTTGTGATCGCGCAGCCTGCGGGCACGGGTGAAACCATGGAAGTCAAACCCGGAGACCATGCGCTGCTCGTGAACGATGAGGCGGACAGCGGCGAAGTGATCATCGCGCCGGCGGACCTGGATCTCTTGATGCAGCAAAGCGACAGCGCCATCGTGGAAGCCATCGTGGCGGCCGCGTCGTCGTGGAAAACGAGGCGAAGATGGACCGGTACCTGGAAGGCGTGGATGAGGCCGCGGAGCTTGCGCGGATGCGGTCGAACATCGAGAGCCTGCTCGGGGCCATCGTGGACAGCGCGATCAAAAATGGCGTGATCACGCAAGAGCGGGCCAATGAACTGATCGCGGAAGCCGAGGCCCGGACGGGCGTGACGGTGGACCTGACGAAGAACACGCTGACGCTGACGGACGAAGAGCGGGCGCGGCAGGAAGAGCAAAAGAGACGGCAGGAGGAACTGCAGCGTCAGGCGGAAGAGGCGCAGCAGGCGAAGGAAGCGGAGCGGCGCCAGAACGAGGAGTTGCTCCGGGCGCTGGAAGAGGCGCGCCGCGCGAAGGAGGAGGCCAACCGGCTGGCGGAGGAAGAGCGGCGGCAGAGCGCGGAAGCAGCGTATTTGGCGCAGCTTAGCGAGGAAGAGCGGCAGCGGTTTGAGGAAGACCGGAACGAGCTGGCAGCCGGGGACACGCCTCAAACGCCGGAACCGCCTGTGACCTCGGAGCCCACGGGACCGTCAGACGATTCGGGGCCGGCGCCTCAGCCGCAGCCGAATCCGGAACCGCAGCCGGAACCGGAACCGCAGCCAGATCCTGGGCAGCAGTGCGGAACCGCTTTTCCGGAAGCTGTGGAGCAAATCCTGATCAAGAATACCCAAGGACAGGAAATGTGCGTAGAGTTCTTGGGATCAGATGTCCGTTATCCTTTTGATTATAACGAGTACGATACCGTGTTTGCCTATCGGGTCCTTGTGGACGAGAGCGAAGACTTCATCGATCTGGAAGTGGATTTTGAAGAAATCGAAGAACTATACGCGATCCAAGTTTTCGAATACTATCAAAATGAATATGGCGGACAAAAATATGCAGAAAGCGAACCAATCAGCGAGAGCGATGCACCGGGCAGCGACTTGCGTTATATTTACAGGGACATACCGCTGGATTCGCCGATCACGTTGCTCAAAATGGAATACAATCTTTACGAAATCCAGGATATGGCGTTCTGGATTGCCATTGTGAAAGGCGAATCTCCAACCGTGGATCTGGGCATGAACAGATTTTTCATCAATTTTGCCGAAACGGAATTTAAGCCTGCTTTGATCATCAATGATGATATCTATGTCACAGCCGGCTATGACATTTCCGATTGGGATCTCTACACATTCGCCTATTTGAACGATGAACCGTACGCGACATACAAAGTGTTGCTGGAAAACGGAGATGTGGCTGCCCCAAGCACCTTTATGGGGCATTATGAGCTGCCGTACAATAAGGTCAATTCCGAATGGAACCATCTGAAGGTTTTAGTGACCGATGTGGCCCAACTATTGCCAGAGCGCACCTACAATTTGCACATTTATAGCGGTCCGAATAGCGGCAAGGGGGTTCCGGAAGGCTTTGAGGGGGTGAAAATAGCCACATCTTTCGGCTCTCAGCTTGAACCTGACGCATACGACCCGGCTGTCTTTGAGTGGGAAGTGGATGACAACATCCCGGAAGTTCAGTTCGAGCCGGTTATTGAAAATCCGGAACTGGAACTTGAAGCTGTATATGCTTACGATGGAACCGAAATAGAAAAGGACATGGATGGAAAATACACGCTTCAGGTATCCGACTTCAATGAAGAGAACTGGATCTGGCTGCTTTTCCGCAACGGAGATGAAAAATTTGTCTATTATCTTTTTGTCAAACAGAATTGACCATGATGGATAGGCGAGCCCCCCTTCTTCGTGAAGGCGGAAGATAATGTTTTGATCTGGAACTTGGCACCTGATTAACAGCGGACCAATCCTGCTGCCTCAGGCGCAGGGTTGGTCCGCGTGTTTTTTTTGGGATCTCAAACAAAGGCGTCTTCGTATAGTCCGCACTTGTTGGCCGCGGCAGTTATGTCCGGCATATAGAAACTCCCAAATATAGACTTTTTCTGCTTGAGGAATGTGCAGTGAAAACCCGCAAAATACACCCCCAAGCCCGTTCCTGTTGCAGGAGCGGGCTCGATTTTTAATTTCGTCAGAAAGGATCTTGTCGAAATGAGATCAGGAATCTGTTTTATCAAAAGCAGCGTCTGCCACAAGGCCGCCTTGATGAAGAGATCCCGAACTTGGTTGTTTTCCTTTCTGGCTCTGCTTCTCGTCCTTACGCCGGTGCTGGTGCTGGTTCCCGGCGTGGCTGAGGCCGCCGGCGGCCGCGTGGCCGTGATCCAATCCCTCAAGGGCACCGTTACCGTGAAGAAAGCTGGCGGCGCCAAGGAGTTTCAGGCGTTCGCCAAAATGAGCCTCAACGAGGGCGACGTGCTGAAAACGGGCAAGGACAGCTCCGCCGTGTTGCAGTTTGCCAACGGCACGTCGGAAAACGACCGCATGACGGTGGCGGCAAACAC
>ERZ795043.648-NODE-648-length-24626-cov-144.793252_pt1 | contig 24626 bp, 13 predicted proteins | sample MGYA00375127_ERZ795043 | MGnify/ENA primary metagenome ERZ795043 (study PRJEB30172, sample SAMN05518447) | compost metagenome | isolation source: Feedstock adapted compost from Newby Island compost facility, Milpitas, CA | place: USA:Newby Island compost... | reverse complement strand
CCGGTCTGTTCCATGGTCATCTTGACTTGTGCCGGATGTTCATCCGGCGCGAGTCTGACGTAGCCGGAAATGGTGTACTCGATGCCTTTTTGCAGAAAGTCGGTCAGATCCAGCGCCGGACCTTGCCAATCGTTCTGGCGGTCCGTCACGAGCAGGCTTTTGCTGCCGCTTCTGTACACGACGTCCGTCACGGTGGCCGTCGCGCCGTTTCCGTGCCAGGAACCGGCAGCGCCGCCCACGGCATACGTTTCAAAACTTTCGGACAGCACGATCACGTCGTCCGAATCCGCCGCCGCCGCGGGCGCGGCCAGGCCGGCCGGCGCGGCCAAGAGCGCGGCCAGGAAGGCCATGACAAACTTTCGCAATCTGCCTTTCCGCAAATTGCCCTTCATCGACCTGTTTGCTCCTTTCCGGAAATTTTGGTTTTGACCGACTGGACAAAACGGTCATGCTTCTGCTGGGATGAAAAAACGGAAAATCATGAAGCGCTTACAATTCTGTATTTTCTGACTTTGCCAACTTTCAATCATACCGTTCTTTGATGCAAATGTTTACCTAAAAAACTATAGATTGTGCTTTCATTTTTTAAGTTTGTGATTTTTGGCTTGTGAGAAAATAAGGACCCGCCTCTCGTGGGGAGAGGCGGGTTTCCGCGTCCGGCCCGGCGGACGGGATGCCGCATGCCGGGCCGAGGGGCCGGCATGGCCGCTCCGCAGGCCGAACGGGCTTCGAAGCGCGGGCCGGCGGACCGGCCGGATGCTGCAGCCGGCGTGTTTTTTACCTTTCCAGCAGCCGGTACACGACCATGGCCGCCTGCGCCCTGGTCAGCGGCTCCTGCGGCGCGAGCTTTCCGTCCGTGCCGCGGATGATGCCGGCGGCGACGAGTCTGGCCGCGCTCGCTTTTGCCTGATCCGACACGTCAGCGGCGTCGGAGAAGGCGGCGAGGGCGTCTTGCCCGGCAATGCCCTTGCCGGCCGCTTCGAGCGCCCGGTCCGTCATGACCATCATGCCTTCGCGGTTCAGCGAACCGTCCGCTTGTTCCCGCACGTCGCCGAACAGGGATTCCGCATCCGAAAGCCCCAGGGCGCGGGCGAGCAGGGAGGCGAACTCCGCTTTGCCGACCGGCGCCGCCGGATCGAGGGCGGTTCCTTCATCGAGAAGGCCGCGGGCGAACAGCACGTCCAGCGCCCGCTTCGCCCAGTGGCCTTCCGGCACGCGGTCGAAAGCCGGAACCGGACCGTCGATCAGCAGAAGCTCGCCGAACACCGACGGATCCTGGTACCCGACGCCGGTCAGGTCGTTCCAGATGGCCACGCTTTCCCGGCTGCCGGCGCGGCCGTCGTTGATTTGCACGTCGAAACCGATGTGCATGCCGGGGGACGGCTGGACCGTCCTGAACGGAATTTTCACTTCCACGGTGTAGCCGGTGCCGTCCACCCGCACGGCGGACTCGAATCCTTCGGCGATGCCGGCGGGATTGAAGGACGTTTCATTTTCGTAGTTGACCCGGTACTGGCCGTCATCCGCCTGATAGAAGGACGTTTTCGCATTGTTTTCGTCCAGGAACACTTCGATGGAATCCTGTTCCCAGGGGTTGGCGGCCGTCCGGTCCAGTTCATCGTCCGCGACGTGAATCAGGACATACAGGTTGTCCTCGTCCCAGAGCACCCTGGCGGTTCCGCTGGCGCCGTGCCAGGCTTGCTGGAACTGGTCGATGGGCAGTTCGGGCGTCCCGGACCATACATCGTCTTCCGCGCCGTCAATGACGGGGGTGCCGTAGTTGGCGTAGGAACGGCGCGCTTCGGGTTTTTCCAGCCGATGTTCCGCGAGGAAGGCCTCCGGATCCACGACGGCATGATAGGCCGGCTTGGCTTTCATGTCGCGGTCGAACAAAAGCGGAGACCCGCTTGCCCGCCAGCTGGACGCATCGTTCAGGCCCCAGAAGGTGACGCGTGCGATGCTGTCCTTGTTGGCTTTGTAAATCTTGAACAATTCGGCGTACAGATACCCTTGCGCGACGGCTTCCTGCCCGGTGAATTCGCCGTCCTGGTTGTCGGTGATGTCCAGCTCGGTGATGCTGATTTCGACGCCGAGGGAAGCGAAGCGTTCGATGGACAGTTCCACGTTGGCCGGGTTCGTGTTCAGGTTGTAGTGGCTCTGCATGCCGATGCCGTCGATGAGCCGCTCGCCGTTGTTCTCCGCGGCATATTTTTCGTTCAGTTCCTTGACCATGTGGTAGATGGCCGTCGCTTTGCGCTGGTTGTCATCGTTGTAGTCGTTGTAATACAGTTTGGTGTTCAGGCCCAGTTCCTTGACGACTTCTTTGGCGGTCCGGAACGCTTCTTCGATGTAGTCGGGGCCGATGGCCTTGTACCAGCCGGACTGCCGCAGGGACGCCCGCCAGTCCTCGGGATTCGCCGGATTGTCGCTCATGGCCTCGTTGACGACGTCCCAGGAGATGATCCTGTCGCCGAATTTCTCGCCGAAGTGCCGCACCGTCTCCCGCACGTGGCGGCGCAGGTTGTGCAGCGCTTCTTCCTTCGGAAGCGGCGTGCCGTCTTCATGCTGCCAGAGCCATTCCGGCGACTGCTGGTGCCAGACGAGCACGTGCCCGACGACGTCAAACCCTTCGGCGATCGCTTTCTCGACGAGGGCGTCTTCGTCGGCGAAATCGAATTCGCGCTCGGCGTTGTAGGCATATTCCGGTTTCATGGCATTCTCGGCGGTGACGACGTTGTGGTGCATCTTCAGAAGTTCCAGCCGGACGCCTTCAAAGTCCGCCGCGGAGACCGCGTTGCCGATCAGGAAGTCGTCCCTGTACACGTCTTTGAGCGGCGCGAGCTCTTTCTCGATTTCCACGGGACCGGCGCCCGTGGCGACGAAGCTGATGTCGTCAATGTAGAACGACGCTTCGGGGTGGTTGGTCGTTTCCACATAGATCGTGACGAATTCATCGCCGACGCTCGTGTAACGGTAAGTGCCTTCCAGCTTGACCCAGCCGTCGGACGCGGACACCGTTTTCTTCGCAATGTTCTGATAGCTCGGGCTGGCGTTGCCGATCTGCGTGGACAGCTGGATTTCCGCCGTTTCGGGCGAAATCAGCTTCACCCAGGCGGTGATGGTGTATTCGCTGCCCTTGTCGATATATTTCTCGACGCGCAGCGAGGGGCCTTGCCAGTTTTGCTGGCGGCCTTCCACCTTGAGGGCGTATCGGCCGCCTTCGGTACGGTTCGCCTCCTCGGTGACCGTCAGCTTCTCGACGCCGCCGCGGGCTTCAAAGCCGCCCGCCGTTGTGTCTTCAAAGGTCACGGTCGCAAAGGGCAGCGCCGGATCGCGGGCCGGTTCATCGGCCTCTTCGCCTCCGGCATCCGCCGTCGTGATGACGATGTCTCCCACGTAGAACGGCACCGTCTTGCCTTCTTCGTTGGACTGCACGCGAATTGCGCGGTCTTTGCCGGCATCGACCGTGTATTGACCCGTCAGGGTGAAGGGCTGGCCGGCGACGAGATCCGCGCCCGCGATCCAGCCGTAGCTGTCCACGTTCTGCAGCCAGATTTGCGCGCCCGCGGGGATGTCCGCGTCTTCGTCCACATAGCCGCGCACCGTGATGGTGTACGTTTTGCCGTTTTGGAGTCCGGCGGCGGCGAAGGGAATGTCGATGCCGTCCCAGTTGTTTTGCCGGTTCGCGACGTAGAGCGCCGCGCCGTCTTCGTTGCCGGCGAACACCTTGCCCGTCACGGGCCGAATGGACGGGCCGCCGGCCTGCACGGCTTGTCCCTGTCCGCCGGCAAACGTTTCATGGTAGGCAATGACGGCATCCTCCGCTTCTTCCGGCGCTTCGCCTCCGATCATTTCGGCATATTGCGCCAGCGAGGTCACGAATTTGAACGTGATGTAGTGGCGGCCCATTTCATAATTGTCATTGCCGTTCGGGTAGCCGACCTTGAAAGCGTACTTGATGCCGTTTTCCTTCAGCGCTTCCTTGGCGGCTTCGTTGAACCCGCCGTACGGATAGGCGAACAGCAGCGGATCTTTGCCGGTGATGGACTTGATGTACGCGTTCGCTTTCGCGATGCTGGCCGAAGCGGCTTCCTTGGTGAGCAGCTCGCCCTGGTTCGTCTGCCACATCGCCTGGCCGTGCTCGGCCGAATGGTTTTCGATGCTCACGTTGGGATGCGCGGCGACTTCCCGGAGCTGGGCTTCCGTCATGCTGTACCCGCCGCCGATCCAGTCCGTGATCACGAACAGGACGGCCTTCATGCCGTACTTGTCCAATACCGGCAAAACTTCCGTCAGGAAGTCCGGCGTCGCGTCGTCGAAGGTGAGCAGAATCGGTTTTTCCGGCGCTTCCATCCGGCCTTCCATGATGGCCACATACTCTTCGGAAGACAGGGTGGTGTAGCCGTGATCGTACAGATACTTCAGCTGCTTGTGGAAATCGGCGATGCTGACGTCGTTCCACTCGTTCGTCGGCGTTTCCTTGACGACGTGGTAGAGCAGGACCGGAATGTCCGCGGGCTCCCGCGCCGCGGCCGGTGCCGCCCATCCCCCCGGAACGATCAGGAACACGGCCAAAAGCAGCGTCAACCACCTTCGCCCTTTTCTTCTCATCAAGCGATGTTCCCTCCTGCGAGAATCAAGTTGTAGGGGTGAAGGACCGGACCGCCAATCCTTTCCAGCAAATGAAGCGCTTTCATTTCGACAAAAAGTCCCACCCTCCAACATGCTACCTCTTTTTTCCGCACAGATCACCCGAAAGAACTATAGAATGTGCTTTCATTTTTTTAGTTTTTGAACATCTGCTTTTGTTGTGGTTTCCGCGGTGCCGTTTGAAGCGCCGTCTTCCCGCATCCCTTTGTGAAAAAGCCGCCTTTTCCGCTATAATGGAAACGTTGGCGGCATTCATCGGCATCAACGGCCGTCCGCCGTCCAATCTTGGAAAAAGGTCGAGATTCGCATGTTCATCCGCAGGGAAAGCCTGAAACAATACGTCCGATGGTATCCGGTGACGGCCTCGCTGATCGTCGTGAACGTGTTGATGGTGCTCCTGATGGAGATCGCCGGATCGCCGAGAAGCAGCCTGACGCTGCTGAAATTCGGGGCGATGTTTTCCATCGGCGGGTACGAACCGGAGTGGTGGCGATACGTGACCGCCATTTTTCTGCACGCCGGGTGGGAGCACCTCGCGTTCAACTGCTTTGCGCTGTACGTGTTTGCGCCGCCGCTGGAGCGGATGCTCGGGCATGCCCGCTATTTCGCCCATTACGTGCTGAGCGGGGTGATCGGCAATGTGGCCGGCAGCCTGCTCCGGACGGGCGAATACATCGGGGTGGGGGCATCGGGGGCCATTTACGGGATCTATGCCGCCTATGTATTCATCGCCCTGTTCCGCAAGGATCTGGTGGACGAATCCTCGCGCAAAATCATCCAGACCATCGTCATCGTCGGGTTCATCCATTCCCTCATCATGTTCCGGCGGGTGGACCTGTGGGCGCATCTGGGCGGATTTGCCGGCGGATTTCTGCTCATCGCGCTGCTGGCGCTGTCGGTGCGGGCGAGAAGGCGATAGGCGGTGGCGGACGGCGCGCGGTGACCGGTGCAATTGCCTTCTTTTCGTTCGGATTGTAAGATAAGGGGTGGCATCGGACGGCCCGTTGCGCACCGAAAGCGATCTTCCCCGTAGAGCGGCCGTACCACGAAACCAAGGAGGATCAAGCGACATGACCAAACCGGTTGAACCGAACAAGCCGCTGGTGACGCACATCTACACGGCGGACCCGTCGGCCCACGTTTTCGAAGGAAAAATCTACATTTACCCGTCCCACGACATCGACCACGACGGCCCGGACAACGACAACGGGGACCAGTATCAGATGGAGGACTATCACGTTCTGTCGCTGGACGATTTCGACTCCCCGGTCGTCGACCACGGCTGCGTGCTGCACGTGAAGGACGTGCCCTGGGCGTCGAAGCAGATGTGGGCGCCGGATTGCGCCTTCAAGAACGGCAAGTACTATTTCTACTTCCCGGCGCGGGACAAGGAAGGCATTTTCCGCATCGGGGTGGCGACGGCCGACAAGCCGTACGGCCCGTTCAAACCGGAGCCGAACTACATCCCGGGCAGCTTCAGCATCGACCCGGCCGTGTTCGTCGATGACGACGGCAGGGCCTACATGTATTTCGGCGGCCTGTGGGGCGGCCAGTTGGAAAAATGGATCACCGGCACCTTCGTGCCGGACGCGAAGGGACCGGCGCCCCATGAACCGGCCATCGGCCCGTACGTGGCGGAGCTTTCCGACGACATGCTGACGTTCAAGGAAGCGCCGCGGCAGGTGACCATTCTGGATGAAAACGGAAAGCCCCTCCTGGCCGGCGACAACGAGCGACGTTTCTTCGAAGCCGCGTGGATGCACAAGCGCGACGGCTGGTACTATCTGTCGTACTCCACCGGCGACACGCACTATCTCGTCTACGCCATGAGCCGCGATCCGAAGGGGCCGTTTACCTACAAGGGCAAAATTCTGACGCCGGTCATCGGCTGGACGACGCACCATTCCATCGTGGAATTCCGCGGCAAATGGTACCTGTTCTACCACGATTCCTCGCTGTCCGGCGGCGTCAACCACCTGCGCTGCGTCAAGTACACCGAACTAAACTACAACGAGGACGGCACGATCCGGACGATCGAATACAAGCCGTAATGTCGGGCATGGAAGCCGCCGCCCGCCGCACGGGCCTCCGGTCAAGCGGAGGCCCTTTTGCATCGAACCGACGGGAGCGGCCAAGCGGGGGGATGACCATCTCATGGGCAGCTACATCGAGTTCCAAAACGTCAGCAAAATCTACCGGACCGGGGACGTGGAAGTCCGCGCGCTGACCGACGTCAGTTTCACGGTGGAAAAGGGCGAGATCTGCATCATCGTCGGCGAATCCGGCGCGGGCAAGACGACCCTTCTCAACATTCTCGGCGGCATGGACACGCTGACCGAAGGCCGCGTGTTCCTCGACGGGCGGGAGGTGTCCGCCTTCAACAAGCGGCAGCTGGCCGCCTACCGGCGCCACGACGTCGGATTCGTGTTCCAGTTCTACAACCTCATCCCGAATTTGACGGCCCTCGAAAACGTGGAAATGGCCAGCCAGCTGTCCAAAACGCCGATGGACAGCCGCAGGCTGCTGGAGGAAGTCGGGCTTGGCCACCGCGCCGGCAACTTCCCGGCCCAGCTGTCCGGCGGGGAGCAGCAACGGGTCGCCATCGCGCGGGCGCTGGCGAAAAATCCGAAGCTGCTCCTGTGCGACGAACCGACCGGCGCCCTGGATTACGTGACGGGCAAGTCGGTGCTGAAGCTGCTGCAGGACACGAGCCGCAAAACCGGCATGACCGTCATCATCATCACCCACAACACGGCGCTGACGGCGATGGGCGACCGGGTCATCCGGGTCAAGAGCGGGCGCATCGCCGACATCCGGCTCAACGAACGGCCGACGCCGGTGGAAGAGATCGAGTGGTGAACCGGCCATGGGAAGCGCCTACGTCAAAAACATCGTGCGCACGATCACCCGCAGCTTCGGCCGCTACATGGCCATTTTCGCCATCATCGCCCTCGGCGTCGGGTTTTTTGCCGGCATCACCCAGACGAAGCCGGCGATGATCGAGACGGCGGACCGTTACGTGAAGGAATACCGGCTGTTCGACGTCCGGGTGCTGTCCACCATCGGCTTCACGAAGGAAGAAGCCGAGAGGGCCGCAGAACTTCCGGGGGCGGCCGCGGCTGCGGGCGCGGTGAGCCGGGATTTCATTTTCCAGGATGAACAGGGCCATACCGGCGTGCTGCGCGCCCATTCCCTGATCGGCATCAACCGGCCGGAATTGGTGGCGGGACGGCTGCCGCGGGCGTCCAACGAAATCCTCCTGGACGCCCGGGCCTTTCCGGCATCGGCCGTTGGCACCGTCATCCGGGTGGCGGAGGAGAACGACGGGGAAACGAAGGGATGGTTCGCCCATGACGAATACGTCGTCACCGGGCTCGCGCGGTCGGTCTATTATCTGAACACCGAACGGGGGACGACGACCCTCGGCAACGGCAAGCTGACCGGCTTCGCCTATCTGCCGGAAGACGGCTTCGTTTTCGACCACTACACCGAACTGTTCTTCGTGATGGATCACGATTTTGCCGCGTACAGCGACGAGTACGACGAGGCGGCGGACGCCTGGCGGGACGAGGCCGAAGCGTTTGTCGGCGCCCTGGTGGACGAACGGTATGAGCGGGAATTGGCCGGGGCGCGGCAGCGCCTCGACGACGCCCGCCGGGAGCTGGAGGAAAAGACGGCGGAAGCTGAAGCGGAGCTGGCGGACGCCAAGAAACGGCTGGATCAGGCGCTGGCCGACATCGAAGCGGGCGAGCGGCAGCTGGCCGATGCCCGAAAGCAGCTGGCGGCGAAAGAGAAGGAGCTGGCCGGGTCGGAACGCGCCATCCGCCGGCAGCTGGAGCAGGCGGCCGCGTCGGGCGACCCGTCGCTCGCGGCGCCGCTAAAGGCCTTGCTGGCGCAGGTGGAAGCGGGCAAGGCGGAACTGGCGGCCGGCCGCCGCGAACTGGAGGCCAGGGAGCGGCAGCTGGCCGATGCCCGGCGCCAGTGGGCCGACGGCATGGCGGATTACGAAGAGGGGCTGCGGGAGCTCGAAAGGGAACGGGAGAAGGCGGAAGCCGAAATCCGCGAGGCGGAAGAAGAGCTGGCTTCGTTTGAACCGCCGGAAGTGTACGTCCTGTTGCGGAACACGAACACGGGCTACGTGTCCTTTGAAAACGACGCCGGCACGGTGGAAGGCATCGGGAAGGTGTTCCCCGTTTTCTTCTTCCTGATTGCCGCCCTCGTCTGCTCCACGACGATGACCCGCATGGTGGACGAGGAGCGGACCCAGATCGGCACGCTGCGTGCCCTCGGCTACGGCAACGCGGCCATCATGGGCAAGTACATGATCTACGCGGGCAGCGCCGCCGTTCTCGGCTGCGTCGCGGGCTACGCCATTGGCATCCGGCTGTTTCCGGCGACAATCTGGCAGGCGTATTCCATTTTGTACGGCTTCGCGGAAATCGCCGTCGTCGGCAACAACGTGCTGTTTGCGCTGTCCCTCGCCGTTTCGCTCGTCTGTTCGGTGGGGACGGCCTGGGCCGCCTGCCGCCACGAGCTCGGCCGCATGCCGGCGGAGCTGATCCGGCCGAAGGCGCCGCCTGCGGGAAAACGCATCCTGCTGGAGCGGATCGGTTTCCTGTGGCGCCGGCTGAAATTTTTGCACAAAGTGTCGGCCCGCAACATTTTCCGCTTCAAGAAGCGGCTGTTCATGATGATCCTCGGCATCGCCGGCTGCACGGCGCTGGTGGTGACCGGCTTCGGGCTGAAGGATTCGATCACGAACATCGTCGATTGGCAGTTTGACGAGATCATGCATCACGACGTGAGCGTGACGTTCACCAAGCCGCTGACGGAAGAGACGCTGGACGGCGTACTGGCGGATGCCGCGGACGTCGCGCGCCATGCCGTGCTGCTGGAGACGTCGGCGGAGGCGCTCCGGGCGGACGGTTCCGGCGGCAAGAACGTCTACCTGATCGCCTCGGACGATCCCGGCGCCCTGGAACCTTTTGTCGATCTGCACCGGGACGGGGAGGCGGTGCCGTTCCCGGGACCGGGCGAAACGGTGATCAGCGAAAAGCTGGCGGAGGTCATCGGCGCGCAGACCGGCGGCACCGTGACGTTCCGCTACGGGGACGAAAAGACGGTCACGCTGAAGGTGTCGGGCATTTTTGAAAACTACGTGCTGCACTACGCCTACATGACGGCGGACACCTTCGCGCAGGCGTTCGGCGAACCGTACGAGCCGAAGACGCTGTATCTGATGCTGGAGGAAGGGACGGATGCCTACGCGCTGGCCGCGGGCATTGCGGATCGCGGGGAGGTGGCGGCGGTTACCATCGTGGAGGACTTCCGCCGGTCGGTGGAAAACACGATGGAGCGGATGAACGACGTGGTGCTGCTCGTTATCGCCAGCGCCGGGGCGCTCGCTTTCATCGTGCTGTTCAACCTGACCAACATCAACATCACGGAGCGGGCGCGGGAAATCGCCACCCTGAAGGTGCTCGGCTTCTACCGGCATGAAACGAGAAGCTACGTGCTCCGGGAAAACCTGGTGCTGTCGCTGATGGGCATCGTCGTCGGCCTGCCCTTCGGGGTGCTCCTGCACCGGTTCGTGATGGACCAGATCAACATCGACATCGTGTCCTTCGAAGTGATGATCCTGCCGCAGAGCTACCTGTACAGCGTGCTGACGGTGCTGGCGTTCACGCTGGTCGTCAACCTGCTCATGGACGGCCGGATCGAGCGGATTTCCATGACCGAATCGCTGAAGGCGATGGAATAAAGCGGGAGGAACGAAGCAAAAACGCGACGCAAAAAACGGGCGGACCCGCGATGAGCGGTTCCGCCCGTTTCGGCTGTTCCGCTTCCGGCCGGATTTTGCCGGATCCGGACCGTCTCCGGCCGCATCCGGTCAGAAGAAGCGGTCCTCCAGCAGCTGGTTGGTTTCATTCTGGTACCAGACGATGTAACGGTCGTGCATCCAGCCGAGCAGGATGCCGCTGCCGATCCTCGTGCCGTCCGACGGCGACGGCTCCCCGTCCGGCAGCCTGCGGCCGTCGACGGCGTAAACGTCGTCCGCCGCCGTGCCGGGGCGGCTGTCGTCCAGCAATATCACTTCGTGCTCGCCCGTCTCGATGGCGAGGCGGGACGGATTGGAGGCGTAGTAGAACCGGCGCGCTTCAACGGTCCGGAATTCGGACGTCGTGCCGTCCATGCGCAGCGTGAGCCAGCCCTTCCTCCACTCCGATCGCTCTTTCCAATCCGTTCCATCCGGATAAATGCGCGCCCAGGACTCGAACCCGAGCGTCCGGTCATCCACCCATTCGATGTGCATGTGGGCCAGGAAGCCGTCGCTTTTGTTCACGGTGGCGGCTTTTTGCCGCTCGAAGAGAACGGCGCCGTCGGCCGGATCGATCACCAGGAGGTCCGTGTCGGGGCCGAGGCCGTCCCGGGTCACCAAAGCGGCCAGCCGGCCGCCGTCCGGCGAGGCGGACATGCCGTAAATGGCCCGGTCAGCGGGGGCCGTCCAAATCCGTTCGGCGACGCCGGTTCCGGCGTCCAGCCGGAAGATTTCGGTGTTGCGGGAAAGATAGAACCATTGGTCTCCGGCAAAAAGCGGCGACAGCCGGAGCGGCAGCATCCATTCGGCCGCTTCATCCCGCGGGGACAGCAGGGCGCCGTCGATCTCTCCGCCGGCCTCTTTCTCCTTGCCGCCGGCTGCGCCGGGCGGCCTGATGGCGAGGGGGACGTCCTGCCAGCGATCCTCCCCGGGAAAATAAAAGCGAAAGCCGTCTTCGACCAGGAAGGCCACGGCATGCCGGCCCGCCGTCCGGTCATGGGCGAGCTGGACCACGTCGGATGCCGGCGCCGGGACTGTCACGAGTTCGCCGGTTTCGGTGTCGTAGATCGAGAGGGTGCCGGAAGCCGAACCGGATTTATCGCCATCCGGTCCCGCATTTCCGGGTACGGCCGGAGAAGCCGTCGGCGTGTCCGCCGTCGTCCCGGGTTCTTGCGGAGATCCCGTCTGTGTTTCCGAATCAGTGTCTGCCGGTTCCGTCGCCCGCGGCCCGTCGGAAAGATCTGAACCTTGCGCCGGCGGACCGTCCGTTCCCGCGTCCGAGCATCCGACCGCAAGGAGCAAAAAGGCGAGCATCGAAATCAACATCCATCTTTTTCTCGTCATTGGATTTGGTCACCTGCAATGGAACATTTTTTCACACAATCAGACGATGGAAACCCCGGAAAGTTTCACGGTCCGCCGCCCGCTCCCGCCGCGGGCCGCTGAACGCGGAACGAACGCAACTCCGCCGGTCCTTCTCCGCCACGGGCCGGCGGACCCGGCGTCCCGCGTCACCCCGTCACGGATTGCCGGACCGTCCGAACCGGAACGAAGCGAAGTCGAAGCGGCTGCCCGGCAGGAACACGAAGCTGACGCGCTGTTTGCCACGGACCGGTTCGAAGGAGAAGGAGCGGGTTTCCCAGCCGTCGCTTTTCACGAACTCGAGGATCCGCTGCTCCACGTTGCCGTCCGGCGACTCGAAGCGGAGGTGGATCGTGTTTCGGTCGAAGGCGGAGCGCCCGCGGATGTCGATCCGGTCCGTGCCATCATCGCCAAAGTCCAACCCGTCGAATGCGAGGGTGACGTTGTTGCCGATTTCTTCCACGGCTTCTTCCGTGATGCGGTACGAGTCGCCGTAGAGATGGTCGCAGTCGGCGGCGCGGTTTTCGGAGAAGGCGCGGGGCTGCCGCTCGAACCAAAACCCTTTGATGTGGACTTTCCGGTCGCCGGCGAGCGAAAGGGTGACAAGGCCCCGCAGTTTTCGCTTCAGCTTGTACGTTTCCGGTTGATAGACGTTCCAGACGGGCGGCTTTTGGTAGACGAGGTCGCCCACCAGCTCGCTATCTTCCTCCCCCGGCACGCCTTTCCAGATCTGCAGCCGGACCGGTTCGTCGTTCAATGCGAAAATCGGCAGGGTGACGGTGTCGGAACCGTCCGGGCCGAAATCCAGGTTGCGGTAGACGACGAAGCTCGTTGCGTCCCGGCCGGTGACAATGCCGCGCTCGTTGCCGTTGCCGATGTCGCCGCGGGCTTCGTCGTACAGGCCGGCGGAGATAAATTCATACGGATTTTTGAAGACGGTGCCGAGCCCCTCGGCCGCAACTTCCAGTTCGGAGATGAGGCGCACCTTGCCGGTGCCGTTGCGGCTCATGCAGCGCACCCGGAAGGCGCCGTCGCCGAGGGCGGTCACGTTGGCGGTCAAGCCGTCCGCTTCGATCTTCGCCAGATGGGTGTCGATGCCCTTGTCGTTCACCACCCGCCATTCCACGACGCGGTAGGAGGCGTTGGCCGGATGCAGGACGGCGCGGACGGCGAGCTCTTTCCGGTCCGGGGTCAGCCGCCGCTCGCCGTCTGCGACGAGTTCGATTTTGCGCACCGGAATCTCGTCTTCCCGGCCGGTGACGACCGGCAGATCGCGGTTCGCCGTGCGGGCGGAGAGCCCCTGCACCGGCGCGGCCGGCGGCACGGCGCGGAAGACGGCCGTCGCGGGTTCCAGTCCCGGCGACGTCACGGTCATGCGAAGGTCGCCCGGCTCCAGCGTCGCCGCGATGACGGCCATCAGCCGGCCGCTGAACAGACGCCGGCTTTTGCCCTTGTACGGGTCGTAGTCGGTGCTGTCGCCGTTGTCGAGGCCGACGAGCCGGCCGGCGCCTTCGACTTCCACCCGGACGCGGTTCGTGGCATTCTCGACCGGGTGGCCGTCGGCGTCTTCCATGCTGATCTCGACAAACATCAAGTCCGTGCCGTCGGCGACAAGTTCTTCCTTGTCCGGCGCAAGCCGGATGCGGGCGGCGTCGCCGAAGGAGCGGCGCACGTGCTCGCTAATGGCGTTGCCTTTGTCATCGTAGCCGATGGCGCGGATTTCGCCTTTTTCATAGGGCACTTTCCACCAGCCGAACAGTTCGCGGCTGCCCGCCGGGTCCGTCGACCAGTCCGGTCTGTGGGTGCCGACGGTTCGGCCGTTCACCCTGAGCTCCACCAGCGGACAGTTGGAAATGACGCGCACATCGACCATCTGCCCTTCGTTGAAGTCCCAATGCGGCAGCACGTGCACGAACGGTTTCGTCCGCCAGTCCGTCCAGCCGGCCCGGTAGACGAACGCGGAGTCCTTCGGGAAGGTGGCGGTGTCGAACTGGCCGAAATACGAGTTTTTCGTATGGTAGGGCGTCGGTTCCCCGATGTAATCGAACCCGGTCCAGACGAACTGGCCGAGGGAAAAGGGCGCGTGGCGCTCAACCAACAGACAGTATTCCGGATTTTTCGCGCCCCAGCTCGTGCCGCTGTTGCCGAGGGCGGAGCATTGCTCGTCGTCGTCGGCCAGAAGCGACTGCTCGTATGGAAAATGATAGATGCCGCGGCTTTGCACGACGGACCCGGTTTCACTGCCGTAGATGATCCAGTCCGGATGCTCCGCGTGATGCCGGTGGTAATGGCGTTCCCCGTAGTTGTAGCCGGCCAGTTTCAGGATGTCGGCGCATTTTTGCGCGTTTTCCCAGGGCATGTAGTTGGAGCCGATCGTCACCGGGGCGTTGCCCTTCGGATCGTGCGCTTCCACCCAGGCTTTGAGCATGCGGGTCAGTTCCTGCCCCCGCCCGTCGGCGTGGGTGTCATAGATTTCGTTGCCGATGCTCCACATGATCAGGCTCGGGTGGTTGCGGTCGCGGCGGATCCAGCTGCGGACGTCCTTCGCCGCCCATTCCTTGAAAAAGCGGGCGTAGTCGTATGTTGTTTTCGGCCGCTCCCACATGTCGAACGCTTCGCTGACGACGAAGAAGCCCATTTCGTCCGCCAGGTCCATCAAGTCCGGCGCCGGCGGGTTGTGGGCGGTGCGGATGGCGTTGGCGCCGAACGCTTTCAGGATGGAAAGCCGGCGGCGCATCGCCGCCTTGTTGAACGCCGCGCCCAGCGCACCGAGGTCGTGGTGCTCGCAAAATCCGTTCAGCTTCATGGACCGGCCGTTCACGATGAGGCCGCGCGCCGGATCCATGACGATGTCCCGGAAGCCGAGGTTTTGTTCGATCACCTCCACGGCTTCGCCGGTGACCGGGTCGGCCAGCCGCGTTCGGATCCGGTACAGGTTCGGCTGTTCCGGGCTCCAGAGGAGCGGGTTTTTCACCGTCAGCGTCTGACGGTTGACGATCAGGCCCGGCGCCGTGTTCCCCGGCGCGTCTGTCGCCGTTTTCCGCGTTTCGTCATCCCCGGCGCCCGGCGCAACGGAAGACGCCGCTCCCGGCGTTTCCCCTGACGTCCGGTCCGGGGAAGCCGCCGGTTTCACCCGTTCGGAAGAAACCGCCACGGGGAAGCCGTCCCGGACGATGAGATGCTCCACCGCCATTTCACGGGAAAGCGAAAGTTCCGTGTCCGCTTCCACGCGCCATTCATCCCCCTGTTTTCGCACGGACACGTATACCCCGTCGGTTTCGATGAAGCAGTCCCCGCGGGTTTTCAGCCAGACGTTCCGGTAGATGCCGGCCCCCGAATACCAGCGGCTGTTCGGGCTTTGGTGCACCACCCGGACGACGATTTCGTTGTCTCCGTCAGCGAGCGCGTCCGTAATGTCGAATTCGAAGGAGGTGTAGCCGTATTTCCATTCCCCGATCGTTTGCCCGTTGACGAACACCGCGGCATCCATGTATACCCCTTCAAAATACAGCAGCACCCGCCGGCCGTCCTTCTTCCACGGCAACACCCTGCGGTACCAGCCGATGCTGTTTTCGTACAGGTTGAGGGTGTCGTCGATGAGCCAGTCGTGGGGGAGGTCCACCGGTTCGAACACAAGGTCGTTCCAGCCTGTCTGATCCAGCCCGGTTTTGGCGTAGGTCCATCCGTCGTTGAACAGCCGTTTTTCGTTGATCATCCGTCCCATGCCCGCCTCCGTCCTTGTTCCGTTTTCCCAAACTTTACAACAAAACGCCCAGCTTTTGAATCTTGGAAAAGGGATGAAACAGGCCGGTGGCATTGGGGCTTGGAGAAAAAAGGGGCGAAACATGCGGAAGTAAAATTATTAGTAAAATATGTGTTGATAAAGGGTAAAATTTTTAGTAAAATCTTTGTCGTCGAAACCGTTTTCAAAACCAAAAGATCAGACTGGGGGTAACGACATGTCCAAAGTGTGGAAACTGGCTGTACTTTTGCTGGCGCTTTCGCTTGTGCTGGCGGCATGCGGGGGAGGAGGGGACAACGCGCAGGGCGCGACTTCGACGGGATCTTCCCAAAACGGTTCTTCCTCGTCCTCTCCGTCTTCTGACGGGAAAGATGCCGTGGAGCTGACCGCGTGGGCTTGGAACGTCAACGTCGGTGCGCTGAATGAAGCGATCGCCATGTACCAGAAGGACCATCCCCATGTGTCCCTGAAGGTGGAAGACATCGGGCGGCTGGACGTGTACGACAAGCTGTCCACCGGCCTGGCCGCCGGGGGCGCCGGGTTGCCGGACATCGTCCTGGTGGAAGATGACCGGATCCACGGGTATCTCGACGCGTTCCCGAACGGTTTTGCCAACCTGTCGGAGCTCGGGTTTGACGAGTATGCCCATCTGTTTCCGGATTTCAAGAAGGGCCTGACGTCGCTGGACGGCGTGTTTTACGCGTTCCCGTTCGACTCCGGCCCGACGGGCATGTTCTACCGCCGGGACCTGTTTGAACAGGCCGGCGTCGATCCGGAAGCCATCGAAACGTGGGACGATTTCTTCGCCGCCGCGCAGGACATCAAGAAAGCGACGGGCGCCTACGCGTTCCCGGCCGACAAATTCAAGGACGACGCCAACTTCCGGATGATGATGAACCAATTGGGCGTCTACTACTTTGACGAAAACGGCAACATCGACTTCAACAATCCGAAGGTCGTCCAGGCGCTGTCCATGTTGAAAAAGTTCGGCGACGCCGATCTGGTGAAGGACGTCAACGGCTGGGACGGCACCGTGTCGGCCACCATCGACGGATCGGTCGCCACGATTCCGTTCGGCGCCTGGTATTACGGCACGATCATCGACCAGGCGAAAGACACGGAAGGCAAATGGGGCGTCTTCCTGTTGCCGGCCTTCGAAAAAGGCGGCAACCGTGCGGCGAACCTGGGCGGCAGCAGCTGGATGATTCCCGCTTCTTCCAAGAACAAAGAAGAAGCCTACAAGTTCATGCTGTATTTCAGCACGACGCCGGAAGTGCAAATCATGGCCATGGAAAAATACGGCCTGTTCCCGTCGCTGTCCACGGCGTATGACAGCCCGCTGTTCGAAAGCGAAGTGCCGTTCTTCGGCGGGCAAAAAATCTGGCAGCTGTTTACCGACGAGATGCCGGATATCCCGACCCCGTATTACACGAAGGACTATGCCATTGCGATGGATGAAGCGGTGAAGGCGCAGGCGGACATCTTCAACGGCAGGGATCCCGCCGAGGCGCTGGCCGAAGCCGCGGAACGGCTGGCCGGCCGGACGGGCCGCGAAGTGAACCGCTATTGACGGGCCAGAGCGGGGAGTCCGGGCCCAGTTCCCGGATTCCCCGACATTTTTCCATTTTCTCGCGGGGGATTCGGCTATGAGAACGAAGGCGCATGTGCCCTATCTGTTTTTGACGCCGGCGATCGTGCTGTTTGCGGTGTTTACCGTCTATCCGATCGTCTATTCTTTTTTGCTCAGCTTCCAGACGAGCGTCGGCGGCGAAATGGCGTTTGCGGGGCTGGCCAATTACCGTCGGCTTGCGGGCGATGACATTTTTTTGAAGGCGCTCGCCAACACGTTCATTCTGTTGGCCGTACAGGTGCCCGTCATGCTGACCCTGGCGCTCGTGCTGGCCTCGCTGCTCCATTCGGTGCAAAGAGGCCGCGGCTTTTTTCGCGTGTCGTTTTTCATGCCTGCGGTTACCTCGCTGGTGGCCTACTCGATCGTGTTTTCCATTCTGCTCGCCGGTGACGGCGTCATCAACCAGCTGTTGCAGGCGCTCGGCCTGAAGGGGGTGCCGTGGCTGTCCCATCCGGTGTGGGCGAAAGTGGCGCTCATGCTGGCGATGACGTGGCGCTGGACCGGTTACAACATGATCATCTATCTGGCGGCGATGCAAAACATTCCGGAGCACTTGTACGAGGCGGCCAGCCTGGACGGGGCGGGGAAGATCCGGCAGTTTTTCAGCGTGACGATTCCGCAGCTGAAGCCGATCATCCTGTTCACCGCCATCCTGTCCACCATCGGGACGCTGCAATTGTTCGATGAACCGTACACGCTGACCAAGGGCGGCCCGAGCGACGCCACGCTGACCATCGGCATGTATTTGTACCAGACCGGGTTCCGCTATTTCGATTTCGGTTACGCGTCAACGCTGGCCTATGTCATCGTCGTGTTGATCGCCGGTCTGTCGTTCATCCAGTTCCGGCTCACGGGGAGGGAATGAGATGACGTTCAAAACGGGACTGTACCGCCTGGCGTCACGCCTGATTCTCGCCGCCGGCGTTTTCGCGTCGCTGTTTCCCTTCTACTGGGCGGCCATCGCCGCGACGAACGAAAGCGGCAAAGTGTTCGCGAAACCGCCGCAGCTGGTGCCCGGTAACATGCTGGTTGAAAACCTTGTCAATCTGAATGCGTCCATCGGCATTTTCCGCGTGCTGTTCAATTCGCTGTTCGTGGCGCTCGCTTATACGGCGGTCAGCCTGACTGTCTGCACGATGGCCGGATACGCCTTCGCCAAGTTTCGATTCCGGGGCAGCAACGTGCTGTTTTCGATATTTCTCGTCTCCATGATGGTGCCGATGCACGCCACGCTCATTCCGCTGTTCAAGATGATGGCAAGCCTGGAATGGCTCAACACCTACAAGGCGCTCATTCTGCCCAACCTCGCGTATCCGTTTGCCATCTTTCTGATGCGGCAAAACATGCTGGCGGTTCCGGACGCCATCCTGGAAGCGGGGCGCATCGACGGGGTGGGGGAATGGCGGCTGTTCACCGGCATCGTGCTGCCGTCGATGCGGCCGGCGCTGGCGGCGGCGGCGATCTATCTGTTCATGTACCAGTGGAACAATTTCCTGTGGCCGCTTGTGGCCACAAGCACGAAGGAGATGTATACGCTGCCGGTGGCCCTGTCCAGCCTGATCGGGCTGTCCAGAATCGACTACGGCCAGGTCATGACCGGCGTGACGCTGGCGACCGGACCGATCGTGGTGTTTTTCCTGATTCTGCAGCGTCAGTTCATTTCCGGCATCCTCGGGGGCGCGATCAAGGAATAGGAGGGAGAGACCATTGTACCTGGGTGTCGATTACTATCCGGATTACTGGCCGGAGGAATGGATGGAAGACGATCTGGAAGGCATTGCCGGTCTGGGCGCCAACATGGTGCGGATCGGCGAATTCGCCTGGCACCGGATGGAACCGCGGGACGGCGCGTTTGATTTTTCGTTTTTCGACCGCGTGCTGGAGAAGGTGAAAAAGAAAGGACTTCGCGTCCTGTTCGGCGTGCCGACCGCCACGTTCCCGGCCTGGCTTGCCGCGAAACACCCCTCGATTCTGTCCCGGGATGAAACCGGCGCGGTCCGCGTGTTCGGCGGACGGCGGCAATACTGCTTCAATTCGCCCGAATACCGCAAGTACGCCCTGCGGCTGGCCGCACGGCTGGTGGAGCATTACCGGGACGAGCCGGCCATCGCGGCATGGCAGATCGACAACGAATTCGGCCACGAAGGCAGCGACATGTGCTACTGTCCGAATTGCCTTGCGGCGTTCCGTCGATACCTGAAGGAAACCTACGGCTCGATCGATCGCCTGAACGAAACCTGGGGCACCATCTTCTGGGGGCAAACCTACAACGATTTCGACGAAATTCCGCTGCCGCTGCCGACGATCACGACCCACAATCCGTCGCTCCGCCTGGACTGGGCCCGTTTCCGTTCCCGGTCGCTCAACGATTTTGCCCGGGCGCTGGTGGAGACGGTGCGGAAACACAAGGGACCGCACCAGGCGGTGACGACGAACCTGGCCGGCGGCTTTTTCGGCAAATGGTTTGATCACGCCGAACATGCGGCGCTGTACGATTTCATTTCGTACGATCAGTACCCCGTCTGGGGTGGCCTGGCCGAACCGCTTGCGCCCGGCGAGCTGGCGATGCACCTGGACTTCGTCCGCGGGCTGACCGGCAAGCCGTTCTGGATCGTGGAGCAGCTGATCGGTGCGCAGGGACATGACATGATCGGCTATCTGCCGCGCCCGGGACAGGCCCGGCTATGGTCGTTCCAATCTTTCGCCCGCGGCTGTTCGGACATGCTCTATTTTGTCTGGCGTGCGATGAACCGCGGGGCGGAACAGTTCTGCACCGGCATCGTGGATCATGACAACGTGCGCGGGCGCAAATACGAGGAAGCGCGCGACGTGTTCCGGGACATCGCGCCCCATGCGGAACTTCTGAAAAGCGGCATTCGGGCGGAAGTGGCGGTGCTGTACGATCACGACAACATCTGGTCGTGGAGGTTCCAGCCGCAGAGCGAAGCCTTCGATTTCACCCGCGAAATGCTCCGCCTGTACGAGCCGTTCTATCGGCTGAATTGTCCGATGGACGTCATTCCGGCGAATCGCGATTTCTCCGGATACAAAGTGTTGCTCGTGCCGGTGATGCAGATCATCGATGCGGCGCTGGCCCGCCGGCTCGAGGCGTTCGTGGAGGCGGGCGGCACGGTGGTGTTTTCGTTCCGCGCCGGAATCAGGAACAAGGCGAACAACCTGCATGTCGGCGTTCCGCTGCCGGGGCCCGTGGCGGACTTGTGCGGCATCCGGGTCCGGGAATATGAGGCGCTGCCGAAAGGAAAGCGGGTGCGTCTTGTGCTTCGCGGCGACAACTGGCGGGAGACGCTGCCCGCGGAGGCGCATGGCGAGGTGTGGCGCGACCTGATCGAGCCCGTTGCGGCGGAAACGCTGTATGGATATGACGATCCGTTCTTCCCCGACGCGGCCGTCACCCGCCACCGGTTCGGCGCCGGCGACGTCTACTACGTCGGCTGCGGACTCGACGGACGGGCGATGGAGGCGCTGGCCCGAAAGATTGTCAACGAACAGGAAATTTGTCATATTGAAAGTGAACCGGGTGTGGAAGTGGTGGAAAGACGGCTGGACGGCCGGCGGTTCTGGTTCGTGCTGAACCACAACGGCAGAGAAGCCTCGTTCCGGGGACGCCGGCTGAAGCCGTATGAAAGCATGATCGTGCCCGTGGAGGAAGAAGGGCAAGACGGAAGAGCAGGGGAAACACGACAGCAGGAACTGCGGAGCTGATCGGGAAGGAGGGCCATATGGCCACCATCAAGGACATCGCCAAAATGGCCGGCGTCTCGATTTCGACCGTGTCCCGCGTCTTGAATTACGACCCGGGCCTGTCCGTTTCCGAGGAGACGCGGAAACGCATCATCGAGATTGCCCAGCGTCTCAACTACAAAACGCCGCGGGAACGGATCTCCGGCGCCGGCAAGGAGCGGTTTCGCATCGGGCTGGTCAGCTGGTACACCGAACGGGAGGAAACGCTGGACCCGTATTATCTGGCCGTCCGTCTCGGCGTCGAACGCGAGTGTTTCCAGCGGCAGTACGAGTGCGTCAGGCTGTTTTTGCAGGATGCCGGGCATCTGGCCATGAATGGGGAACCGCTGGACGGCATCATCGCCATCGGCCGGTTCGAACGGGAGGATCTTGCCAAATTTCCGGCCGGCATGGACAGCATCATTTTTGTCGACTCCTCCCCCGATGAAAACCGGTTTGATTCCGTGGTGCTGGATTTCCGCAAATCGGTCGGGGAAGTGCTGGATTATCTGGTCGGACTCGGACACCGGAAAATAGGCTACATCGGCAGCCGGAACCTGGTGAACGGGCGCCCGGTGAAGGACGAGCGGGAAACCGTCTACCGGGAATGGCTGCAACGCCGGAATCTGTACGATCCCGCCCACATCCACATCGGCACCAATCTGTATCCGGAAGACGGCTATGCGTTGATGAAACGGGCGCTCGAAAGCGGGAATCGGCCGACCGCCTTTTTTGTCGAGAACGACTCGATGGCGATCGGTGCCCTGCGCGCCCTGCACGAAGCCGGCGTGCAAGTGCCCCGCGACGTGTCGATCGTCGGGTTCAACGACATCGCCGTCTCCGAGTATCTGCAGCCGCCTTTGACGACCGTCAAGGTGTACATGGAATTCATGGGCGAGACGGCAGTGGAACTGCTGGGAGAACGGTTTGCCTCGAAACGGCAAATCCCGAAGAAAATCGTGTTGCCCACCGTCCTGACCGTTCGCGCGAGCTGCGCTCCTCCGCCGGATGGCGAATGACGGGGGAACCGATCCCCGGATGGTTCCGGGGAAGCCACGGGAAATCGGGCCGGGATGCCCGATTTTTTTCGATCAAACTCCCCCCGCGCGGATCATGGCGGCTGCCGTTGTCACGGATTTAGCGGGATTGGGCAAGTGCACCAACCCGGAGATGATGCATAGGATGAAGATGTGCCCAGACCAAGCGGAAAGGAAGGACGCGCATGTATCCCTTCCCGTACCCCTATTCTGTTTATGCCATGCAATACGGTTTCCGGCCGCACGGGTCCCTTTCGCCGTCACCCGGCTGGACGCCGGTATCGCCCGCGCCCGGACCGCTCCCGCCCGGCGCGCCGCCGGATGCGCCGTGGTCCGGTTCGCCGGCGCCCGGATTCGGGCCGGCCGACGGCGCTGCGGATCAGCCTGCGTTTTCGTCCGGCTTCATGCCCGGTCATTTTCCGTATCGGTCCAAATTTCCCCTCGGGGCTTCATTCGGCCCGTTCCACGGTCAACCCGGCTTTGGTCCGATGCCCGGTTACCGGCCTGATGCGCCCGGATTTCCGGTTCATCATGAAGCGCCTTCAGACGGAGCCGATGGCAGCGAAGGCGGGCTGACGGAACCCGGGCAGAGCGGTGAATGGCGTGCAATTCCCGCGACGGAGCAGGCTGAAGACCCGGCGGCCGGACGGGGAGAATGCGAAGAGACGAAAGAAACATGGCAGCTGCGGGATTACGGGCCGGAACCGTTCGTCACGGACATCGAAGAGGCCACGAAACGGAACCGGAACTTCCGCACCGCTCTGTGGACGGGGAACCATCTGCAACTGACGCTGATGAGCATCCCGGAAGGCGAGAGCATCGGCCTTGAGCGGCATGAGCATGTGGACCAGTTCATCCGGATCGAAGAAGGGCGCGGCCTGGTGCGGATGGGGCCGTCCCCCGACCGCCTCGACTTCCAGCGCGCGGTGGAGGAAGACGACGTCATCCTGATCCCCGCGGGAATCTGGCACAACGTCATCAACACCGGTCCCCGTCCGCTCAAGCTGTATTCCATCTACGCGCCGCCGAATCATCCCCGGGGGACGGTCCACGTGACGAAGCGGGACGCGGAAGCGGCGGAAGGATGAGCATGCGGGCATGGGCTGAACAGGGGTTGAGCAATGAACGGCGGTGGAGCAAGACAAAAGCCGCGCAAGGAAAAGACGCGTTCCGACGCCATGGCGGCGGAACGCGTCTTTTTTTTGCGGTCCCGGCTCTTCGGGAATCCCGGTGAGCTTGTGTCCGGCGAATGGAATGCCATCCATGGACTGTGCACGCCATTCTCCGGGATCCGGAGGTGCCGCCGTCGTATCAGAAGCGGCTGGAAGAAACGGCTCTCGTTATTCATACGGGTCTGCCCGTCCCTTCAAAACGCCAGTTCTTCCGCCTTCATCGCGATGCCCTCGATGACCGCGTCCTCTTCCAATTCGATCATCAGATAGCGCCTTCCCTTGTGCACCACCTGCCGGACATGGGGCAAATCCTGCGGCGACAGGGTGATGGTGGCGACTTTCGTCTTGATTTTGACGGATGGGCCGGTGTATTTCGGGAGGACGCTGGTGGCCTTCAGTGCGTAATGCTCGTCATCCGCCGCCCGCCGAAACGCTTCCTCCACCCGCTCGCGGGTCACCCCGTCCACGCCGGCGTCTGCCAAAATCCGTTCCACGTCCCGCGCGTCCAGCATCGGGGGCTCCGGTTCCTCGTGCTCTTCAATCATCCGATGGATTTCATCATACACCCGGGCGAGAGTGGAAGCCGGCAGCGCGCCGCCCGCCACATCCTGCACGATATCGGCGAACAGCTCCCGGTCCTGCAGCGCGGTCGGCTTCGGCCCGCAGTCGAGCACGTCTTCGGCGAACCGCCAGTCCGGCATGTTCGCCTTCCCGGCCGCATACAGCACATGGTTGACGTCGGCGCCGTCGCCGGCGAGGCACGGGAACAGAAACCCGGCTTCCGGCGAGGCCAGATTGATGACGGGATCGGCGGCGAGGTTCGGCTTGAACGCCTTTTCCACATAATCAAAAACGAGGGTTTTCGGCGGCTGTTCCGTCCGGCTGACGGTGCACAGGAGAAACCGGAACAAAAACGCCTCCAGCCCGTCCACGTCTTCCAAAGCATTCGTTTCATCGTCCCGCCGTTTGACCGGTTTGCAAAACTCGCCCCGCACGAAGGTGATCACCCGGTCGTAATCGCGGGGGCCATCGCCCAGTATTCGCTCCGTGATCTGCATCATCCGGTCCGCCCAGGCGCCGGCGTCTTCCGCCTGCAACGCTGTCCAGAGGATGTCCCGGGCATGCGCGTCCCGGCCTTCCGCCGCCTCCGGCCGGAACTTCAGCTCGAACAGCTTGTGGTCAAAGGCGCCGGTCAGCGTTTTCCGGAAATGGTTCAGAAACAGCGCCTGTTCGTCCCGTTCCAGGAAGGCGAAGGGCCGGCATTCCACATGGTAGATGTCGTTCGTTTCCTTCATGACGTAAACGTTCAACAGGTCGAAGATTTTGAGGCGTTCCTGGTCCGGCTTCATGAACCGGCGCAGGGCGGCCGCATCCTTTTCGTTCAACGCGAATCCCTCTCCCGCATTCCTTGTGTGGCCAACGTTCTCCATCTTAGCACAAGGAGCGGCCAGGCGGCCAGCCGTCGCTTCCGTCC
>ERZ795043.646-NODE-646-length-24701-cov-6680.071087_pt1 | contig 24701 bp, 19 predicted proteins | sample MGYA00375127_ERZ795043 | MGnify/ENA primary metagenome ERZ795043 (study PRJEB30172, sample SAMN05518447) | compost metagenome | isolation source: Feedstock adapted compost from Newby Island compost facility, Milpitas, CA | place: USA:Newby Island compost... | reverse complement strand
CCTCAACATCACCTTACCACCTGGAGCGGGAGACGAGGCTCGAACCCGCGACCTACAGCTTGGAAGGCTGTCGCTCTACCAACTGAGCTACTCCCGCTTGTCAGAAAAGAACCTGTACTGATCTGGAGATCCTGAATATCCCCTATTGCACGTGGGCAGGAGAGGATTCGAACCTCTGAAGTCGTAAGACAGCGGATTTACAGTCCGCCCCATTTGACCGCTCTGGAACCTGCCCTTACCTTCATCAAATGGCCTGAAACCTGATGCTTTTGCTGCTGGCCATCGATCGAACAATCTGCCCGAAGGCAGACTGCCACGAGCCAGCAGAGGGATTCGAACCCCCGACCAGCTGATTACAAATCAGCTGCTCTGGCCAACTGAGCTATGCTGGCAATTCCCTGACGTTTCACCTGAAAGAACAACAATCCAGCTCCCCTCAAATTTGGGAATGCAAAAGTAATTGAAAAGTTTTAATTCTGAAATTTCTTCGGTAAACTTTTCTCCAGCACGCCTAAGGGCGGACTGTGACTGACGCGAGTCTGTGTCGCAACATAAAAAAATCCCGCCTCAAGGGCGGGACAGCTGATTCAGGATTGATATAGCTTTTCTTTCTGTCGTTTGATTTGATTGAGAATGGCATCCATGGCAAGGTCAAATGATTCTTCAAAAGATTTGGAACATTGTTTTACAAAAAATTGGTGTCTGGGAATAGCGACTTTGATTTCTACCACCTTATCCTTGATCTGATGCACCACATTATCCAGCTTCAAAAATACTTCTACATCTACGATGCGGTCATGTACATTTTCCAGTTTCGATAATTTTTTGTGTACATGATCCAGCAATTTCCTGTCGGGCTCGAAATGCACGGCCTGAATGTGTAGGTTCATAGCTAAAAAGGTTTAAAAGATCAGAAAATAGCACACGAAGATGTGCAGTTATCAATCTGGAAGTTAAAACTATTTTCCCGGATGATCAAGATGATTTTTTTCATCTTTCCAGACTGGTATCATCCCCGAGGATGTGCACGTTTGTGAATTTCCTTCAACTGGGCGATGGAATTGTGCACATATACTTGTGTGGCTGCCAGACTGCTGTGCCCCAGGAGTTCTTTGATGGCCTGCAAATCGGCACCTGCATTGAGTAAATGCGTGGCAAAACTGTGTCGCAGTACGTGGGGACTTGCCTTACTGAGTGTACTGACCTGTGTAAGGTAGCGATGGACAATGCGATAAAGATATCTGGCATAAAGTGGCTTACCCCTTTCTGTGAGCACCAGGCAATCCGCATGTCTATTTCCAAATGCTTCCTGGCGTTGTTGCTGATAGGCGAGCAATAGCTGCTCCAGTCCGGGACCGAGCGGCACAAACCGATACTTGCTACCCTTCCCCAGCACCCTTATCCAGTGCTGCTGCCGATCCCAATCGCTTTGTTTTAATCCCGCCAGTTCGGATAATCGCATGCCCGTCTGATAAAACATGGCCAGGATGAGCATATGTGTGATACCGGCCATCCCTTCCGGAAAAGTACAGGCATGAAAAAGAGCATTTACCTCTTCCTGTTTCAGAAATGCCGGCAAACGTTTTTGTTTCTTCGGAAGCACCACCCTGCCAAAAGGATCATGACCCGTCCAGCCCTGCTGTCGGGCATATTTGAGCCAGCATCTAACAGCAGAAAGCTTACGCCGGATTGTGGTGGCGCTGCATGACTTTTCGGCCAGCTCTGCCAGCCAGGAACGAATGTGCATGGCATTGATCTCCCCGACATCACGCAATGTTCCATAAACGGTTAAATAGTTGAGAAACGTTTCGATGTCGTGTCTGTAGGCCGTAACGGTGTGTCGGGAATATCGCTTTTCAAAAGCGAGATGCTGTAAAAAGTGTTGTAATTGTTCTTGAATGGATAGGTTCGGGCTCACCACCCGAAATTACAAATTCTTGCGAGGAAATATCAACAACCAATAAAACAAAAGGGAAGAGCCAACGGGCGACGGTTATTTTTTCTCAATTTTGCCAGTAGCTATTTTGGTACGGTAGATGGCCCGTTGAATTTCATTCCTGCGCTTTACCGATGGCTTTACATAAGCCTGGCGCTCACGAAGCTGTTGAAGGATACGGGCTTTTTCAAATTTTTTCTTGTATTTTTTCAGGGCTTTATCAATATTTTCGCATTCTTTGGCATCGATAATCAGCATAAGGTCTCCTTTATTTTTTGGAGCTGCAAAGTTATGGGTTTCTCTGAAAATTCAATCACAACACGATACATTTTTTCCATATGTTCACGGGATTGATTGAAACAACAGGTACGGTAGTGGATGTAAAACGAGACAAGGGCAATGCCGTTTTTGTGATTGAATCGACTATTTCGGATAAACTAAGTCCGGATGAAAGCGTTGCTCACGATGGGGTGTGCCTGACCATTACCCAATGCCAGGGCAATCAGCACGTGGTGATCGCTATTCCGGAAACCCTGAAAAAAACCAATCTCGGGCAACGTCAGCCAGGCGATCTCATGAACCTGGAACGCGCCCTCAGTTTGCAGGATCGTCTGGGAGGGCATTTTGTACAGGGGCACGTAGATACCGTGGCCATCTGTACCGAGAAAAAGGAGGTGAATGGCAGCTGGGAATATGTTTTTGCGTATCCGGAAGGTTTTGCCGCCTACGTAATTGAAAAGGGTTCGGTATGTGTGAATGGCATCAGCCTCACCTGCTTTGATGTGCATCCCGGCCATTTCCGCGTGGCCATCATCCCTTATACCTATGCACATACCAATATCCGCCTCATCGAGCCCGGCCACCAGGTGAATCTGGAATTTGATATGCTGGGTAAATATGTAGTTGCCCTCGCCCAACAATATCTTACCGCTGCTCGCTTATGAAATCTATCTGCATCATAGTGCCCGTGTATAATGAAGAAGAAAACATTCAACCACTATATGCGACCATCCGTGCATACATGCAAACGCTTAACCTCAGCAGCTGGACATTGTTGTATATCGACGATGGCAGTACCGACGGCACCTGTGCGCGTATTCGAGCACTGGCACAGCACGACAATCGGGTGCAGGCAATTTCATTTTCCCGGCATTTTGGTCATCAACCGGCGCTGATGGCCGGCATTCAGGCGGCGGAAGCCGACTTGCTGGTGACCATGGACGGTGATCTGCAGCATCCACCCGAACTCATCGGCGCCATGATGCAACGCATGGAAGAAGGATATGATATAGTACACGTTCAACGCATTTCCCGGGAATCGAACCTTAAATCATGGCTCAGCAAATGTTTTTACACTTGTTATAACTATCTTTCCGAAACTCCAATCACACCCGATGCCGCCGATTTTAAAATGTTTAACCGCCAGGTAAAACAGGCCCTGGTTCAGTTTCAAGAAAATGCGTTGTTCGTTCGGGGATTAATGCACTGGGTGGGATTCAAAAGCACCGTAATCACTTACGAAAAATCGCCCAGAAATGCAGGCAAAACAAAATATCCCTTGCATAAACAAGTTCAACTCGCCTGGGATGCGCTGATCTCATTCAGCTTTCGTCCATTACGACTGGTGTTCTTTCTGGGTTTTTTAATCGGAAGCCTTGCTTTTTTGTTTGCCATCATCGCCATCTTAAGTTACTGGTTCGGCAAAACAATTCCTGGCTGGACATCCCTGTTGTTGTGCATCCTGTTTCTGGGCAGCCTGCAGCTTATCGCCATTGGATTGCTGGGCGAGTACCTGGGAAAAGTGTATGAAGAAACAAAAAAGCGCCCCCTATATTTGATCCGGGAAACCATTAACCGGTAAAGCACAAGCTACTCAGCAATCGCTCGAATCATATATTGCCCACCCAGCGGAATAGAGGCCAGCCAGGGCTCTATCCTGATCAACGGCCGAAAAATAAAATATCGAGGAAAAAATATATAATATCGACAAACGCTCGTTTTCCATTCCGCTTGATGAAGCAGGTATTTTACATGCGATGCACGACATAATTTTACCCCTCGATCAAACATGCAGGTACGCACAAAATATCGGGTCAATGGATTGAGGGGGTTGTGTTCAAAAATATACATCCGCCCATGCAATCGAGCTACTCTTCTTGCTTCCTGTAAAAGCAAGAGGTGTTGGTCTTGCTGCACATGATGCAACACACCCGCCATAAAAATCATATCGAAACTCCGGGAAATAAAGGGCAAATGCTTCCCGTCATAATGCATGAAGTGTACATTTGCTAAACGACGTTCCTGCGCTACAGCAATGCTTTCGGCCGAAACATCTATACCTGTAATATGCCACTGAGGGAAATATTGCCGCATATAATCGGTACATAGGCCATCTCCACAACCCAGATCCAGCACGTGTAATATTTTATTTGATTCATAACGTGCAAGGATTTGTATTTTTAACTGAGCAAAATAAGCTGAACTTGCCCCGGACAAACGCATATTGGCATCATGAATCTCCCTGTAATGCCTGGCAAAAGCATCAAAATCTGGAGTATGGGACGACTGAAGATGCTTCATGTACACAATGATAATGCTTTTCTGATATGTATAAACATATTTCCCACTGGCTTCCTTACGCATGCTTGTTGTTCATCGGTGCATGCATGTATTGGCCCGTGATCACTGGATTATTTTTTTTGAAAAACGATGCGGCTGTGGCTTATTTTCCGGTGCGCCTGCAGATGAGTCAGGCCGTTCATCATGGTTTGATTCCTTTCTGGTCGCCCTACTTCAATTATGGTTATCCCCTGCATGCCGATTTTACCAGTGGATTCTGGAATCCTGTGGTATGGTTATGTATCACCTTATTTCATTACAGTTTTTACATCTTACATCTTGAATGGATGTGCTATGTATGGATAGCCGGTTGGGGGATGTTCAGGCTTTGCAGATTGTTGGGCTTTTCTGATCTTGTAGCATGCACCGTTGCGATTGCTTATATGGGCAGTGGTTACTGGCTGGGCAGTGCTGAATGGCTGAACTGGCTTTCACCTGTAGCCTGGCTGCCTCATGTACTTGCGGAATGCATACGGCTTTTTCGATCCCCGCGTCTTACACATGCACTATCGCTGGCTATCGTATTGTGGTGTTATATAAGCAATGCACATCCCGATCAAATCATCTGGCTCGTGTATTTTGGGGTAATATCGTTGTTATTCATCGGTTTGTTTTTGATTAAAAACAGAAAATCCAATTTCTTGTATCAGGTTCAAACGACCTACCTGATCAAATACATATGGATTGCCTGCATCTGCACCGGTCTGTTACTGGCCGGCATGATCATCTCCATATACACGGCCATACCCTACATGTATCGAAGTAAAGCACTCAACCCGACCAGTATGGATCATCCCTTTAATATCGCGTGCTGGGTATCATTTCTGTTTCCACTGGCGACTACTTCATCAAATTCATTCTGGAATCAAACAGACATTGCATTACGGAACGCATATACCGGAAGTTTGTTATGGATTTGTGCTATGGGTTTCTTTGTGCAGATGCGCAAATTACCGGCTGCCAGATTCTGGTTTATTCAGGCTATATGTTTTTTGATACTTTCAGCCGGATGGTTGCAACACCTATCAATATGGAATCATGAAATCGGGTATTTCCTTTTCCCTTTACTTCATTACGTGCGACTGGAGAGCGCCTGGCGATTGGGTGCAGTACTTGCTTTTTGCATCAGTGGTGGATATTTTCTACATATCATCGAACGCGATGTTTATTACAGGAAAAAACTCATCAAACTACTGGGTATTTTGTTGATCATATATCTGGTTACACTCATGATCTCATTCCCTTCTTTCTTTCATCTGTTTTCATTGATCAAAAGCTTACCCGCAGCATGTCGGGAACTCACATTAAAAAACTGGATGAGCCAGTTGAAATTAAACGATAAACTGATGATAGAAAGCATCACAGGATTATTGCTAACAGGTTTTTTATTCATTGTATTGCTTAAAAAAATCTCATCACAACAGGTTGTGAAACTCGTTTGTCTGGTTATCATCTTAGATATCTTTATACACGTGCAATGGATGATGCCTTATCTGGTGGTAGGGAATACCCGCGTGAAAAATATTCAGCAATTGGTGAATGTTTTCCCTGAGCATTATCCGATACCTCCTCTAATACCCATTCAACAATATGATAGTTTTCCAACTCCTGTAAGCAGGATGATTGGCAGCAAAAGCTATTATGATAAACGCATCGGGAGTGCTAATTATCCAGAGTCTTATCCCAATCTACTTTCAACTGTAAGATTGTTTTATCAATCCGGATATGCCCCTTGTGCGAATCGTACAGCCTATCTGTATGTTTCGAATAAAATCTATCCGATTGCTGATTTATCAAAGGCCTGTCGAACGATCGACAGCTCAGCCATTTTTTTAGAAGAACCTATAAACACACGGACAATAGATGATGCTGATAATATACATGCTTCTTTAACCGTACATACTTGCTTACCAGGTGTGATTCGTGTTTCTGTCTTTAATACATCATCTGCCATGCTATTATGTAAACAGAATGATTATCCATACTGGAAAGCTTTTGATGATGAAAAACCTGTGACCATTTATCGTGCTAATATAAGTTTCATGGCTATTCGTCTTCCCGCGGGAAATCATCATATCGAGTTTCGATATGATCCATTCGTGATTCGCATAGGCTTCTGGCTGATGTGGTGCACATGTGCATGTATCGTGGTGATATTGATAATTTTGAAAATAAAACACCATTAGCGCATTAAGTACATTTTTCCATATCCTTTTGTGATAAACGTATCTGCACCTGTATGAAAAATATCCATTGTTTTGCCATGAAGTGATGCCACAACCCGGTATAGATATACGCCATTGCCAAGTCTGTTACCGTATTGATCGGTTCCGTCCCATCGGAAGGAGGTAATGTTTCTACCGATATGTAAAGGACCTAATTCTTCTTTATTGATTATCCGCACAATATGCCCCGTGATGGTCATAATCTCAATTTTCAACTGAGATGGGATTTCTGAACCTGTGATTGTGAATACGAAAGCAGTTGATGTAGTGAATGGATTAGGATAATTCAACAAATGCGAAATCATGGGCTTATTAATCACCTGAAAGGATACACGATAGGGAGCAGTGCCACTGGCAATGCCCAGGCTATTCTTTGCCTGCACAATTAATTCATAAGTTCCATCCTGTGTAAACGAAGGCGTAAACAATAATTGTGTGGACGAATTACCTCCAGTGAAGAAAAATCGTAAGGTATCCTGATCAAAATAATAATTATGCATACTACCATCCGGATAGCGAACCTGTACCTGAAACAATGAAGTATCATTAAGTTTGAGATATGGATTTGCATCCAGCATGCGAATTAAAATACGCGGCCTGGCCGAAACAATATCATTATTCAAAATATGAACACCATCAAATGTAACATCAAGTAAGGGATTAAAATTGTCGGTTCTTATGTAAAAAGGATGATAGATAAAGTTATTGAAATGATATTGTTCGGGTTGATCGGCATCAGGATTTACTTCGAGGTATAACACATTATGTCCGGAAAAATTTCTGGTATCGATATGGGTTTGAATAAGCAATGTGTCCTGTGGCTGTAGCATGCGCATGCGGGGAAGTGGAATCTCATGGATGTTATTTTGTGGATCGGTAATCGTAAGTTTCATTTTCATGCTATCCGCAAATGTGGTATAACTCACATTCTTATATGCGAGCGCAAACTGTAAAGGTTCTCCTTGCATGAGGGTATCCTGAGATTGGTAAAACAAATTCGGTGCAATGGCTCCTTCAGGACATTCATCATAGTATACGCGCCAGTAATCGAGTTGTGCAGGCGTGGCGTGCACGGTATCCGTCTGCTGTAATTCAAGCTGAAGATAGGGATATGTGCGAGAGGAAATAAAGGCAATACTGGTATCAGCAGGTGCCTGTGCAATCAATAATCTGCGGTTGCCAGCAGTATCGATACCCCATACCAGAAGATGAAGTTGATTCGTCAGATCGGGAACCGTGCTATGCGCCTTCCAATGCAGGCTTTTCCAGCTCAATGCAGGGCCAATAAGGGGTGAAAGCACGCTTCCCGATGTCGCGCGTACATGCACAGGAATAGACGCTACCAGATGATCACTGGCCGAACTTCCTACCCATTGCATTACCGATGCGGGATCTCCTTTTCGGAAAAAGAAAATAAATGGAATGTTTCGATAAAATGAATCGATATCCGTGATTCCCAACGCACGAAGTTTATGATAGAGCGATTGACCGGAACCTAATATGGTAGTGTCTTTCATCCAGTCCTGAATAAAACTATTATTGGCGGTCCATCCCAGGTTGGTAATCGACACCCACATGCCATCAGGAATACTATCTATGAAATGCATGGCATTGATGCGATAACTGGATTGTGCATAAGGGAATTCAAAAAAATTTCTTGTAGGGAAATCACAAATGGCATAGCTGCCAAATCTTCCACCAGATCCCACATTGTAATTTACCCATGGTTGAAAGGTTAAAGAATCATAGACCATAAACTGCAATGAACTGTATTTACATCCATAATGTTCCAGTCTGTCCTGATCCAGAAAAACATCAATCTGATCCTGTACATAATAGGGATATAATCCGGTTTGGATGCGCAATGTTTTGGGTGTATCCAGAAAAGCAAACAAACGATTGCTGTTCATCTGCATGGCCTGATAGGTATCATTCAGGTATTGAAAATAATGCGATTGGTTCCACCCCGTTCCTTTACCAGGCATATATAGGAACGAATGCATATGCCAGACTGGATTACCACCTGTTTGCTGATCGGGCTGAGTGGCCACCCGCCAGTAATACACCTGGCCGGGGATATAGGCAACACCCGGATCAAATTGTAACACACCGCCCTTGCTCACCAGCTGCACTTGCTTTAACAGAGGACTATTGAAATTCGCCGTCGTATCAATCTCAAACAAATACTTGTTTGTTGGTGACAGGGGATCGTCAGTAGATGCATAAAAATGAAACAAAGGCGTATCTACAATGGCATAATCATACGGATAAATTGCATGAACCTGATTACTGTAAATGTATATGTCCTTTTCAGCCGTATTATTGGTCTCGGATATTTCCGGAATCTGTTGTTCATCATCCACCGAAACGATAAATCGATTCTGACCGGCATCGGTTAACGGATTAATAAGTATCGAGAACTGCATGGAGTCAACATAATAAGGAGCCTTACGTTTCTGGCGATAGATGATGCTGTCGAGCCCTGAAGGATATATTCTTCTCACACTTACCCAGATTGAATCGTTTATCGCACGTCCTAAATTGAAGTATCGCACCTGTAATGTAAAAGAATGATCGGCAAGTGAAATAATATCTGGATCTACAATGATGTTATTTGCCTCGATATCGTAGTCAGGAAGAGATGTACCAAACATGTGTATAGCCGGATCTCCATTTAAATTCATTTGCTCTGCATTGCAAGCATACAGAAAATTTCCCGGGAATGCCTGTTCAATAGACGACACCACATGTTGCATCATATTACCCAGTGAACCACCATACATTTTCTTTGATATATTTAAATAAAAACGCTGATTGTAATCGTTCAATAAATCGGTAATGCCTACATAAGTGTTTGCAATAAATGCAATAGCGCCTGCATCAGGAGAGAGTAAATATTGCTCACTCAACATCATTTGATTTTGCAAACGCAAAGTATCCATCACGAATATATTACCCGCACTGCATCCACTCGCCATAAACACCGGATATTTATCTCGATTTTGAAGTGATGAAGGATCATCCAGATTATACCCGAGCGTATTAGCCGAAGAATGACCAAAAAAATTCACAAGCGATAAACCCCGGGCAAACATGGTATCTACTATCTTTCCGCTCTTCACTACCGGATCGGTACTGAATTTCGATACTGTAACCACATTTGCTCCGAAATTCGTATCCTGTATAATCTGATTATATCCTTGAAAATAACCCGCAAGTAATCCATACAATGATGCATCATCGGCTCCAATGATATTCAGTACATTTTTGTGCCATCCCGCCTGTGCAAAATTTGCATTGGCAGATGTTATCGTTAAGTTCGATTCATACGCTTTGACCTTATCAAGATAATTCATCAATTCCTGATTATTTATCACAGATATGCGCCCTACTGGAATACGGGGTACAATAGCATTTCCCCAGGCGGATAGCAAAATATCCGATCCTGGATAACCAAATGTGGGTACAAGTGCAAGTTGACGTACGGAACCGAACTGTTGAAATAAGCGGTATTGATCATAAGTGATGCCCTTTCCAATGAGCAATACATAAGCCGGTTGCATAGAGAAGTGATCATAGGCATATCGCAGGAATGACCTGATGCTCAAAGGAGAATAAGAAATGCCATAGGCAAATTGATCTTCAAGCTGATCGATAGAAATGATCTCCACTCGATAATTTCCTCCGGCAGGTGATGAACGATAAGCTGCATATTGTTGCACGGCGTTGCCACTGCTCAACAGCGAAGGATGTGTAATCATGATGTAATTACCCTGCATGGCAGGATCTGCATAATTCACGAATACGCGTTTTTGCAGGGAAGAAATAAAATGTATGTTTGTAGAAATACTTTCATTAACCAATACCAGATCACGTGGATGATTTGTAGGTGGCAATAGGAAGCGAATCACGCCACTCACGGCAGTATCGGCAATCCACCGTTGACCATTCGTCATATCATACAACACCGGGGCCATACCCGAACTATTGAACTGATTGATGATCAGGTATTGCGACTGATTGCTTGCCGGGAGCTGAAAACGAAAATAACTCGCATTTTGAAAAAAGAAATTATGTGGATACGTTAATGTAATGCCTCCCGTTACGATGCGATCTGTGCCTGTAGTGCTCTCATTCATCACACCAACTGTAGCATTATTACCCAGCAGAGCAAGACTGATATTACTGATCTGAAGATGTGCAACCTGAAAACGATTCAATGCCGTATCGAGCAGGGTTTGTCCCTGAAGCGTAATCCGCACATTTCTGCTGTTAGGAGCCGCACCGGCAAGGTCAATCTTCAACTGTGCCGGTGGCCCACCTGTATATACATTCAGGTTATTCAAACGAATAGAAAATGTCGTGTTCGGATAAATATACCCACTGGAAAAACCCTCGCCTGCATCAAAACTGCTGGCATAGATATATTCGCCAGATACCACTTCTGCATAACCTGGATTTATCTGTGAACGAGGATAGTATCCTGTTGTATACCAGAAATAAGATAAGGGTGCTGGTGGAGATGATCCGATCACGTTAGCCGTAGCAATGTATCGTGCATTTGTGGCATTCCTATCAAACGTTAAATAATATGCCGATGAATCGGTAAACAAACTATAATATGCCGATAACTGATCGGATGTTTGTTGATAAAGCGGGCTATCGGTTGAACCATCATTTCGCTCGCCAATGAACTCCAGATAATCACCCGGCTTCAGCGTATCACCTGCCGATGAGACATACAAAGGCACCTGCCTGCCCAGATGCCATAATTGAAAAGCATGGACGGGAACGGTATCCAGCCCCTGAACGACAAGCGTTTCATAAGGAATACGATAAATACCTTCCTGTGCGAGTTTAAACTTATAATATGTTTTCTGGTAATCAATCCATTCGTTCCCATAAGACTGAGCGTTGACCGACAAGAAAAATCCATTGAAGCCACACAAAAACAGAAAGACGCACGATGTCTTCAACATCATTGAATGTAAAACACTGCGGGTGTAATACCTGGCTTTCATGCAAATTCAATATAGAGAAGATTTTTTCTTATGCGGAATATCCACATCAAGCGAAAAGATATGCGAATACAGGGGCTGGGATTGATTAGCCAGATTGGTAAATGCATAAGAAAGCTGAAACCCTTTTATCTGAAAACCCGCACCCACCGATGGCTGGCTGATCCATATCTGATGCCGCCCCGTTGTATCGGCATCATCCTGCGTGCGCTGCAGATGAGAAATTCCAGCTCTCACAAAAATCATCTGTCGATAACTCAATTCCAATCCCATACGGGGATCCAGACTTATCTTCTTTCCACTGATGAGGGTGTTGCGTTTGCCGTCGGTTGAAATCACAATATCGGTTGTGATGATCATATCCCATTTCTGGTGAATCTGTGTATACCAGGCCATGGCAGGTATCAGCTGAGGCATGGTGATTTCTGTTGATTTAACAGGAATATCGTTCTGGGTAAGCAATAACATTTGTTTTTCAGCATCCGTGAAATGAAACGTCCAGGCATTAAATGTTGTGGTGATATCTTTGAGCATCAGCCCCAGCATCCAGTGTGGCATCCTGTATTGCAAACCCGCATCCAGTCCGAATCCCCACGAGCTGGCAAACGATCCCACCACGCGATGAATGATTTTCACATTTCCACCCAGCTGTAAAACACGGTCGTCATCGGTGTTGTTTTCGAGTGGAATGTTCCGGGCATAACTGCATAGCATAGCATAATCTGCTGCCGAAAAAGTGGTTACATTATCATAATTGACCGAACCATCCGGATTCACAAGATATAATGTATTGGGAATATCATCCACGGCAAATCGCAACAGGGTGAAGCCCAGCACGGCCTGCTGAGACGAGACGGGAAATGCTGCTGATGCAAAATCATAATTACCGATTCCGGAAAAATAAGCTGCATGCATCAACGAAAGCTGAGGCGCATCGAGCCGGGTAAGTCCAGCAGGATTCCAGTAACCCGAAGTAGCATTGTCCGTAACGGCTACCTGTGCAGTGCCCATGGCAAGCCCGCGTGCGCCCGCTCCTAAATTGAGAAACTCGTTTACATAAGTACGCGCCTGGCCGGCTCCCAGCTGATACACAAACAACAGGCAAAAGCTCATCCGGATGAGACTCCATTTCATACACACAGTTTGGCGGAACGATTTTCAGGCAACAGCCAAAATAAGATTTTGGAGGAATATTCGCCGATGTGAATTCAGGAACGGAGGATTTCTTCAGGTTAAATATGAGTTTCTCCTCGTTAAAATTAAATAAGTTTGCAGCAATTTTCATCGGCGTAATTAACGGTTTACATCAAATTATCAACGATATGCATCTGATTGAGGAGCTTTCCTGGCGTGGATTGATTCAGGATATGACACCCGGCATGGCCGAATTACTGCATCAGCAAACCGTAAAAGGATATATTGGTTTCGATCCTACGGCCGATTCTCTGCATATCGGCAGTTTGCTTCCTTTAATCCTGCTTGTACACTTGCAACGCTCAGGCCACCATCCCATCGCCGTTGTGGGCGGCGGCACGGGTAGAATCGGCGATCCTTCCGGTAAATCAGTAGAGCGAACCTTGCTGGATGAACAAACCCTGCAGTATAATCTTTCCCGTATCGAGCAACAAATTAAACATATCCTGCAGAAGGCGGGTAAACCTTATACCATCGTGAATAACGACGAATGGTTTAAAGAAATGAAATTCATTGATTTCGCACGTGATATCGGTAAGCATATCACCGTAAACTACATGATGGCAAAAGAATCCGTTAAAAAGCGACTGGAAAGCGGATTGTCATTCACAGAATTCACCTATCAACTCATGCAGGCTTATGATTTTTATTATCTCTTCACACATTATGATTGTCAGTTGCAAATGGGCGGTGCCGATCAATGGGGGAACATCACCACAGGTATTGAGTTAATTCGCAAACTCACCGGGAAAGAAGCCTACGCTTTTACCTGCCCGTTGCTTACCCGTACAGATGGTAGCAAATTCGGCAAAAGTGAAAGTGGTGAAAACATCTGGTTAGATCCGCAAAAAACATCACCCTATCAATTCTATCAATTCTGGATCAATCTTACCGACGCCGATGCGGAAAAGATGATAAAAATATTCACGTTTCTGAATCAAGAAGAAATTGATTTGCTTATTGATAGCCATCGCCAGCAACCCGATAAACGCATACTGCAAAAAAAACTTGCGGAAGAGGTTACCCGCTTTGTACATGGCGATGAAGGCCTGCAACAGGCTATTGAAACAACAAGCAAGCTTTTCGGTAAAACTACTGATGTGCTTCCCGATGAATCGGAATTGAAGACCATGGAAGGCGTGAAGCGAATGGTGCTTCCCTATGCCGATCATCATGTGGAGTTGCTGACATTATTAACCGAAAAAACAAAAATATTTCCAAGCCGGGGCGAAGCAAGACGAATGATTCAAAATGGTGGATTATACTTAAATAAACAAAAGGTAATGGATACATCAAAAAATATTCATCACGAGGATCTGCTTTATGGGAAATACCTGCTGATACAGAAAGGCAAGAAACATTATTATCTAATCGAATTTACATAGGGAAAATATCGGTTCCATATTGTACATCACACAAATACAATCCATCGGGTGGTACGGCAAATGATGCCAGCCTGTGATCCTGACTTTCAATGATGTGCCTGAATTGTTCAGGTTTTATTTTGCCTCTTCCAGCCTGTAATTGCGTAGCCACCAATCCACGTACCATGCCTCTGAGAAAACGATTGGCCTGAATATGAAAAATCAAACGATCGTGCTGCCATTCCCATCGGGCTTCCTGTATATGACAGATAAATGTCTTAACCTGTGTTCTTTTTTTGGAAAACGACCTGAAATCTTTATACACCGGTATAAGGTTCGCGCACCAATCAAGCGTAGCTTTATCTAACGGATAAGGAAAATAATATCCGAAATCTTTCAGAAACGGATTTTTTTGAAAATAAATCAGATACTCATATTTGCGACTTAATGCACTGAAACGGGCATGTGCTTTTTCCCTGACCGGATAAATCCTATGCACCGCAATATCGTGTGGTAAAACAGCATTTAACTGGTACAACAAATGCTCGGGTAAGGCATCTTCCGCATCAAAATGTACCACGTTCTTTCTGGCGTGTACACCCGTATCTGTTCTGCTCGATCCCATGATATGCATGGGTTGTTTCAGCAAAACAGACAATGCATCTTCGATAACCTGCTGTACGGTGAGTGCATTTTTTTGTTTTTGAAAGCCTGCATAACGTGTGCCTTTGTAGGCTATCTCCATAAAATATCTGCCCATATTGCAAAAATAAAACCGGCAATAACATTGCAAAGCCTCGACGACGGAACAGATTATCTATTATTGCCTGATTAATGAACGAAAACGGGCCTGATATGCTTCATCGGTGAAGACATGACCTAATTGCCTGAATTGATCAGAGTCGGTCACATGTGGATACACCCATTCTACAAAGCGATAGCGGTAGGATTCCGTTGTAAAAAGATAGACCAGCATTTCGACCTGATGCGTGGTGAAGCAATTATTTTTCAGGTTGCGTTGTATCACCCTCAACATGGCAGCATCGGAGCGCTGAGCAGCCACTTTATTTTTGATTTCATCGAATTGTTTCTCATTGATCACACCTTCACAATCGGAGTTAATCATGGTTATATGTTGTGTTGAAGCCTGTTGTTGAACGGTTGTATCAAAATGGATAAATCGCAAAGCAGGTGAATTGCTGTTCGCAGGCTGCATAGCCGGTGTTGAAGGATTATTGTTTTGTGCGACGGGCTCAGCTACTGCTGCAATAGTCGATGAGGTAATTGTATCAGGACGCTGAGCAGCTGGTGTCTGTTCAGCCAGCCGACGCAATTTCTGCAGGATGCTTTCCATGCTGGTATCCGGATGTATGGCCAGAACGGCTTGCGCAGCAGTATCTGTTGCGATAGTCGGTTCGGCTGCCATCAAGGTATCCGAAGCCTGTGAAGCCACTGGAGGATAAATGGCTTTGGCTACTTCATGGGATGGTTGACGGGCGTTTGTATCAATAACGGATGTGGATGCTTCGACAGATGTGTTTGCCGCTGAATCTGGTTTCCGGGTATGGGCAACAGAAACGGATTCGCCGGGCTGTCCGGCCGTAGCCGCCGCCATCAACAATTGCCTGAAACGAATCTGCTCGGCATCAGGCGTGGTATCTTTTACCGGACCGGGTGCTTTTGCTTGCAGTTTACTTTCAGGAGAGATGGGCGTATCTTTCCTTGCGGGCTGTGGATAAGCAAAGCCCTGCCCTTCTGCAACGGCCACAGGCCTGAGTTCGGTGTATTGATGTAAATCATATAATGCAAACTCCCGATCATTGATGCGTTTGAGTAAATACCCCTTATCCTGATGAGCCGGGATATTGATTTGATAACGTTGTTCGGGATATGTGTTTCTGGGAAAACCGATGATAAGATCCAGCCTGCCAGGCTGAACCGGCGACAGCACGACATAGCCCGGTGGATTGGCACTGATGATCTGATCATTCAGCTTCACATAAAATAGCTGATGCTGATCACTTTGTATATACACAAAATGTTTTTCATCCTGTGCAAGCCCTCGCATGGACCAGCTCACCATGCCAATCATCACACCACACATCATCATGAGCAGAGATGATCCTTTGCACATATGCGATGTAGATTTACGGTAATGCGAATGTAAAGGATTTAGCCGGGAACTGTTGTGACCGAAAAGTGAAAATTACGTCTTTTTACGGTTTGTAGTGGACTTCCAATAGATGAATATCATAAACAAAACTCCCATAGCAATTAAGAGTATCCACCAGGGATTGCGTGTTGAAGGTTTACTGGCTAAAGTCCGGTGAATTTCTCCAGGTGGAATCAGAATCGTATTGATGGCCTTCAGGCAATCGCGTAATCCATCATAATAATTACCTCGTTGAAAAGCAGGCAATACATAATGATGCATCAATAGATAGTTGGTTTCTGCAGTAATCGTACCTTTTAATCCATCTCCTACTTTAAGCACGACCCGATGCAGACCAAAATCTACAAACATAAGCATGCTGCGTTGTTGATTATCTTCGCCCAGATGCCAGAAATCATAGAGTGAATCAGCAAAGTCTTCGGGCGAGCGTGTGCCGGCGTCGGGCATGGTTACCAGTACAATATCGGCATATCGTTGATGATTACAGAGAATCAAAAGCTGTTCCAGGCTGTCCTGTTGTGCCTCTGTGAGCTGATGGGCAAAATCATTCACATGACGGGGAGGCATAGGACGTGCCGGCAGTTGAAACACCTGCTGTCCGTATGCAAAACTGTATGCGCCGATCCAGCAGCAGATGCTGAAGGTAAAGCGAATAAAGGGTAAAGGTATATGCATAATGGCCTGATTTGTTCAGTACGATTTACCAGCTTCCTCCGGCTCCACCACCTCCGCCGCTTCCGCCACCAAAACCACCAAAGCCGCCTCCACCTCCAAATCCGCCCGAACCACCGAAACCACCTCCGCCCCAACCCCCACCGATGAATGGGCCAATCCAGTAGCCACCCCGACTGATCATGCCGCCGCCACCGCCCCCTCCGCCACGTATCCGGGCAATAATAAACAACACAATAAGCACCAGGATAATCAATCCAATCACATTGCCGGTCTGTTGTCCTTGTGTATCCTGGCCGGGCTGGGCATGGTATTCGCCTGCAGCCGCCTGCATGATGGCCTGAATCGCAGCCTGTATCCCTTCAAAATACTGGCCCTGGCGGAAATGCGGAATCAACTGCTGATCGATGATTTCTTTGCAGGTGGCATCGGGAAGTACACCTTCCATGCCATATCCGGTGGCAATAAAAGCTTTGTGATCGTGCGCGGCAATCAGCAATACCACACCATTGTTATGTTCCTTAGTGCCCACACCCCATTGCCGCAGGATAGCCAGCGCATATTCCATCATGCCGTAATCCCCTACTGTTGGTACAATGACCACGGCAATCTGTGTAGAAGTCGTATCACTGTATGTATCCAGTTCCTGCTCGAGCGTTTGTTGTTGTGATGGGGAAAGCATACCCGCCAGATCATTCACCAGGCGCGGCGGTTCGGGACGTGGCGGAATATGCTGCAACACGCTCCCCGTTTGCGCCCATCCATACATCCAGCAAAGACATAAACAAATCACCCAGCATCCATATTTCAGCTTCCGCATGCGCTGTATTTTACTATTGCCCTTCCAGAATTTCATCCGATAACTCATTGGGATTGGGACCCGGGGAAGGAAAATATTTTTTCAAAACCATGCCTATTTCCTGGATACTGGCCTCGAGCCCTTTCACCAGATCGCTACGTTTAAAATGATGCAACATGGCTTCAGCAGCCTGTTGCCAGAATTGATCGCCTACCTGCTGATGAATACCCTCATCCCCGAAGAGTGCATACTTGCGGTCTTTGGTAGCCACATAAATCAATACCGCATTGCGGTGTGCGGTGCGATACATTTCATGTGCCTGAAATATCTCCCGGGCACGCTGCAGGGGATCAGCATAAGGGCAACGATGTTCAATATAGATTCTGATTTCACCGGTTGTATCCCGCTCGGCCTGCTGAATAGCGCTTATCAGGCGTTTCTTTTGCCTCTTTGTAAAAAAATCCCGTTTCAGCAACCCCGGCATGATGCAGGTTTAAAATTGCACCTGTGGAGCCTTTTCGGCCCCGGGCTCGGCCTGAAAATAGCCTTTTTCTTTAAAGCCGAACGAAGCGGCAAATAAATTCATCGGAAAGCTTTTGATCAGGGTGTTGTATTGCTGCACGGCATTGTTAAAATCCATCCGGGCAACGGCAATGCGGTTTTCCGTACCCTCCAGCTGCGCTTGCAGATCACGAAAATTCTGCGTAGCCGTGAGTTGTGGATAGCGTTCGGCCACCACCATCAATCGGCCCAGCGCCTGTGTGAGTTGCCCCTGTGCCTGTTGAAACTGCCGGATTTTTTCAGGACTCAGATCGCTGGCATCCACCTTGATTTGAGAGGCTGCCGCACGTGCCTGAATGACCTGAGTGAGCGTTTGTTGTTCAAAATTGGCTGCACCTTTTACGGTATTCACCAGATTGGGAATGAGATCCATCCGCCGTTGATATTGATTTTCAACCTGGCCCCATTTCGATTTTACATCTTGATCAAGGGCTACAATCTTGTTATACGTATTTTTTAAACTGCAACCGCCGATGAGTATAATCAGCAAAATGATGATGAGAACAATCCATCCGGTTTTAAGCTTCATAGGTCCAAGCATTTCAGGCTAAAGTACAAAAAGAATTTTTCCCGCTCAAAACCATTTATCAATCAGCCATAAAATACCACCCGGGGGTTTACCGTTTAGTTTGTACCTTTCCCGAAATCATGCTTGTATGACCATATACTTGAAAACGGGGCTGTTGTGCGGTATGATTTTATGTGTGATACACACAACCCTCTTCGCCCAGTATCGGCCTGAAAAAATCAATAAACGAGCACGCGCATTGTATATGGACGCGCAAGCCGCACTGGATATGCAAAACCTCACGCAAGCCATCGCTTATCTGAAAATGGCCGTCAAAGCCGATTCCCAATATCTCGATGCCTGGGCACAGCTGGCATCCATAGCCTTTAAACAAAAAGATTATCCGGAAGCCGTTATAGATTTCCAGCGCGTGATGGCTATCGACAGCACTTATGATCCTCGATTATATTATGCTTATGCCAAATCACTGGCCGGTATGGGAAAATTTGCGGAGGCCATTGCATATATGCATCGGTATTTACAAATTCCCGGTCTGGGCAGCGACGAAATAGCTTTAGGCAAAAGCTGGTTACAGCATTTTGAAATCGGTTTGCAAACTGCGTTGCAACATCATCCCTTTGCACCTCAAAATCTGGGCGATAGCATCAATTCAGCTGATCCGGAATATTTTCCATCGCTTACCGTGGATGGGCAAACACTGGTATTTACCCGTAACCTGCATAACCAGAATGAAGATTTTTACATCAGCACCTGGGATGCGGCTGATAGTCAGTGGCACCGGGCGGTAAATCTCGGGCCGCCTGTAAACACGCCGGAAAATGAAGGTACAGGCCATATTTCACAGGACGGCCGAATTTTGATTTATGCTGCCTGCAATCAGCCCGGCGGCCTGGGCAGCTGCGATATCGTGTATTCCGTTAGAACCGCTCAAGGCTGGAGCACACCCGTGAACCTGGGTCCCAACGTAAACAGCCGATTCTGGGATTCCCAGCCCTGCCTTTCGCCCGATAACCATGATCTCTATTTCGTGAGCAACCGACCCGGTGGCTATGGGGGAAGCGATATTTATGTTTGCCACCTGCAACCCGATGGCTCCTGGAGCAAACCGGAAAACCTGGGCCCCAACATCAATACCCCGGGCGACGAAACCAGCCCCTTCATTCATGCCGATAACCAGACGCTTTACTTTGCCTCCAACGGCTGGCCCGGTATCGGCGACATGGATCTGTTCTACTCCCGCCGGCAGCCCGACGGCAGCTGGAGCAAGCCGGTGAACTTAGGTTATCCCATCAACACCATCGATCACGACGGCACACTGTTCGTAGCCGCCGACGGTAAAACGGCTTATTTCGCCTCCGACCGATTCAATGGATATGGACAGTTAGACCTGTATGCATTCACGCTCTACCCCGAAGCACGCCCCATACCCACCCTCTACGTGCGCGGCACCGTATATGATTCACTCACCCATCAGCCGCTGAGCGCATCCATCGACTTGATCGATGTGGCTACCGACAGCCTGATTACCCGCATCCATTCAGATATCCATGGTCAATATCTGGTTACGCTGCCCATAGGGAAAATTTATGCATTTCACGTTTCCCATCCGGGCTATCTGTTTTACTCGGATCAATTCTCCCTGGTCAATCAAAAAGCTTATCGCCCTTATGAAATCAATATTCCTCTGCAACCGATCAGGCTACATGCGCGCATGGTTTTGAAAAACATCTTTTTTGATTTCAACAAATACGATCTGAAACCTGAATCAAAGCCCGAGCTGGATAAACTGGTACAATTTCTCAAAGACAATCCCACGTTGCATATCACCATCAAAGGATATACCGACAGCGTAGGAACGGCTTCTTTTAACCTGACCCTTTCCCAGCATCGGGCGGAGGCCGTGATGCAATATTTGATTGCACATGGCATACAGGCCAATCGGCTAAAAGCCGTGGGTTACGGCGAAGCCCAGCCCGTGGCCAGCAATGAAACCGAGGAAGGACGTGCCCTGAACCGAAGAGTGGAATTCGAGATCACGGAGCAATAACCGATTCCGTTTGCAGCAAAGACCTGTACACGCTGTCCTGCTGAGCGGGAGAAAGCGACCGATAATCGAGATAGGCTCGCTGCCACTCGCCATACATGTCGTTGGGAATGATGATCCATCTCTTCCCGAACCGGTCGGCATGTGCATATACCAGGCTATCGCGTACGGCCATAGACTGGTGATCGAACGCATGGCTGAAATCGCCCAGATTATCGCCTAACAGCAAAATCACCCGATAATCCTTTTCCACCGCAGCCCGGCGGCTCGACTTATCTCCGCTACCATCGGGCGAGAGCAACACATGCACCTGATCGGCATCGGGAAACCCATACCGCTGCAGGTTGCGGATGGTGGCCGTGAGCTGATTGACCGTGCGATTGGAAATATAAAACACCTGTACACCCCGACGGGCAGCATATTGAAAGAAGGCAAGGGCTCCCGGAATGGTATCGGCCTCGGCTTTCATGACCCAGGCATTCCAGGACTGCGGATCGAACGACTTGCCCTGCAAAGCCATGGTGGCTTCATATCGCGCGTTGCTCAGCAGGGTTTCATCGATATCGGTGATCACGGCATAGCGGGCGTAACGATTGGCCGTATCCAGATAAGCGTCTAACTGCCTGCGCGCCATAAGATAAGCCTGCAAGCACAACGCTTTGTATTCGGCGGCGCGTTGATGCCATAGCGTGGCATAAACCAGTGCGCTATTCACCGGTGTAGCCCTATGTTCAGCATGTTCGACCTGTCGGGGACCCGAGCAGGCACATGCCCACCCGAGTAAAAACAAGAGCATGAGGGAACGGATAACCCGAATCGTTGTGTGGTTCATAACACGAAAATGATAAAAAATTATGGAAAATATCGACAAGCTGGCTTCTATCGCAGATGGCCATTAATGCTATTTCAAAAGAAAATAAATTTTCGCTAAAATCATCCGTAAACTTGAATTTTACCGCATCTTTGCTTGCTTAAAAATCGTCTTCCGATGATATTCCTGACGCTCTGGTTGAGCTTGCTATCCACCACCGGCTTATTTTCCTCACATCCCCAACCACAAAATCATCTGCCCAGGGAGGTGCCGGTGCTTTGCTTTCATCATATCCGACCCGATACCATGCATCACCTGAGCCCTTATTCGGTAACGGTGTCTGCTTTTAAAGCCGATATGAAAATATTGCACGACAGCGGTTATCATACGGTGCTGCCCGATCAGTTGTATGACTACCTTACCCACGGCACTCCACTCCCGCCTAAACCCGTCATGATTACATTTGACGACAACGACGGCGAACAATTCACCATCGCCCGCCCCGTACTGGACCAATACGGATTCAAAGCGGTATTCTTCATCATGACCGTCACCATCGGCAAACCACATTACATGAGCAAGGCACAGATTAAACAACTTGCGGAAGAAGGCCATCAAATCGGATTGCATACCTGGGATCATCACATGGTAACCCGATACACGGAACAGGACTGGGTGAAACAATTAGACGAGCCCAAGAAAATGCTGGAACAACTGATCGGCAAACCGATTCCTTATTTTGCCTATCCTTACGGCGTGTGGAATGAACAGGCCATTGCAGAACTGAAGAAAAGAAATATCAAAATGGCTTTTCAGTTGAGCAGCAAGATAGATCCCCGATATCCCCTGTTCACCGTGCGCCGCATCATCGTGGCACCCGGTTATTCGCCACAAAACTTATTGAAAGCAATGCAACGCGATTTTCATTGAAGTGCAGATGAAAGATAAGGCCCAAATGCATCCTCATCCTTCATCGGCTAATTGCGCATCACCGGTAAATCGATGTACGTAGCATAGCTTGCATTTCTGTAAATGCGCTGGGTGGTTGTTTGAAAATCACTATCCCTGGCTTCAAAGATGTTGGGCACAAAGCGCTGCGGATTTCTGTCAATCACGGGAAACCAGGTACTCTGCACTTGCACCATGAGGCGATGTCCTTTTAGAAACACATGATTGATTTGATGTAAATCTATCACATAGGCTTCCACTTTCCCGGGTGGTATGGGTTCGGGATTGCTGAAGCTTTTGCGAAATCGGCCCCTGAACACTTCCGATGCCACCATGAGTTCATAGCCGCTCATGGTGGGCTCCAGACTGTCCATATCCGGATATACATCAATTAATTTCACTACCCAATCTGCATCCGTGCCGGTGGTGCTGGCAAACAGATGCGCCACAATATCGCCGGTTACCACCAGATCGCTGTCGAGCACATCCGATTGCCAGGAAGCCACATCGGGCCGATGATCCACGAATCGCTGATCTTCCGTGAGCCAGGTGCGCCAGCGGGAATGCGGACTGTACGTTTTTTCAATCGGGCGGCTCCGATAGGGTACGGGATGGCGTGGATCGCTGATATACGCATCAAACGCAAGGCTATCACGGGTTTCCGGTCTGCTCAATGATAATTTTCCATCCGCCTGAATATAAAGTTTGCGATGTATGGCATTGCGTGGTGGCCATGAGTCGTATGTTTTCCATTGATTACTTCCCGTTTGAAAAGCGATAGCCTCGGGGAAATGCCCGTCGCCCTTGCCTTTCAGCCAGTAGTCAAACCAGGCTTTTTGAATCTGTTGTTGAAAATAGGCTGCTGTATTGCTTCCCATTTCATAGCGACCGATATGATCGACCTCGGCATTCACCCATTGCCCATGATACCAGGGCCCCAAACAGATGAAATTGTTATGATGGATATCGTACTTTTCCATGTGGCTGTACATCAATTGAGGTCCGTTGATATCTTCTTGATCCCAGTAACCGCCCACATGCAATATGGGAATGCGCGGCGTATCTATATAGCTGAGGGGCGATTGCTGCCGCCAGAAGCTGTCGTAGTTGGGATGCTCTACAAACGCATCCCAGGTGGGAATGCGGTGATGAAAATAACGTTCATTCACATGAGCAAGCGATCCCAGTTGTAGATACCAGCCATATAAATCATACTGCGGAAAGGGAAAAGAGGTATCGCCTTTTGATGCTTCTTCCTCAAAACTGTATTCAAATCCGTATGAAAGGCGAAACGCTCCATTGTGATGAAAATCATCGCCTAAAAACAAATCGCCCATTTCGGCCTGTGGCGACACGGCTTTCAACGCGGGATGCGGATAAGCGCCGCTCACCAGGGCCAGCCATCCCGGATAGGAAATACCCAGCTGTCCTACTTTTCCATTGTTGTTTTTGATATGCTTCAGCAACCATTCAATGGTGTCGTACGTATCGGTGCTTTCATCCACGGTATCGGGCACGCGATTAGCAATCACGGGGCGTTGCATCACAAAATGACCTTCGCTTTGTTGTTTGCCGCGGATGTTCTGATACACGAAAATATACCCTTCCCTGGCCATATCGCGTACATACGGATCCTGGTCAGGAGGCACCGTGCCCATGTTCCAGCTGCTGTAGGGCGAACGCATGAGCAAGATAGGAACAGGCTCCTGCACATGCTGTGGAATATAAATCCGGGTGAACAGCTTCACCCCATCGCGCATGGGAATCATGACTTCTTCTTTCGTGTAGCTGATGGACTGCGCATCACA